>Ga0209086_10000017_pt1 | contig 178663 bp, 163 predicted proteins | sample M_130207_XF_Meta_FD_187312 | JGI IMG/M metagenome (GOLD analysis project Ga0209086, IMG submission 187312) | Freshwater microbial communities from Lake Montjoie, Canada to study carbon cycling - M_130207_XF_MetaG (SPAdes) (version 2) | ecosystem: Environmental > Aquatic > Freshwater > Lake... | reverse complement strand
CCGAAGCGAGTCCGTTGTGCGCGGTTCCTTAGAAGCGCACAGGCCGCGCAGGCTCGGCACCAACGGGCGAGGAACTCGCCCATCCTGCCGGGCCGAAGCGAGTCCGTTGTGCGCGGTTCCTTAGAAGCGCACAGGCCGCGCAGGCTCGGCACCAACGGGCGAGGAACTCGCCCATCCTGCCGGGCCGAAGCGAGTCCGTTGTGCGCGGTTCCTTAGAAGCGCACAGGCCGCGCAGGCTCGGCACCAACGGGCGAGGAACTCGCCCATCCTGCCGGGCCGAAGCGAGTCCGTTGTGCGCGGCTCCTCAGAAAAAAAGTGATCCTAACTCGTTCACCCCGCCGGACTAAAAGCTCCGACCGGTAGTATCTAATTGGCCCAGCGAGCCCGGCACCCCTGGGTGCCGGGCTCGGGTACCCGGAAAGGGGGCGTCACAAGGTGAGAAAATAAATCTGCCTCGCCGAAGTCGTTCTGAAATTGCAAGTTATCGTTTTCGATGAAGATTAGTTCATCGGAACGCGTGCACTCGCCACGATAGCCTTTAGCCGAAGTAGCACTTGTCTCTTCGGAAACAAAAGGAGTCGTTATGACCGTGGAACAGAAAGCGCGCCGTGCCGAAGTCGCCCGTGAAAATGGGGCCCAAAGCCGCGGGCCAGTCTCCGATATTGGGAAGTACATCAGTTCCCTAAATGGAATCTCGACCGGCGAGCATTTACATCTTCATAAAGAAGAGCTACCCGAATGCGTCGCCTTGCTCTCCACCGATTGCCGTTCGGCGTATCTCCGGCTCTATCAAAAGCACTTGCGGCAGTTCCAGCCGCACTCGGCTTTGGAACAGTCGATGCTACGACACATGTGCGTCGAACTCTTTCAGCTAGAGCGAACGATCAACCTCGAAACCTACGCGAGGCAGCACGGAATCGATGAGACCTTACGCGCTTACCCCGATCTCTCGGACGCCGAATTGCAACTGTTCAGCTACGAGCGCGGTCTGCAAAAAGATAAGCTCTGGCGCTCCCTGCAACGAGATAAAAAAGCGCATCAGACCGCCTATGCCAACTATCTCAAGTTGCTCAAACAACTCCGGCTGGATTTTCCCGTCGTGCCGCCAGAGCCGATCAATAGCGACGCTGACGCCAATCTCGCCGCCGATCCCTTGCCGCCTCCGGAAGTTGTGGCCGAAATACTCGCTCACGCCGACCGGGCCAAAAGCGAACCCAACTACGAATTGCCCCGTTGGGTCGCCGAAGTGATTCTAAATGAGGAGCTTATGGCCGAAATCGCCCCGGGCTACGACGTCGAAAAGTTGCTCGAAATCCTGACCGCCGCGACGGTTCCGCTCGCCGCTTAGAAAAAGCGAACCCAGAGACAGAAGACCGAAAGAATCATTCGACACTGACGTTACCCAATCGCTCGCACCGAATACGCTCGGATTTTTCCATCCCGGCTGATGACCGGAACACCACAATGAAAAGGCGTGGCCGCGACGATCCGGTCGGGCGTATCCGGCACCTCGCTCCGTGGGTCTCGCTGCATTGCCTCGACAACAGCAGCATCAAAAGATGCTTCTCCGATCACGTACTCGTGATCCGCAATCGCCGTCCTCCGCTCTTCATAAGCAAATACCGGCAATCTGTTCTTCTCGGTCAGGTAGACGATTTCGGCGAGGCTGATCGGCGATAGAACAATTCGTTCCCGGCTTCGGCGTCGCTATCAATGAAATTCCGGGCCAAAACTGAGAAACAAGAACTTCGAACCAATTACCAGAGCAATCATGGAGCATCCTCTGCAAAGTCGCGAAACATATCCTGACTATTCTCATCGATCTCTTCAGCCGACGGACTTGGCCCGTAAGCTGCCAGCAGCCCGTATATGGATTTCTTGGGTCGGGCTTTTGGGTCCGACTGTTGAAACAGAACCAGTGCAATAACCTGACCTTCGGCCCTCGCGAAAACTTGACCAGCCCTGCTCGACAAAACTTGATCACCAACCGGCCCCGACTGCGCTGCCTCTCCGACGAACATGGGCTTGTGGCGCTCGGTCAGGCCCCGCGGGCAAAACGTCGGTGCCTAAACCTATTCCACGATATACGCGCCTACGGCATGGATGAGGAAGGTCCCGCCCATCGGCATGCCACGCGGCATGATCAGTTTGTGATCTGGCCAAGATCGATTCGAGCAGAGGGGGGCAACTTCTGGGGGGCGCCGAGGACCTGACGGGCAAAGATGGAGGCGGTCACTCCTTCCGCCAATACTCTAGCGCTCAACGCGGCGACCAACAAACGCCCACCGTGCAAAAACGAACCCAGCTTCGCTCTGTTCGTTTCCGCCCGTAAATCATTGAATTATAAATGGATTACGGCCCAATCCGCTTCGGACCGCGGTCCCGCCAATTCGCTCGTCGCCTCGGCCCGCTGCTTTCTGCTATCCTTGGATCGTTGTAGTCACACACCGAGGGGGTGAATTTTTTTGGCTGAAGTATTAGTCCAAGACGGCGAAACGCTCGAAAACGCGCTACGTCGCTTTAAACGCAAGGTACAACAGGAAGATATTATCAAGGAGATCAAGCGTCACTCCTTCTACCTGAAACCGGGCGAAAAGCGTCGCACGAAAGAAGCGTTGGCCCGCAAACGAAACCGCAAAAAGCGGACCAAAGATGTCGAGTAACCTCCTCGGCAAAACAGTAGGGTGCCTAGCAATAGGCACCCTATTTGCGTTTGGACTACAAGCCCAAGCCCCGTTCGATCTAGTCATCGCCAATGGCCGCGCCATGGATCCCGAATCCAAGCTCGACGCCACCCGCCACATCGGCATCCGCAACGGTCGCATCGCCGCCATCAGCCCCACTCCCCTTCCAGGCCGCAAAACGATCGACGCGAAAGGCCTCGTCGTCACCTCCGGCTTCATCGATCTCCACTCTCACGGCCAGTCCGACGAAAACTACCGCTACAAAGCCCGCGACGGCGTCACCACCGCCCTCGAAATGGAAGTCGGCGTCAGCCCCGTCAAGCCTTGGATCGCCGAGCGCCAGGGCAAAGCCCTCATCCACTTCGGTGCCACCGTCGGCCACATCCCCACCCGCATGGCCGCCGTCGGCGATAACTCCGACTGGCTCCCCCGCGGCCCCGCCGCCACCCGCGCCGCCACCCAGGCCGAACAGGAAAAGACCCTCGCCCTCATCCGCCAAGGCCTCCGCGACGGCGGGCTCGGCGTCGGCATGGGCATCGCTTATACCCCATTTGCCAGCCGCTCCGAAATCCTTGATGTCTTCAAGGTCTCCGCCGCCGCCAAGGTCCCCATCTTCGTCCACCTCCGTAGCGGAGGCCGCCGCGACCCCGGCGTCGTCGACTCCCTCCAGGAAGTCATCGCCGATGCCGCCGCCACCGGCTCCTCGCTCCACGTCGTCCATATCAATTCCAGCTCCGGCCGCGCCTGGCTCGAAGCCATCGATATGCTCCGCGGTGCCCGCGCCCGCGGCATCGACGTCACGACCGAAGCCTATCCCTACGTCGCCGGCATGACCCGCCTCGATTCCGCCATTTTTAACCCCGGCTGGCGTGAAACCCTGGACTCCGACTTCAAAGACCTCATGTGGGTCAACACCGGCGAGCGCCTCAACGAAAAGACCTTCGCAGAACGCCGCAAAGAAGGTGGTACCGTCATTACTTTCACGATGCGCGAGCAGGACGTCGACCAAGCCATCGCCGCCCCCGACGTCATGATCGCCTCCGACGGCTGGATCACCGAAGGCAAAGGCCACCCCCGCGCCGCCGGCACCTACGCCCGCGTCCTCGGCGTCTATGTCCGTGAGCGCAAAGTCATCTCCCTCATGGACGCCCTCGCCAAAATTAGCTACCTCCCCGCGAAGCGCCTGGAGACCTTCGCCCCCTCCATGAAACGCAAGGGCCGCCTCAAAGTCGGGGCCGATGCCGACATCGCCATCTTTGACCCCGCCACCGTCATCGACCGCTCCACTTACCAGAATCCGGCGCAGTACTCCACCGGCATCAAGCACGTCCTCGTCGGCGGCGTCCCCGTCGTCACCGACGAAAAGCTGGCCGAGGGCATTTACCCCGGCCAGCCCGTCGTCAGCGTCGTTACAGTCCCGTAGGTTTCACTTCTTTAAAACCAGCCGGCACCGTGAACAGCCCCGGGTCAACGCCCTGGTTCGAGTAGCCAGTGCTCTCGATCGTCAGCTCCATCATGCTGCTGGCGCCGCTGAAGCTGCCCTCCACCGGAGCTCCCTTTGCCGCCGCCGGGGTCTCTGTCGGAGCAGTCGCAGCCACCGCCCCGTCCTTCTTCTTTCGCCCCATCCCCCCGAACCGTCCGCCTAACGCCCCTGCCAACGCATCACCCATCGACGGTTGTCCCCCCGCCCGGGCCGGCTGTGCCTGCATCGCTTCCATCTGTTTCACCTGCTCCGGGTCCGTCGGAATCATCCGCGTCACCGTCACCGCCGGCACCCCGCCCATCTCGGCCATCTTCTTGCCCATCTCGGCCATGCCCTTTGCCATGCCCGGCTGCGCCATCGGCCCTCCCATCGGCCCGCCCATGCTCGCCATCCCCATCTTCTCCACCATCTTCTTTTGGAAGGTCGTCAGCTCGTCGAAGCCGGGCACCTTGGTCTTCGAGATCCAGTGGCTCATCTCCATTCGCATCTGGCCATTCTGCCCCCCATTCCCCCCTTCCACGATCATCGTCATGAACCACTCGCTCGTGTTCATCCCGTTCACCGTCGCCGTCTTCCCGGTCTCCTTCCCGTCTACGCTAATCGTTGTGTCCTTCGATCCACCCTTGGACATCAGCTTCTCCATCTGCGCCTTGGTCTGCGCAAACGTCATCACCGTATAGGTCTGGTCCTTCATGTTCACTGTCGTCGTGGTCTCCGCCGCCACGTCCACCAAGTGCATAAAGTCCTTCCCCCGGGTCACCATCTGGTTCCCCTTCACCGCAATCGTCGTCAGTTGCGGTTCCGTCGCACCCCGACCCACCATCTGCATCATCCTCATCATCGACCCGCCGGTCATCCGCGACGTCTGGTCATACCGAAAGTCGCCCCAGCACAGCCCAGCCGCTGTTACCGTCACTACGAGAGCACGAAAGTACATAATAGCTCCTGAAACTCATATAATAGCGCATGCCCCACATGAAGCCACTGATCATCAAATCGACCGCCAAAGCCATCATCGGATGGCTGCTTTTCTCCACCCTGCTCCTTGTTGGCATCGCCTATTTCCTCTATACGCGCGATTGGAAGCCGGAATCCCTCCTCAGCCTCTTTGCCATTCCCGTCGTCATCGATATCTGGGCCGCCCTCCAACTCCTGATGCTTCAAAGCCGCCGCCTTACCCTCGTCGATGACATGCTCCGCTTCGAAGAAGGTATGGTCTCCAAATTCCGGCGCAACCTGATGCTCACGAAAATCGAAGACGTCCGCGTCGACCAGTCCCTCAGTCAGCGGCTCCTCGGTATCGGCAACCTCTCCGTCCAGGCCACCGGCGACGCCTCGCCCCTCCGCATGGAGAACATCGACAACGCCCACGCGGTCGCCGACCAAATCCTAACCGCGGCCAAAGCCGCCAGAAGAGCCTAAAAAAATGTCCCTACAACCTCTTGCCAATAAAATTGCCGTCATCACCGGCGGCAGTCGCGGCCTCGGCCGCGCCATGGCCATTTCCCTCGCTGCTAAAGGCGTCCAAATCGCCCTCGTCGCTCGCGACGTCGCCGCCATGGACGAAACCGCCCGCCTCGTCGCCGAAGCCGGCTCCACCGCTCATTGCTTCGCCGCCGACGTCACCGACGAAGCCCAAGTCGCCGCCATGGCCGAAGCTATCCTCCTCGCCTTCGGCACCGTCGATATCCTCGTCAACAACGCCGGCATCAACATCCGGAAGAACGTCCACGAGTTCACCCTCGCTGAATGGAACGCCGTCATCGGCACCAACCTTTCGAGCGCCTTCCTCCTCTGCCGCGCCTTCGTCCCCCATATGAAAGGCAAGGGCTACGGCCGCATCATCAACATGACCTCCATCATGAGCCACGTCTCCCTCGGCGGTCGCACGGCCTACTCGTCTTCGAAGGCCGCCCTCCTCGGCTTCACCAAATCCCTCGCCCTCGAACTCGCCTCCGAAGCCATCACCGTCAACGGCATCAGCCCCGGCCCCTTCGCCACCGAAATGAACGTCCCCCTCATGAACAACCCCGAAATCAACGCCATGTTCATGTCCAAAATCCCCCTCGGCCGCTGGGGCAAAGTCGAAGAGATCGGCGAACTCTGTGCCTACCTCTGCTCCCCCGATGCCGGCTTCATCACCGGCACCGACATCCTCATCGACGGGGGCTGGTGTGCGCAGTAGCCTTCTGCTGCTCAGCCTTCTCGTCCTACTCTCCGGCTGCCAGAAGAGTGGCAAAAAAATCATCGCGGTGGTCCCCAAAGCCACCTCCCATCTCTTCTGGCTCTCCGTCCAATCCGGCGCCATGGCCGCCGGCGAAGAATACGGCGTCCAGGTCGAATGGAACGGCGCCGCCTCGGAAACCGACTACACCCGCCAGGTCCAAATCCTCGATAGCTTCATCTCCCGCCGCGTCGATGGCATCGCCGTCGCCGCCACGGAACGCAAAATCCTTCTCAGCTCGCTCGACCGCGCCGCCGCCGCCGGCATCCCCGTCACCGTCTTTGACTCCGGCGTCGACGGCGACAACTACATGAGCTTCCTCGCCACCAACAACTACGAAGCCGGCCAACTCGCCGCCCGTACCCTCGGTCGCATCCTCGATGGCAAAGGCGAGGTCGCCATCATCCTTCATGCCGCCGGCAGCACCTCCACCATGGATCGCGAAAAAGGCTTCGCCGACTCGCTCAAGGCCGAGTTCCCCGCCATCACCATCGTCGCCCAGCAATTCGGCCAATCCGACCGCTCCAAATCCATGGCCGCCGCCGAAAATATCCTCACCGCCCACCCCAAGCTCAGCGGCATGTTCGGCTCCTCGGAACCGTCCAGCGTCGGCGCCGCCCTCGCCATCAAGTCCCGCGGCCTCGGCGGCAAGGTCCACCTTGTCGCCTTTGATTCCAGCGACGGCATGATCGAAGACCTCAAAGCCGGTGTCATTGACGCCATGGTCGTGCAGGACCCCGTCCGCATGGGTCACGACGCCGTCAAGACGCTGGTCGATAAGCTCAACGGCATCACCCCGCCGAAGCGCATCGATCTCTCCGCCCGCGTCGTTACCAAAGCCGATCTCGATAAGTCCGAAGTCCAACGCCTCCTCCATCCCGACGTCAACAAATGGGTCAAGCAGTAAACCATCAGGAGCTCGAACGCTTCGGCATCGCGCTCCTCGAAGCCGCCGGCACCCCTACGCTCTTCGCCCGCGAAGTCGCCCGGAATCTCGTCTTCGGCAACCTCCGCGGCGTCGACTCCCACGGCATCCGCCTTCTGCTCTACTACCTCGAGCACATCCGCCACGGCCTCATCGTTCCTACGGCCGTCGGCGAACCCCTCCACGAGTTCGGTGCCATCTGCGCCTACGATGCCGCCTTCGGCCTCGGTGCCGCCACCTCCGCCGAATGCTGCGCCATCGCCAATCGCCTGGCGTCCACTCACGGCGTCGGCGTCGTCACCGCCCGCCGGGCTAACCACTTCGGTGCCGCCGCCTTCTGGGCCCGTCGCATGGCCGACGCGGGTCACATTGGTCTGGCCTTCTGCAACGCCTCCACCATCGTCGCGCCCTGGCAGTCGAAGGAACCGCGCTTCGGCACCAACCCTATCTGCATGGCCGTACCCGGCCCCTATGAAGATAGCTTCCTGCTCGACATGGCCACCACTACCGTCGCCGCCAATCGCATCTTCAAAGCCTTCCAGAACAACGAACCCTCCATCCCCGCCGGCTGGGCCGCCGACAAAGACGGCCGTCCCACCACCGATACGAAGGAAGCCTACAACGGCCTCGTCGCCCCCCTCGGCGGCTACAAAGGAACTGGCCTCGCGGTCATGGTCGAAATCCTTACTTCTGTCCTGTCCGGCGGAGCCATGGGTGCCGAAATCGGCGGCATCCGCTACACCGAAAAGCCCCTCTCCGTCAGCCACTTTTTCCTCGCCATCGACGTCCGCCGCTTTCTCCCCGCCGACGAGTTCGAAGCCCGCATGGCCCGCCTCGTCGCCGAACTTCGCGGCTCCGCTCCTGCCGCTGGCTACGACGAAGTCCTCGTCGCCGGTGACCCCGAAATCCGCATCGAACGCGAACGCCGTGCCCACGGCATCCCCTTCTCCGACGCCGACCTCGCCGCCCTTCACGAAGCCGCTCTGTCGTTCGGCGTCGAGCCGCTACAATTAAACAATGCCCGATGAAAAGCCCCCGTCCTTTGAGGCCGGCCTGACGGAACTCGAAACCGTCGTCAAGGAACTCGAAAACGGCGAACTGCCCCTCGAACAAGCCATCGCCCTTTTTGAAAAGGGAGTAGGCCTCAGCGACCGCTGCCGCCAACAGCTCGAAGAAGCCGAAACCCGCGTCGAGATTCTTCTCAAAAAGAACGGCCAAATCAAAGCCGAACCCTTTGAAGGCAACTGACTGCGCATGGACTTGAAAGCCTATCTGGCCGGCCAGGCCCAACGCTGCGACGCTGCTCTAGAACGCTGGGTACCCAGCGAAAACACCCCGCCCCACACCATCCATCGCGCCATGCGCTACAGCCTCTTCGCCGGTGGCAAGCGCGTTCGCCCCGTCCTCTGCATGGCCGCCTTCGAAGCCATCGGCAGCGACCGTGAAGGAATCGAGGATGCCGCCTGCACCCTCGAAATGATCCACACGTACTCGCTGATCCACGACGATCTCCCCGCGCTCGACAACGACGATCTCCGCCGCGGCCGCCCCACCAATCACAAAGTCTTCGGCGAAGCCATGGCTATCCTCGCCGGTGATTCGCTGCTCACGCTCGCCTTTGAAGTCCTCGGCCGACTTCCCCACGGCGGCGTCCTCGTCGCCGAACTCGCCTCCGCCTCTGGCACCGTTGGCGGCATGATTGGCGGCCAGGTCCACGACATCGAAGGCGAACGCCAAACCCCCACCGCCGAACTCCTCGAACAGATCCATCGCGCCAAAACCGGAGCTCTCCTCCGCTGCTCCCTCCGCATGGGCGCCATCTACGCCGCCGCCTCCCCGCTCCAACTCGCTGCCCTCACCGCCTACGGGGAACACGTCGGCCTCGCCTTCCAAATCGTCGACGACATCCTCGATATCGAAGCCTCCCCGGAAGAGCTCGGCAAAACCCCCGGGAAAGATCAAGCCCAAGCCAAAATCACCTTCCCCGCCGTTTACGGTCTCGAGCAAAGCCGCATCATGGCCGAAGCCGAACGCCGGGCTGCCCACGACGCGCTCACGATCTTTGACGACAAAGCCGCTCCCCTGCGCGCCCTCGCCGATTTCATCGTCCAGCGGAAGGGCTAACCCATGGCGAAGGTTCGTCTCGACCAACTCGTCGTCGAACGCGGACTGGCTTCTTCACGCGAAAAAGCGAAAGCCCTCATCCTCGCCGGCCAAGTTCTCCTCGATGGCCAAAAGTCCGACAAAGCCGGCCGCGAAGTCTCCGAAGATGCAAAAGTGGAGCTCCTCGCCCAACCCCGCTTCGTCGGCCGCGGTGGCTTGAAAATCGAAGCCGCCCTCGACCACTGGAAAATCGACGTCAACGATAAAGTCGGCCTCGACGTCGGCTCCTCCACCGGCGGCTTCACCGATTGCCTCCTCCATCGCGGCGCCCGCCTCGTCTACGCCTTCGACGTCGGCACCAACCAAATGGATTGGAAACTCCGCACCCATCCCCGCGTCGTCCTTCGCGAAAGCTTCAACGCCCGCCACCTCCAACCTGCCGATATCGCCGAACCCGCCCACCTCCTGGTCGCCGATGTCTCCTTCATTTCCATCACCTTAATCCTTCCCGCCGCCGTCGCCCTGTTGCACCCGCACGGCGAACTCGCTATCCTCGTGAAACCCCAATTCGAAGTTGGCCGCGGGCAAGTCGGAAAAGGCGGCATCGTTCGCGACCCCGCCCTCCATCTCGAAGCGGTCCAAAAAGTCTCCCAGGCAGTGCAATCGCTCGGCTTCCAGACGGACGTGATCGACAGTCCTATCCTTGGTGCCGAGGGCAACAAAGAATTTCTCCTCTATGGCCGAAGAACAGCATAGCGTCGGGATCATCGCCAAGCCCGGCATCCCCAACGCCCCCGATATCATCCCCGCACTCCTCGCCTGGCTCACCGAACACGGAGTCGTCGCCCGCTACGACGATCAAATCGCCCTCTACCTCGGCCGCACCGATGGCCTGCCCCGCGAAGAACTCGCCGAAGGAGTCATCCTCGTCATCGTCCTCGGCGGCGATGGCACGCTGCTCTCCGCCGCCCGCGCCATCGGCGGCCGCGACATCCCCATCCTCGCCGTCAACCTCGGCCACCTCGGCTTTCTTTCGTCCGTCTCGCTCGACGAACTCTACCCCCAACTCGAACGCTCCCTGAACGGCGAACACCGCATCGGCCCCCGCCGCATGCTCCATTGCGAAGTCTTCCGCAAGGACGTCTCCATCGCCCAGTACGAAGCCCTCAACGACGTCGTTCTGACGAAGGCCGCCCTCGCCCGCATGATCGATCTCGACTGCTTTGTCGATCGCCACTTCGTTGCCTCTTTCAAAGCCGACGGTCTCATCATCGCGACGCCCACCGGCTCCACCGCCTACTCCCTCTCCGCCGGCGGCCCCATTATTTTTCCTACCGTGCAAGCCTTGGCGATCACGCCAATTTGTCCCCATACATTGACGAACCGACCCGTCATCGTCAATGATGCTAGTGTGATTACGATCCAGGCGAAAAGTGAGGACGAAGGCATCTTCCTCACTGTCGATGGCCAAGTCGGCCAACCGCTGAAGAAAGACGACCGGGTCGTCTGCCGCAGCAGTGACAATTACATCAAACTGATCCGACCGCCTAGGATGCTCTTCTTTGACGTCCTCCGCGCCAAACTCAAATGGGGTGAACGATGAAGAAGATTTCGCAACCAACCTGGATTTTTATTGCCATGATCGCCGGCATCGCGCTCGGCTTTTTCGCTCCTGAGTTCTCGAAAGAACTCACGCCCATCTATAAGATTTTCATCAACCTCATCAAGAGCATCATCGCCCCTTTGCTCTTCGCCACGCTCGTTTACGGCATCGCCAGCTCCGGAAACGTGAACACCATGGGCCGCATCGGCGGTAAAGCGATTCTCTATTTCGAGATCGCCACCACCCTCGCCCTCATCGTCGGCCTCGTCGCTGTGAATTGGATCCAGCCTGGCGTCGGCCAGCATATCGACGCCGCCAAAGTCGTCGCTACCAACCTCCCAGGCCAAAAGGTCCAAACCATTTCGCAGATCATCGAACACGCCTTTCCTGCCAGTGTCATTGACGCGATGGCCAAAGGCGACGTCCTCCAACTCGTCGTCTTCTGCTTCCTGTTCGGCACCGCCTGCGTCGCCGTTGGAGAAAAGGCCAAGTTCATCGTCGAGTGGTGCGAGTCGCTCGCCGAGGTCATGTTCAAGTACACGTCCTACGTCATGTATCTAGCGCCCCTCGCTGTCGGCGCCGCTATCGCGGTGACCGTCGGCACCTACGGCGTTGGCATTCTTAAAACGCTCGGCCTCCTCGTTCTTACTGTCTTCGGCTCGCTGGTCTTCTTCGTTGTCTTCGTGCTCGGCCCCATCATCTATTTCTCGAAGATCCCCTTGGGTCGATTTATCAACGCCGTCAAGGAACCCTGGCTGATCGCCTTCTCTACCGCGTCCTCGGAAGCAGCGCTCCCCAAGGCGCTCGCGAATATGGAAGCCTTCGGCGTCCCCAAACACATCGTCAGCTTCGTCCTGCCGACGGGCTATAGCTTCAACCTCGACGGCTCCACGCTCTATCTCGCGGCAGCCAGCATCTTCTGCGCGCAAGTGGTCGGCATGGAGCTTTCCATCGGCACCCAGATCGCTCTCATGCTGACGCTGATGCTGACGAGCAAAGGTGTCGCCGGCGTGCCCCGCGCCTCGCTCGTCATCCTCGCCGGCACCATTGCAGCGTTCAATATCCCCCCGGACGGCATTGCGCTGATCCTCGGCGTGGACGCCATTCTCGATATGGCTCGCACCTCGGTTAACCTGCTCGGCAACTGTCTCGCCTCCGCCGTGGTCGCGCGATGGGAAGGCGTCGACCTCAGCAAAGCGCCGGAAGTCGAAGCCGCCTGAGGCATTCTTCCGGAGCCTCACGCTCTGTCAGCGTGAGGCTGCTTCTCTTCCTGCTCGGCTCTGCAATCCGTCTCCGCCGCGCCTTACCAGGACCCCGACGGCTTCACGCTGAACCTCCCCACCGGCTGGTCGGTGAAGAAGTTCGGAAAGGGCGGCGTGGTCTCCCTCTCGCCGGATCCTAACCGTTTTGCATTGATCCTCCCCATTCTCGGTCGCACCGGGGATTGCGCCACCACGCTGCGCCAAGCCCTTTCGAGCGGCTGAAACGTCTTCCCCGGCATCGCCGCTGTGAATCGCAAGGCCGCGGGTCCGCGCTCGGCCATTGCTCGCTTCTCTCTCCGCGGTGGCCAAGGTCGAGGCGCGATGCTCTGTGCCGAAACCAGCGCGAAGTCCGCGATGTTCTACGCCCTCGCCGCTCCCACCGCCTAGTACGTGGTGGATCGCCAAGCGCTCCTTGAAAGCACTTATCAATCCGTCAAACCCGCCGGCTGGCCGGTCATGGGCGGAGTCCAGCGCATTTCGAACAATGATGTTCGCGTGGGCATTCAACTCCTTGCGCCAAACCTTTCCGCCGCGACCTGGCTCGGTGACGTTTGTCTCAACAAGTGCCTCGTCCTCAGTAATAACATGTGCCAGTTCGGCCAGGCACCGCTTGGCGCTGGCGTCGAGTACTTGTCCCTATAGTGACGGCACGCAAACCGCCGATTTTTACGCGCTTCGTGCCCTTTCCAGCGACCATCGCCTGGAAGGCCTCCGGATCACCGGTCGCCGTCCTCGTCCCGATCTGAGCCCGCTCAGCGCCCAGGTTTCGGCGACGTTAGGCCAAATGGGCATGGCCCAAACCTTCGGCGCGGTCCGTTTCTCGGGCACCCCCAAGGCATCCCCGTTGAAGGGGGCGTCATCGGTTCCTCCACTTTCACGAACTCCGGATCGGTCGATCCCAGCGGTGGCATATTCACGTCTTATGTCACGAGATACCTGGCCCCTGCCGCTAGCGCCGGCACGGTTTCCTCGGCCGCCGCCCGTGTGATGGGCAACGTCCGCTGGGACTACGGCTGGGTCACCGGCAATCGTCAAGCTGCGGCCAACGATACGCGCCTGGCGCTTGGGTACAACCGCCAGATTGCTGCCCTTGGTCAGCAGACGTTCGAAGACCGCGACGCCTCCAACCAACGAATCGTGGAGGGCCGCAGCCACGTCCTTTCCGGCGCGGTCGCTCTCCAAGGCCCGGACGGCCAGCGCTACCAAACCAAGGCCGGCAGCAACTACTACTTCCTCGATGCCCCCAAGGAAACCATCACCGGTCGAAACGTCATGGGACATCCGATCGACCTCCAGTCCTTAGCTATCGTCCACTGAATTCGTCTCAAAGATCATCCGACCGGATGCCCGTAGCCTTCCCAATCCTCAGACATCCTGACCTCTACGGAAATCACATTGAGCCGGTTTCGTAGACGAGGCGCAAATCGGTCCCTGGGGAAATGGTCTGGGTGGTATTGAGGTGAACGCAGAGGTGGCGCGGGCGAAGTCGTGGGCGTTCTGCGCGAGATGATGGAGGCGGACCGTGAGCGTCTTGGCCAAAAAATCGGGGACCAAGTCCGCTCCATTGCGAAGTATGTGGCGCAGGAGCGCCCTGGCATCGTCCTCGCAGGCGAGCCACTCGCGCAGCACCGAAACCAGCGCGGTCTCGGCCCGGTAAGCGATCATTTTGTTCGTATCCAGGAAATGCTTACGCTCCGGCAGCAGGCGCAGAAACCGCTCCGGTTCCGGCAACTCGCCACTCGGCACGCGCTTGGGTCGCGGCTTCCGTTCGGCCTGGAGATCGGTGATCGCCTGATGCCGTTCCGCTTTTGCGCCTGATTACGGTCTCCGGTTCGGTCTCCAACGGACTCTTAAGGGACAGAGCGTTGTAGCGCGCGCTCTCCCGGTTGATGCGCGCGGCCAGAGTCCTGATCGTGGGCATCGAGCTTGCGGCGGGCCGGATTCACCACCGAAACGGTAACAGGAACAGAACTCACGGCATGCTCCGCCAGCCGGTCTAATCCGTAGTGTTCCCGCGTGTACTTAAGTTGGTCGCCACGATCGGTACCTGCTGTCCGGTTTCGGTGCGCTTGCGGATCTCTCGAACCGCTGTTCCATTACTCAACACGCTCGTCCGTTCCGCCAGCGGCATCGAGACTATTTCCGCTCCCACCAGCTTTACCTCGCCGCTGATAAACTCCTCCACCGGCCAGTCCGGGCCAGCGAACTTGTGATACGACAGGATGGCGACTCGGTGCGTGTCCATCTCACGGAAAACATTTGGACTGTCGCCCTCCCGGTCGAAGATGAGCGTAAACAAGGGTTGGCGCGGATCGGTCGCCATTCGCACTTGATGCTCCGCGAAAAGAGGCGCGTTCGCTTCCAGCCAAGGAATCAAATGCTGTCGCAACGTGGTCAGCAATCCCGGATCGGCTCCCTTGTTGACGTAAAAGAACGGCTGGCCGTCCATGGCGCTAATCCAGCAGTCAGTGGTCGCGCGCAGGCACAATCGTTGCCGCGCCACATGATGCAGCGGCAATTCGGTTTGCTCGCCGTGATAGACCCGCACTTGCCCATCCAGTCCTTGGCTAACTCCGTGTTCCACTTGTCGGCTTGTCCGTCCCGCCGACACAATAATTCCAGTTTGTCGCGCAAGCAGCGCACTTCCGGCACTCGGTCCAAGCCCAGCAGATTGCCTCATTCTCCCGGCGCGATATAGCGCAGTTGCTCGATTGCGGTCAGCCGCGCCACTGCCATCATCGCCAGCAGGAGAAAGATGTTTTCGATGCCATCGTAACCTTTGGGAGGGTTGCAGAACGCGGGCGCCTCGGCGCCCCCCCCCAGAAGTTGACCACCCCTGCTCGAATAGACTTGACTAGATCACAAACTGATCATGCCGCGTGGCATGCCGACGGGCGGGACCTTCCTCATCCGTGCCGCAGGCGCGTATATCGTTGCATAGGTTTAGGCGCCGACGTTTGCCCGCGCGGCCAGACCGAGCGCCACAAGCCCATGCTCGTCGGCGAGGCAGCGCCGTCGGGGCCGGTTGGTGGTAACGTTTCGGTGAGCAGGGCTGGTCAATTCTTCGCGAGTGCCGAAGCCTTTGCGTTCGACGAAGCTATGGTAGAAGCCGAAGTTGGTGGCGCAGCCGGTGACGGGGAATGCGGACTACGCCGGGGCGGCGGTAGCCTTCCGGGCGTTTCTGCAGGGGTTCAGAGGCGGGAGGCTACGAGAGAGGAGTTGCTGAGTCGTTGGCGGGGCTACGGCTTTGAGCGGAAGGGTTTGTGGAGGCGGACGGTGCGGTCACCTTCCTTCGTGAAGAGGAAGTTGAGAATGCCGCCGGCGTCGGTGGTGTGTTCAGTGATTTCGTGGTCGTCGAGTTCGACGTCGTAGGCGGTTTTGGCTTCGAGGCCGATGACGTAGATATTCTGGAGCTCGTCGCTATCGACTTTAAACTCCATGCTGTCGCGGCCGAAGTAGACGACGGTTCCGGCGATATCGATGGGGGCTGGGGACTTCATGCTGCGATCTTTGCGGGCCCCTTCCTCAAACACCTGGACTTTACTGTCGCCGAAGTGGAACCAACTGGCGTCGTCTTCCCAGCTGCTGCGAAGCACGAGACGACCGGCGGTGGACTGGTGCATGGCCAGGGGCAGGTGGTAGTAGCTGAGGCCGGGCTGGTAGGGGTTGGCCCAGAGAAGTTCGTAAGGGATGCCGAAGGCGCCGCGCATGAGGAACCGGTCGTGGATGAGCCAGCCTTGGACGAACTGGGTTTCCTGGGCGTTGGTGTCGAAGGCGACCATGCTGAGGTCGGTAACGCGGGAGAGGGCGGCGACGCGGAGATCGGGTTCGCCGTTGCCTTCGTAGAAGGGAATGCGGTATTCGTTTTCGGGGGCGGGGAAGGTGGCGGGGTAGTAGCTGAGGATGTGATAGGCGGGGAGCTCTTTGAAGTACTTGGCGGCGTCCTCGCGGAGGTCGATATTCGTGTTATCACGGACGGCGTGGAGGAGTTCGAAGAGGGCGTGGCTTTCTTCGCGGGTGTAACGGAACTTGCCGGCTTTGAGGACGGGGGCGATTTCACCGCGCCACCAGTTTTTGACGATGGATTCGAGTTCGCGTTTGCCGGTTTCGCCGGCGAGGATGACGGCGGCGAAGGCGCGGTCGCGCATGACGGGGATGCGGCGGGAGGCGGGCGGGGCGGAGAGGAGCTTGGCGAGCTTGGCTTTGAGGGCGGCGGACTCGTTTTCCTTGAGGCTGGCTTGGGCCCAGTCGTAGACGAGGGCGACCTGGCGGACGTCGGTGGCTTTGAGGGCCCAGCCGATGGCCTTGCCCGAAAACTCCTCATTCTTCGCTAAAAGGCCGTAGAGGCCCCAGGCGAGGCCGGGCTCGGGCATTTCGACATTACCAGCCACCAGGGTCTCAAATTGCTGCCAGCGGACGGATGTGCGCTCGCGTTCGCGTTGGAGGAGACGGAGGCGGCGGGCGGGGAGGAAGAGTCGCGGGTGTTCGGTATAGACCTGGAAATCTTCGCCGTTTTGGGCCTGGATGGCTGCGGCGGCGGGAAGGGCAAGGAGAGAACGGCGCGAAATGCGGCTCACGAATTTGATTGTGTCACATGGGCTCCATCTTTGAGTGTGTCGCCGTGACACACGCCTGGGTTATGGTGTCCGCTGAAGAAGTTTCCTGCCTGCCCCACTTGATTTGTTTTCAACGGTTTGATGGAATGTAGGGGTTGGTTACCCACTTGCTGGGTGCTAGCACGGATTGATGAAGTTCACCTTTGAACCCGCCCTCTGAGGCAATGGGCTGCAAGATTGAAGCGAGTGGGCTGAATGTAAGCATGCTTGCGGGAGCCGGTAACAAGTTCGAACCGCTCCTTTGATCTGTTGCAAGTTGCATCAGAGGGATTTTTTCCTTCAAGGGAAGGGTCAGGTGATCTCCGGTTCGCCAACAAACCAAGATTTTCGGGTTTACCCCACCTTTGTAGCTTTTTACCAGCTCTCCCTTAGCCGTAAGTACCGCGTAATGTTTAGCGTTTTCAGCCAGGACCTGGATTGGACGCGGGCCTGGCAGGGAATGGAGTGATCACAGCGTACACTTCGCCCCTATCGCGACGCGGCGCATGGTCCCGATGCCCCGGTAGTTTCTCCAGCTGGCTCCAGAGAGGTGATCGCATCGGAAACGGTTTCCCGTTGTTACTCCCTTTTCCGATACGGTTTTCTAAGCGCCGCGCGTTGGAATAATGAGCTGGCGCCTAAAAAGATAAAGTTCCAGAACGCGGTTTCTCGTCGGGGTGGGGCAGATAAACCGTGTGGCAGCGCTCACATCGGTAGACTTCGGCTTCCTTTCCTAGCTGGGACGCAATCTGTTCCCCCAAAGCGTACCAGCGTTTCAGGTGGCCCAAGCAGAACTTGTCTCCGGAAGTACGCTCGTTGCAGGCCCGCATGCGGAGCAGGCGAACTTTTAAATTCGCGACGGGAACTGTCATGACTTTAGACGACCCCAAGTGTAACAGATTGGCGTATGGTCATTTTTTCAGGATGGACCACATGTTGGAGAAGCTATCGGTCCACTGGCGGAAGCCGGCGACGGGGAGGAGGGGCTTGCCGAGTTTGAGGAGGCTGGGGTTGAGGGCGAGCGAATCCTTCGAGAGGACGACGACCCAGGTGGAGCCGTAGCAGGCTTCATCTTCTTCGGCGCGTTCGTTTTCAAACGTCACGGCGGCGAGGCCCATGGCTTCGGAGTTAGCGGTGACGACGGGTTCGAGTTCGAGGTATTTGTTCGAGATGTGGACGGCGAGCATGCCGCCGGGTTTGAGGTGGCGGAAGTAGAGAGCGAAGGCTTCCTTCGTGAGGAGATGAACGGGGACCGAGTCGCCGGAGAAGGCGTCGACGAGGAGAGTGTCGAAGGCCATGGGGGATTGTCGTTCGAGGGTGAGGCGGGCGTCGCCGAGGTGGACCTGCTTTTGGGCGGGAGAGTCCGGGACGAAGCTGAATTCGGCTTGGGCGAGATGGATGACGAGTGGGTTGATTTCGTAGATCTGGTAGTTATCGCCGGGGCGGCCGTAGCTGGCGAGGGTGCCGGAGCCGAGGCCGATGACACCGACCTTTTGGGGGACGCCTTCTTTGCGGGTGAGGATGGCTTGTCCGGCGCCGGATTCGGCGCAGTAGTAGGTGGTGGCTTCTTTGCGACGGCCGGGGTTGAGGTATTGCTGGCCGTGGTTGATGACGCCGTGGAGGAGTTGGCGGAGGCGGGTGTTGTCGTTGAAGTCGCCTTCGTCTTCAATACGGAGCATGCCGTAGAAGTTGCGTTGGACGACGCGATAGCCTTTCATGTGTCGCTGTTGGACATGCATCCACCAACCGGTATAGCCGCCGAGAGCGGCGAGGAGGGCGACCGTGACGGCGAAGCCTTTCTTCGACTTAAAGAACTCGCTGTAGCGGACGACGATCGCGATCGAGCCAAGGACACCGGCGAGGACCCAGCCGAGGGGGAATTCGTAATAGGCGTCGAAATAAGTGGGGGCGAGGAGGCCAACGAAGAGGCCGCCGACTGCACCGCCCACGGAGAGGGAGACGTAGAAGGACGTCAGGTAGCGGGGGTGGGGTTTGAGGCTGGCGAGTTCGCCGTGGCAGACCATGGAGCAGAAAAACATGGCGGCGGAATAGCCGAGGATGCTGTTGCGAAGGGAGAGATCGGGGGTGCCTTCGGCTTGGAACCAGCCGACCATGCCGAGGGAGGCGACGGCGAGGGCGACGTAAACCCAGCGCCAGTAGAGCTTGTCGGTTTCAAAGCAGAGGATGAAGGTGAGGAGGTAGAGGACGAGGGGCAGGATCCACAGGAAGGGGATGGCTGCGACGTCTTGGGTGAGGTGCGTCGTGACGGTGAGGAGGAGGATGGAGGGGATGGCGGCGAGGCCGATCCAGAGGAGACGGAGTCGGACGGTGGGGGCGGCGGGGGCGGCTTCGGCTTCAGCGACGAAATGCACGCCGCCGCGGGAGCGCCAGGCGACTGTGCCGCAGAGGACGACGAAGGCGGCGAAGACACCAGACCAGATCCAGGCTTGGGTTTCGACGTTGAGTTGGGGTTCGACGAGGACGGGGTAAGAGATGAGGGCGAGGAGCGAGGCGACGTTCGAGAGGGCGAAGAGGCGATAGGGGACGGCGCCGGCGTTGTTGCGGGAGTACCAGGCTTGGAGGAGAGGGCCGGTGGTGGAGAGGAGGAAGTAGGGCAGGCCAATCGAGACGACGAGGAGGCCGAGAATAAGAAGGGCTGGGTTCTCGTCGCCGTTGGGCTTCCAGGAGGCGTTCGGCAGGATGGGCAGGGCCAGGAGGCTAACGGCGAGGAGGCCGATGTGGACTTGGGCCTGGCGCTTGGCGGGAACGCGCTCGAAGAGCACATGGGCGTAGGTGTAGCCGCCGAGCAGCGTCGCCTGGAAGAACAACATACAGGTGTTCCAGACGGCTGCGGAGCCACCGAACCACGGAAGGATCATTTTGGCGATGATGGGCTGAACCTGAAACAACAGGAACGAAGACAGGAAAATGGTGAGGGCGTAGAGAAGCATCGGGCGGTCTCGTTATCGTCGCACGATCGCGAAGAGGTTCGAAAAGGCGTCGGTCCATTCGCGGAAGGCGGGGTCGGGGGATAGGACCTTTGCATTCTTCTGGAGATTGGGGTAGCCGGCGAGGGCCTCCTTCGAAAGGATGAGAACGTAGTGGGAGTAGAAGCACTCGGCGTTGTCGTCGTCGGGGGAGTCTTCGATCTCGATGGCGACTTTGCGGGCGGCTTGGGCGGCGGAGGCCATGACGGGTTTGAGGTCGAGGTATTGGTTCGTGATGTTCATGACCAGGATGCCGGTGGGTTTCATGTTCCGGAAGTAGAGGGCGAAGGCTTCGCGGGTGACGAGGTGAACAGGGATGGAGTCTCCCGAGAAGGCGTCCATGAACAAGACGTCAAAGTTTTGAGGGGTGGTTTCGCGCTCGAGAGCGAGGCGGCCATCGCCGAGGATCTCTTCGGTGGTAGCAGGCGTTTCGGTTAAGAACGTAAAGTGTTTTCGGGCAAGTTGGAAGACGTAGGGGTTGATTTCGTAGAGGCGGAAGATGTCGCCTTTGCGACCGTAGCCGAGGAGGGCGCCGCAGCCTAGGCCGAGGACGCCGACTTTCTGGGGTACGCCTTCTTCCCGGCTAAGAATGGCGCGACCGGCACCGCTGGCGCGGCAGAAGTAGCTGGAGGGGATCATACTGCGTTCGGGGTTAAGGAGCTGCTGGCCGTGGTTGATCATGCCGTGGATGAGGGCTTTGGCGGCGCCGGGTTCTTTGGCATCGCGGTCAACGCTGAGGTGGAGGTGGCCGTAGAAGTTACGGACGGCGACGGGGGCATGGGAGACCTCTTCCTGCTTGATGCGGACGAGCCACCAGCCGAAGGCTCCCTGGGTACCGAGGAGGAGAACGAGGGCCGCGAAGCCGATGCGTTTTTCGAACCATTCGCGTTGGGAGCGGTAGAGGACTCCGATGGCGAGGGCGGAGCAGAGGAAGAGGCCGATGGGGAGTTCATGGAAGGTGTTGAAGATGACCGGGGAGAGGAGGCTGACGAAGAGGCCGCCGATGGCTCCGCCGAGGGACATGGAGACGTAGAAGCCGGTTAAGTATCGTGGGTGGGGCTTGAGCCGGGCGAGTTCGCCGTGGCAAACCATGCAGGAGACGAAGAGTGTGGCGGAGACGATCGCGATGCTTTGGAGGACGGTGAGGCTGTCACCTTCGCGGTCGAGGACGCGGGTGAAATAGCCGTAGAGGCCGGCAAGGCCGGGGAGGAAGAACCAGCGGTTGTAGATGCGGTCGGTATCGAAGCAGAGGATGAAGGTGAGGAGGTAGAGGACGAGGGGGAGGACCCAGAGGAAGGGAATGGCGGCGACGTCCTGCGTGAGATAGCTCGTGAGAGCGAGAAGGAGAACGGAGGCGACGGCGGAGAGGGTGATCCAGAGCGTGCGGAGGGTCCAGGTGGGCGGAGGGGCGTCTTCGAGCAGTACGGGCTCTTTGGCGTCGGCGAACTTCCAGGCGACGACAGCGCAGAGAGAGACGAAGAAGAAGTAGCCGAAGCCCCAGAAGCGGGCTTGGAGGGGGACGGCGAATTTGGGTTCGACGAAGAGGGGATAAGTGAGCAGGGCGAGGAGAGAGGCGGTGTTGGAGAGGGCGAAGAGGCGCCAGGGGACGGCGCCGCCGCTCGCGCGGGTGTACCAGCTTTGCAGCAGGGGGCTGGACGTCGAGAGCATGAAGTAGGGCAAGCCGATGGTGCCGGCGAGGATCAGCAGGATGCGGAGGGTGGGGTCTTCGGTGCCGCTGGGCTTCCAGGCTTCCGGGGGCATGATGGGGGTAAGGGCGCTGAGGACGAGGAGAACGAGGTGAATCTGCTTTTGGCGGGCGGCGGGTTGTCGTTGGAGCCAATGGGCGTAGGTGTAGCCGCCGAGTAGGGCGGCTTGGAAGAACAACATACAAGTGTTCCAGACGTTGGCGGCTCCTCCGAACCAGGGCAGGATGGCCTTACTGATGACGGGTTGAATCTGGAAGAGAAGAAAAGCAGAGACGAAGATGGTGAGGGCGAAGAGGGGCATGGTTAAGATTGGTAGCGGGCGAAGATGGGAGTGGCGCGGTCTCCCGAAAGCAGGACGCAGGTGGATGAGGACTTGGCGACGAGGCGGCCCTGGGCGTCGCGGACGTCACATTCGATGAAGCCGGAGGTGCGGCCGCGGTGGACGACGCGAGCTTCGGCGACCATGCGGCCGGTGATGACGGGTCGTAAATAGTTGATCTTGAGCTCGATGGTGGTCATGGCCTCGCCGTCGGCGAGGGTCGTGAGCATAGCGATGCCCATGGCCATGTCGGCGAGGTCGCAATAGATGCCGCCGTGGACCGACCCGATGGGGTTGTGATGTTTGGGCTGGGCTTCCATGCTGTAGATGACGTGGCCTTCGGCGCGATGTTCTTCAACCATACCGAGGGTGATGGCCATGGGGACGGTTGTTACGTCGATGAGATCAATCAATCGCGACATAGGCCCCCAAGGTGATCCTGCCGGTGCCGGTAGCGAGTTGCTGGCGGCGGCGCCAGGTGCCGGTTAGTTTGCGGGCGAGGGGAGCGGCGAAGGCGACGACGAGGAGGTCGGCGAGGGTGTTGAGGGTGACGGAGATGGCACCGAGACAGACGAATTGAGCGAAGGAGGGATGGGTGACGAATTGGGGGATGAACGACAGGAAGAAGATGGCGGTTTTGGGGTTGAGAGCTTCGGTGACGATGCCTTGGAGGAAGGGGCTGCCCTTGGGAGGGGGCGCGTCGGCGACTTCGAGGTGGCCGGAGCGGCGGATCATTTGGATGCCGAGGTAGACGAGGTAGGCGGCACCGGCGTATTTGACGGCTTGGAAGGCGAGGGCGGAGGTGGCGAGAATAGCGGAAAGTCCGAGGGCGGCGGCGAGGACGTGGGCGAAACCGCCGACGAAGGTGCCGACCGAGGAGAGGACGCCTTCGCGGGTTCCGCCGGCGAGGGTGCGGGTCATGACGTAGAAGATTCCGGGGCCGGGGGTGAGGGCCAGAATGGAGCAGGCGGCGAGGTAGGCGAGGAGCCGATCCGTTTCAATCATATGGATGCTTAGGTTAGCTATGGTAACCTGAAACTTCAACACCGAACTGGTGCCGTCAAAGGTAAGCGAAGCATACGTCCTCCGATCCTATCCCTTCCGGGAAGCAGACCTGATCGTCAGTTTTTTGACGCGCGATCAAGGGCGGTTGCGCGGCATAGCTCGCCGGGCGCGGCGGCCGAAAGGTCCGTTCGGGTCGGGGTTGGAGCGGCTCTCCCAAGTAAACATGCAGTATTTCCAACGGGAGAACGTTGAACTTTGCAAGATGGATGGCTGTGAATTGCTCCAGTCTCAATTTTCACTTGCCAACAATTATACGGCCAGCGTAGGTCTGGACTTCATCGCCGAAATTTGCGACCAGATTCTACCCGCGGGCGAGCCCAATGAAAGATTTTTTCGACTGTTGACCGCTATTCTCGAGTACATACGCCAGGCGCCGAGCGACCGAACCGAGGAAGCTACCTGGACGGCAATTCAATATTTTTCTCTTTGGGCGGTCCGGCTTTCCGGCTTTTTGCCCGATCTGCGAGTGAGTGACGAGTCCCGGATTTTGGCCCGCGAAATGTTGACTACCCCGATTCACAACCTAACGCCTCGCCCGTGGTCTCGGACCACTTCCCGGGATTTACGCCGCTTTCTTGTCACCACGATTGAACAACAAATTGAGCGCCGATTGATCACCGCGCAGATGCTAGAAACCCTCTGACTATGGATTCGTTTCAGGAAACTGTTTTTAAGCTGAAGAAGTATTGGGCGGATCGCGGCTGTGTGATCCAGGAACCCTACGATATTGAAGTCGGCGCGGGGACGATGTCTCCGGAGACTTTTTTGCGGGTGCTGGGGCCGAAGCCTTGGCGGGTGGGTTATGTGCAGCCGAGTCGGCGACCGGCCGACGGGCGATATGGGGATAACCCGAACCGGCTGTATAAGCATCAGCAGCTGCAGGTGATTTTGAAGCCGACGCCGAAGGACGTGATTGATCAGTACCTGGGTTCGCTGGAAGCGATCGGGATTGATTTGTCCAAGCACGACCTGAAGCTCGAAGAAGACAACTGGGAGTCGCCGACGCTGGGGGCGTGGGGGATTGGTTGGCAGGTGATGCTGGACGGGATGGAGATCACGCAATTTACGTATTTCCAGCAGTGCGGCGGGATGGATTTGGATTTGTGCCCGGCGGAGATTACGTATGGGCTGGAACGGATTGTGAGCTTTTTGCAGGGGAAGGAATCGGTTTACGACATTGACTGGGCGCCGGGGGTGAAGTATTCAGAGGTTCGGTACTTCGATGAGCTGCAGCTTTCGGTCTACAACTTTGAGACGGCCGATGTGGAGATGTTGTGGGAGGCGCTGAAGCGGCATGAGGCCGAGGCGCAGCGGTTGGTGGATGGATATAAGCTCGTCGAGGATCCGGCGGAGAAGCGGCGGTATCCGTTGCTGGGCGCCTACGATCAGGTGTTGAAATGTTCGAACCTTTTTAACCTTCTCGATGCTCGGGGGGCGATTAGCGTGACCGAGCGGGTGGGGGTGATCGGACGGGTTCGGAAGATTGCGGTGGGCGTGGCGCAGGCGTGGGTGGATCAAGAGCCGTTCCGGACGATGAAGGAGGTGGCGTGATGCTACCGTTCTTTCTCGAAGTGGGCGCCGAGGAGATTCCGGATTGGATGATTCCGGCGGCGCTGGAGCAGTTGGGTAAGGATTTTCAGGCTGTGCTCGATGGGCATAAGCTGGGCGGGACGGTGACGCGGACCGATGGGACGGGGCGGCGGCTCGTGCTGTGGGCTGATGGGTTGATCGTGCGGCAGGCCGATAGCGAAGAGATTGTGAGCGGGCCGCCGAAGGGTGCGAACCCGAAGGCCGTGGAAGGCTTCGCGAAGAAGAACGGCGTTAGTGTTGACGATTTGCAAGTAGAGACGACCGCGAAGGGCGAGTACTTCACGTTTCGACGGCAGGTGGCGGGTCGGGCGACGGGCGAGTTGCTGGCGGAGCTGTTGCCGGATTTGATTCAGAAGCTGAACTTTCCTAAGTCGATGTTTTGGACTGGGAAAGGCGGTCCGAAGTTTATTCGGCCGATTCGGTGGATTGTAGCCTTGTTGGGTGACGATGTGGTGGGGTTTGAATTGGCGGGGGTGACTTCGGGGCGGGAGACGTTTGGGCATCGGCGGTTAGGTTCGCGGGCGGCGATTCCGGTGACGATTGCGGGCTATGAGAGCGCGCTCGAAGAGAATTTTGTGATCGTGTCGAGTGCGGCGCGGCGGGCGAAGATTGAACGGGAGATTCAGGCGTTGGGCGCGGTGCAGGCCGATGCGAAGCTGCTCGAGACTCTGACCTTCATCACCGAGTATCCGGCGGCGATTTTGGGTGGGTTCGATGCGAGCTATCTAACGCTGCCGAAAGAGGTGCTGACGATGGTGATGCGGTTCCACCAGAAGTATTTCGCGGTGAGCGCGGCGGATGGTTCGTTGGCTCCGAACTTTATTGCGGTGATGAATATTCCGAGCGATCCCGAAGGACATGTGGTGCGCGGGAACGAGCGGGTGCTGCGGGCGCGGTTCAACGATGCGCGGTTTTTCTACGATATAGACCAGAAGCGGACGTTGACGGACCGGGTGGCGGATTTGGCGAACGTGACGTTCCAGGCCAAGATCGGGTCTTACCTTGAGAAGACGACGCGGATGGTGGCTTTGGCGCAGGAGCTTGGCGGCGAGGATGCCGCCGCAGCGGCGTACTTGGCGAAGGCCGATTTGACGACGGAGATGGTGAAAGAGTTCACTGATTTGCAGGGCATCATCGGGGGCCTGTACATTGCGGCGCAGGGCGGGAAGGCGGAAGTTGCCAAGGCCGTCTACGAGCACTACAAGCCCTTGTCGATGGAAGACTCGATTCCTTCGACGGCGACCGGGCAGGCGCTGGCGCTGGCCGACAAGATTGACACGCTGCGGAGCTGCTTCGCGGTGGATATGATTCCGACGGGATCAAAGGATCCATTTGCGTTGCGCCGGGCAGCGCAGGGCGTGGTGAAGATTTTGATGGAAGGCGAGTTGACGCCTTCGCTGCGGGAGTTGTGCGCGGGCGATGCGAAGCTGGAAGAGTTTTTCGTCGAACGGCTGAAACATTATTTCCGGGAAGTGAAGGGAGCGGCTTACGATGAAATCGCGGCCGTTTTGGCCGTCGGCTGGGCCGATGTGAAAGACGCCCTGGCGCGGTTGGACGCGGTGACGGCGGTACGACCCACCCCGAACTTCGAGCCGGTGGCCGCGGCATTTAAGCGGATCAAAAATATTCTTACGCAGGCGGGCACTCTGCCTGAGGGCGCGCCGGACGCGAGCCTCTTCAACGAGGCCGAGTCCGGGGTGGCTGCGGCGGCAGAGCAGGCGGCCATCAAAGATGGCGGCTATGCGGCGCAGCTCGAACGGATTGCGGGGCTGCGGCCTGCGATCGACCACTTTTTCGATGAGGTGCTGGTGAACGATCCGGACCCTGTTGTCCGCGACAATCGCTTGCGCTTGCTCAACCAGCTCATAACTGAGTTTTCTTCAATCGCCGACTTCTCGGAGATTGTGACTAAATCGCTTTAGGAGATATTGATGCAGAAACACGTCTACAGCTTCGGTACGAAGACCGAAGGCAACGGCAAGATGAAGGACACCCTCGGCGGCAAAGGTGCCGGGCTAGCCGAAATGTGCAAGGCCGACATTCCGTGTCCTCCGGGATTTACGATTTCGACCCAGGTCTGCAACATCTACTTCGAGAACAAGAACGTTGTTCCGCAAGAGATTGAAGACCAGATGGAAGTCGCTTTGACCCGTCTTGAAAAAGAGACAGGGAAGACGTTGGGCGACGCGAAAGACCCGCTGTTGCTCAGCGTTCGCTCCGGCGCCAAGTTCTCCATGCCGGGCATGATGAACACGATTCTGAACCTGGGCATGAACGACCAGTCGGTGGTCGGCATGGCCGTCAAGACGGGCAACGAACGCTTTGCCTATGACTGCTATCGCCGGTTCATCCAGATGTTCGGCGAAGTTGCGCTCGAAATCCACATGGAAGAGTTCAACCACATTTTCGACGCGCAGAAGGCAAAGCGGAAGGCGAAGCTGGATACCGACCTGAATGCGGAAGACCTGCAAAACGTTGTCGTCGAGTACAAAAAACTCGTCAAGAAAAAGACAGGGAAAGAGTTCCCGCAGGATCCGCGCGAACAGCTGAAGATGTCCCGCGATGCGGTGTTCCGCTCCTGGTGGAACGACAAGGCGGTCTACTATCGCAAGATGGAAAAGATTCCGGACAACATCGGGACGGCCGCGAATGTGCAGGCGATGGTGTTTGGTAACTTGGGCGATACGTCGGGCACGGGCGTGGGCTTCACGCGTGACCCGGGCAACGGCGACAAGGTTTTCTACGGCGAGTTCCTGATCAATGCGCAGGGCGAGGACGTGGTGGCGGGCATTCGGACGCCGTCGCCGATCGCTGAGTTGGAGCAGGTGATGCCGGCGGTGTTCAAGCAGCTTTTTGAAACGACGCAGAAGCTGGAACAGCAGTACCACGACATGCAGGACTTCGAGTTCACGATCGAAGAAGGCAAGTTGTACATGCTGCAGACGCGCAACGGCAAGCGGACTGGCCCGGCGGCCGTGAAGTTGGCTGTGGACATGCACGAAGAGGGCCTGATCACGAAGGAAGAGGCTGTTCTGCGGGTCGCTCCGAACCAATTGGACCAGTTGTTGCACCCGGTGTTCGACCAAGCGACGTTGAAGACGCTGCCGGTGTTGACGACGGGCATTGCGGCGAGCCCGGGCGCTTCGGTGGGCCGGATTGCGTTCAGTGCGCAAGCGGCGGTGGAAGCGGCGAAGAGTTCGCCGGTGATTCTGGTGCGGAAAGAGACGACGCCGAACGACATTGCCGGCATGGACGCGGCAAAGGGTATTTTGACCGCGATCGGCGGCAAGTCCTCGCATGCGGCCGTGGTGGCCCGTGGTATGGGCCGGCCTTGCATTGTGGGCGCGGGTGACTTGGTCATCGACGAGCACAAGGGTACGGCGGTTGTGAAGAGCGGCGGCAAGAGCGTGGCGCTGAAGGCTGGCGATTGGATTTCAATCGATGGTACGACGGGTAAGGTTTATCTCGGCCAAGCCAAGACGAACGAAGCGGACCCGAATTCGGGCGAGTTTGGTAAGTTCATGGGCTGGGTGGACGAGTTCCGCGGCAGCTTCGGCGTGCGGGCGAACGCGGACATTCCGCGGGATGCGAAAGTGGCGCGCGCGTTCGGAGCCGAGGGCATTGGCCTTTGCCGGACCGAACATATGTTCTTTGCCGAAGAGCGGTTGCCGATCGTGCAGGAGATGATTCTTGCGCGGGACGTGAAGGCTCGGAAGGCTGCTTTGAAGAAGCTGCTGCCGATGCAGCGGAGCGACTTCGAAGGCTTGTTCAAGGCGATGGACGGGTTCCCGGTGGTGATCCGGACGCTGGATCCGCCGCTGCATGAGTTCCTGCCGAAGCGCGAGAACTTGATGGTGGACTTGGCGAAGTTGCCGTATGCCAAGGACAAGGCCAAGGAAGAGATGTCGAAGGCTTATGGCATTCCGGTGGGCGAACTTAAGGTTCGGCTGCCTGAGTTACTCGAGCGCGTCGAAGAGCTGCACGAGTTCAATCCGATGTTGGGCCACCGTGGTTGCCGGTTGGGAATTACGTATCCTGAGATCACCGAGATGCAGGTACGCGCCATTTTCGAAGCGGCTGCTAAAGTCGCCAAGAAGGGCATCAAGGTGACGCCGGAAGTGATGATTCCGTTGATCGGTTCCGTGAAGGAGCTGGAGCATCAGAAGGCGATTGCCAAGAGCGTGGCGACGGAAGTGTTGACGAAGGCCGGCGTGCCGGATCTGCACTACATGATCGGCACGATGATTGAGATTCCGCGTGCGGCGTTGACGGCGGATCAGGTGGCGGAGCAGGCCGAGTTCTTTAGCTTCGGCACCAATGACCTGACGCAGACGACGATGGGACTTTCCCGCGACGACTATACGAAGTTCTCGAAGCAGTACGAGGACCTGAAGATTTTCGACGCGGATCCGTTCGGCGTGTTGGACCAGACGGGTGTGGGCAAGTTGATCGACATGGCTGTGAAGCTGGGTCGGAAGACGCGTCCGGACCTGGAAGTGGGCATCTGCGGCGAGCACGGCGGCGAGCCGAGTTCGGTCGAGTTCTGCGTGAAAGTTGGCATGAACTACGTTTCGTGTTCGCCGTATCGGGTGCCGATTGCCCGGTTGGCGGCGGCGCATGCCATGATTGCCAAGACGGGCGGCAATAGCGGCGAATCGAGCCGTACGAAGTAAGCAAAGCAGATCAGTGAGAGACGGCCGCTGGCGCAAGCTGGCGGCCGTTTTTTTGTGTCGAGCATGTTCGAGAGCTTGAAGGGGAGAGTCCTTTTCTGCAGTGATAGCGAAGCGCAAGGGCGTCGTCGCGAGGCGGAGTCTGAAAGAAGCGAGCAGAAAACTTGCGAGCCGATGTACGAGACCCGGATCAGAGGGATACTGTGCCGGGCGAGCTGCCAATGACAGAGCAGCCCGTATCCATCAAGGGTACTGGTTGTAAATTCGGCGGTTGGGTGCGGAAGGTGGTCGAAGTTACCTCGGCAGATCTGCGGTGTGTCGCGGAATTACGACTGAAGGTGTCGCAAGGTACTCTGATCTCGCGGCAGAAGTCAGCAGAGTGCGTAGGAGCTCGGAAACGGACGAAGGCCTGATCCGCGTTGCGCCAGCCAATCCGCTTCGGCCGACGCTCGCCAGGGGCGAATACGGTGAAGCCCGCAAGGATCCTGGGAGCGGCGAAGCCTCCATCGGCGAAAGGGGACCCCGAACCGCCGCAAGCGGGCCCGCTGTGGGAGGAGAGGAGCCCCCTGTCCCAATTTCAGACAGCGGTAAGGAGACCAGCGCGGAGGGCGGTGACACTGTCGCCGTCGGTTTCAAAGGCGAGGGCGTAGGGTTTGGAGCGGACGAGCAGGACTTGAGCGCGGGGATCGAAGGTGTAGGGGCGGATTTCGATTCGCTTCTTGAAGATCTCGCGGATTTCTGCTTCGAGGCTACCGACGCGGGCTCCGCCGACGGTGCGCCAGCGGCCTCCGGCGACGTCGATGCGGGCGAGTTGGCCGTCGACCAGAATCAGGCCGAGATGGGGATCGCTCCAGGTGGCGTAGACGCCGGAATCGTGGGCTTCGATGCGCAGGGCGGGGCCGAGGATTTTGCGCAAAGCGGGTTCGGACATGCTGATGCGCAGGGGGCCTACGCCGTCGAAGCGGACCTTTGCCGGGGGGAGGGAAGACGGGCCAGAGCGAGGGAAGCGCCGAGGAGACGGCAGAGCAGGAGACGGCGCGTCATCAGGCGGCTAAACTTTCTCGGCGATCCACATGCCCGGGCTCTGCATCCGGATCTTTACGATTTTGCCCTTCCAGGCGTTCATTTCGTCCGGGACACGAATGGCCCCATCCTTATCCACAGCCACGCGGCGGGAGATAACGCGGATGGGGAGGGGGAGATCGCGCTCGCCTGCCTTGGTCACAATCCACGCGCCGCCGGCGGAGCGGGGCGCTACGATCACGCTGTAAAGCCCCCGGACCTCCATTGGGCCGGGGAGGGGGAGGCGTCCCTGCTGATCCACTTGGGACTGCAATGAAATTGGCATATCGTTTGTTTCCGTTGTAGCATCTTCAATACTATGGCAACTCACCCTATTGATTGGAGCTATCATCGCCCTGGTTGAAAAACTTGCGGCAAAACGCAGGAGTTTCTTGCGGAAAGCGGCCTGTCCACGGCTACCCAAGTGGACGCAAAGAAGCAGACGATGGACCGGGAAGCGGCTTTGGCCCTAGCTCGGGAGATGAATGAGATCTATGCCACCAAAGGCAAAAATATGATCCACCTGGATATGCGGACGAATCCGTCCGACGACGAGGTAGCGGCCTTGGTTGTGGGCCCGAGTGGGAACTTGCGGGCACCAACGTTACGGAGGGGTAAAACGCTGCTGGTGGGCTTTGACGGAGCGACCTACGCTACGCTGCTAACTCCAGGATAGAGACTTCGGGTCGGCAGCCAAAGCGGACGTGCCTGGGCGAACCTGCTCCGCGCGTGATGAAGAGTTGGCGGCCGGCCCAGTCGTAGAGCCCGGCGATGAAGCGTTTATCGGCGACCGGGGCCCAAGTGGCAGGCGCGGGCCAGAGGCGGACTTGGCCACCGTGGGTGTGCCCGCTGAGCATGAGTTCCCAACGGTAGTCGCTGATCAGGTCTTTCCCGTCGGGGTTGTGGCAGAGGACGACCCGTAGGCCCGCAGAGGTTCCGGTGAACGGGCCGAACTCTTGCGAATAGATATCGCCCATGCCGACGAGTTCGATGCCGTTGGGGAGCACGGTGGATTCGTTATGGAGGACGTGAACACCTTCGCCAGCGAGAATTTGGCGCATGCCCGCCGATGTGGGGCTGCCGCCGAAACGGGCGTTGAGCCAGTAGCCGCCGTCGTGATTGCCGAGGACGGCGTAGGTGGGGGCGGCTTGGGCAGCGCGGCGGAAGATGCCGCGGAGGCCGGTCTCATCGAAGCCATGGGTGGTGGAGACGTAGTCGCCTGTGAGGCAGATGACATCGGGGCGATGTTCAAGGCCCATTTCCAGGGCGCGGAGGAGGGCCGACGCGGGTAGGCCGTCGGAGCAGTGGAGGTCTGAGAAATGCAGAATCCGCAGGGCTGGGAGGCCTAGGATCGGGGTGACTGTTACCTCGTGCCATTCAGGTTCCACACTGGTCGCCCAAACTGCCGAGGCGGCAACGGTAGCCGTCAGGCCGAGCAACGCACGTCTCGTTTGCATTCTCTCGATTGTAGGTTTATGGCGAAAAGTGGTCAACCTGGAAAACTACCTGGAAAACTACCTGGAAAACTACCTGGAAAACTACGAACACCTGGAAAACTACTTAGGCGGTGTTGTTTCCCCTTTTCGCTTCAGCGTCGGCGCTTGTCTTTTCTTTTCGGTCGCGGCTTCCTTTTTCTCTTCTACTTTTTTCGCGGCTAGCTCTTTATCACCCATGAGCGTTTCGCGTTCCTTGCGTTCGTTCTCTTCGCGGGTGGCGATTTTGGTGCTGCGATCTTTGACATCGGCTTGGGCGATTTCGATGGAATCGGTGAGGGTTTCGACGGCGGTATCGAGTACGAGTTCGTAGCGGGCGAGATCCTTAGGGGCGGCGGCTTTGACCTTGCCGAGGCGATCGGCGAAGGCGCGTTCGGATTTGATCACCGCCATGAGTCCCTCGTCGAGAGCGATTTTCCGGCGGATGGCGTCGTCGGCGACGGTATCGGCGGCCTCGATGATTTTGGTGAAATCGTCGAGGAGGTCGTGGAGGAGGGCGCTGCGGCCGGGCTTTTCGCGTTTGAGCAGGCTATCGATTTGATCGACGCGTTGCTTAGCGAAGAGCATGTAGAGTTTGAGCCGTTCGTTGGGTTCCTGGACGAGGCGGATCTGGTCGACCTCGTCGCCGGTCAGGAAGTCTTTTTGGGCGGCGATGGGCAGGATGGCGCAGAGCAGAACGAGGAGAAGTTTCATCGGACCCCCATAGTTAGATTGACGAGGTCGTCCTGGACCTGATCGACGTATTCGATCAAGTTCCCCATTTTGGTGCGGTCGTCGACGTGGAGGAGCTGTTGGAGGCCTTTGAGGCGACGCCCGAGTTCGCGGAGGCGGACTTCGGCTTTCTTGAAGTATTTGGGGTTGCGGCGAGCAGTTTTACGGGTGGATTTGAGGGACTCGACGCAGAGATCGACGCCGGCGCGGAAGTCGGCGAGTTCGGCTGAGACTTTACTCCAATCTTTGCTTTCGACGTCGGTTCGGAGGTTTGTGAGGACTTCGCTCGCGTAATCGAGGGCGCGTTCGCTGCGGCGTTCGAGGTTCGGTTCGGTTTGCACGGACTTGAGATCGGCGGACGAAGCGAGGTGGATGCTAGCGGTGAGGAGGAGGAGCCACTTCATCTTTTTTCGACCATCCTTTTAACGATGCGAAGACGTTGCCGACCCTTGAATTCCTCTTCGGGCATTTTGCCAGCGGCGGCGGCAAGGAATTTCGCGTAAGCGGGCAGAGCTTCTTTATACAACTGTTGGCGGTCGTAGCAAAGGGCCTCTAGGTAGAGAACGGAAGGGTTTTGGTCTTCTCCTAAAGCTTTCAGACGCGCGAAGGCCTTCAGCGCTTGAGGATAATCGCCGAGCAGGAAAAGTGTCGCTCCGAGTTCGCTCCAGGCAGGCTTGAGTTTGGCGTCGATTTGGGCGGCGGCGAGGAATTCGCGGGCGGAATCGGGGAGGCGTTTATCCTCGCGATAGATGCGGCCGAGGGTGAGGCGGAGTTCGGCGTTACCCGGTTCGGCGGCGGCGGCTTGTTGGAGCAGGGGAGTGGCTTTTGCGTTTCGCTTGGCTTTGAGATAGGCGGTGGCGAGGGCGAGGCGGTTGGCGGTGGAGGGAGAGTCCTTGACGGATTTTTCGAGTTGGGTGATGGCGTCGTCGGCTTGGCCCTGTTCGATGAGGAGTACGCCGAGGCGCTCGCGGGCGGGGCCATTATCGGGGAAGAGACGATAGAGGACGGTGGCTTCTGTTTTCTGGTCGGCGGCTTCGTGGAAGCTGGCGAGTTCGAGCAGGGCTTCTTTGAAGCTGGGATCGGCTGCCGCGGCGCTGTGGTACCAGGTAGCGGATTCCTTCAGCCGGCCTTGCTTGGCGATGGCCTTGGCGAGGGATGCCATGGCGGGGGCGCTCTTGGCGTCAGCAGCGAGAGCGGCTTGGAGGGCGATTTCGGCCGATTCCCAGTGGCTGGAATCGAGGTGGGCTTCGCCGAGGTAGTAGTTGGGGCGGAACTGTTTGGGTTGCTGGGCTTGGGCTTTTTCCAGCAGGACGAGGGCGTCAGCGGGGCGTTTGGAGCGGAGGAGGAGGACGCCGAGGTTGAGTTGGGCTTCGAAGAGATCGGCTTGTTTGGTGAGCACCTTTTCGTACGCGGCGATGGCTTCGGGGTCGCGGTTAACCATGCTAAGGGCGAGGCCATAGTGGAAAGTGGCGCTGAGGTCTTCGGGGTCGGTTTTGAGGGCGACGGCGAAATGGTTGACGGCTTGGTCGAACTTCTGGTCTTCGAGCGCCTTCATGCCGAGGGCGGCGGGGTCGGTTTGCCAGAACAGGAAGAATAGCGCCAAAAGGGGCATGTTCTCAGTCTACTCGGGTGGAGGTAGGGCTCACGATCAGTCAGACGCAATCGACGAGGATGGCGTCACGAACATTAAAGAGCCACGATGGGCCAGGCGGCTTTTTTGATGATGCTGTCGAGGCCGAAGGGGTAGACCGCGATAGTCAGCAAACAGGCCGCGAGGAACAGCCGTCGGTGGTGGGGTCGGAACACAACAAAAGGGGCGAGCCGGAGGAGGTACCGCGGGGAGAGTACTTTCCCTGCCAGGACGTAGGCCAGGAGAAGTAGAGTCGCGTTTCCGGCCTCGTCTCGCTGTCTTCGGCGGGCGAGGGTTTGGATAGGCAGCGCGGCCGCGGCGATGGCGGGTGCCCCAGTGTGACGGACTTCGATGCACAGGCAGGCACCTGAGCTGTCGACACGGGTGAAATACAGAACGAATTGGCCGAGGAGCCGGAGGAGTCCGGCGCCGAGCGAACCGAACTCGATGCCTCGGTTCGACTGGGTTTTGAAGGAGCCGACGGCGAGGGTGATGGAGAAACTGGCGAGGGAGCGAAGGGCTGCGTGCGGTTCGCGGCGGAACCGAAGGAGGGGCAGCGCGAGGATGAGGGCCGGGACAAGTTTGATGAGCGCGCCGACGGCGGCGACAACTCCTGCCGCACCGGGACGGGCGCGGGCGAAGCTTACGGAGAGCGCGAACGGGGCCCCGGTCGACAGGAGCACCAGTAGGCTGTAGACGGCGAAATATGCCGCATAGCCGCGTGCTAGAGCGCCCGGTAGGAGCGTGACGAGGCCGACGTTGGGTGGGGAGCGAACGGGAAAATCGATGTGGGCAGAGCGGTCGTTGCTGACCGCGGCGACCCAATCGAAGTAGAGGCGGACGTTTCCTGCCACGGTGCGCGGGCTGGTCAGCCCCCCGCCGAGGGGATAGGCCGCTTTATAGATAAGCCAGATTCTTGACGTTGGTCTGGTTGATCTGCGTGACACGGCTGTAGCGTTGGCCGGAGTAGTCGCCGTTGCAGCGGGGCCAATCGTTGGCTAGAGGCTTCGTGAGCAGGACCGGGTCGAGGCCTTGGGCGTAGAGGGCGCCGGCGAAAGAGAGGCAGAGGAGGGGGCCTTTGATGGTTGCTCATTTCAGGGTCACGAGAAAGGCCGTGAGGTTGTGGATGTCGGTGTCGGAGTAGGTGGGCGGGAGCTTGCGGTGACCGATGAGCGGATCGTTGAGTTCGACCTTGGGGACGTCGCCCGAGCGGGCGAACGTGAGCGGGGTGCCATCGCCGTCGACGAGAGAGACGAAGAAATCGTTGATGCGGACGAGCCGTCTGTTCATCTTGCCGGTGACGGTCGTGACGGCGACGGTCGTCGGGGAGACGTGGGATCCGCCTCCGCCGCAACCGGACATGAGTCAGGTTTGCTGCAGCTGGTTGGGGTCGGTGATGCGAGTAGCGGCGCAGTTGAGATTGGCGTGGCAACCCGAGCAGGTTTTGGCGAAAGAGGTGGCGCCGACGGTTGGGTCGCCGGTAACGATGGAGGGCGGGGTCATGCGCGAGAAGTCGTTTTGAAGTTATGGATAAAGGCGGCGATGCCGGAGATCTGCGTGGAGGCTGGGCGTAAACGGGGAGGAGTGCTGCGAGGCACGCGGCCGCACGGAGGAAGCGAGAAATGATGAAGTTGACGCGATCACGGATATGCTGGTTACTGTATGAGCGGGTTACTGGGAGACGATCACTACATCTGTCGGTTACGGGCGGGGTGTTTGCGGCAGCCGGAGTTGAACCGGCATCAGTTAGTGGCGTTGGATCGGGAGATGGTGTTGGCGGGCCGGGCGGGGAGCGCGGAGGAGTATTTGGCGGCGAGTGGGGATTTGCTGGAGTTGGCGCGGGCGGCGATGTTGGACCGGGCGGCGAATGAGGTTGCCGTGGCGAAACGGTATGACGATCCGTGGGGCGCGGCGGCGTCGGGGACCGAGTACCTGCGGGCGTTGGAAGGGGAGGACCATGACTCGTTGCTGACGAACCATCTGGCCGTGAAGGCGGAAACGGGGCCGCTACGGGCGAAGGGGGTCGATATGATGACCGCGTTCGGCCGGTTGTTTGAGAATCTACTGCTTGCCAAGACGGCGTGCGTGGAGACGGCGGCGGCGTGGGCGGAGGCGACCGCCTACTGGCACGAGTTGCGGGCAGGGGATCCGCTGTTCGCCGAAGGCACTTGGTTGGCGCAGCCGCGGTATCGCACACGACTCCCGTGGACGTCCTCGGCACCGGGGGAATGGATCGCGAAGTACTGGCAGTTCGAGAGCGGAGTGCCGATGGCGATTCCGGAGGACCCGGGTCCTGCGATGGCGGCGGCGGAGGAGAAGTGGCGGGAACGGATGGGTAGCTATGAGGTGGCATGGCCGGAGGTGGAGCCTTGGCCGGTGATGATTGCGATGCCGATGGTGGAAGAGTATGCGCGGCGGCAGCAGCAGTGGCCCGACGGCTTGGTGGCGCGGCATTGGGAGGAGTCGGGGCGAGTTCTAAGCGCAGCGGGGACGGCGATTGCCTTCGAAGCTCTGGCGCAAGAGAGGGAGGCGCGATGGAAGGTGGATGCGACTTGGAATGGACTGTGCTTATCGGCGGTGTTGGCTCCTCTGCGGGCGGCGGCGACGGTGGGATGCTTCGGTGCGGGCATCGCGGGAGAGGGGTTGATGGCGGCGGCGGCGACGGTTCATTCCTTGGTCGGATATGGGCCGCGCGCGTTGCTCGAGTTGCCGAGGGTCAGAGATTTTATGGAACGGAATTTGAGGCCTCGGTTGACGGGGGGCTGTGAGGGGTTCGGAGCATGGCGGGGTGAACCGGGGTTTGATCTCGTGCGTCATGCGACGGGGTGGTGGGCGGCAAGTGGAGCGCTGGATTGGGACCAAGTAATGGAAGACGACAAATTAGCTCCGGCGGTGGTGCCGCTGGTACGTTGGGGCGAGAGTGTCGAAGTGGAGGCGAATTCGTGGTAACCTTCTCGCCGAGGATCTCTTGTTTCATGGCCGCTCATACGATTGCACTGCAGAACGCGAAGACGCTGACCGTGACGCCGGAAGAGGGTCATGATCTGGTGGAAATTCATGGAGCGGGGGGGCGGCTTGAGCTGCGGATTAAGATGACTCCGGACGGGCCGGTGTTAGAGATGGAGAGCGTGCGTCTGTCGCTGCGGGCGGCGGAGACAGTCGACGTTTCGTGCAAGAATTTTGAGGTCCGCGCCAGCGAGAGTGTGGATGTGCATTCGGACGGGGGGATGCAGTTGAGTGGGGTAGCGGATGTTCGTGTCAACGCCAATGGCGATGTGATTGTGAAAGGCGAGATGATTTATCTGAACTAATATGCCTCCTGCCGCACGAATGACCGACAAAGTAATGCATGACAGTCCGCATTGTCATGCGCCAATCCATCCAGCGGCGCCCGTGCCGACTCCGGTCCCGCACCCGCCGGTTCCCATCGACATCGTCCTGAAGTGCGTGCCGACGGTGATGATTAACAATTTGCAAGCGGCGGTAGTGACGAGTATGACGAAGCCCTGCATGATGCCTTCGTGCGTACCGGGAGGTCCGGGAATTATCGCCAAGGGGTCGGCAACCGTCATGATCGGGATGATGCCGGCGGCTCGGCTCGGCGATATGGTTGCTTTCGTGTCGTGTGTCGCACCGATTCCGAGTCCGACGGGAAAGATTATCCCTCCGTGTTCGGCTGACGTCATTGTGGGAGGATAGCTCCCGTTGCTGCGTCAGCATTTCGCGAAGTTGCAGCCGAGGTGTCCTTACTGCCGGTTGGCTCGGGACCAAGACAGCGTCTTGTATATTGGCGACGTAGCGCTGGAGGAGGACGGCGACATTCGGGAGGGGGTGCTGATCTGTAGCAACCTCCTTTGCCAGCGGGAGCATCCGATCTTAGACGGCATTCCGGTGGTGGTGACGGACGGGCCGAGTTGGGCGGCGAGCCAGTTATCGCAGGTGATGCAACGCGAGGATTTGACACCGTTTGCCGAATCGATACTCGGAGATTTAGCGGGGGCGGGGTCGAGCTTTGATCGAGACCGTGGGAACAACGGGATCTACGCGGAGGCGCATTGGGGCGGGGCGGAGCCGAGTTACTTGCCGTTGATTCGAGCGGGAATGGAGTTGTTGAGTGCGCCACCGGCGGGGACTTGGATTGACGTCGGGTGTTCGGTCGGTCGGGGCACCTTGGAGCTAGCACGGGCGACGGGAGAGCTGACGGTAGGACTGGATTTGAACTTTTCTATGCTCCGCATCGCCGAGGGGGTTCGACGGCGGGGGCGGGTGCGGTATAGTCGGCGGCGGGTGGGCTTAGTGTTCGATGCGGTGGACGAAGCGGTGCCGGAATTACCTCGCAATAATGTCAGTTTCTGGTGCGCGGATGCGGCGGCGATGCCGTTCGCCCCCGGTGCATTCCGTGGGGCGTTTTGTTTGAATTTGCTGGATTGCGTGCAGTCGCCTTTGGGGTTGCTCGTGGAGTTGGGGCGGGTGGTTGGGCAGGATGGGGAAGTGGCATTGAGCACTCCGTTCGACTGGGCGGTGGGGGCAACGCCTTCGTCGTCTTGGATGGGGGGCCACTCGCAGCGCGGGCCGCAGGAGGGGTCGTCGTTACTGGAGTTCCGGCGGATCCTGTCGGCGGAATGCGCAGCGGGCATCGATACGGGATTACTGATCGAAGCCGAGCGCGATGGCGTGCCGTGGCGACTCCGGGTGAACGAGCGGTCGGTGACGGAGTATGCGGTTTACATTGCGCGACTGCGGCGAAAACGCTAGCCGTTGCGGGCGACGACGTAGGCGTGGTCGACCACGGGAACGCCGCTGCTGCGAAAACGTTCACGCCGGACGCGGAGTTCGGTGAACTTGTCGTACACCTCCTCGATGTCGCCTTGGGTGAGATCGGGTAGGGTTAGGATACTGGCGCGATGGTTGGCGGGCCGCTGCAGGTAGTCAGCCGGTAGATAGCCTTTCTCGCGGCAGGTTTGGAACAGATGCGTGCCGGGGTAGGGGTAGAAAACGAAGAAACCGAAATCGAAAGTGTCGAGTTCCTCGGCGAGGGCGTAGGTTTGGTCGAGTTCGGCGCGGGTCTCGCCGGGCAGGCCGAGCATGAAGTTGCCGATGACGCGGATGCCGGCTTCGTTCGACCAGCGGAAGACGTCGCGGAAGCGTTGGTTGGTCACGGGCCGATGCATGACTTCCCGGCGGACGCGTTCGCTGCCGCTTTCGACGCCGTAGGTGATCTGGTCGCAACCGGCTTCGGCAAGCATATGGAGCATGGGTTCGCTGACGGTTTCGACGCGAGCGTGGAGGCAGAAGCGTTCGGTGAACTCCTGCTTGTAGAGCCGGCAGAACTCCTTCACCCAGGGGTGATGGATGGTGAACGTATCGTCGAGGAAGATGACATAGGAGAGATTGCCGGCGGCTTTGAGGCCGCGGAGTTCGTCGAGGACGTTTTGATGAGAACGGCGACGGCCGTATTCGCCCGTGCCTTCATAGAGTTCGTTGAACATGCGGGCACCGCAGTAGGTGCACGGGAAGGGGCAGCCGCGTTGAGTGGAAACTTGCACGACCCCATGCGGTTCGTCGAGGATATCGCGCGCGGCGAAGGGGAGGCGGTCGATGGGTTCGACCGGAGGACGGAGGATAGGCTTGAAGCCGCCGCGGACCCAGATGTTGCGGAGGCCATGGGGAGACCGCCCGGCGGCGAGAGTTTCGACGAGTTCGAGGAGGGCCTCTTCGCCTTCGCCGAGGGCGGCGAAATCGAAGCCCGGGGCGGCGAGGATGCTCTCCGGCGAGAACGTGGCATGGAGCCCCCCGGCGATGACGGGTACGTTGAGTTCGGCGCGGATGACGCCGACGAGGTGGCGCGAACGAAGCCATTGGCGGGTGGTCATGGAAACGCCGATCAGGCCGGGCGCGGACTCGCGGACGAGGCGGACGACTTCGGCGTCCGGCATTTCGACAAGCGCGCGGACCATCACTGCTTCGTGGCCGTGGTGGCGGAGGTAGGCGGCCAGGAAGGCCGGGCCGAGGGAGGCCATGGCCCATTGGCTTTCGGTGTCCACTTCGAGAAAGACAATGCGCATGGAAGGCTCTGGCGGTTAGGTTATCACGCCGGGGGCAGGGAATTGCTTACAATATGTTTTATGAAACTGCAACAACTCTTGCTTGCTTTGCTTGCGGCGGTCTGCTTAACCGTAGCGCCCACGTTCGCTCAGGGGGCCGCGAAGAAAACGCCGGCCGCTGATACGAAGAAAGAGATGAAGGCCGCGGCCCCGGCAGCGGCGGGCCTGATTGACATCAACTCCGCGGATGCCTCGACGTTGAAGACGATCCCTGGAATCGGCGACGCCTATTCGGCGAAGATCATCGCCAACCGTCCTTACAAGGGCAAAGACGAGATCGTGAAGAAAGCCGGGGTGCCGCAGGGCGTCTACGACAAGATCAAAGACAAAATCATTGCCAAGCAGAAGTAGGGGTGGCGCATGGAACCCCGGCGCGGCGATCCGGGGTTCTATGCGAAACTTGAGGCAGAAACTTTATGGCAGACAATAGCGTAGCGGCGGCGTTGAACCCGAAGAAGAGCGTCCCGATTATGAAGTGGGTGACGCCGGTGATCATCGGATGGTTGGTTCCCGGTGGCGGCCACATCTACCAGGGCCGGATGCAGCGGGGTTTGCTGTTGGGCATTTCAACCATCATTTGTTTCCTGATTGGGCTTCTGATGCGCGGCGCTTTTTTTGAGCCGCAGACGGGAGACATCTTGACCACGCTGATCTATACGGGGGGCAACGTGGCCAACAAGATGGTGGGCATTCCCTATTTTCTGGCGACTTGGCTCGGTTACAACCAAGCGGATGTCGCGGGGCACGTGCATGACTACGGGACCAAGTTTTTGGCCGGCGCGGGGCTTTTGAACGTATTGGCACTGGTCGATACGTACGAGATTGCGACGGGGCAGAAGGATTAACGTAAATGCCGAAAATTGCTTTGACGCACTTGGAGACCGCGATTGTGTTTGCGCTGCTGATTTCAGTGGTGTTGGGCGTGGTGACGAAGAAGACGGATAGAGACCGCCTGCAGTACGGGCTTTACTGCTTCGCCTGTTTTGTGGGGACCATCTTCGGGCTCGGTTGGCTGATGAAGCTTGGCCACGGATAGGCCTGCTCTTTATGCCGGGAACGTTGACGCGGACCACCATTGAGCGAGAGACGGGCGAGGAGAATGAGAACGAACTTGTCGCCCTGTACAACGTTGTTTTGCTCGATGACGATGAACACACCTACGACTACGTGATCGAGATGCTCATGCGGTTGTTCTCGATCGGGGAAGCCCGGGCGCAGCGCCATACCGTGGAAGTGGACACGACCGGGCGGACGATTGTGCTGACGGGGGAGATTGAAGAGGCGACGGTGTCCAAAGAAATGATCCATGGTTACGGAGCGGATCCGCGTATGGCAAATTCGAAGGGTTCGATGACGGCGGTGGTGGAGCCGGCAACGCAAGGAGCTGAATAAGTGTCCGTTGCGATTGTGACGGGTGGCTCGCGCGGCATTGGACGGGCGGCGGCGCTACGGTTGGCCATGGACGGGGTGGCCGTCGCCGTAAACTATCGCGAAAATGAAGCGGCAGCTACAGAGACGGCAGAATTGATTCTGCGGTCGGGCGGTCGGGCGATTGCGGTACAGGGCGATGTGGGGGACCCGTCGTGCGGGCCGAGAATGGTGGCGGAGGTGGAGCGTCGACTCGGGTCGGTCACGATTCTCGTTAACAACGCGGGGGTTTTGAAGCGCGGCGATTTGGGCAATTTTGACTTCTCGCAGATGGAGCCGATGCGGCGGATCAACGTCGACGGGTTGGTCCACATGACACGGGCGGTCATGCCGGGGATGCAGGCGGCGGGATATGGGCGGATTGTGAATTTGGCGTCCATCGCGGCGTATGGAACGGCGATGGCGGGGACGACGTTTTACGCGGCGACCAAGGCGGCGGTGATTGTCTTGACCAAGCGATTTGCGATGGAGTTAGGGCCGCAGGGGATTACGGTGAACGCCGTGGCTCCTGGCTTTATAGCGACGGATATGGTGTTTAGCGGGCGGACCCAGGCCGAAGGAGAGGAGTTGCTGCGGACAATGGCCAGCAAGGCGATGGTGAGACGGGTAGGGACGCCGGAAGACATTGCGGACGTCGTGGTGTTTCTAGCGGGGGCCCGGGCCGGGTTTATCACCGGACAGGTGATGTTGGTCGATGGGGGCCGGATGGATTATCTGGCGCCTTAGTGCGGTTTTGACGCCGTTGGCGGCGGTTTTCCAGCGTGTCATGCCGCTCTAGCTTGATCAGCTCGCGCCGGCGGCGAAGCTTAGTTTGGCCGTCGATGTGGGTCCAGAACTTGGCAAAATATTGGATGGCGCTGACGAGGGCGAAGAACACGACTCCGTACATCCAAAGCATGGCAAAGCTATACCACTCTTTGTAGCGGATGGAGATCAGCATGAGCGAAATAGCGATGACCTGCGTGGCCATTTTCGTTTTGCCGAGGTCGGATGCCTGAATGGTGTAGCCTTCGGCCGCGGCGATAGACCGGAGGCCGGAGACGGCGAATTCGCGGGCGATGATGAGAATGGCCAGCCAGCCGGGGATGAGGCGGATTTGGACTAGAGAGATGAGAGCGGCGGAGATGAGAAGCTTGTCGGCGACCGGATCTAGGAGGGTGCCGACGGTGGTGACCTGTTTCCAGCGGCGCGCGAGGTAGCCGTCGAGGAGGTCCGTTAGGGCGGCGGCAAGAAAGGTGGCTAGGGCCAGGAACTCTTGCATGATGCGGAAGCCGAATAGGTCGATGCGCAGATCTTCCTGCACCAGTGCCGCGACAAGCAGCGGTACGAAAAAAATGCGAAGGATCGTCAGCAGGTTAGGGAGATTCATCCCGGTCTATCCACTATATCCCGTGCTTACGCTACCAGGTACTTAGCGAGGCGGCGGCGGGCTGATTCCGGGGCCACGGCGTCGATGAGTACCGTTTCGTCTTCGTAGGTTTTCGAGAGGATTCGGCTGGTTTCGTGAAGGACGCTGAGGGCGGCACCATCGCCGACGGGAATGCGGAGGACACAAGGCGCGACGGGATCGAGAGTAAGTGCGTCGTCAATGCGCGCGAGAAGTGTTTCGATACCTGCGCCGGTGAGTGCCGAAACGCCGACGGCATCTTCGGGCAGTTGGGCGGAGCCTTCGCGATCCTGTTTGTTCCAGACAAGAATTTGAGGCGTTTCGTGGGCCTTGATTTCTTCGAGCACGGCCTGGACGTGGGCCATTTGATGCTCGGCACCCTCGGCGCTGGAATCGACGACGTGGACCAGAAGCGAAGCTTCGGCCACCTCTTCGAGCGTGGCGCGGAAGGCACGGATCAGAGTGGTGGGGAGGTTCCGAATAAAGCCGACGGTATCGCTGAGAAGTACGGTTCGCCGCGAGGGCAATTGGACGGCGCGCACCGTGGGATCGAGGGTCGCGAACATTCGGGCGTCGGCGAACACAGCGGCGTTCGTGAGCCGATTGAAGAGCGACGACTTTCCCGCGTTGGTATAACCGACGAGGGCGATGGTGGCCAGGGGAACGCTTTGGCGCTGGCTGCGTTGGACGAGCCGCGTGTTCCGAACCGTTTCAAGAGCCCGTTCTATTTTCGTGATCCGGAGGCTGATCTTCCGGCGATCGATCTCAAGCTTGGTTTCCCCGGGGCCTCGCGTGCCGATGCCGCCTCCGAGGCGGGACATCGCGATCCCTTTCCCGGACAGACGCGGGAGAAGGTACTTGAGTTGAGCGTGCTCGACTTGCAGTTGGCCTTCGCGCGTGCGTGCCCGCTTGGCGAAGATATCGAGGATGAGCTGGGTTCGATCGACAACGCGGGTATCGAGCTTGGCTTCGATGTTACGGAGCTGCGTGGGGCTGAGCTCATTGTCGAAAACGACAAGATCCGCCTTGCAGGCTTCGACAGCAGCGGCGAGTTCTTCGAGTTTGCCTTCGCCGACGAAATGGGCTCGGTCGGCCACGTCGCGAACCTGTGTGTAGACATCGACGATCTCCGCCCCGGCGCTGGAGGCGAGCGTGCGAAGCTCTTCGAGCGATTCTTCTGGCGTGAAGTCCTGCTTCGCCCGTCGACGGATTTCAACCGAAACCAGAATTGTCTTCTCAGGGCCGGACAGCGTAAGCTCTAGGTTACGACTCAAATTTCGCCGGGTTCTCCGGGGAAGTCGGGTGCTCCGACGGCGGCTGCGGCCGCTTGGGCGGCGGCAGCATGGGCGTGGAAAGGTCGAGAGACCACGACCGTGGAGATGGCGTGCTTGAAAATTAACTGTTCCTGATTATTGGATTCGAGCACCACAGAGTACTTATCGAAACTCTTGATCCGACCGGAAAGCTTCACTCCACTCATCAGGTAAATCGTGAGGAAGGTTTTGTCTTTGCGCGCGTTGTTGAGAAATGCTTCTTGTATATTTTGCGCCAGTTTATCCATAAACGTCCTAGCGCCCGAAGGCGTCGAGACTCCTCAGATTCGAAAAAAGTGATCTAAGGGATTATCCACATTGTAGCATCCTGCCATCGTCGGAGCGACCGTCGAGTCGGTCGTCTCAAGCGAGTGCCAGGGCGGCTAGACCGGCGCAGAAGAGCGCTAGGGTGGCGGCCAGAAGCGTCTTTACGCGGCTGGAAGCGCCGGCGAACTCTTTCCATCCAACCAAGCCCCATGTGGCGGCCAGGACGGCGGCTGACTGGCCCAGGATGCTGCAAAAAGCAGGGCTGATGCCTACTCCTTTCGGCGCGCTGGCGGCGGCGAGGTTGGCGACGGTGCCCGCGCACCAAATGGCACCGCCGCCGAGTCCCCATCCATGCTGGCCGATCGTCCCCTTTACGTACTGTTTGAGCGAAAGAGCGTCATCCTGGACCGGTAGATTCATGAAGTAAACACTGTAGAGCACGCTGCTGAACAGAATGCCGAGGGTGAAGAACACGATCGCGGCGTAGACGCCCAGGCCGATGTCGCCAGCACCGCTGAACGCTAGCACGGGAGGGAAGGCGCTCAGCAGAAGTCCGCTGACAAGGCTGAGAAGGATTCCTTTGATACCACCGCCATGCTTTCTGGTGACCGCGGTTTCGATGGTGTGACGGCGATGCGCCAAGGCGTTGGCGATGATCGCGGCCAGCAGCAGCGCGATCCCGATGAACAGAAGGGCGGGGTTCGCCGTCGCGGTGGTGAAATAACCGACGACGGAAGTCACGACAAGAGCGAGGCCCAGGGCGATGGGAAAGGCGACCGATAGGCCAGCGATGGCCGAAGCGGCGACCAGCAACATGTTCCCGAGATTGAAAATCGTTCCGGCGGAGAACGCTATCGCCATTTGCCTCTTCCCGGAGATGGCAAGATTGTCCTCGAACGTAAGGTTTTCGCTAAAGGTTCCGAAGGTTAGCGCCAGAACCAGCGACATCAGCAACGCGCCGATCGAAAAATCGAAATAGTAGAGCTCAAACCGCCATTTGCCGGCTGCTTTTTGAGTGCTCGCCCACGAGCCCCAACACACGATGGAGAGCAGTAGGGCAAGCAACGTGAGCGTGTAAGAGTTGGGTATCATCGACTGCCGACTTAGGAGAGTGACCTAGTTTCGCTGCTCATGGCAAAAAGTGCAATTCAGCGGAGCCTTCTTTTGCCGGTGGCACGTCATGCAACCGCCCATGGAGATGTCGGTTTCCCGCTTGAGTACCTCCGATGTGGTGACCGAGCCATGGCACTCCTGGCATGTGGTTCCCGTCTCGGTATGGGCTCGATGGGAGAAGAAGACGTAGCTGGGGATCTGATAGACGCGGACCCACGGGATCTCTCGCTTCGTCTCGAAAAACGTTTTTAGCTTCTGGATGGGTTCGGCGTCGGTTTTGACGGTCTGGTGGCACATCATGCACTTGGCCGCGGCGGGAATGCCCATCGTCTCACCGGGATCTTTGTTCTCGTGGCACATGGCGCATTTGAGTTGGAGCTTGCCGGCGTGGAGAGCGTGGCTGTAGGGAATCGGTTGGACCGGGCCCGGGACCGGAGCTTCAGCGATGAGCAGGGCGGTTAAAAGCAGGCCCGGAACAAGAAGGAAACGCATACCTATAGTTTGCCCTGTTTCTTCTGGGCGAGGAGGTACTCGCTGGCTCGAACCGTGAGGGCGAGAATGGTGAGGGTCGGGTTTTGAACGCCTCCGCTGGGGAACGCGCTGCCATCGAGGACGAATAGGTTCTTGACGCCGTGCGCTTGGTTGAAGGAGTTCAGGACCGACTTGGTCGCGTCGGCGCCCATGCGGCAAGTGCCCAATTCATGGATGGATTCGCCGGGGGGGACCATCTGGGAGTGAGCGGCGAGGACTTCGAAACCGGCTCCCTCGCACAGGGCGACGCCGGTTTCCATGGCGTCCTTGGCCATGTTGTGCTCGTTGTCGGTGTAGCGTTGTTCGATGTGAGGTGCTGGAATGCCCCATTCGTCCCGGAGCGTTGGATGGATCGTGAGCTTATGTTCGAAGCGCGGCAGGCTTTCGCCCATGGTGGTCATGGAGAAACCGGCACCTTGCACGTCAGCCATGGTCCGGGCGAGTTCGTCGCCCCACTGCGGAAAGAGTTCGGGAGCAGGGGTGCCGCCGCTGCCGAAATCCCAGGCCCAACCGCGGAGGTAGTTTTTTTTCGGTTTGCCGGGTTTGAGGTTGGTGAAGCGGGGGACGTAGCCCGCGCCGCCCATGAGATTGCGTGGGCCCTTGCCACCGCGGGCTTCCGGCACGATCGCCGTAACCGTGTTTTTGACGTAGAACTGGTCAAACAGATAATGGCCGAGAACGCCACTCGAGTTGGCGAGTCCAGTGGGATATTGGCGGCTTCGACTGTTGAGGAGGAGGCGGGTGGATTCCAGGGTGGACGCGCCGAGCAGGAGGGTTTTCGCGGGGACCGTGTATTCGCGCTTTGATCGCCGGTCGATGTAATGGACGGCGTTGACGAGGCCGGTTTTGGGGTCGACGCCGATTTCGCGGACGATAGCGTTGGGGACGATGGTGAGATTCCCGGTGGCCTGTGCCGCGGGGAGCAGCAGATTTACGGAGCTAGCGAGGGTGCCGGTGGCGCGGCGGGGTTTGGTGGTGGGCACTCCGAGTTTTTTCGCGCTGGCCAGGAATCGATCCATGCTGAGGGATTCGGTGGAGTCGTCGGCGAGGAGTTTGCCGTCCGGGAGTTGGGGCCAGCCTTCATTGCGGCCGGAGACGCGGAAGAGCGGCTCGACGCGGTCGTAGAACGGGGCGAGGTCGGCTAGGGTCAGCGGCCAGTTTTCGCCCCAGCCGTCGTGATCTTTGCCCTTGAATTCATAGTCGGAGAGCCGCCAGGCGGCCCGGCCCCAACGTAGGGTTTTGCCGCCGAGTAGGCGGATACGTACCCAGTAGTACGGATCGCTCTCAGGGTGGGAATACGGATTCTTCTTTTCGTCGATCCACAGATTGGCGTCGAATTCGGAGGCCTGGGTGATGTGGGGGAAACGACCGGGCTCGCCGAATCCGCGGAAAGGCAGATCATAGACCGCTTTCATGGATCGGTGCCGGTTGAAATCGATCATAGGGCCGGCTTCGAGCATCAGGCATTTCACGCCAGCCTGGGCGAGGATATAGGCGGCCATTCCGCCGGAGGCACCGGAGCCAATGATGACGACGTCGTGATTGAAAGTTGGCATGGGTTCGTTTCGTTATTCGATGACTTGCCAGTACGGGTTCAAGCCGGTCGCGCGGCGACGGCCGGCGATGTTGGCCTCGGCGACGGCCCGCGAGTTGGTCGTGGCGCGGATGATGTCGACTTTGGCGGCGCGCAGAAAGGCCGCGACGGGCTCGGTGGGAGCCGCATAGGTCCATTTGACCTTGAGGGGGACGAGAAGGGCGTTGGCTTCGGTCGGGGCGAGTTCCGCGAATGCTTTTTGGTGTCGCGTCCGGGCAGTGCGGTTCAGAGTGTCGAGGCCGCGCTGATACAGCACCTGTCGATCACGGGGCGACTTAGCGAGCAAGAAGTCGAGAAAGACGGCGGCTTCGGCATCCTTCGCGCCTGGGCGGCCATCGATCGACGGGGCGATCAGATCGGCCAGTGTTTGCAAGGTGGCGAACTGTTCGGGGGTGAAAAAGCGACGCACGGCCAGACCGGCGGATTCGGGCGAGACGACCGCTAGGACGACGTTCTCATCTGGCGACGGATTAGTCTGCTGGGCGGGCAGCAGAGCAGGGGTAGCCGCGAGAGTTTGCAGCAGTTGCCGACGTTTCATATATCTGACACGGTATCGTTCCCGAAGGGGCTATCGCAAGCGGAGAGCTATTTCTGGGGGAATTCACGCTTGGTGCCTTTCGGCAAACTCAGGGCGAGTTCGGCGTCGTGGATCGCCGGGTTGATCTTGACGTCCGTATAAGCCGAGAGGAAGTAGTCGCCGCTGGGCTGAAAGAACTTCTGTTGGATGGGGTTCCCGTCGGTGAGCGGGATCCACATTTCAACGCGCTTCAGGTGCTCCCGGACGCTGGCGGACTTTGGGACCAGTTCGATCCGAGTGGTCGCTTTGCCATCGAGGGTTTCGGCGCTGAGCACCTTCATGTCATAACTCTTGAGGAGTTCGCGGGTCGGGGTTCCGAAGCCAAGGAGCAAAAACTGATCGACCAGGCTGCGATACTTGCCTAGGTCAAACTCCTGCACGGTGGCAATTTTCGGCAGGTAGAGTTCGTACTTGTTGCGGCTGAGGGCGATGGCTTTGTTATCGGGCTGGGTAATGTCCATGCGAACGCGTAGATCACCGGTCTTCACCTTCTTGAGCGTAAAGGTGCCGCTCTCCGATTGGGTGTCCTTGATGACGGCGGTGTAGGTGACTTTGCGAACTTTGGCGGTGAGGGACTGAAACGCTGTTGCAGCGGCGTCCATCCGAACGCGCACTTGGTCCAATGTTTCGGCCGCTGTAAGGCTGGCGGCGGCAACGCAAATGAGCAGGATCGGTCGCATGTCACTCTCTTAGATGTTTCACGGGCGGCAGCGGTTCCTTACTTCCGAAGACGGGTGTACGCCATGAAGCCCTTGATCTCTTTTTCGCTATCGTAAATCGGCGTGAGCCGCTGGAGGTCGAGCTTCTTTCCGTCCTTGTTCTTGAGCAGGGCGGCCGCTTTGGAAAGTCGGCCGGCATCGTCGAGGTTGGCAAGGAGATTGGGTTCAAGGTAGAACACTTCGTCGGCCCCCTCGCTGGGGAGGAGCACGATGGACGCAGCGCGGGGCTGATCCTTGAAAAAGTCTCGAGGAGTAAAAAAGATGAAGGCTACGATGAGTAGCACCATCACGTCGTATTGCCACGACGCGCGCGGGTAATCCCACAGGATGAAACGTTGGAAAGCCGAGGCCATGGTGAGTAGTTTAGCGAACCGAGGCGCCGAGCGTGCCAATTCCTTCGATGCGAGCGCGAACGGTGTCGCCGGATTTGATACGGGCACCTTTGGGGCAACCGGTAGAAATGATGTCGCCGGGGTAGAGCGTCATCGCTTGGCTATGAAAACGAACCAGTTCGAGAGGCTGGTGTTTCATGTTGCGGACGTAGTCTCGGGACCAGATGGCGCCGTTGTGCTCGGTGATGACTTCGAGATCATCAACGTTGGCGATTTCGTCCTTCGTGACGATGACCGGGCCGAAGCAAAAGAAGGTATCCATCGACTTTGCGCGGGTGAGATATCGGGGGTTCTTGGAGAGAACGTCGAGGGCGGTCAGGTCGAGAGTGGTGGTGTAGCCGAAGATAGCGTCCTGCGCTTCGTCGAGCGAGGTGAGGCCTTTTACCTTCTTGCCGATGATGATGGCGAGTTCGCCTTCGGCGTCGACATCGTCAGAGACGGCGGGCGGAGGCAGAATGATCTCGCCTTCGGGCGCGAACATACATGAGGCGGGCTTCATGAAGCTACCTGGTTGTTCGGGTTGCACGGCGTTGATATCGAGTGCGTGGGAGTGATAGTTGAGACCGATGCACCAGATTTTGGGCGGGATGTCATAGGGGAGGATCGGGGTGACATCGGCCAGGGGGATGGGGGCACCGGCTTGGACCGGGAGGGCGCCGGCTTCGATCAACGCGAGCAGGTCGTTCGAAGGGAAGGGGATCACTCCTTCCGGCGTGATGGCTCCGACATGAATCTGGTTATTGTGTTGAAAGCGAAGGAGTTTCATAGTTGTTTAGCGATATCGACGAGATCGGAGAAGAGGCCGTAGGCGGTTTGCTCGACGCCAGGGGAGACGGAGATGATGCCTTGGGTGCCCATGAGGTCGGTGTGAAGAAGCAGGACGTTGGAGGTGCCGTCGACGTTGGCTAAGAGATCGTCTTCGGGCAGGCGCTCTGGTCGGGTGCTGAGCCGCAAAGTGCCGTCGGGTTGACGGGTCGCGCGGCTCACGAGTGTGATCACGAACCCGGCGGCAGCGGCTTCCTGGACATGTGCAGGGGTAACGTCGGCGATGCCGGTTCGTTCGACCATTTGCGGTGTGACGTCTGCGCCCATCAGCACGTTGGCGAGGGCAGCTGTTTTTGCGGCGGCGTCCCAGCCGTCGATGTCGTACGACGGGTCCGTTTCGGCGATGCCCATTTCCTGGGCCAGAGCAACGCCGGCGGCGAGCGAGTTGCCCTTGGCCATTTCGGCGAGAACGATTTTGGTCGTCGAGTTCAGCACTCCGCTGAAGCCGTGGATGGTTATGCCGGGCAGGTTCTGCTGCACCATATTGAAGACGGGCGAGCCGTCCATGACGGTGGATTCAAAACGAAAGAGAATGTGGCGGGCAGCGGCCTCGGCCCGGAGGGCGGAATAGGCGTGAGCGATGGGCCCCTTATTTGCGGTGATGACGGGGATGCCACGGGCGAAGGCGGAACGAATATGGCTGATGGCGGGTTCCCCGTCGACCGGATTGAGCGACGTGATTTCGATGACGACCTCGGGCTGAGCAACATCGAGAAACTCGTCGACGGTGGCCGCGGGGCCCCAGGCAGGACTGACGGGCAGTCCCTTGGCATCATACGCGGTGGCCTTGCGGGTTTGAATCGCGGTGATGCGGAAGGGGAAACGTTTGCGTTGGCTTTCGAGGAGCCGAGCAAACGCTTTCCCGACACTGCCGTAGCCGATCAGCGCTATGCGCAAACGGGAGCCTCAGAAGGTAACGGTAGCCAGAAAGCCATTCAACTCTGATTCTAACCCACCCTTCTTCTGCCGTTCTGCCTGAGCCTGATCGCGGAGTTCCACGATCTTGGTTTCGCGGGTGGACAGGTCGCTGGCGTAGCGCTGAACCTGCTGCGCTTGGCCGCTGACCGAGTTCAGCGAGCGGATGTTTTCCCGGAGGCGCTCCTGGTCCTTTTCGAGGCTGGCCGACTGGGCTTCGGTCGTGCGCAGCCGACGGTCGGATTCGGCGATCTGGCTCTTCAGCAACTGGATTTTTTCCAAAGCCTGCTTGCCCGCGGGCGATAGGTTCGGGTTGCGCAGAAAGATGAGGATCTGGTCCGGCGTGCTGGACGAGATGGCGTAGGACTGATCGTAAACGTACTCTTCCTTGACGACGAATTTCTCCTCGGAGTTCGGCTTCAGGTTCAGCGAGAAGCGGTAGGCGGTGGCGGTCTTCTCGCTGGCGGTGAGGCCCATCAGCTTGTAGCCGCCGCGAAGGGGATGTTCGATGATGAGCGTTTTGCCTCGCGGATCGACGTTTTTGATGGTGTACGTTTTGGTTTCTTCGGTGCTCGCCTTGGCGGTAAGGATCCCGCGATTGGCGCGGATCTCACGGATTTGGCGTTGTTCGCTGTCGAAGTTAGTCGTGATACGGGTGCCGAGATCGATGCCATAAGAGATCAGCCGCTTGTCCCCGGCTTTCACCGTTTCGACGAGCGCTTCGCCGGCGTAAGCTCCGTTGTCGAAGACGGTGATGGGGCCACCGTCGAGCGTCTTGCCTGTGTTATTCGTGATTTCGGAGGCCGTGCGGGGATTGGCTTGGGACTCGTCGTTGTAAATGAGTAGCTTTCGGGTTTCCAGCTTTTGCTGGAGAAAGGGGAGCATGGCGGACTCGTTCTTTTTTACCGTCACTGGAGTCGAGAACGCGTATTCGAAGAGTTCCCCCAGGTCGCGACCGGCCGTGTTGACGACGACGTTGCTTTGGACGGGGGCGAAGGCGGCCTCGGCCATCATTTCGGCGCGGGCCATGGAGCGCTTCGCCATCGGCGCGGCCATCGCCATCGTGGAGGGCGCTGGAGGGCCGCCGCTGCCGACGCCGCCACCGAGGCCGGCGGCGTAGAGCTCGGGGGCCGCGGCCCGCTCCTCGGCGAGCTCGGCGAAGGGACGTTCGATGAATTTGGGGTCGTAGAGTCGGCTTTGGAAGCTAACGGGCTTGCCGGAGACGAGCGCTAGACTGATTCCGGTCCAGTCGCTGTCGGTGGTGTTGTCGACGATCGCCCAGCCTTCGAGCATGGGCGTGGTACCCAGGATGAGGCGATAGCTGGATTTCCAGATTGGAGTGGGGAGCAGGTAGCTGGCGCGGATCTGCCGGGAGCGGGTGGATTCGCCGTCAATGTAAACGGCACGCTGTTCCTGCGTCCGCAGCCCCGCCATGGACTGGAGATACTCGCGGAGTTTGAGCTGGAGGAGCGGATCCGTCAGGCGGACGGAGTTGGCGCTGGCCAAGTCCAGCGTGCGGAGTTCGCCCGCGTCGGTGAGCAGGACCATCAGCTCCTGCTGTACTTTCTGGTCGGTCGCGGGGACCACGCGCCCGCTCAGAATAGCGCCGGAGATTTTGCTGGATCCCAGTTCGACATCGACCTTGGCACCGCGCAGGGTGTCGAGGAATTTGGCGAGGGCCACCTCGTTTTCGACCGTAAGGGAACTGCGGGCTGGTTTGGCGGAGTCGTAGCGGACTCCCGTGACCCGGCCGCCGCCCTGCTCGTCCAGGACTAACGACTTGAGCACGTCGTTCATCTCGTTGGGTTTAAATTCGAGACGGGCCGTTTGGCCGCTCGGGACTTCGCCGGAACGTTCAAAGTAGCCGACGCCGTGCTTGTACAGCACGACCCGTTTTACAGGGAGTTCGGCCGCGACCAGGGAGGTGGCCGCGAGGACAGCGGGGACGATTCTGTTTTTCATTTGTTCTCCGTTCAAAAGGGGGATTCCACAGGGAGGGATATCCTTTCGAGGGATTTTGACGTTTCGCCAAGAGGGGATCCGCCTCGATGATGACGCGTTTCGCGAAAACAGGAAAGGAGTACCATTAGCTTTTTAGCGTACTAACGCACTTTCTTGATAAGTTATAGAGATTGTTCGTGATCGGGCGAATGGCTGACATCCTTCAGTGTAAAGGTTCTGCCCGAGTCTGCCGATACATCCTTAGGGAGTATGCGTCTTGAAAGTTTTGGTCCGACTCTGTTCCGTGGGTGTCCTGGCTTTGTCCCTCTGGGCGCAGGATTCAACAGTCGGGGGGGCTTCCAGCTTGAATTCCTCCACCGATAGCTCCGACTTCACGAATCGACGTTCGGTTCGGGTTGGTTTGGCCGGCGCTGAATCTGTGCCCATTTCGGTCTCTATTTACGTAAACGGGTCTTATGACACCCTTCTCGGGGCGTTCCGGACGGATAGCAGCGGAAATCTAGCTCCCTCGTCAGGATCTTACGGCGTCGAAGGCGGCTTTACCGTCTCGGGTCAGAAGCGCCTGCGCCGGTCTGTTTTTGGGGTTTCCTACATCGCTAACTACAACCACTTCGTGAACGTGAACAATTTCAATGGAACCAATCAGTCCATTAATTTGGCCTACTCGCGACGGTTTAATAAGCGAACCGACTTGGTGTGGAATACGGCCGGGAGTATTACTAATCGAGTTTTAGGAAATCCGATCAACCTGCAAATGGATAATTTGGAGTTTTTGTCGACTCCGGTGAACGAATTGTTCGACACCAGAATCTACTTCATCCAGTCGAACCTGTCGGTTGGCTATCTCGTGAATAATCGTTGGCAACTGCAGTTCGGCGGCAACGGCGGCGTCGTGCGCCGACAGGCCCGAGCCTTGGCTGATACCAACTTGTACGGCGGAACGGCGGGAGCCAGCTACCGTCTGAATCGTCGGTCGACCCTCGGATTCACCTACACTTATTCCCATTTCGACTTTGGAAAACAGTTCGGCGAGTCGGATATTCACGGCGTTGCGGCGAGTTATACCAGGGGAATCGGACGTGGTTGGTCAACTTCCGCTCACGTCACTGTATTCGACGTGCAGACGATTGGCGTCCGCCGGGTTGCGTTGGATCCCGTGATTGCCGCATTGCTCGGCACTAATCAAGGCTCCGAAGCGTTTCAAAGCAGGACCAAGACTCCGGGTTTTGGGGCTAATGTCTCGAAGCGCTTCCGAAGGACCTCGTATTCCGTAGGAGTCGACCGCGGTGTCCAGCCTGGAAACGGCTTGATCTTGACGTCCCTGTCGACAATGTATACCGCTTCAATTAACTACGAGCTGAAAGCGAAATGGACCCTCAATGCTGGGGTGAACAGCAGCGAACTCGCGGGAATAGGCGACGGCACAACGATGGGAAACTTTAAGAATAACAGCGCCCAGCTTCGCGTATCCCGAATGCTCAATCGCGAGATCGGCTTTATCGGAGGGGTGGAGTATCGCCAGTTTGAGCTCGCCGGTTCGGTGCTCGATCGCCGCGGTACCCGGGTGACGTTCGGGTTAACTTATGTTCCGAATTCACTTCCGTTTGGGAAGTAGATGATGCTACCCGGGGAGCCGTTAACGATGACGGAACAGACTCGAGTCCAACGCGTATTGGTCGTCGAAGACGATCTCCAACTGTTGCGCCTGCTGGTTCGTTATCTCGAACGGGCGGGGATGGAAACGGAGGGGACGGAGACCGCCGCTTCGGCAACCGAGCGCTTTAGGCCGGGAGCGTACACCCATGTTTTGGCGGATCTGACTTTGCCCGATGGCTCGGGGTTGGAATTGGCGGGGGCGTTTCTCCGCGCCGACCCGAACCTGAGGGTGGTTCTCTGCAGCGGATATCCGTTGGCCTTGGAGATGCTGCCAGAGGGCGACCGCGAGCGGGCCACCCTGCTCCAGAAGCCGTTTTCGCCGCAGGAACTCTTGGCGCGGTTGCGGCCTTAGGGTTCGGTGAGATTGATACGACCGCTAACTGATGCCACCGACGTGTTGACGCGGAGTTCAAACAGGTCTGGGCGACCATAGTGCCCGGTTACATCGAGGTCGAATTGCGCTTCCGTGATCGAGGTGAGATCGAGGTCGGTCAGCAGTAGGCCCTCTCCGTCCCGTTTGGGCCCGGCGAGCACTTGGCCGAGCGGCCCGATGATCGCACTGCCGCCTTGGATCGCCGCCCATTCGCCCTCGGGTTGCCACTGGTTAGCGCTGAGAACAAAGCAACGGCCCTCCATCGCGATATGACGCAGTGTAGGCAGCCAAGTCTCGCGATCGTCGACCGTTGGAGTGCAATAGAGCTGGATGCCCTGGCTGTAAAGCGCCAAGCGAAGTTGAGGCATGTAGTTTTCCCAGCAGATGGCGGAGCCAAGGCGGCCGTGGGAGGTCTCAATGACACCTAGCGTGCTCCCGTCGCCAAAGCCCCAGATGACCCGCTCCATCGCGGTCGGCATCACCTTTCGATGCTTCCCGGCGACGGTTCCATCGGGTGCCAGGTAATAAACGGAGCAATAGAGCGTGCCTCCCGCTCGCTCAATCGCGCCGACGACGAGCCATACATTGTGGGCGGCGGCGACGGCGGCAAGCGGAGTGGGGTCGTCGATCGCGCATCCGGCGTACCGAGCAAAGAGTTGGCGCCCCTCCGGGGTGCGCCGACCGACGGTGACACCGAAATCGAGGCCCTTCGGATAGCCTCCGATGAAAGCTTCCGGAAAGACAACGACCTGGGCCCCGGCTGCGGCGGCAGCACAGGTCCAATGGTCAAGGCGTAAAAGGGTGGCAGGGGTGTCCCAGGGGACCGAACCGGCTTGGACCACGGCAACGCGGAATGGCATCGTTCTTAAAGATACACTAGAGGGTTGAAACGACCGTTGAAAACGTTAGAGCGTGTGATCTCCAAGGCAGGCTTAGGATCCAGAACCGAAGCACGAGCCTGGATCGGTGCCGGCCGGGTTTCGGTGAATAAGCGGGTGATCCAAGACCCGGATCACTGGATCGATATGGAATGGGATAAGGTGCAATTCGACGGTAAGCCTCTCGAGAAGAAAGAGCACATTTATCTCATGCTCTACAAGCCAAAGGGCTACCTTACAACCTATAAGGATCCGGAGGGTCGGCCAACGGTATACGATCTCTTGGCAGACGTCGGCACCTTTGTGGTCCCGGTCGGCCGGCTCGATCTCGATACCAGTGGGTTACTTCTCCTGACGAACGACACACAGTTCGCTGAGCGGATCATGAACCCGGAATTCCATGTGGCTAAACGCTACCTCGTGAAGGCGAATCGGCTCCTTTCCGATCAGGATCTGGGTCGGTTGCGCGACGGCCTGGAGCTCGACGATGGTCCCACGCGGCCCGCGTTTGTCAAGCGGGTGCGGGACAGCGAAAAGTACACCCATTTCGAAATTACGATCACGGAAGGGCGCAATCGGCAGGTCCGCCGGATGGTGGAGGCGCTCAACTCCGTGGTTCTAAAGTTAGTTCGGGTGGCGATCGGCCCGCTGGGCATCGGCGAGTTAATCGTCGGGAAGTGGCGGTACCTCGAACCCGCCGAGCGAGCCCGGCTAATGCCTCAGCGGAGCTTGGCGCGCAAAGCTTCGACGCGCTTAACATAGGTCGATTCGAAACTCCGTCGGGGAACGGCCAGCTTCTGGCGCATGAGCGGTTCTTTCAACAGCTTTTTGCTGCCGGCGGGGAGCCGGTCGGCGGCCCGCTGGAAGCTATTCGCACTGCCGTTCTGCCAACCGGCCATCGCGCGGAAATATCCGAACTGGTTGTCCACTTTTTTGCAGCCTTTCAGCAGGGCGTCCAGGATTTCGGCTCGCTCGCTGTCCGTAAGCAGCGGACTGCCGCCGATTACCTCTCCCCACTCATCGAAGAAGGGACCGAGCGGCAGAAGCAGAGTCGGTGACTGGCGAAGCGGCTTGATCGGCCGGAGCGGGTAGTGGCGATGGCCCTCAGCACTCAGGCAGTCCTTGTAGAGGCCAGCAATATGCTGGAAGATGCCGCCATAGGCCAGTTTGTTCTCGTGCGCCAGCCGATTGAACCGCAGCTTTTGTTCCGAGTGCTGGGCGGCACCCTCCCAGAACCCGATGCCCTGGTCGAGGTCTCCGACGTTATGTGTAATCGACACAACCAACAGCATTGTGTCGATCTCGCGGCCGGGGGTCCGCAGGGCGTTCAGAAACGCTTGCGCCTCACGCTTCAGTTCCGCATCAATCAGGTCGGTAAACGGCTCGTCCATTCCCAGTTGGAGGAACCGGCCCAGTCCACCGCTGGCGACGGAAAACCACTCCCCGTTGTGGCCCGAAACCCGGCCCAGTTCGGGGTCGATCGTGACTCGTTGCGAAATCCCGTCAAGCGTCCAATGTTGCATCTCCATGGCGAACTTCGCCATCTTTCCCAAGACCTCTGGGTTCCTCGTCTCGTTCCAGAGAATCCCTCGAATTTTGCTGTCCACGTCGGTCGGCACGAACGTGGCGACCGTCGCCTGATGGGCGGAACAACAGAGGGCGAAATAGTCCTCCACCGTGCCGATGTCTTTGGCGGAGGCGAGGACGTTGAGGAATCCGTCGGGCGGCCCGCCCATGGCGATCAGCGGTCCCGGAAGGGGATGCAGGCGCGAGGCGAGGAAAGGAGCCGTATTTTGAACTTGTTCAAGAATCGTCTCCGGGTGAATATATTTTGACCATACCGGTTCAGCCATTCGATCCTTCAGTGTAGAGTATCGGAATGATCCGTCTCTTGTGTCTGTTCCGTGCGGTCGGGATCGCTTGGGGCACCACTGGCCAAGACGTTGCCTATCGGTCGACTCCGCAAGGCGAGTCGAAGATGGCGGTGTCCGATCCGGACGGCTGGAAACCGACCGCTGCCGGCCCCGGCATTGCGTTCTTTTTCTGGGGCAGCCTTCTGTACGGCAGCGCTCAACCGTTTTATTCAGAGGCCGGTGATCTCGCTCGTCGAGAAATGGTCGCCGCTGGCGGCGAATACCGAGTGAAGAGCAAGCACAACACGACCAAAGAAGTCGCTCTGATCGATTGCCAGGCCGCCTTCGGCTGGATCCACGCTCATGCCGGAGAGCAAGGGTTCGATCCCGCGAAGTTATCGGCGGGCGGCCTCTGTGCAATGTCGATTCTCAACCAGAGTGCCAAACCAGCGTCGATGGTGCGCTTCAATCCGGGTGGCTTGGCGCAGGCGGAGCCTTTGGCGAGGATACCTCCTACCATTCTCTTTTTCGGTTCGGCTGATCAACTGTACCTGGCTTCGGCACTCGCGAAGAATTGACCAGCCCTGCTCGCCAAAACTTTACCACTAACCGGCCCCGACGGTGCTGCCTCTCCGACGAGCAGGGCTTGTGGCGCTCGGTCTGGCCGCGCGGGCAAACGTCGGTGCCTGAACCTATTCGACGATACCCGCGCCTGCGGCACGGTTCGACGATGCCCGCGCCTGCGGCACGGAGGAGGAAGGTCCCGCCCGTCGGCATGCCACGCGGCATGATCAGTTTGTGGTCTGGTCAAGTCTATTCGAGCAGAGGCGGTCAATTTCTGGGGGGGGCGCCGAGGCCCGGAGGCGCAAGCCTACTGGCGAAATGCTTAGGGCCGGTTCAACCGCACGTCGGCAAGAGTCAACGATACGGTTTCTTCAACGATCGAGGGGATGGATCGTGGCATATGTCGCCTCCATCGCGGCCGCGAGCATCCGGTATCGCTTGAGCCAAGTAGCACCGATGCCTGCGCAGATTGATGACTGTCGTGCCGCGATTCGCTTCCTACCTAAAAAACGCCAGCCTATACGGTTACGACGGAACGAAGACCGGCGTCTGGGGATCTTCCGCCGGCTGTCACTTGGTCGCACTACTCGGAACGATAGGGGAAGGCCAGGAGCCGGACGTCGATGTACCCGCCCGGATGGATCACGACTCGCCAGTGGCTCCGGAGGCACGTCTGCTGGGAGGGCCGGTGAAGCACAATGCGGAACGATCGGAGATAGCGCCACAGACCTCATATGTGACCAGGGACGACCCACCCTTTCTGATTCAGTTCACTGAGCCGGCCACGGGTGCACAGCCTTTCAAACGGCGGAATACCGAGCGAAGATTGCAGCTTTTTTGAGCGGGTACTGCGTTAGCGGAACAGTCGGCGTTCGCGGCGTAGGAACGCAGGGGTGTCGACGTCATCGAACGGATCTGCTGGCTTGGGCGCTTCCGTCGTGGCCGGCTCAGCCGCCTGCGGAGGGGCTACCCACTCCGCTTCGGGAGTGTCTAACTCGGTTTCGGCGAACTGCTCCCGCTCGATCGGCGCGATCGGCGGCGTGGGCAGTTCCATGAACAGGGCGGGGTCTACGGCGATCGGCTGCGATCCGGGAGTCTTCCGGCGTTGAATTTGGGGCAGTGTCTGGCGTTCAAAGCCAGTCGCAATGACGGTGAGTTTGACTGTTTCGTCCATGCTCTCATCAGCGACGACGCCGAAGCTGATTTGGACATCATCGTTCTGCGTCGCCTCGCGAACCAGCGTGCACGCCTCGCTGACTTCGAGCAGGCCCAAGCGACTGGATCCGGTGATGTTGATCAGAATGCCGCGAGCGCCTTCTACACCGCCTTCTTCGAGCAGGGGCGAGTTGATCGCCTGGCGCGCCGCTTCAATGGCGGCGTCCTCGCCGGTGGCCGTCGCGGTGCCCATCATCGCGTAGCCCATGCCTGACATGATGGCACGGATATCAGAGAAATCTCGGTTGATAATGCCTGGGGTCGTGATAATGTCCGCGATGCCTTGCACGGCTTGGCGCAACACGTCGTCGGCCAGTTGCAGCGCTTCCTGGAAGCTTGTGTTTTTGCCCGCCAGCTTCAGCAGCTTGTCATTCGGAATGGAGATGACAGTATCGACGACGCCCGCGATCTCCGCTAGGCCCTGCTCGGCCTGCTTCATCCGGCGAGGCCCTTCAAAGCTGAAGGGCTTGGTCACGACGGCCACCGTCAACGCGCCTAGTTCCCGAGCCAGCGATGCGACGATCGGCGTGGCACCGGTCCCCGTCCCGCCGCCGAGGCCGGAGGTGATGAAAACCATGTCGGCGTCCTCGAGAATCTCAATGATTCGGTTGGTATCCTCCATCGCCGCCTGGCGGCCGATTTCGGGATTCGCGCCGGCGCCCAGGCCGTTGGTGATCTTGCTCCCGATCGGCAGTTTATTCGGGACAGGAGAAGCCTGCAGCGCCTGCCTGTCGGTGTTCAGGACGTAGAACTCCACGCCTTGCAAACCGGCGTTCATCATACGGGCGACGGCGTTGCAGCCGCCCCCGCCGACGCCGATCACCTTGATCCGGGTGCCGATTTCGGCCTCTTCCTGAATTTGAAATTTGAGTTCTGCCATGGTGATACCTTCCGCGCTTAGCGCATTAAAAGATTAAGAAAAGGGGAACGGGACTTGCGCCCATCTCGGTGTTGTTTCAATCGACCGGAGTACATCGCCAAGCCGGCGGCGGTGGTCCAACTCGGATTGTTAAGCCGGCTCGGCCAGTCCTGGATTCCAACCGGAAGCCCGTTGCGGGCCGGGCAATTCAGCACTAGTTCGGCTACGTCGCACATGCCGTTGAGCCTCGCACCGCCGCCGCACAGAACAATACCTTCCAGCAGAGACCGATCCATGTCGGCTTCAATCACCTTGCGCTGGAGGTACTCGAACAGAAATTGCGCTCGAGCTTCCAGCATATCGTTCAACTCCCGCCGAGGCGCTTCGCGGGCGGGCCTGCCTTCGGCTGACGGCACCTCGATGTAAGTATTGTCCGCCGTCAAGCCCAGGATCGCGCAGCCGTATTCAATCTTAAGCCGCTCGGCGTCGTCGTGGGTGACGTGAAACCCCGTGCTCACATCGCGGGTGAAGTGGTCCGCGGAGACCGGAATGCTGGTGGCCTGCACCATCGCTTCGCCGTCGTAGATCACCAGTTCAGTCGAATGAAGGCCGATGTCGGCCACCGCCACGCCTTTGGCCCGCTCTTCCGGTAGTACGCAGGCGTAGGCCGCCGCCATCGCTTCGAACACGGTCTCCTCTACGGCCAGATGGGCATGATGAACCGCGCTGACCAGCGCTTGGTGGTCGATCGTCGAGGTCGTCACCACGTGCACATTCGCTTCCAGGCGCGAACCGCGGATGCCGCGCGGATTGAGCATGCCAGTTCGTCCGTCGACAGTAAAGTCTTGCGGCAACACCTGTAACAGAATCCGATCGTCCTCCAGCCGCACGCGGCACGCCAGTTCAACCGCGTAGCGCATGTCCGAATCGTCGATCTCACGCGGCCGCCCAAACTCGTAGACGCCACGCGCGTTGGCACCCTTCACCGGTTCACCGCCCAAGCCCACGACCACGGCGTCGAACGAAATCTGTGCCTGCCGTTCGGCTTCGCGGGCCGCTTGGCGGATGCATTCCGACATCACGTCCCGGTCAGCGATCCGGCTCTTGGTCCAACCCTTCGACTCCACTTCTCCCGAACCCAAAAAACGGATCTTACCGTCCTCGACGACGCAGACCACGCAGCGAGTGTAGGCACTTCCAGCGTCCAGTCCGACCGCCAAACGAACTCGGCTACCAGCCATGGGAGATACCTCCGTATAGCGCCAGTCCTGCCGCAACCGCCCAACTGGGGGCGGAGAGTTCGAGCGGCCATTCCGCCACGCCGATCACTTGGCCCAATCGCACAGGGCATTGCAGCAACTCTTCGGCGAAGTCGCACAATCCAGGCAGGGACGCGCCGCCCCCGGTCAGGATCAGTCCCCCCGGAGGCGGCAACTGCCCGGCCAGCTCTTCGATCCGAAACTCAAGCATGTGCAGGTACTGTCCGGCTCGCGCCTCCAGAATCTCCTGCAAGGGTGACGGCTTCTGTTCCACGCCCGGTCGGTTGAGATTCCCTTCGGCCAGTTTAAGATGTTCGGCCTCGGCCATCGGCAGATCAAACAGGCTGGCGATGTCTTGCGTAAATTCGCGTGAGCCAACATCGACGCTCGCGGTCCGAATCCCGCCCGTCAAATCGCTGTAGGCTAACTCCGTCGCGTCAATGCCAATCGCGGCCGCGCTGATTCCGCCCTGCCTCATTAAGTCGGATGTGGTGGCAAGCAGAGCAGCCTCGCTTTCCACGGCGAAGTCAGCGACGCGTAAACCGCTCCGTTCGATCGCCGCGTCCAATGCCTCCATCTGATTAAACGCATCGGCATACCCAACCGTGATCGCTTCTACCGAAATGCCCGCGCGGATACCCGCCGAGAGGGCGGCGGCCGAGATCGATCCCGCCACGGCGTCGGAGTTTCGGATTCGACCGTCCTGCCAGCCCTGCGAGGGAACGACGCTGGCGCTCCGCAACCGCGGTCGTCCGCTGATCCACTCAATCACCACGCACCGCGTGTACACGCTGCCCGCGTCAAGTCCGGCGCGCAGGAGACCTTCGCTAGACTCCACGTGGAACCTCCACCCGAATGATTTGTTCGGCTTGGCCGGGTCCTTGGGGTACCGAGAGAATACTGCCCTCGATCCGCAGGTCAAAAATACTCGACTCCGGAGCCCGCTTCTGGATCTCGGGAAAACTTAACCGGAATTTCTCAAGCCGCCGCTTGAATTGGCGGTCTCCCAAAAGGAGCGTCACGACCCGACCGCTTTCATCCTGCATCACCTTAAGGTTACCCGGATCCGTGGCGTCGACTTCAGATATTTTTTCGGCCAACGGTCCAGCGTCCTGCAGCAGCTTGACGAAACGGTGGACGCGCAACTTGCGATCCTCTTCCTCTTGGCGAGGCGTTACCCCGGCTAACACCGGAAGCTTGAAATCTCCCGGCTGCTGCAGGTGCAAGATATTGCCGTCTCCATCGATCAACGCCGGTCGCGAAGAATGGTCTTCGCCCGGAATTTGGATCCAAGCCACCGGTGCCCGCTCCGTGATGTGAACCCTTACCCGATTAGGCCAAATACGGGTCACACTCGCTTCGGCGATCCAAGGATTTTCGAGTAACTGCAGACGCCGTTGCCGAATCGGCATCATGTAGAGGCTTCGTCCGTAGTCGGAGTTGAAAGGGGCGGCCACTTGGGCTCGGGCCGCATTTTTGATTCCATGGATTTCCAGATTCGGACTTTCTTCGCCTAAGTCAGGCGGCATCGCCACGCGGAACTGAGCGTCGCGCAAAAGATAGTTCTGCGTCTCTTGCCATCCGAGAAGCAGGCCGACCAGGGCGGCTGAAAACAGCGTGGCCCAAACAAGACCTTTGCGCACTGTTCGATAGCGAGCTTGCCGATCTTCGGTGCGGACGGGGGAGGGAACGTGCTGTTTGCGTGCCATGAAATTCTTCCTCTTACTGCAGTCGGGCCAGGAGTTTGTCGCCAGCCTGCCAGACGTTTCCGGCTCCCAGCGTAAGGATCAGGTCGCCCGGTTGTACCGCGGCCAAGACAGCCTCCGTCGCCGCCTCAATCGTGCCACAATACTGCGCTCCGCGGTGGCCGAAGTCCTGCAGCCGACGGACCAGCGCTTCCGCGGTCACGCCCGCAATTGCAGCTTCCGAAGCCGCATAGATGTCCAGCAGATACACCGCCTCGGCTTGATGGAAACTGCGGGCAAAATCGTCCATTAGGTGCTGAGTGCGGGTGTACCGATGCGGCTGAAAAATTACGTGAATCCGTCCAAACTTGCAAAGTCGCGCTGCCGCAAGCGTCGCGCGGACTTCGGTCGGATGGTGCCCGTAGTCATCAATTACCGTTACGCCGCCTTCTTGGCCCTTCAGTTGGAATCGCCGATCGACGCCCGTATATTCGAGCAAACCCCGCCGGATGACATCGGGCGGCACGTCCAACTCGTCGGCGAGCGCGATCGCTGCCGTTGCATTCAAAACGTTGTGGACGCCCGGCACGCGAATCTGAAAGGTTCCGAGGTCCTCCCCGCGCAGACGCAGCTTCCAACTCGAAACAAAATGGCCGCAATCGGCATCAACTACCTGCAGATCGGCCTGCGCGCTGAACCCATAGGTGATCGTCCGACGATTCACGTCAGGCAGAATTTGCTGCACGTTTTCATCGTCCAAACACAAAACCGCGGCGCCATAAAAAGGAACCTTGTTCACGAAATCGCAGAACGCGGCGCGGATCTCCTCGATCGAGTGGTAATGATCCAGATGCTCCCGGTCGATATTTGTCACCACCGCCAAAATTGGCGCGAGCTTCAGAAACGAACCATCGCTCTCATCACTTTCCACAACCAGGAAGTCGCTTTGCCCCAGTCTTGCATTGCCGCCGCCTAAAGTTCCCACTTTGCCGCCAACCACCACCGTCGGGTCGAGCCCCGCATAGGACAGAATCGCCGCCGTCATCGAAGTCGTCGACGTCTTCCCGTGGCTACCCGCAATCGCGATGCCGTACTTCAACCGCATCAATTCGGCCAGCAGTTCGCCGCGTGGGATGATCGGGATGCCCAGCCGTCGGGCTTCGAGCAATTCAGGGTTGGTGGCCTTCACGGCTGACGTTACAACCAGAGCTTTGGCACCCGCCAGATTCGCCGCCGCGTGGCCCTCGTAAACCTTGATGCCCAGGTCGGCCAGCCCCTCCGTCGTCGCGGAGAACTTCTGATCAGAACCTGTGATCGTGTAACCCAAATTGTGCAACACCATGGCAAGGCCGCTCATGCCGATGCCGCCGATGCCGGTGAAGTGAACGTGTTGTGGCTTAAAAAACATTTCGCCCATCTATTGTTCCAATACTCCAACACATTCCTCAAGCAGGTCGGCCGCTCGCTCGGCTGCGCCGGGCCGTGCGAATCGTGTCGCCGCCGCACTCATCGCCTCTAACTTACCCGGCAACAGCAATGCCGCAATCTCGTCGCGCAGCCGTTCCGGGGTGCATTCGCGGTCGAGCACCATCCTTGCCGCGCCGGTCCTTTCGAGTGCCGCTGCGTTCTTGGCTTGATGATCGTCGGCGGCGTAAGGGTAGGGAACCAGAATGGCCGGCTTGCCCGCCGCGGCGAGTTCGGCCACTGCCCCTGCGCCCGCCCGGCAGATCACCAAATCCGCTTCCGCAAACGCGGCCGGCATATCATCAACGAACCGGACCACGGTTACGCCCGGTATGTTCGGCCCATCCGACCCCGATTGCAACAGGATCCGCACCGGTTCACCGTCCAACAGCGGCCACAGCCCGGTCACCGCTTGGTTCAATGTCCGCGCGCCCCGACTGCCGCCGGTCACCAGGATATTGACGATCGGGCCGCGCTTCCTCGGTGCCAAATTGAAAAATTCACGGCGCACAGGTAGCCCCGTCAACTCCGCGTTTCCCGCCGGAAAGTAAGGTAGGGCGTCTTCAAAACTAAGCAGCGCCTTGCGCGAGAAGCGGGCCATGTGCCGGTTCGTCAGGCCTGGCATCGCGTTCGGCTCCATCAAAATCAGCGGAAGCCGTCGCAACGCCGCTGCCACGGCGACCGGCCCCGCCGCGTAACCGCCCATGCTAAACACCGCTGATGCGTCGAGTCGCCGCGTAAGCGCCAGGCAGCGCAGGACGCTCCCAGGTATCTGCGCCATGGTCTTCAACTGGTGCCACCGCCCCTGACCCTGCAAGCTGCCGATGTCAATCAACTCCAGAGGAAAGCCGGCGGCGGGCACTAGTTTCGTTTCCATCCCCCGCGCGGTTCCGACGAACACAGGCTGGTGGCCGCGAGCAGACAGTTCCCGCGCCACCGCGATGCCGGGAATTACATGTCCGCCTGTGCCTCCTCCCGCCATAAGAATTACCACTAGTGCGAACGCTCGCTTACGCTCAGCAAGAGGCCAACCGAAAGCAGCGTCGCCAGCAGCGAACTGCCTCCGTAGCTGATCATCGGCAGCGGAATTCCTTTCGTCGGGCCGAGGCCCGTAACAACTGAAATGTTGAAGAGAGCTTGAAAGACAATCATCGTCGTCACCCCAAGTGCTATATAGCGCCCGAAATCATCCGGCGCCATCAGAAAGGTTCGATAACCCCGCCAAAGGATGACAAAAAAGCCAATGAGCAAAGCCGTTGACCCCAGCAAGCCAAACTCCTCCCCAATCACCGCAAAGATGAAATCGGTATGCGGCTCCGGGACATAAAACAACTTCTGTATGCCATCCATCAACCCGAGGCCGAATACTCCCCCCGAGCCAATCGCGATCTTCGATTGCAGCGCTTGGAAAGCAGGGTCCGATGGAGCCGTGGAACTCTTCACGTAGGTCATCACCCAACCGTTCGGATCAACCTCGTTGAGAACCTTGTGCTCCGGGTCCAGCATCACGACGACGCGTCCTACCCGGTACGGCTTCGCCGCCACACCGACGATCATGAACAAGATTGCGACCGGCACTGCGCCCAGCAGATAGCGCCGATCCAAACCCGCCACGAAAAACACCAACGCCGTCGTGGCGATGAGAACCACTGCGGTTCCCAAGTCGGCCAGCGAGACAAAAAACACTAAGAACGAGAGCACCAAGCCGCACCCGGCCAGCGTAAACCGAGCGTTGTTCACCGCCCGAATCCGGCGGGAAAGGAAGAACGCCAGGAACAAAACGAGTGCCGGCTTGGCCAGTTCACTCGGTTGCAGCGACCCCACCCCCAGCTTGAGCCAGCGGTGTTTCGAGGTGTCTGTGAAAAACGCGACGATGAGCATCGTGAGGACAACGCCAATACCCCCGAACGCCCACGCGGGGGTGTTGAAGACGTGATAGTTCAACCGCTTCAAGATCATCAGGCCGAAAAAAGAGACCACGGCCCAGCCCAGTTGGTGTAGGAAAAAGTAGTTCGAGCCCACGTCATACTTACCTTGCACCGCGATGATCGAACTCGCGGAATAGACCATGATCAGCCCAAAGGTGACCAATGCCACGACGGCACAAAACAGAATTTTGTCGGTGTAGAGTCTCTTTCCCATCGTCGCTTCCTACTCGAGGGTTTGAACCAATTCTTTGAACACGCGCCCGCGATGCTCATAACTTTGAAACTGATCGAAGCTGGCGCACGCCGGCGCCAGCAGGACGGTGTCCCCACTCTGCCCTTCGGCGTGACCGACGCGAATGGCTTCTTCCAGTGTGCCGCAATCGAGGAAGGGAAGTCCCGGTTCGACCTCCTCCAATTGCCGCCGAATAATTCCTGCGGCCATGCCGATCAAAAGAATTCGGCGCGCCTTGCGGCGCAAGCGACCGGCCAAGCCCCGGTAGTCACTCTGCTTGTCCTTGCCCCCGAGAATCACCCAGAGCCCGCCCGCAAAGGCGTCCAGTGCCTTTGCCGTCGCGTCGACATTGGTCGCCTTCGAATCATTGTAGTAGCGGATTCCAGCAAGTTCGCGGACAAATTCCAATCGGTGTTCTACTCCGGGGAAGGTGCGGATAGCGGCTTCAATATCGCTAAGTGCCACGTTGGCCAGCCACGTCGCCGCTGCCGCCGCCATTACATTCTCCACGTTGTGCTGACCCCGCAGCGGGATCGCCTCCACCGGAAGCAGTGCCTGTTCATCAATCGAGATTACCCCATCCTTCTCGGCGACCATCCACGGACCCGGCTCCCTGGCATTGAAGTAGACGACCTGGGCCCGGGTCCGTTTGGCCAAGCCCGCGGTTAAAGGATCGCCGGCGTTCAAAACCGCCACGTTCGCCGGCGTCTGTAACTCGATCAGGCGGGCTTTTGCGTCGACGTAACGTTCCATCGTGTGGTGCCGATCCAGGTGATCCGGCGTAAGATTCAAAATCAACCCGATATCGGCGCGGAAACTCTGAATCGTCTCCAGTTGAAAGCTCGATAGTTCCAGCACGTTCCACTGCCCCACTCGCGAATCAGCAACCATTGCCGTCGGTGGCGTCCCGATGTTGCCCCCCACCAGCGTCGGCACCTGAGCGTGCTTCAGGATATGGCCGATCAAAGCCGTCGTCGTTGTCTTGCCGTTTGAACCGGTAATCCCAATTGTTCGGCCGTGCAGCAGCGGCGCCGCGAACTCCAACTCCCCCGTCACGTTGGCACCGGCAAAAACCTTCGCTTCAAGCGGTACACCCGGCGATTGAATCACTAGGTCGAAGTTGGCCCCGACCGCTTCTCCTTGGGGCACATAGCTCACGCCTAACTCCGCTACCTCGGCAGCGAAGCGCGTTTCGGCCAACGGTTTCTCATCGCACACCGTCACCTGCGCCCCCATCCGCTGCGCGAGACGCGCCGCCGCCAAGCCACTTTTGCCCAGACCGACGACGAGAATTTGCTTGCCAACCAGTTCCACAACCGTCTCCGTTACCGCAACTTCAAAGTGGTTAGCGCACACAGCGCCATAATCAATCCAAGAATCCAAAACCGGGTAATGATCTTTGTCTCGGTCCAGCCAACAATCTCAAAATGGTGGTGCAACGGCGCCATCTTAAAGATTCGTTTCTTTCGCAGTTTATAACTCCCCACCTGCAAAACCACACTCATCAGCTCGATGATGTAGACGCCGCCAATAAAGATGAGGAGCAGCTCTTGTTTGATCAGGACCGCAACCGTTCCCAAAGCGCCGCCTAAGGCCAGCGAACCCACGTCGCCCATGAATACTTCGGCCGGATGAGCGTTGAACCAAAGGAAACCAAGCGACGCGCCGGTCATGGCTCCGCAGAAGACGGTCAGTTCGCTCGCACCGGGCAACCGGTTCAGGTCTAAGTACTCGGCGAACGTACGGTGTCCGCTCATGTAGGTCAACATCGTCATCGCACCCGCCGCGATGATCATCAAGCCGATCGCTAAGCCATCCAGACCGTCCGTCAGATTCACAGCGTTCGACGAGCCAGCGAGCACGATAATCAGAAAAAGGAAGAAGAACCCGAACGCGAGCGGATAGGTCCAAGGGTTGCCTAGAAACGAGGTCATGAGTAAGCTCGGCTTGAACGTCTTGAAAAATGGCACATTCATGGCGGGGTCGTAGCCGCCGCGCGCATGAAGAATCAGAAGCATCACCCCGATCACGCAGCTTGCCATCACCTGCCAGAAAAATTTCTTGCGCGCCGTGAAGCCCAAGTTTTGCATCTTCTTCACTTTCGCGTAATCGTCGAAAAAGCCGATCGTGCCAAAGCTCACGAGGCCGAACAACGCAATCCAGACATAAGGGTTTTGAAGATTGGTCCAAAGCAGCGTCGGTATTACGATCGAGATGATGATCAGCAACCCACCCATCGTCGGCGTCCCGGCCTTCTTTTGGTGGGCCGTCACTTCGGCCCGGATTTGCTGTCCAAATTTAAACTCACGCAGCCTCCGGATCAACCACGGGCCCAGGAACAGCGAAAGAAAAAGTGCGGTCAGGCTCGCAAACGCCGTGCGAAACGTCACGTACCCAAAAAGACGCGCAGGTCCAAAGACCGGAGAAATTTGTTCGTAGAGTAACCAGTAAAGCATCAGTCGGCCTTATACCTTTCGAGTGCGAGTTCCATCCGCGTGCCGCGGGAGCCTTTGAATAGCAGTAAATCACCCGGCTTTGTCAGGCCGAGCAGCGCTTCGCCAGCCTGTTCCGGAGTCGTGAAGAAGAGTGCTTCGACCCCTGCGTCCTTCGCCCCGTCGGTCAAATGCGACGCATCACCTTTCACCCCAACCACGAGATCGATCCGGAGTTCGGCCGCCCGTTCGCCCACTTCCCGATGCAACGCCGCCGACCACTCGCCGAGTTCCAGCATCTCTCCCAGCACAGCAATACGTCGCCGCGCCGGTAAAAGCGCGGCGTAGGCCAACATCGCCTTCGCCGCGTCGGGGTTGCTGTTGTAGCAATCGTTCAGAATCGTCACTCCCTCATGTTCCTGGCGTTCCCCACGCATCTTTCCGGGTTCGAGCAGCCGCGCCCGTTCGGCCAACTCGGCCGGCCTCACGCCCATCAGGCTGCCGACCGCCACCGCAGCGGCTACGTTCAGTACGGCGTGTTTTCCCGCCACCAGTGTTTCGAAAATCGTCTTGCCGATTTGAAAACGCGCACCGGCTTCGGACATCGTCAGGTTCTCCACCCGGAAATCAGCCTCTCGGTCCAGGCCATAGGAAACCGTCTGCCCGGGATGAATCTCACCGAACCGCGCCACCCGCGCATCATCGGCGTTCACCACCGCGATCCCATCCGCCGAAAGGCTCTCCACCAACTCCCTCTTGGCCAACGCAATCGCCTCGCGTGAGCCCAGGTTCTCGATATGCGCCGTGCCCACGTTGGTCACCACCGCAATCTGCGGCCGCGCCATCGAAGCCAGAAATCGAATCTCGCCCTGGTGATTCATCCCCATTTCGAAAACGTAAACCTGCTCCGCCGTGCTCTGCCGCAAAATCGAGAGCGGCAAGCCGATGTGGTTGTTTAGATTGCCTTCGTTCTTGCCGACCCGCAATGAGCCGCTCAGCAGCGTCGCAATCGTCTCCTTCGTCGTCGTCTTCCCCGCGCTTCCGGTCACGCCCACCACCGTGCCCGGCAACCGCAATCGTGCCCGCCGAGCCAACTCCTGCAACGCCACCAGCGTGTTCCGAACTCGAAAACACGGAATTGCCAATCCCGCGACGTCTCGTTCGACCAACACTGCCACGGCACCATTGTCGGCCGCCGCCTCGACGAATTGGTGGCCGTCATAAACTTCGCCCGGCAGCGCAATGTAGATCGCCTCCTCGCGTCGCGCCCGCGAGTCGATACTCCAGTCGCACACGCTCCCCGCCGGAGCCTCTGAGCCACTTCCGGTCGCCGCCACGATTTCGGCAAAGGTCATGCGCATGCCGACATCCCGAAGCCTAACTTGGCTAATGCCTGCAGCGCCACCACACGGTCGTCAAAATCGATAGTTCGATCCTGCAGAACCTGGTAAGTCTCATGGCCTTTGCCCGCCAGAATCACGATATCGCCCGCCCGCGCCCGGCCTAGCGCCAACGCAATCCCGATCGCCCGATCCGGCTCTACCGCGTGCGGCGCATCGAACCGTCGCAGGCCTACCAACACGTCATTCAGAATCGATAGCGGCTCCTCGGAACGAGGGTTGTCGCTTGTCAATACGACGTAGTCGCTCAGCTCTCCCGCCGCCATGCCCATGCGCGGGCGTTTCGTTCGGTCGCGATCCCCCCCGCAGCCGAACAACGTAATTAACTGACCACCATTCAGTAACTGGCGCGCCACCCGCAGCGTATTCCGCAAGGCGTCGTCGGTATGAGCGTAGTCGACAATGACCAGAAACGGCTGGCCAACGTCGATTCGCTCAAAACGGCCCGGCACGCCGGGGCAGGACGCAATTCCCGCCAGCATCGTCTCCCAGTCCAGACCATAACTCAGCCCGGTTCCCAGGGCGGCCAGGATGTTGTAGACGTTGATCTCGCCAACCATGGCCGCCCTCACCTCATGTTTCTTTCCGCCGTAGCAAGCTAGAAAGCTTAGCCCCGAAAACGTGCTCTCGATCGCCTCGGCTCGCAAGTCGGCGTCGGCGCTCAAACCGTAGCGCAGGGTTGTCGTGGCCGGACCCGGGGTGATTTGCTGCCCGTACACATCATCCGCGTTGATCACGGCAAACGCCGGCGTAAACTCCCCTTCGAACAGTTTGCGCTTGGCCGCGAAGTACTCGTCCATCGATCCATGGAAGTCCAGGTGATCCTGCGTCAGATTTGTGAAAACTGTCGTGTGGAAGCGAAAGCCTGCCGCTCGGCCCTGCGCCAAGGCATGCGAAGAAACCTCCATCGTGGCGTATTGACCGCCCGCGGCCAAGGTCCGGACAAAAACCTGCATCAACTCCAACGACTCCGGCGTTGTGTTCGCCACCGCCTCGGCTACCCCAGCTACTTCGCAACCAATCGTGCCGACCCGTGCGGTCGTGTGCCCAGCCGCACGCAGCACCGCGTCTACAAGATACGTACAGGTCGTTTTTCCGTTCGTCCCCGTAATTCCGGTCAGCCCGAGACGTTCGTCCGGCGCATGGAAGAAGCGCTTCGCCGCCGCCGCCAACCCTTGTCGACCATGCCTTACCTGAATCCACGGCATCGTCAACTCGTCCGGTCGCGCGGCTTCGCTCACCACCGCGACGGCACCGTTGCTCATCGCCGAGGCTGCGAATTTTCGTCCGTCCATCACCGCGCCGATAAACGCAAAAAACAAATAGCCGTTCCGAACCTGTCGCGAGTCATACGCCAGTCCCGCGCAGGTCTGCTCCAGCACCGTCGCATCACTCGTCGAAAGAATGCTACTGGCGGCCAGGACGTCTCCGATTGAGATCGTCACCTCGAAAAAACCACGCGAATGCGGCCCTCCTGGTCCAACATCGATCCTGCCGGGGGGTGTTGCCGCTTCGCTACTCCAGACCCAACCACGTCCACCCGAAGTCCCTCGGCTGCCGATTTCTGCAAAACCGCTCGTAAGGTCATGCCCTTGAAATCGGGTACTTTCGGTCCGGCGACCACACTCGAGTCCAGTTGGGCGACGTTGAACTGCCGCTCCAACTCTTTTTCTTGCTCCTCCTCGTCGTCGGCCTCGGTCCGGTTCGAATTCCGCGCCGATACCGGGCTCACGGCCTCCGTCTCTGGGATGTCCTTCGGCACGCCCAGAATGCGCAGAGCATTCTGGGCCACATCGCGAAACACCGGACCGGCGACTCCACCAGCTTTCTTCGCCGTTCGATTCAGGGTCACGACCACCACGATCTCCGGGTTGGCCACGGGGGCAAAGCCCATGAAGGTTGAGTTGTACAGTCTCTGATATCCCTTGCCGACGTCGAAAATCTTACCCGTACCGGTTTTTCCGCCCGATGTATAACCCTTCAGCTTGGCGGCCTTCCCCGTTCCTTCCAGCACAACCATTTCCATCATCCGGCGCATCGCGATCGCCGTCTCCGGCTTAATGCGTCGCTCGGGCACCGCCGCTGGCTCCTTTTCGATCGCGCCGCCCGGAGATTGCCGATGCAAAAGTAACCGTGGCTTAATCAGCATGCCGTTGTTGGCGATGATCGAACAAGCTTGGGCCAGTTGCAGCGTCGTCGTCATCATTTCATGTCCGATCGAAATCGAAGCAATCGAATCCGGATTCCACTGCCGCGCCGGTCGCATCACTCCCCCGGATTCCCCGGGCAGTCCAATCCCCAGCGAATCCCCGAACCCGAATAGCTTCATGTAGTGGTACAAATTCTCTTTGCCCACCCGTATGCCAATGTTCACGGAGCCGAGGTTCGAAGATTTCGCGAGCACCAGTTCCATCGGTAGCACCCCATAGGCGTGTTCATCGTGGATGTCCCGGCCTAATACCCGCATCACCGTGCCGCCGCATAGAATAGGCGTCTCTGGTCGCAACTGTGTCGTTTCGAGCGCCGCCGTAATCGTCACTACCTTGCATACCGATCCCGGTTCAAAGGGTACCGTCAGCGCATTATTCACGCGGCCGCTGAATTCGCGCTTGTCTTGAAAACGCACATTCGGATCGAACGTCGGCCAACTCGCCATCGCCAGAATCTCGCCCGTCTTTACGTGCAGCACCACCAAGCTGCCGAACGGGATATTTTCCCGCTCCATGGCCTCGCGCAGCGCCTTTTCGGCGGCGAACTGGATCCCTTCGTCCAACGTCAGCGTGACGTCCTGCCCCGCCGTCGGCTCGCCTTCGTAGCTCCGGTTGTACCCCCGGCGCCGCGAATCGGTCTGCACCATCATTTGCCCGTCGAGACCCGCCAAGTCTTCCTCGAAACCAAGTTCCAGGCCGCCCTCGCCCCGTCCGTCCCCGTTCAAAGAGCCAACGACATTGGCCGCCAATGTCTGCTTCGGGTACATGCGCTTGCCCACCGCCTCCACCGTCACGTAGTCGAGCTTGTAGGAACGCAGACGGTCAACCTGCTCCATCGTGGCATGATCCTTAATCCGTAAGTAGCCCCGCCGTGCCGTTCTCGCTCCCATAATGCTTGCTTCCAGGTCGGCGACCTGTAAGTCGAGCGTCGAGGCCAGCATGCTGGTCGCAAAATCAACATCCGGAATCTGCATCGGGTTGATGCTAATCGCGTCAACGGGCACGCTCATGGCTAGCTTGCCCGCGTCGCGCATCAGAATCTGTCCCCGTAGGGCGACAACTTTCGTCTTCTTTAACTGTTGAGCCTGGGCGCGCTTTGAAAGCTCCTCATGCTCGAAAACCTGGAGCTGCGCCAATCGTCCGAAGATAATCAATCCCCAAACGAGCGAACACCAAGTAACAACAATTAGCCGCTTGTGCGATTGCGGTTCTGCCGTCGTTTCCATGTTGCTGTCCATCGTGATAGTTCCGCTGGAAACCGGGCGAACGTATCGTTGGCCTTACTCACTAGTGCAGTAAGCACGTTCGCCCTACGTCCAGGGCCTTGCGGCCTTTCCTTCGGGGGAGGAAATTCAAGTACAAAAATCGAAAGAATCCGAGGGCGGCCGTTGCGCGAGCCGAAATTCGCGCCGGGAGAATTGGAAGGGAAGGCAGCCGCCCCCGGTATGGAAAAACTGTTTCTACTTCTTCGGACCCTGATTCATCGCCAAAGCGGTCGACCGGTCGACGTTCAACACGACCATCGTCTCCGACGATGCTTCGACGAACTGCTGGTCATCGGCAATCCGCGCCAGCGTCGCCGGGCTTAACAACTGAGCTTCCACCGCTTCAAAGTGCGCGAGTTGCTTTCTCAGCCGCGCCTGCTCTTCCCGCGAACGCTCAATCTGGTAGCCCGCCAGCTTCCCGTAGGCCGTCGGGACGATCATCCCAACCGCAACTATCGCCGACAGGCCAGCCAGCCCAATCGTGCGCCAGCAAGTCGCCGTCGCCTGCTTGTCCTCCGTGCGGATTACGTGGTTGTTATCGATCCGCTTGATAAAAATATGGATTTCCTCGTTCGGCATCGCGCGCAAAGCGCACGGCTCGGACCGAGGCGTCATCCGTTCCGTCATATCGGTTCGTTCGCTGCCCGCAATCAGCGGCAGCACTCGATTAAATACATTTGCAAAACTTGCCATTTTCTACTTGCAACCTCGGCATTCCCAACTAACTGTTTTATAGTAATTCCAGCACGCGGAGCGTAGCGCTGCGGCTGGCTGAGTTTTCAAAGACTTCTCGATCTGTCGGTTTAACGGCATGTTTAGTTAAAAGTTGCGCCCGCCCTTCCTTGTGCAAGCGTTGGAAATACGTTTTGACGATCTTTGCTTCTCCCGAATGAAAAGCGATTACGGCAGCTCGGGCGCCAGGCTTTAACAGTTCGGGCAGCGCTTCCATCAGCGCAGTAATCTCGTCTAACTCCTGATTTACAGCCATTCGAAGAGCCATGAACGTCAAAGTAGCCGGGTGTAACTTGTGGCTCGTACGTGGAACCGACCGGGATACAATCTCCGCTAACTGCAGCGACGAATATATTGGTCGGTTCCTTACGAGTGCTCTGGCTATGACGTAACTCCTCCTTTCTTGGGCTAGGTTGAACAACAAATTCGCTAACTCTCGTTCCGGAAGCTGATTGACTAACTCTGCCGCAGTAAATCCCTGCGAAGCATCGAGTCGCATGTCCAATGGACCGTCCGTCGAGAATGAAAACCCGCGCTGACCCGTTAACTGCACCCGCGATACGCCCAGGTCTGCCGTTAGTCCGTCCAGCTTGCCCACTCCCCGCTCCCGGAGCACCCGTGGCGCCTCCGAAAATGCCGCGTGGATAAACTCTATATTTTGCGGCCCGTCCGCCAGATTCGCGCGCGCCATCGCCAGCGATTCGGCATCCCGGTCCACCGCATACACCATTCCCGGTGCCGCCCGCTCCGCCAGCGCCCTCGTATGAGATCCCATGCCGCACGTCAGGTCCGCATATACGCCGCCCGCCTGGATGTTCATCCATTCCATGGTCTCCGGCAGTAGTACTGGGTAGTGCATGCATCTGATTTCGGTTAGAGCATCCGCGGGCCATCCGGCCGGGACTGTTGCTTGTTGGTCGCATCTGCAGCGCCGCGCCGCCGCTGTTCGTAATCGGTTTTCAGCATCCCCCGCAAAGTACCCAAGTGATTCATCATGATCAACTCGGCCCCTTTCAGGTTCATCTCCGTCCGCAATGTCTGGCTCGGCGTGAGTCGAAACTCTTTATCGAATCCGGTCATCACTCCGTAATGCTGCATCGTGATCGACCAGTCTTCATACTCTTCTTCCGACTTCTCACGGAAGGCAGTAGCGTTCTGCTTAAACCAAATCTCCCGCGGAAAAATCTTCAGCCAGCCCTTCTCGAAGGTGATGAAAAACTCCTTCTCGTCCAACTTGCCAATGAAGTATTGCTCCCATTCCCGAGGAATGGCCAATCGACCTTGTCCATCCACCTTGAGAGAGAAACTCCCGGGTGGAGCTTCAAGCTGTTTTTGGCTGAGCTCTTCTTCTGTCACTGCTGTTCTCGTTTAAACTTCTGTGGTTTCTTTGGACTGCTTTGGAGGTGCTTTAGTGCTACTAAAAGCGGCCATGCATCGAGAGTACACTGCCTTTGGTCCCTACGCAAGCGATTTGTCGGGAAAATTACTGCTCACTGTTCGCCGCTAAGCTGCTGCCGGTAAACGCTTTAAGGAAGTACCAGACCATCGCGGGCGATGAAAAAGCGAAGCATGGGCGGGCCCCAAGTTCCGTTGTCGTCGTACCCTTCGTCTACCCCAAGGCCGCTCCTCTTGCTTCCCTTCACCAATCCCGTTTTGCTACCCTGAGCAGGTGCACCCGCCCCTCAGCCTCTATGACATGGAACCGGGTCCTGACTGCCCCGAGATTTGTCGCGCCATTGTGGAGATTCCCAAGAACTCCGCCAACAAAATCGAATACGACGGCAAACTCGGGATTTTCCGGCTCGACCGCGCTCTCTACTCGCCCATGCATTACCCCGGCGACTACGGCTTCATCCCCGGCACTCTAGCCGAGGATAATGACCCCATGGACGTCCTCGTTCTCGTCCAGGAGCCCAGTTTCACGGGTTGTCTCATCGAGGTTCGCCCCGTCGGCGTCCTTAATATGGTCGACGCCAACGAGGGCGACCAAAAAATCCTCGCGGTACCCACCAAGAACCCCCGCTACGATCAAATCCACACGATGGACCAGATCTTTCCCCACGTCCGCCGGGAAATCGAGCACTTCTTTTCCATTTATAAGGAACTGCAAGGTTCCATGCCGAAAATGGACGGCTGGGGTGGCCCCATCGAAGCCCGCAAGGCCATCATCGAGAGCCGCGCTCGCTACCTCGAAGTGAAAAAGACTGCTGTCGCGCCGGCACCAACCGAAGTGTAACCGTCGTGTCCGAGTGCCGCCGCTATTTCGTCCGCGGCCAAGTCCAGGGTGTCGGCTTCCGCTCTTTCGTCCAGCGCGAGGCCGTCACCCGAGGCCTCTGCGGCTGGGTGCGCAATCTCGACGATGGCCGCGTGGAGGCTCTCGTCGAGGGCCCGGTTGGGATCTTGGCCGATTTCGAAGGACGATTGCACCAAGGCCCCCGCTGGAGTCAAGTCCGCGCTGTCGAAATTGTTGAGGCCCCCCTCGGCGCCCCGTCCGGCTTCGCCATTCTGTAGTGCAAAACAGTGTCCTTTCGGTAAGCTTGCGTAAGCCAGTTCCGATTGCGATTTCTTTTCTTCCAGTAGTCAGTCGCCGAACCGACGTTCGGCCGATTTTCAACCGCCGCGCAATCTCTGATTTGCCGATCGCTATGAGAAATAGGTCCCTGGCGGAGCCCGCTTTGCCCGCGGCCGTCGGCGGCTGGCCGAGTCGTCTCCCTTGCAACCGCGCATGCGCCAAACCCGCCCGCACCCGCTCCCACACAATGTCTCTTTCGAACGCAGCGAACACCGAAAGTAGTCCCGCTATCGCCCGGCCCGCTGGTGTAGCCAGATCAAGGGCCTCCGTCACCGAAACAAAACCCACCTCAAGCGCCGTCAGTTCCTGCAAAGTCCTCGGCGCCCCCCAGAAATTGACCACCTCTGCTCGAATAGGCTTGACCAGATCACCAACTGATCATGCCGCGTGGCAGGCCGACGGGCGGGACCGTGATCATCCGTGCCGCAGGCGCGTATCTCGCTGAATTAGGTTTAGGCACCGACGTTTTGCCGCGCGGCCAGACCGAGCGCCACAAGGCCATGCTCGTCGGAGAGGCAGCGCCGTCGGGGCCGGTTGGTGGTAAAGTTTGGGCGAGCAGGGCTGGTCAATTCTTCGCCAGTGCCGAAGTACAACATCGACACCAGATCAGGGACCCCGATCTTGCCGAAGCTATTGCCGGCCTCATCGCTGAGGAACAGAGCCACTCTCGCTGGCTCGGCGACGTTTTGCGTCACCAGTCCGAACCGGTCCGGCGGACACACTGGGTCGATCGCGTATTCCGAATAATTCGCCGAACCATGGGCTTTGGGCTCGAAATCGCCGTCCTCGTCTCCGCTGAAATCGTCGCCGTACCGTACTACACCGCTGTCGGCCGCGTCACGAAACTACCCTCCCTCCAACCCATCTGTCACCGCATCCTCGAAGACGAAGCCTTCGATCTCCAGAGCCAGGCCGCCAATCGCTCGCTTGTCGTCCAGAACGGCTTCGGCCTGCGCCACGGGCTGCATCGGTGCCTCCGAGCGGTTATCTGCCTCGTCGTGTGGAGCCAACGCGGCCCCGTCCTCAGCGCGGGCGGCCACACCGGCGTCACCTTCTGGCAGGAGTGTAACCGCTTATTGGTCGATGTCCAAGAACGAAGTCAGCGCACCGCTCGCAGCCGCTGCGCCAGCAGTTTGGCCGCTTGAGCCTTCGCTAGTTCACCTAGCCGGAAATAGACCTGCGCCAGCAGCGCGGCCGGCTGCGGATTTTTCGGGTCCAGCCGAGCCGCTTCCTCGAGCGTTTCCCCCGCTAGGGCTGCCTTCCCGGTCGCCAGGTACGCTCGGGCCAACCCCACTCGCGCTAGGGTGTAGGCGGGGCGGATCCGAATAGCCTCCCCAAAAGAGCGAGCCGCCTCTTCGAAGCCGTCCTGACGAAGCAGCGCATCCCCTCGGTAATAGTGCGGCTCTTCATACGCCGGATCCAACGCAATCGCGCGGTCAAAATAGGGAATCGACCGTTGCCATAGCCCCGCCCGATGCAGGTCGTATCCGGCCTCGAACTGCACCCGCGCCGAATCGGGAAACCGGTCCAGCGCCCGATTCACTAGCAACGCCGCCTGATGGGCCTCCCCCAACGCCCGCCGCGCCGCAATCACCATCAAGAGCATCGCCTCGCTATCCAGCGACCCTTCACTTACTTCGACAACCTCCCTAAAAAGCTTGGCCCTCGAGTACTCCGCCGCCATGGTTTTCCGCAACTTGCTGTTCCCCGGTTGGACCGTTAGCGCCTTGCGCCACCACACAATCGCCTCCGTGCTCTTTCCCTGCCGAGACCAAGCCGACCCCGCCAAGTACAACGCGTTAAAATCCCCCGGCTGCGCCCGCGCGGCCCGTTCAAGCCACTCCGCCGCCGCCCCATCCCGGTTTTGCTGCCAAGCCAGAAATCCTAAATTGAACAGGGAAGGGAAGTGGCTTGGCACCGTCACCAGAGCCTTTCTCCAAAGCTTCGCTGCCTCTTCGGTACGACCCGCCGCTGCCAACTCGCGGCCCTGCTCGGCCAACTCGTCCGCTCCTGCTTGCCACAACCAAAACGCCATCACCCAAACCATCACTTGGCCGCCTCCAGGGCCAATATCTGGTTCCCCGCCACATCGAACCGCTCCGTCGTCCGCCCATCCGGCCACGCCACCTTCACCTTCTCCGCCCGTTTGGAGGAACCTAATCCAAACGTCAACCGCCTACCGTTATGCGAAAGAAAGCTCGATTGGCTCGTCAGTGTCTGCGCCTGGCTCCGGCCGTCGGCCGTCACCGTCACCACCGCGCCCATGGCCTGTCCTCCTAGCCGAACCTGCAGCCACCCGTTCCCACTCCCGCTCGTATTCCGTAGCAGAGTGGGTGCCCCGTTCATATTCATAATCAGCACGTCCACGTCCCCGTCGTTGTCGAAATCGGCAAACGCTGCCCCCCGGCTCGACGCCTTCTCCGTCAGCCCCACGGCCAGCGAAACGTCCTCAAACCTTCCCTCGCCAAGGTTCCGGTACAGCAAGCGAGGGTTCCGATACTCACCCTTCAACTCCGGGAATACATGCCCATTTACCTGGAAGACGTCCAGCCATCCATCGTTGTCAAAGTCCACCATCGCCGTTCCCCAGCCTACGTACTGCGGGTTCACGGCCAAGCCCGCCCTCATCACGAAGTCTTCAAAAATCCCGCCCCCGATGTCGCGGTACAGGTTCGGATAGTCGCCCGCGAAATTGGTTTTGAACAGGTCGAGCCGCCCATCGTTGTCGAAGTCCCCTGCCGCAATTCCCATTCCGCCTTGCTCGTTGCCGTGCTCGCTAAACGCCACCCCCGTCTCCGCGCCCAAGTCGGCAAAAGTGCCGTTCCCCAAATTCCGCAGCAATAGGCTCGGCGAACTGTCTCCGGCTACATAAAGGTCCGTCCACCCGTCTTGATTCAAGTCCGTCGCCATTACCGTGAAACCATAGAAATCCTTCCACTCCCGCACCGCCGTAAACGTCCCGTCACCTTTGCCCTTGTAGAGCGTCAACCCTCCAAACGGGAGCCCGCGCGGACCACAAAACACGGGCATCCCTTTCCACTGGCAGTTCGCTGCTGCTCCCGCTTTCGGCGTCTTTGCCAAATCAAAAGCCACGTACCTTGCTACCGCCAAGTCCAGGTGGCCGTCGCGATCATAATCCAAAAACGCGCAGCCCGTGCTCCACTCCTTCCGATCCGGCCACACCTCAGCCCGAAATCCGCCCTTCCCCGTATTCCGGTACAACACATTACTTCCCCAGTAGGTGGCGAACAATTCGTCAAACCCGTCTCCGTCCACGTCGCCTGCGCAAACCCCATTGCCCCAACCCGTCCGCTGCATCCCTGCCTTCGCCGTCACATCCACAAACCGACCGTGATCATTCCGAAACAAATAGTTTCCCCCCGCCGCCGGGCTCCCCAGGGCGGAACCGTTCACGAGGAAGATATCGTCCCAGCCATCGTTGTCGAAGTCAGTAAACGCAACCCCGGAGCCATTCGCTTCCACGATGTATCGTTTCGTTCCCTCTCCCCCACTTACGAATCGCGCTCGTAGCCCCACCTCCGCCGCGACGTCCTTAAACGTCACGGCGAACGGTTTCCCGCTCGCCGCCGGTCGAGCCACCGGCGCGGCACCCTGCGTGGCGATTCCCTGCGCCAAGGCCGTCAAGGACCCGAAAATCCACCATGCTCCAAGAAGTGTCTTCACACCCCTACAGTGTGCCCCATTCGAAGTCATCTACGCTTCGGAATACACTACGTGTGACGGAGTGTGAAATAATCGAGAGGCTCGATTTCAAGAGCTAGAGGTTCTCGCTTGATCAAAACTACACTCCTCCTATTCCCTCTCATCGCTAGCGCCGTTCTCGCGCAAACAACCAACGCTACCCTCGTCGGAACCGTCGTCGATCCCCAAACCAGCATGATCGCCGGCGCGACAGTGAACGTTAAAGACAAAGGAACCGGCGTCGCCCGCTCCGTCAAAACCGACGGTGCCGGCTCCTTCCGCATCTTCCCCCTCAACCCCGGAAAGTACGAAGTGTCGGCCACCATGCCCGGCTTCAAAACCAAGGTCCTCCCGGAAGTCATCCTCGAAATCGCCTCCGTCGTCAAGGTCGATTTCGCCCTCGAAGTCGGTCAAGTCACCGAAACCGTCGAGGTCACCGCCTCCGCCGCCATCCTCCAAACGCAGGAGTCTTCCGTCGGCGGCACCGTCACCGGGGCCGAACTCTCTCGCCTCCCCGTCAACGGCCGCAACTACACCCGCCTGATCTTGCTCATGCCCGGCACCAGCGACCAAGGCGGCTCCCAATCCCAGGGAACCTTCTCCGGAACACAAATGGTCTCCGTCAACGGCCAACGCCGTCAGGACAACAACTACACCGTCGACGGCGTCGACAATAACTTCCAAATGATGAACTCCCCCGGCGCGTCGCCGCCCATGGATTCCATCCAGGAGTTCCGCGTTCTCAACAACACGTCCGCTGAGTTCGGCCGCTCCTCCGGGGCCAACGTCAACATCGCCACCAAGTCCGGAACCCGCGATCTTCACGGCTCCGCGTACGAGTTCCTTCGCAACGACAAGCTCGACGCCAACGACTTCTTTGCCAACCGCCAAAAGATTGGAAAAGTTCCGTTCCGTCAGAATCAATACGGTGTTTCCGTCGGCGGGCCCCTTGTCCTGCCGAAAATCTACAACGGCCGCGACAAGACCTTCTGGTTCGCCAGTTGGGAAGGCTTCCGCCTCCGCCGCGGCGGCACCGCCATCACGACGTTCCCCATCGCCGAACAGCGCAATGGCGACTTCTCTGGCCAAGCTCGTACGATCTATGACCCCTACACCGGGCGGCTTGACCCCCAGGGCAACATCCTGCGCGATCCGTTCGCCGGCAATCGCATTCCCACTGCTCGCATTAGTCCCGCCATCAAGACGTTCCTGGACATCATGGCCCCGCTTCCGAACATCGCTGGTCTGCAGCAGAACAACTACATCAACACCGCCGGCCGCTTGAACGACCGCGATGCCGTCGTCCTCCGCGGCGATCATAATTTCTCTTCGAAGGATATCGTCAACATCCGCTACCTCCGCCAGCGCGTCGGCGAAGAGGTGCCCAACGCCAACCCGAACTTGTATACCAACAACCGCTTCGACGTCGAAAACGTCGCCGCTGGCTGGACCCGTATCTTCAACTCCTCCACCGTTCTCGACGTTCGCTACGGCTACAACAAGCCGAACATCCCCGGCGCCACGCTCAATAGCGCCATCACCCGTGGCGCGTTCCTCGACCGAACCGGCATCAAAATGTACCAACGCGATGTCTTGTTCGATCCCATCCCGAGCTTGAGCGCAGTCGGCGAGTTCGCCGTCGGCGGCGGCGGCGGCATCACCGGTGACAAGATCAATCAATGGATCGCCAACCTTTCTACGACCAAAGGTCGACACAGCTTGAAGGTCGGCGCGAACATCACCAAGCGCATCTTCAACACCAACACCTCAAACCCGATGAACGGCAACGGCGACTTCGACCGTCGACTCACCTCGCTGTTTTCGAACAACAACTCCGGCCATAGCACCGCCACCATGCTCCTCGGCACCCCGACGGAAATTCGGCGTAGCTCCGGCAATACCCTTACCGACGCTCACGTCCTCGCCTCCCAGGCTTTCTTCCAGGACGATTGGCGCGTAACCAATAAACTCACCGTCAACCTCGGCCTCCGCTGGGAGTTCGCCAATCCGCCCTACGATTCGACCGACCGCATTGGCAACCTCCTCGTGACACGCGATCAGACCACTGGTCGTTACACCGGCAACCTGATGTGGGCGACCACGAACCCTTCGGTCAACCCCGCCACGGGAACGATCAACGATGGGCCTAACCAACGCGGTTATGGCCGGTCGCTCAAACGGTCCAACTACCGCGACTTCGCCCCGCGCCTGGGTATCGCCTACCAGCTTGATGCCAAGACCGTCATCCGCACCGCGTATGGCATCTTCTACAACTCCACCTTTGTCCAGGAGTTGCAGGACCTCCGGAAGTTTTGGCCCTACACGCCGCAAGAGTTGTTCGTCGCCAACACCGGCACCCGGCCCGATCTGCAAATCACCGATCCGCCCATCACCGGCACCGTCAGCATCGGCGGTTGGTCGCAGAACCCGGAGAATCGCACCCCTTACTCGCAACAATGGAACTTCACCATCCAGCGCCAAGTTATGAACGATCTCGCCGTTGACATCGGCTACGTCGGTAACGTCAACAAACGCCAGATCGGTTACAGCGCCCTCAATACCGCCCCCATTCCCGGCCCTGGCGCCGTCAATCCCCGGCGCTTGATGCCAAACTTCGGCGAGCTGGATGCTGGTTACAACCAGTACAATTCGGCCTACCACTCCATGCGCGTCAACGCCGTCAAACGCTTCAGCAAAGGGCTTCAGTTCCAGGCCAATTACACCTGGGGCAAAGCGCTCGATAACCAATCCTCGCTTGCTGAAACCCGCGCCCAAAATCAGTATGATCGCCGCGCGGATTGGGGCCGGTCTTCCATCGACCTGCGCCACATCTTCCAGGCTTCGTATGTCTACGAACTCCCGTTCGGCAAGGGAAAGCGTTTCGGCGCTAACTGGTCCGCTCCCGTCGCCTACGTGCTCGGTGGCTGGTCGGTCGAAGGCATCACCCGCCTCCAAACCGGGTCTCCGTTTAACGTGGTCGTCGGTCAGGATCGCGCCAACGTCGGTCGCTCGCAACAGCGTCCCAACGTCGTTCGCGATCCCAACAACGGCGGCAACCGCAACGTGGATATCCCGTGGTTCGATACCTCGGCCTTCCAGTTGCAGCCTAACTTTACCTATGGCAACGCCGCTTCGTTTATCACCCAAGCCGATGGCCGGCAAACGTGGGATGTTTCTACCCAGAAGGACTTCCACTTCAAACGGGAAGGCAACATGCTCCAGTTCCGCGCCGAGATGTTCAACGTCGGTAACCACGTAAACATGGGCAATCCGCAGGGTAACTTTGCCTCTTCCGCGTTCGGTAAGGTGACTTCGGCCACCGCCGCGCGGCAGATTCAAATGTCACTCCGCTACGTGTTCTAAACTAGTGGGCCCGCCCCACCGTAAACCCTAGTGCCGCTAAGCCGTCCACCATAAACTGGACGGCTAGCGCCATTAGCAACATCCCCATTATTCTGCTCAGAATGTGGATCCCCGTCTGTCCCAACAGTTTCCGCACCCGTGTCGCCGCCGACAGAATCAGAAAGGCGGAAAGCGCCGTAATCGCCAAGGCCAGAATCACCAGCGAAATCTTCACCGGTGTCTTCGCGCTGCCAATCAGCACCATCACCGTTGAAATCGCTCCCGGCCCCGCCAACATCGGCATCCCTAAAGGCACGATCCCGATATCGTCCTTGTGCGCCCCTTCTTTGGCCTCCTCCTCTGTCTCGTTCGTCGCCGGACGGCGGGCCTGCACCATATCGATGCCAATCAGCAACAGAATAATCCCCCCCGCTATTTTGAACGCCGGCATCGTGATCCCCAGAATGTCGAAGACCAACGTCCCCGCCAGCGCAAACCCCGTCAACAGGCAGAAACAGGTGATCGAGGCCCGTTTAGCCATAGACTTGCGATGCGCGTCGGTCGACGAAGCCGTCATCGCCAGAAACGTCGGCACCAGCGCAAACGGGTCAACGAGAAAGAAGATAGAGGAAAGCGTCACCAGAAAGAACTGGATCGCTTGCAAAAGTTCAGCGGGCACTTCACCTTAGTCTACCGTTTACAAATTGCTCGCCTTAATGCGCCAGATGTTCTGCTCCCGCAGGTTCGATAGCCACACCCAGCCGTTTGCCGATTGAATCGCATCCCCACCCGGCCCGGACCACTGTCCAACCACCTTGTTCGTCTTCACGTCGATCTTCGTAATCGGGTGCTCAAACGACGTCACCCACACGAATCCATCGGCGTAGTCGATCTCGCCACCGCCGCCGGGCAAGCCCGCTTCGATCGTCGCAGCCACCTTGTTCGTTGCGATGTCCACCCGCGTAATCGTACCCTTGCCTTGGTCATACGTCCAAACTGCCCCGGCACCCGTGGCCAGGAAGCGCGGCTTGTCTCCGACGGGAATCTCCGCGATCACTTTGTTTGTCTTCGGGTCCACGCGCACGAGCAAACTCTTCTCCGTCGAGGTCACCCAAACGCTCCCGTCCGCCGCTACCTCCGCCGCAAACGACCCCGTCGGCAGCGGCACTTCCGCTACCACTTTATTCGTCTTCGGGTCGATGCGGGCCAGCGTCCCTTTATCCGTCGGATACCAGATCGCGTTCTTGCTCGCCGCGATGCCGCCTTCCGAATTCCCAGGGCCTATCGGAATCGTCGCTACGACTTTGTTGGTCTTCGCATCGACACGCGCGAGCGCCTTGTCGCCGCACAGCGGCACCCAGATCGAGCCAAAACTCGCTGTAATTCCGGCACACGGCTGCTTGCCGACCTCGATTGTCGCCGTGACCTTATTGGTCTTCATGTCCATCCGCGACACCGAGCCCTTCGGCTTGTTCGACACCCAAACCGCGTCCTTCGTGATCACGAGCCAGTCCGGCACCCCCGGCACTTCGAACACCGCTTCCGGCTTCACTTCGCTCATCGGATGCTTCACCGACGCGTCGCTAACCCCCGGCCGGGGAACGCGCGGCGGACGATTGCCCCTCTTCATCTTGGGCTCTTGCGCCCACATGCTCGCCGCCACTGCGACGATACCAATCCACTTCTTCATGGCGTTAACGTGCTCCCGTTTGCAAAGTTCCTCGGCGGACGAGGGTATATCGTAAGATCCCGCAAAGCCTTCCGCTGTGGCTTACCACCCATCAACTCCAACTCCCGGACCAACTCCACCAAATGAGCCCGGCCCAACTCTAAAGAGTGCTCGGCCGGCTGATAGGTCGTCCGCACCACATAATCGACAAATGGAGTCCGCGCCTGTTCGATATGCGTGCCCAAAATGTGGCTCACCGGGCGGCTCTCCGTAAACTCCAGCAGCCGCTTCATACTGGCCACAAAAGCCGGAAAATCGTCCACATACAATCGACCTGGATACAGCGAATCACCCGTCAATAGGATTCCCGTCCGCTCATCATAGAACGCTACGCTCTTGGCGTCATGCCCCGGTATCGGCAGCGCTTCAATCTTCCGTCCACCTAGGTCAATCGTCTCCGCGAAGCCCGGTGCCATCACCGTCACGCTCGGCAAGGCTTTCAACTCCGCGTCGCCGGCCACATGGTCGCCGTGGCCGTGGCTGTGCACCACAATCACCGGCATCTTACGGCGTAGCCTTTCGACAATCGCCGCCGTCCCCGGTTTTCCGGCTCCGGTGTCGAGCAACATCGCACGGTCCTTGCCAAAAAGCAGATACAGGAACGGCTTTTCGTAGTGGACACAACCGCTCTGCCGCAGAATCAGCAGGTTTTCGTTGTAGGCATGCACCTGCCAATCCGGGATCTCTGCACAGTTCGGCCCACCCGACAACCACTTATCTGGCAATCCCCCTACCTGTAATGCCAACGCGAGAGCAAATAGCATTATTCCTCCACCGCTAGCCGATCTTCCGGCGTCGGATTGTACATCCGGTCAAACTTCGGTTCGGACTCGGTATGGGTTAGTAGCGTCACGCCAATCATCGTCACCAAACTGACCACCGGCGGGAGCAGCGTGTCCAGTCCGGCCCACGCCGGCGGCATGTAAAGGTGACAAATTAATCGCAGAATCGTCCCCACCAGAATCGAAGCCTTCGCCGCCGATGCCGTCGCCTTCCGCCAGTACACCCCTAAAACCAGCGGCGCCACGCAGCCCGCAAACACGATGTCAAAAGCAATCACCAGCAAGATTCCCGGCTCTGGCCTCAAGTAAGCCACCCAAGCGCCCGCCATCGCCGTCGGAATCGCCAAAACACGAGACAGCAGTAGCATCAGGCCGTCGTTTACCGCCGTCTTCGACCAGCGCTGGTAAACGTTTCGTGCCAAAACCACCGAAATCACGAGCATCGCCCCGTTCGCCGTTGACATCGACGCCCCCAGAACGCCCACAAATACTAACACCCCCAGCCAATACGGCAAATGCTCCGACGCCAGCGTCGGCAGGACCATCCGCGGATCGTCAATCTTCGGCACCAGCGACACCGCCGCCAACCCGAGCAACGAAGCGCACAAACCAATCAGCATCGTCTGAAATCCCGCATAGTAGCAAGCCCGCTGCGCTGTCCGAGGACTGTTGGCCGCAAACACCCGCTCCATAAAGTCGAGCGCCATCGCGTTGCCAAAGGCCAACGAGATCATCGCCGCCCAGTTCACCAGCGCCCCGTGCTCGATCGACGTAATGCCCCGGAAATCCAGCTTTTCCATCGGCACTTTCGCCAGCAACTCACCGAGCCCGAACTTCCAAATGACAAACGCCGCCGAACCCACAAAACCAACTAGTGCCACATGGATCTGGAAGAAATCCGTCCAAATCGCCGCAAACAGTCCGCCCGCCATCGTATAGATCACAATCAGCGTCGTCGTAATCGTGAGCGACATCCCGTAGCTCAACCCGCTCACCACCGAGAAAATCCACGCCACCGCCGATAGATTCCCCGCGATCACCACCGTGAAAGAAGCGATCGTCAGCGCCGATGTGAGCGCCTCCGTCTGCCGGTCGTACCGCCGATAAAAAAACTCGGGCAGTGTCAGCAGGTCCATCTTGTTCAGCGGCCCCGCCAAATAGCGACCGACAAAAAACAAGCTCGCCGCCAACCCAATCGGAATCATTACGCCAGCCCAAAATCCGGTCGACCACGTCATCGAAACGTTGCCTAGCGTTGCATTGCCGTCCACGGCCTGCGCCATCAGGGCCGTCCCTATCACGATAAACGGCATCGCCTTGTTACAGACGGTATAGTTCTTGCTGGAGCCGCGGACCTGGGTGTAGGTGTACAACCCAATCGCGAGCGAAATCGTCATGAAAATCACGACGGGCCAAAACATCACGGTCATGGAGCTATGCCTCAAAAAACGGGAAGCGCCACAACAAGGGGCATTCACACTACGTGGTAGCTCCATTGTAGAAAATCTTGCCCGCCTCGCGGTATCGGTTCTTTTTATGACCTATATTGAGAGCTTGACCTTCCTTAAAGACATCACGCCAGTGCAATGGCGCACCCTACTGGCCGCGATGCTCGGCTGGATGCTTGACGCCATGGACGTGATGCTCTATTCCTTCGCCCTCGTCTCAATCCAAAAGGAGTTTGCGCTTTCCGGAACCCAAAGCGGCCTGCTGACCACGGCCATGCTGTTTTCCGCCGCACTCGGCGGAACTCTCGCGGGCTATCTCGCTGATCGCTACGGCCGAACCAGAGTGCTGATGGGATCGATCCTGACCTACTCGCTCTTTACCGCCGCCATCGCCACCGCGACGAGCTTCGAACAACTCCTGTTCTGGCGTGCCCTCGTCGGCTTCGGCCTCGGTGCCGAATGGAGCGCTGGCACCGTCCTGGTCGCCGAATCCTGGCCGAGTCAACACCGCGGCAAAGCAATCGCGATTACCCAATCCGGGTGGGCCATCGGCTATATCCTCGCGAGCCTCCTCGCCGCCGCAATTTTGCCGACCTACGGCTGGCGTCCCCTCTTCGCCCTCGGCGTCCTTCCCGCGTTGTTGACTCTCTGGATCCGCCGCGCCGTTCCGGAACCCGCCGTCTGGTCGCCCACCGCCCCTCGCGTCCCGCTCCGTACCCTCTTCCGCCCGCCCCTTGGCCGCTACGTACTGGTCTCGATCGCCATGTCCAGCCTCATCCTATTCGCCTACTGGGGGCTGTTCACCTGGATCCCCGCCTATCTCTCCTCCCCCATAGAGAAAGGAGGCGCCGGCCTCTCCGTCGTCCGTTCCACCGGTTGGATCATCCCTATGCAACTCGGAGCCCTCGTTGGCTATTTGAGTTTCGGATTCCTCGCCGATCGCTTCGGCCGCCGTCCCGTTTTTGTATCGTTCCTGTTCGGCGCGGCTATTGTGACCTATCTCTATGGCAATTTCGCCCAAAGCCCCGGGCTCCTGCTCGCCCTCGGGCCGCTTGTCGGTTTCTTCGGACACGGCTATTACAGCGCCTTCGGAGCTATTCTGTCCGAACTCTTTCCCGGCGGGATTCGTGCCACCGCCCAAGGGCTCTGCTACAACGCCGGCCGCGTCTTCAGCGCTCTCGCTCCCGCCAGCATCGGCGCGCTTGCCGATCGGGAAGGGATTGGGGCTGCGCTCGGCATGACCGCCGCCTTCTTCGCCCTCGGCGGACTCTTGATCTTCGGCCTTCCCGAGACCAAGGGGAGGGAATTGACTTAGTCTCTGGAGATATTGGCCTTAGGCCCTTCGAATTTCGACGGTGATAGTCGATAGACACAAATGGCAAGGGTTTTGGTTTTCGCCTGTGAGTCTCAGCCCTGGATGATCGAGGGAGTTTTGCGCGTCTGCGATTCTTCTTCCGATTTTTGCCTCTGCGGTACAGCGCCGAACTGGCCCGCTGCGCGGATCGGGGTGGCCCACTTCCAGCCCGCCGTCGTGTTGATCGACAATGCGGCTGGTTACCGACAAAGTGCTCTTTTTCTTGCCGAACTCCGCACGATTTTGCCTCGTTCGTCGGCTATTCTCTGGGTGGCCGATCAGGGCGAAATTGAGCTCATCCGATCGTTGCAGGTAGGAGCCCGTGGAGTGATCCGGCGGAATCAGACGGTTGATCTGTTTTGCGAATACCTTCGCCAAGTGGCAGCCGGGCAAATCTGGATTGAGCCGGAACTGTCCGGGATATGGGCCGAACAATCTCGCCTCGGCCATCCGACGTTAACACCGCGCGAACGAGATGTCGTCCAACTGGTCACGCGCGGTCTGAAGAACCTGGCGATGGCCGCCGAACTCGGCATTACTCCCGGAACCGTCAAGGCGCAGCTCACGCACGTTTTTGAGAAGACCTCGGCGAAGGACCGGTTCGAACTTGCCTCGCAAGCAGTTCGAATCCTCGGGACTCGCCAGGAGACCCCAATTAATTCTCTCGCCAAGCGACAATCGGCCTAAGGTTCCTGGGGGTGGCATCCGATCAGCCTAATAGCCATCTGGGCACCTAGTCCGCGGCGCAAACCAATGACAACCTCTCAGTCCGACTCCCCACTTGAACCGAAACTTTCTGTTTGGTCGCCCTCTCTGGCCGACTTCCTGTTCCTGTCTCTCATCATTTGGTTGTTTTTGGCCGGCCCGAACGGCTGGCTCTCGCTCCTCTCGGACGGGGATACCGGCTGGCATATCCGCGCTGGAGACTGGATGCGGCAACACGGCACGGTCCCGCATACGGACATGTTTTCGTTTTCTAAGCCCGGTGCTCCTTGGTTTGCGTGGGAGTGGCTGGCCGAGCTTCTGTTCTCCTATCTCCATCAATGGGCTGGGCTAAAAGGTGTGGTTCTGTTCTGCGGAATGCTCATCCCAATATATCTCCTGATCGTCTTTCGCCACATGCTCTGGCGGGGCGCTTCGCCTCTGCTGGCGCTCGGCATCATCTTACTTACGAGCGGTTGCTCTGCGATTCACTACCTAGCCAGACCCCACCTTTTCACCTTGGTGTTTCTGGCCGCTGCGCTTTGGCTCATCGATGCGGAACTGGTTCGTCCGACCAACCGCATCTGGTTGTTCGTCCCCCTGACGATGCTCTGGGCGAATCTCCATGGTGGCTTTCTCGCCCTCATTGCCTGCTTCGGAGCTGTTGTATTAGGCCAGTTGCTAAGTCGCCAATATCCGATGGCTCAGCGCTTTGCGGTCGTCGGTGCCGCCTGCTTGGCCTCTAGCCTGGTGAATCCATACGGAATCCAACTCCACATCCACGTCTTCCACTACCTCCAGTCCGATTGGATCAAAAGTGTGGTCGACGAGTTCCAATCACCCGTATTCCGCAGTGAAGCCATGTTTTTCTATGAGATACTGCTTCTCGCCGGAGCCGCCGCCTGCGCAGGCCTGGCGCGGAAGGGACGCTGGAGTGACGTGATGCTTGTTTTGCTCTGGGCCCACCTCTCACTCGGCGCCGTCCGCCACGTTCCAGTCTTCCTGCTCGTGGCCGCTCCCCGGATTGCTTCCGAATTCTCGGATTGGTGGCGATGGTTTGTTGATTCCACGGCCCGCCGGTCAATCTCTAGAACATTTGACCAGTTGTCGTCCGATCTCACCCCCCGCTTCTCACGCAATTCGATCTGGGTCGCTGCGCCCATCCTGATTCTCATCGCTTTTGATAAACCTTTCGCCTGGCCGCGCCAGTTTCCGGTCCTACGCTTTCCCATCGCCATGATCGAACAGAATCTGCCCAGCATCGTCGGCCGCCGCGTCCTCTCCTCCGATGAGTGGGGCGACTACCTCCTCTATCGCTTCCCAGTCACCCAGCGCGTGTTTTTTGATGGTCGGAGCGACTTTTTTGGCCCCGAAGTCGGCAAGGACTACATCGACCTCATGAATGCGGCTCCGGAATGGGCGGCGATTCTGAACAAATATCAGTTCGAAAGTGCGCTCCTGCCAATTGCTTGGCCCCTCCAATCCCACCTCAAGAAGGATCCGAATTGGCAACTCGTCGCGACCGATAAGGACTCCATCCTATTCACTCGCCGGGCGTTAACCGTAGCATCGAACTCCTACGGCGGGGGCCTTGGTGCCCAGGACCTCCGTTCTAAGGAAATCGTCACAGATGGCCTAACGAAAACTCACCGTCCTGCCGAAATTACCAGAGAGGACCATCCGTGATCTCACATCCTAATCCAAAGTCGCGCCGATCCGGTCTCGCCGCGGTCAGAACATCGCCATCGAAATCCTGGGAGTTGCCCAGCGGCCAAACCTTGGCCGAATTTGCACTCCGGTCTGGTATTCTCGCTCCTTCTCTACTCACCTCCGCTCGGCCCTCAAGGCGTCAGGACCAGGTCTCGATACCTTTGTCAGGTGGGTCCGGGCGATGAAGATTCAGATTATGCTGGCTCTCCTGGTAGGTGTTGCGGCCGTAGTCGAAGATCTCCGTTTTCGCACCATTTCTAACTTTACTACCCTCGGCGCAATGGCGGCCGGTGTCGCCTTTCACGCAGCTACCGGCGGACTGAGCGGATTGGGCTCGTCGCTGCTGGGGCTAGGGGTCGGGTTCTGTGCCTTTCTAATCTTCTATTTGCTTGGCGGAATGGGGGGCGGAGACGTCAAGCTGATGGCGGGCTTCGGCGCCATCCTCGGTGGCGCGACGGCTTCAGTCCAGGCCGCCATTTTTGCCGCCGGGGTAGGCGGCGTTCTCGCTCTGGCAGTGATCGGCTTTCGTTGGCTCAAAGCAATGATCCAGCGCAGAGCGGGTCGCCATTCTCCCTTTATTCCCTATGCGCCAGCCATCACGGCAGGTGCTTGGCTCACTCTCCTGGCGAGATCGTAGACTCCTCGCTTCATCTCGTCTAAACCGGCCCACATAGTTCGGGCGCAAAGCAAGCCGTAAACGGAAGGGTAAACCTCATGGATCGTAGATTCGCAACCGTATTGGGCGTCAGCCTAGTGTTCGCACTGTTAGTGTCGAGCATCTTCTATCAAATGACCGCTCGCGCAAGCGCGCCGGTCAACGCTAGAGAACAGGCAGAACTTAAGGACATCGTCGTCGCGGCAAAGCCTTTGACGGTCGGCGGAACAATCAAGCCAGGTGACGTCAAGATCGTTAAAGTGACGGCCACGCAATTCCCGCGCGGAGCCTTCATGAAGGTTGAAGAAGTGATGGACCGGCCCCTGATGAGCAACATCCTGCTCGACGAGCCGATTCAAGAAGGACGGCTCGCCGCGCGCGGAAGCGGATTGGGCATCGCTCCGATTATTCCGGTCGGCATGCGCGCGGTCACCGTTCGCGTCACCGAAGTGGTCGGCGTCGCTGGCTTCGTCCTCCCGGGAATGCGGGTCGATATCCTGCTCACAGGAAAAGCTCCTGAATCGGTCGATACCGTTACGACAACCGTTCTCCAAAACATCACCGTTCTCTCCGCCGGACAAACCTATCAACCCGACGCCAAAGGCCAGGCGATCAACGCCAGCACCGTTACCTTACTCGTCTCGCCCGACCAGGCCGAAACTCTGACTTTGGCGAGCCAAGAAGGAAGGATTCAACTTGTCCTTCGCAACGGCAGCGACCACAACATAGAAAAAACTCCGGGTCGCGACGTACGGGATCTGTTCGGCCCTGCCCACGGTCCGGCTCGAAATCGCAATGCCCGCGGGCCGGCGCAAGAAGGCGACGCGGAGGCGGTTCCTGTTCGCATCGCGCGCCCCCTTTCCAGTGTCGTCGCCGCTGCTCTTGCTCCGGCGCCCACTCCGGTCGCACCGCCTCCTCCCCCGGCTCCGCCGGATGAAATCATCAGTTTCCGCGGGACTGTCCGGACGGTTGAAACCGTCAGTCCGCGCAAAAACTAGTCAAGGCCATTTGGGCAATGTTGATCGCCGCCAAAGAAGAGGAGAAAGTTACCATGACTATGCCGAAAAAAACTCGATCGATCTCCGCTGTGGGAGCGCTGGCCGGAGCTTTGTTTCTGTGCGCCACCTTTGGCGGCTCCCGGCTCGAAGCCCAAACCATGCAAGAGCTCAAAATGATTGTCGGGCGTAGCGTGGTGGTCGACTATCCCGCCGACATCGGTCGTATCTCGACCAGCAATCCCGAAACGGTGGACTACGTAGCCGTCACCAACCGGGAAATCTTGCTCCACGCAAAATCGCACGGCGACGCGACTCTAATTGTATGGTCGAAAGCTGGGCAGAGAGAATTCTACAACATTACGGTTGAACACAACCTCGAACCGATTCGCCGAATTCTAAAAGCGACCTTTCCCGCCGAGGATATCGAGCTTCAATCGGCCCGCGATACCGTGACTCTAAACGGAACGGTCTCCTCGCAGCCGGTCATCGACCGGGCGCTGGCGATTGCCACCCCCATGGCGAAGTCCGTCGTGAACAACATGAAGCTCGCTAAGCCGAAAATCGAAAAGCAAATTTTGCTCCGGGTCAAGTTTGCCGAGCTGAATCGGAATGTCGCCGAGAGCTTTGGTGTAAATCTCCTCTCTACGGGAGCCGGTAATACCATCGGCCGAATCGATCCGGGCGGTAATCCCGCACCGACTTCCACAACGATCGGAGGCGGATCGGCGGCAGCTTCCCAGAACTCTCGCTTCACGATCTCGGATGCGTTGAATATCTTTGCTTTCCGCCCCGATCTGAACATCGGCGCTTTTGTAAAGGCCCTCCAAGGCAAGGGGCTCCTGCAGATTCTCGCCGAACCTAACTTGACGACTGAAAATGGTCAAGCCGCTACGTTTCTGGTCGGCGGTGAGTTTCCTGTGCCGGTTCTGCAAGGCGGCGGAAACGCTGGTGCCGTCACCATACAATTCCGTGAGTTCGGAATCCGCCTCAACTTTAAGCCGCAATTGACCGAAAACAACACCATCAAGATGTACGTCAAGCCGGAAGTCAATACCATTGACATCGCCAACGGTGTTTCGATCTCAGGCTTCAATATTCCGGCACTGGCGACTCGTCGCATTGAGACAAACATCGAACTCGGCCTCGGTCAGAGCTTCGTCATAGGGGGCCTGATGGATGATCGGCTGAACGATAGTGCCTCTCGCATCCCAGGTCTAAGCGCCATTCCGCTCCTGGGAACTTTGTTTAAGAGCAGATCGGAGAATAAATCGAGAACGGAGCTCATTGTCTTGGTGACACCAGAAATCAGTACGCCCTTCTCGAGCACCGACGTGAAGCCATCGATCGACTTCCCCCGTGAGTTTCTTCCAACGATTAACGAGCCGTCGAAAAAACTTGATCCGAACGCTAAGACCCCACCAAAGCAGGTTACAACCGATAAGAAATCGGGGCGGGGGCTTCGAAATATTCTTTTCGGAGGACGCGGGAAGACTACCTGATCGCTTTCGCTCCGTCTATTCCCAGCTAGATCGTCAAACCGATACGTTACCAGGCAAAGCAAATCGCAATGAGTCTTAAAGACAACACATTAACGGCACTGCTTATCTCACCTAACCGTGACCTCGCGGAGCGATTCAGCAAATCCTTGCCGTTGGCCAAAGCATTCCACGTCATCGCCGATCTTCAGACCTATCCGTCCGAGCAGGTGCTTGACTTGCGTCTTCGGCAGATGGCCCCGCAGGTAGTTCTCGTCGATGTGATGACGGATGTTGATGCGGCATGTGCGACTTTGCAATTCCTCTCCGAGTACCGTCCGCAAGTTCATTCAATAGGGCTTCACCTACAACTGGACGGTGAGGCGATTGTCAAAGTTCTCAGGGCCGGAGCGACCGAGTTCTTGTTCGCGCCCTTCGATCTCGAGTCGCAACGAGAAGCTGCCGACCGAATTGCGCGTCTAAGTCAGCCAGAAACTACATTCGCCAGGAGCGCTGCCACCGTCGTATCGTTCGCTTGTACGAAGCCAGGATCAGGAGCCTCCACAATCGCGGCCCAAGTCGCATTTACCCTTCGTCGGTTGACAGGGAAACGAGTACTACTAGCCGATTTCGACCTCATGGGTGGAACGATTGGCTTTTACCTTAAAGTGCAGCACCCCCAATCGCTGTTGGATGCAATCGAGATTCAGCCTCATATTGACCCGATTTCCTTTGCCACCATGGTCACAGACGTCGAAGGAGTTGATGTTCTGGCGAGCCCCGACGAACCCTTTGTTGCGCCGATTGATGTTGCGCGTCTCGAATCCGTCATGGATGTGGTGCGATCCCTCTATGACTTCGTCATTCTCGATCTTCCTACCGTCTTCGACAAATCCAGCCTGATCTCTTTGGCCCAAGCTGACTCCGGGTTCCTCGTTACTACCGCCGAACTTCCGAGCTTGCACCTCACGCGAAAAGCACTGCATATGCTAGAGCAACTCGGTTTTGATCGAGACAGGCTTAGGGTGATCGTGAATCGCCTCAGCCGAAAGGACGGACTTGATGGCAATGACTTGAGCAAAATGTTTAGCGCAGGAGTTTATGCCACGTTGCCCAACGATTATTTCTCGCTTCACCGGGTCGTGACCCGAGGAGAGCCCCTTACAGGCGAATGTGAATTGGTGAGGGCACTGGAAGGATTGGCCGGGAAAATCGCGGGCGTAACGACCGCGGAAAGGAAAAACACGTCGACTCTACTCGGCTCTAGTCCGCTTCTCTAGTAGATCTAGGGTGCTTTCCAGATATGTTTTGAAGCCTCGTTGATGGATATCTAAATGGCCATTTCTAATATCGAACCTAAAACCGCCCAACAGTTGAGTTGGGAACAACGCCTGATGAAGAATTCGACTCAGAAAAGATCTGGGCCGAAGCCCGAGTATCAGGAACTAAAGTTTACGCTCCATCGTAAACTGCTCGACAAGATCAATCTTGAAGCTCTCGCGACAATTGACAACCAGCGAGTGAGGGGGGAGGTCCGTCAAGCGCTCGTCACTTTGATCGATGGAGAGCCGACCCTGCTCAGCACGGTTGAAAAGCAGCAGATCTGTGACGAGGTTCTCGACGAAGTCTTTGGCCTAGGACCGCTCGAACCTCTATTGGCGGACCCAACCATTTCCGACATTCTCGTCAACGGTAGCAAGCAGGTTTACGTTGAACGCCGCGGTCTACTCGAGCTGACCAACGTGACTTTTCGTGACGATCAGCACTTGTTGCGCATCATCGACAAGATCGTCTCGCAAGTCGGTCGTCGTGTGGATGAGTCCAATCCAATGGTCGACGCGCGACTTGCGGACGGTTCCCGTGTCAATGCGATTATCCCTCCCTTGGCGCTCGACGGGCCCTTGATGTCGATTCGCCGGTTTTCCCAAGACAAGCTGATGCCAGCCGATCTTGTCTCGAAAAAAGCTCTCACCCAGGGGATGATGGAATTGCTCGAAGCGGCGGTCAAAGCGCACATGAATATCATCATCGCCGGTGGCACGGGCGCTGGTAAGACGACACTTCTCAATGCGCTATCAGCCTTCATTGCTCCCAAAGAACGAATCGTAACAATCGAAGACGCCGCCGAGCTACAACTGAAACAACCGCACGTCGCTCGACTCGAAACCCGTCCCGCGAACCTGGAAGGGAACGGGGCTATCCGGCAGCGGGAATTGCTAATCAACTCCCTTCGTATGCGACCGGATCGAATCGTCGTCGGCGAGGTGCGCGGGGGCGAAGCACTCGACATGCTGCAGGCTATGAACACGGGCCACGATGGATCGCTCACAACCGTCCACGCCAACACCCCGCGCGATGCGGTGGCTAGATTGGAGGTGATGGTCTCACTCGCGAATGCAAACATGCAGTTGGTCTCCATTCGCCAGCAGATCGCGAGCGCCGTCCACATTTTTGTTCAGGCAGCTCGTCTATCGGATGGGACCCGCCGGGTGACCAGCATCACCGAAGTAACCGGTATGGAGTGCGACACCGTTACGCTTCAGGACATCTTCGTGTTCGAGAAACGGGGTCTGGGTCCCAACAACGAAGTTCTGGGCCGATTCGCCGCTACGGGGATCCGTCCAAAGTTCTACGAAAAATTACTTGCTGCGGGTATCAAGTTACGGACCGATTTGTTCGATGAAGTACTAGAGATTCCTTAGCCGCAGGCTTGGGTTCTGAACACTTGCCCTTAACGGATGTCTTTATTATGTTCACCTTCATTTCAATTCTCGTTTTGGTTTGGTCCTTGGCGATGGGTGCCTGGTGGGTGGTGAGCCGTTATTTTCGGAACATCGATCTCGGGAAAGTGCGCGCTAGACTTCAAGGTGCTCCGGTCAAAGTTGCAAAGTCCCAGGCGAAAAAGTTGGACCTGATTGCCAAGGAAGATGTTAAGACCGGCAAAGTGGCGCTCCAGCTTCTCCAGAAACTCAAGCTGCAGGATAGGCTTCAGACTATGCTGGAGCAGGCTGGTCTGAAATGGAGCGTCGCCCGGCTCGTGCACGCTTGCCTTGGTTGCTTCTTGATTGCCTTTGGAGTTGCGTGGGTTTTCCTGCCGCCCCAACTGTCTCACGTGGCGCTCTTGCCGGCATTGGGGTTCATGTTCTTGCCGATCGTTCATGTTGCGCGGAAAAGAACCTCCCGAATCGCCAAGTTTGAAGAACAGTTTCCAGAAAGTTTGGAGTTTGTGGCGCGGTCAATGCGAGCCGGCCATGGGTTCTCGGTGTCTTTAGAAATGATCTATCGGGAGTTTCAGGAGCCGCTAGCTGGCGAGTTCCGCCGCACTTTTGAAGAGCACAACCTAGGAATGCCTCTCGAACTGGCTCTCGAAAAGCTAGGTCATCGTGTTCCGCTACTCGATGTGCAGTTCTTTGTATCGGCGGTGGTGCTTCAAAAGAGAACGGGAGGCAATCTGGCCGAAATCCTCGATAAATTGGCGTATATCATTCGCGAAAGGTTCAAGCTTCGGGGTCGAATCAAAGCCATTAGCGCCCACGGGCGCATGACGGGTATGGCCTTAAGCAGCATCCCGATTGGTGTGGCCGTCCTGACTTTCTGGACGAACCCGGACTACGTTCGGTTCTTTGTAAACGATGAGATGGGTAACATCATGATGGTCGCGGCCGTTGCTTTGCAGATGCTCGGATATTTCTTCATCCAGAAGATCGTGGATATCGAGGTTTAGAGCATGGCATTCTTGATTACATTTGTTGTGTTTTTCGTCGTCGCCATCGCGATGTCGCTGGCAGGAATGAAGATGTGGGTTCGTCCCAAGGAGGCAATTGAGCGTGTTACAAATGCCGGTGTTCACATCCCTGAACGTGTTCCAACTCACCCAAGTCTTGTCTTCCGTGACCTCATCAAAAAGCTAGGTACAGTCCTCCCGGCTTCTCCGAAAGATGTTACCGTCATGCGCCGCCGTCTCATCCGGGGAGGAATCAAGGGGGAAAACGCGATTCGGATTCTCTATGGTTGTAAGGTGTTTTTCGGTGTTGCTATGCCGGTGGTGATGAGTCTATTGGTCGCGAATTCTGAATCCGACTCGTCGAACAAACTTTTGGCAATCCTCGCTTCGACTGCTGCGGGATTTTTCGGCCCGAATGAGTACGTCAAGATCAGGTCCCAAAAACGCCAGAAGAAAATTCAACGTGGCTTGGCAAACGGACTCGACTTATTGGTCGTTTGCGTCGAGAGCGGCTTGGGGCTCGACCAGGCCCTCATGCAAGTCGCCAAGGAGCTTGAACATGCGCATCGTGAGATCGCGGAAGAATTTACGATGGTGAATCTGGAGCTCAACGCGGGGAAGCGCCGAGTGGATGCCTTGCGGAACTTAGCGGAACGAACTTCGGTCGAGGACCTGAAAAAATTGGTCGCTGTTCTAATCCAGGCCGATCGATTCGGCACTGGTATCGCCCACAGTTTGAGGGCTCACGCGGATTATATGAGAGTGCAAGCTCGCCAGATCGCCGAAGAGAAGGCGGCAAAACTTGGTGTAAAGCTCATTTTCCCGATTTTTTTTTGCATCTTGCCTTCATTGTTCGTCGTAACTGTCGGTCCAATGGCGTTCAAGATTATGCGGGAATTGCTTCCTATGATGAATAGCATCTAGGTAGCGTGAATGTGAAGTGCCCTGCCCGAAAAATCGTCGGAGCTGGTCTTAGAAAAAAGGAGAAAACACATGGATGAATCAATAGTGAGAATTGTCTGTGCTGCATTAGCGGCGGTCTTTATCGGATTGATTGTGCTGCGTCGTCGCAAGACGGAAGAATAGCAGTAGTCACAGGAGAGCGCCTGCACGCAACAATTGGCCCCAAGGCACTCTAGTGGCCTGTCAAGTGCTATCGTTCGTTGCTTTGAGTTATGGTCGTTCGGCTGCCTGTACGATGGGCACCTCCGGCCGGGTTGCCCGGCCAAGAGTAAAGACTGGACGTCAGAAGAAAACTATCTGTTTCGATGGAGCTATTAATGTCTGGAAAATTCGGTCGTCAAGTGAGCGTGGCAGCTTTTGTGCTGCTGATACTAAATTGTGGCACTCTCATTCATGCTGCAACGTTTGGCCGTGTTGTGGCGATTGGGGGCCAGGCATCGGACTTGGCCTTGGACGAGGCGAGGCAGGTTCTCTACGTTGCCAATTTTACGGCAAATCGGGTGGACGTCGTTTCACTCGGCACAAACTCGGTGCAGACGTCAATAAACGTTGCTCCGTTTCCGAGTTCCTTGGCGCTTTCGCCTGATGGTCGCTACCTTGTAATCTGTCACTATGGCAACTTCCAGGCGCCGGCGTCCAGTCAGAATTCTCTATCGATTGTCGATTTAACTTTAAACACTCGACAGACCTTTTCGATGGGTCAGCCTCCTCTCGGTGTTGCCTTCGGTATCGATAACCGGGCGCTCATCGTGACTACGACGGAGTTCATTCTACTGGATCCAGCAAGTGGTATCACTCAGACGCTCGACACGATCCAAGGAGTGACTACCAAAACGTTGCCGACACCGGTCGGAAATGTGCCCACAAACATCGTGGCTAGTTCAATGGCGACGTCCGGTGATGGGCTGAAGATTTATGGGATCGTTGCTGGTGGCGCAGCTGATGGTCAGACGGTGGAGTTTAGTTTCGACGTTACGACGCGCCGATTGCGTGCGTTGGCGTGGATATCGTCGCCCCCTCTTGGGCCGAGAGTAGTGAGTGTCAATCGGGATGGGACTAGCTATCTTGCGGGTTGGGCGTTACACGACCAACAGGGTAACCTTGTCGCGCAATTTCCGGATCCATCTGGAATTCTCAACGTTGGAAGCCATGTAATGGATTCGAGTCGAGGCTTGGTCTTTGCACAAATGACGAAGACCGCGACGGCGGGCACCGCCGTAGGCGGCGCAACGGGGGGCGGCTCTACGGCCGGGCCCGAGCCGCCTTTGCTCCAGGTGCTTGATATCGAGAATTTAACTGTTATTGAGCGGATTCAACTGCCGGAAAATCTCTCGGGGCGTAGTTTGATGAGTAGCGACGGTCGAACGTTTTACTCGATTTCCGAGAGCGGCGTTACCATCTTCCCGATTAGTTCCTATGACGCTCTCCCTAGGATTTCCTTCTCTTCAGAGGACGTAGTCTTCCAGAGCTCCTTTTGCGAGCGTCAAGCGGTTACCCGCCAGATCGTGGTTTCGGACCTCGGCGGTTCTCGGATTCCATTTTTCGTCTCGACCACGATGGCTGGTGTGACGGTTAGTCCTAGTTCCGGGACAACGCCCGCTACGCTGACGATTCGACTGGACCCGGTAACCTTTCAGAACTTGAAGGGTACGACGACAGGTGCGTTGACGGTTCGCGCCGCGGACGCCATTAACGTTCCCTTGGCGTCACGAATTCTTGTCACCAACAAGGAACCCGATCAGCGCGGTCTAAGTCTCAACGTGCCAGGTAAGCTTGTTGACATCCTGCCTGATCCTTTTCGTGATCGATACTTCGTTCTCCGCCAGGACCGGAATCAGGTGCTAGTGTTTGACGGTCAATCGCATAGCCGCATAGCCACCCTTAAGACGAGTAACACGCCAACGCAATTGGCTATTACCTTTGACCGGCGCCAACTTTTGGTTGGTCATGACAATGCGCAAATCATCAGCGTGTTCGATCTCGAGACGCTGCAGGCCGAAGCTCCGATCCGAATGCCAGGCGGTCACTATCCGCGATCAATTGCCGCTTCCGGGAGGGCGATTCTGGTGGCAAGTCGCGTGGCTGGACCGAACCATACGATCGATCGTGTCGATATGACAACTCGCTCCGCTGTGGAATTGCCATCGCTCGGCATTTTCGAAAACAAGATCAACATAAATACGGTACTCGTTGCGAGTGCCAATGGCTCCTCGATCATGGCAGCCCAAGCGGATGGCAATTTACTCCTTTACAACGCGAACGTGGATACTTTCACGATCGGAAGAAAAGACTTAGGAGGGGCCGTCGGTGCCTATGCCGCTTCGAGCTTTGATCAGTTCGTAATTGGCAATCGTCTGCTCAACTCCTCGCTTGTGGCCGTGCGATCTTTCGACGCTTCGAGTGCGACTACATCTGGATTTGCATTTATCGATCAGACGGGGATTCGTACGACTGCGACGTCTACGACCAGTCCGGGCGTTATCCAACGGGTTAACCTGACTGGATCGGTGGGCGAATTGCGATCGACTCGGATGATCGAGGCCCCCTTGCTGGGTGAGACGGGCTCCGTATTTACTCGGACCTTGGCTCCGCTTTATAACCGGAACGCGATCGTGAACTTGTCCGTTAGTGGCATCATCGTTCTCCCTTGGGCATATGACGCAGCTGTAGCGGTACCCCGGATCGATCGGCTGGTTAATGCGGCGGACCAGACCGTGATGGCGGCACCAGGAAGCCTGGTATCCCTCTTCGGCTCTAATCTAAGTCCCGTCAGTCAAGCGAGCAGTGTCGTTCCACTGCCCACTGCCCTAGGGGAGAGTTGTCTTACCGTGAACGGATTACTGATCCCTATGATTTTTGTCTCGCCGACCCAGATCAATGCGCAGTTGCCCTACCAAGTTGATGGCAACGTGACGATGATTCTGCGGACCCCGGGCGGCGTTAGTGACAACTACAATCTTACAGTCCAAACAACTGCTCCGAGTATCTTTCGGTCGATGGTGGCAGGTTTCGATGCTGGTGTCCCGACTATCGTGCGTGCTCGTAATCAGGAGTTAGTGACGCTCTCTAATCCGATCCATCGGGAAGACACGATCACGATTTATTTGACTGGCCTTGGCAATACGACGCCTGCCATGGAGGCTGGAGTTGCTGCGGGTTCGGCTCCAACTCCGGTAGCCGTAGTGACTCCCTCGGTTTGGCTTGGTGGTCAAGCACTGACGGTTCAATTTGCTGGGCTGGCACCAGGTCAGGTCGGGGTGTACCAGATAAACGCTTTTGTTCCGCGGAGTGTGACGCTCGGCATGGAATTACCGTTGGTTGTTGCCCAAGGTGGACAGAGCACTCAGGTCTCGGTTAGAGTTATCGACTAGCCTGGAGATGGTGTAAATTCAATTGTGTAAACCACTGCTGTCCAAAGCAACCCGGGAACGGGCGAAACGTGTTGTAAACATTGGAGGTAAGCCGTTGGAAGTGAGTTCGGAAAGTTGAGGTCTAGTGTTTCGGGTTACTGTCTCCTGTCCAAGAAGATTGCCCGTGGGCATCAATGCATCTCTATTGGGATGCTACTGACTGATGATGTTGCCGTTTTGGTCGCGATGTAGAGTTGACGGGGCTCGATGTTCCGCCCGTTTTCGAGAATTCGTCAGTAGCCTGTCCCAATTAATTCAGCTCGAGGGAATACTGCACGGGGACCGGGATCAGGGGTGGGGTGCCAAAGGGATTGTCCAACCAGAGAAGCAAATTGCGATAAGTGAAGAGATTCAGACGCAACATCGAAGCTAGATTGGACAGCGACCACTTCGCCTTGGAGAGGTGGTGCAACCACTTCAACAGCATGATGGCGATCAAGGCTGTCCAAATCTGGATCAGCAGCGCGTTCTTGCTCTTGCCCATAACGCTCTTGACCTTCAGGTTCTGTTTGAGCGCCTTAAAAAACAGCTCTATCTCCCAGCGGTCCTTGTAGATGGCGGCAATCGTGGTCGGGCCGAATTGGCGCTGGTTTGTGAGCAACTCGATCTCGCGTTGATTCGGTTCGTCCCAAACCACGACCCGCCGCAAGAGATGGGGACAATCTTTGATTGCTTGAGGCCCGGTGAGGCGAATCGTCTCGTCGGAAATAATGTTGCAAACAATGTTGCGTGGCAGCAGTGTGCCGACCGGGGGGGGGGCGCCCGGTGGCAGAGTCGGGCGGAAGGGCTTATTTCTGACAGACTCCTAGAGTAAGAGCCACCCGCTCCCCGTGATGGAAATATTAGGTGGCGTCATGCTGTCGATACCGGTAGCGGTAGGATGATCGTGAAGCAGGAGCCTTGGCCAGGGGTGGAGGTGACTTGGATTGTGCCTCCGTGGTGGGTGACGATTTGCTGAACGATGGATAGGCCGATGCCAGTGCCGACTTCGCCCGACTGCTCTGCGCTCCTGGTGCGATAGAACTTGGTGAAGAGCTTCTTCAACTCGGCGGCGGTCATACCCATGCCTTGGTCGCGGACAGCGATGTGGACGCGGTCGTTGTGGCGGCTGGCCGAGACGTCGACGCGGGTATCTGGGCCGGAGTATTTGACGGAGTTTGTCAGCAGGTTATAGATGGCGTATTCAAGGAGTTCGCGGTCTCCGGGGACGGTGACGGCGAGGGGTTCGTCGCAAACGAGGATGATATTTTTGTGTGCGGCGAATGGCTTGACGCGGTCGATGCAGGTGGTCAACAGAGACGGGACTGGAACGGGGTCCTGCTTGAGCTGCATCTGGCCAGAGCCGAGGCGCTCGACATCGAGAAACGTCTGGATGATGCGGGCAAGGCGTTTGGATTCGCTGTTGATCTGGGCGGCGAGTTGCTTTTGCTTTTCCTCGGTGAGTTTGTATCGACCCATGAGTTCACTGGAGCCCTGGATGGCGGTGAGTGGTGTCCGCATCTCATGGGTGACGAATTGAATCGCTTCTTGGTAGCGGGCGCGTTCGCCTTCGGCGGTGGCTAAGGCGAGGCGGGTCGCGAAGTATTGCCAGCCGGCGGCGACGACGACGGCGAACCAGGCGGAGAGCATGGGGGCGACGTGAGAGAAGACGACGTCGGCCATGAAGAAGACGTGCGGGACAAGATGGGCTACGCCGAGAAGGAGGGCGGCGAGGGCGTAGGCGGGAAGGCCGGTGTAGCGACAGAAGATGGCGGCGGCGGCGGCGGCGAGGGCGAGGGAGAAGAGCAGAACGAGAGACGGGGAGGCGTCGGAGAGGAACCGACCGGTGGCCATGGTTTCGTAGGCGTGGGCGTGGATTTCTACACCGGGCATGGGCTGGAGCGTCGTGTACGGGGTCATGAGGCGGTCGCGGACGGCGGATTGGGAGGTGGCACCGACGAAGACAACTTTGCCGCGGAAGGCTGCGGCGAGGGCGGGGCGGGCGAGGAGGTCTTTAAGTGTTACCTGGGGGATGCGGGAGACCTCGTTTTCGTCGGGGGGGAGATAGCGGATGCGCATGGTGCGGCCGTCCGCGAGGCGCGAGGGAATGGTGAGGCCGGCGACTTCGAGATCGGAGGGGGACTCGGTGATGGGTCCGCCGCCGTGGGAGAGGCGGAAGGCTTCGAGCGAGAGAGCCCAGAAGCGGAGGCCGTTGGCTCGTTTTTCAAGGGGCATGGCGCGGGACATGCCGTCGCGGGAGTCGGGGTCGGCGTGAACGTGGCCGATGGCGGGGGCGAGTTTGCGGAATCGTTCCTGGGGGAGTTCCCAGCCATCGGCAGGGGTGAGGACGGCTGGGAGGACGATGTGTTTGAGGAGGGGTTCGAGGGCGAGGGAATCGGCCTCTTCGCCAGCGTCGGCGAGGACAACGTCGAGGGCGATGGCTTTGGGTTGAGCGGCGATGACGAGGGCGAGGGATTGGGCGAGGGCGGAGCGGAGTTTGGAGACGCCGCCGATGGATTTGTAGGAGGCGTCGTCTATAGCGAGGAGGATGGAGGTGGGATGCCAGGGAGTGGGGCGGTGGAGGCGGGTGGTCCAGTCGAGGGCGTAGTTATCGAACTGGGCGCCGAGGGGCGCCCAAGCGACGAGGAGGGCGAGGGCGGCGGCGGCGGTGAGCGCGAGCCAATATCCAGGTTTAGTGTTTGCGGTCATTGCGCATGAACTGTTCGATGGCTTCGGGGTCGCGGGGGAGGCCTTTCGAGAGAACGACGCCGCCGGTGGGGGTGACGAGGACCATGTCTTCGATGCGGATGCCGATGCCTTCGGCGGGGAGGTAGATGCCGGGTTCGATAGTGATGACCATGCCGGGCTCGAGGGGCGTGTCGGTGGGGCCGGGGTCGTGGACTTCTAGGCCGATGTGATGGCCGAGCCCGTGGGTGAAGTACTTGCCGAGGCCCTTGGCTTCGATGACATCGTAGGCGACTTTATAGAGCGATTTGTCACCAACCTTGGTGAGGTTCATGCCGGGCTTGACGGCTGCGATGGCGGCTTGCTGGGCGGCGAGGACGAGGTCGTAGATCTCGCGTTGGCGGGGGGAGAACTTGCCGTTGACGGGGATGGTGCGGGTGATGTCGGCGGCGTACATGAAGCACTCGGCTCCAACGTCCATGAGGAGGACTTCGCCCGCGTCCATGCGGCGATCGTTTTTGGCGTAGTGGAGGACGGTGGAGTTAGGGCCGGAGCCGACAATAGGGGGATAGGCGTCGCGTTCGCAGCCGCGGTCGGAATAGACGTTGACCATGGTGGCACCGATTTGATATTCAAACACGCTGGCGGCGGTGCGTTGCCAGGCGGCGCGGTGGGCGTCGAGGGTTACATCGACGGATTTTTGGAGCAACTCGATTTCGGCGGGAGATTTCCGCATCCGCATGGGGAATAGGATGGGGGCGGCGTTTTCGAGTTTGCGGGTGTTGGCGAGACGGCGGAGGAATTGGGGCCGATTGAATTCGATTAGACCGTAGATTGTTTTAGTAGTTTCGATGGCGGAGAAGAAGTTGAGTTCGAGTTTAGGGAGCGGGAGGACTTTGGCTACGCCGGTACGCATGGGGGCGGCGGGGTCGGTGGGGAGGAGCTTTTTGCCGGTGTAGCGCTCGTTGACTTCGTTGACGGGAGGAAGGAAGAGGAACTCGTCGGTGGGGGTGAGGAGGAGGATGGCGCCGGGGTCGGTCCAGCCGGTGAGGTAGTAGAAGTTTGGTTCCTGGAAGAAGCGGTAGCGGAGGTCGCCGCGTTCGGATGCGGAGGCGCCGTAGAGGACGAGGACGGCTTCGTCTTTGGCAAGGCGTTCGCGGACGGCGGTGCGGCGGGCGCGGTATTCGTCGAGGGAGACGGCCGCGGAGAGTAGGCTCGGAAGGGAGAGAGTGAGGAGCGCGACGGTCGCCTGCATGGAAATCAGTATAGCGGGGGTTGGGCGGGGTGACGCGGTGAGGGAACGAAGATCTGCCGAGATTTTGGTGTGTCCGTTTTCGTTTTTCGCGGAAAACAGGTTGAGGCGCGGCGGCCCTAGCCGGGGCCGCTCATGGGCCAGCCGTCTGCAAATGAGGGCCTTGCGGCGTGTTTGCGCGCGATGGCGGCGGGCCGGGGGGGCGGGTGAAGCGGGCGAAAGAACGGCAAAAGATTAGGGAAAATATAAGGGGCGGGTCAGGCTGTCCCGCAATGGGGATTCTGGGGGATAATCGGATTATGAGTATCCGCACTGAGTGGGTGGCCGCGCGCCAGAACGATCCGATTCGAACCCAGATGCATTACGCCCGCAAGGGCATCATCACCGGGGAGATGGAATACATCGCTAAGAAAGAGAAACTGACTCCAGAACTGGTTCGCGATGAAGTCGCTCGGGGGCGGATGATCATCCCCGCCAACATTAACCACAGCTCGCTCGAACCCATGTGCATCGGCGTCGCATCGAGCTGCAAAATCAATTCCAACATCGGCAACTCGGCCACGACGTCCGACGTGAACGGCGAGTTGGAGAAACTCCAGTATTCAGTGAAGTACGGGGCCGATACCGTGATGGACCTTTCCACGGGCGGCGACATTCCCCTCATCCGGAAAGCCATCATCGCGAACTCCCCGGTGCCCATTGGCACCGTACCAATTTATGAAGCGCTGTCGCGCGTTCGGCGGGTGGAAGACCTGAACAAGAACGTGATGCTCGACGTGATTGAAGAGCAGGCCCAGCAGGGGGTCGACTACATGACGATCCATGCCGGCGTGCTGATTCAACACATCCCGCTGACGACGAAACGGATCACTGGCATCGTTTCCCGCGGCGGTTCGATTCTGGCCGAATGGATGGTGAAGAACCACAAACAGAATTTTCTGTACGAGTGCTACGAAGACATCTGCAAGATTTTCCAGAAGTATGACGTCAGCTTCTCGCTCGGCGATGGGCTGCGGCCGGGTTCGCTGGCCGATGCGAGCGACGCGGCGCAGTTTGCCGAGTTGAAGACGCTGGGAGAGTTGACGAAGATTTCCTGGAAGTATGACGTGCAGACGATGATCGAGGGGCCGGGCCACGTGCCGATGGACCAGATCCAGATGCAGGTTGAGAAAGAGAAAGAGCTTTGCCACGAGGCCCCGTTCTATACGCTCGGACCGCTGGTAACCGACTTTGCTCCTGGATATGACCACATCACGAGCGCCATTGGCGCGGCGATGATCGGCTGGTATGGCGCTTCCATGCTCTGCTATGTCACGCCCAAAGAGCACCTGGGACTGCCGAACAAGGAAGATGTGAAGGCGGGCTTGATCGCGTATAAGATTGCTGCCCATGCGGCGGACATTGCGCGGCATCGGCCGGGGGCGCGGGATCGGGACGATGAGTTGTCGCGGGCGCGATACAAGTTCGATTGGCGGAGGCAGTTTGAATTGGCGCTGGATCCGGAAACGGCCAAGGCGTACCACGATGAGACGTTGCCGGAAGAGGGCTTCAAGGACGCTCATTTCTGCTCGATGTGCGGGCCGAAGTTCTGCTCGATGAACATCTCGTCGAAAGTGGAAGAGTTTACGGCGGCGGACGCGGAAGCGGTGCTGGCGGGGAACCTGGTTAAGATTGGCGGCTAACGGTTGGGAGCGGCACTTTCGGGTGCTGCTCCTTTCGATTCCGGACGACGGAACGTTGCGCTCCTGGGCGGCAGAGGTGCCAGACGGGGCGCTGGTGGGGATGGGGAGTCGGGATGATGTTGCGCGGGCACGGACGGCGACGGCAGCGTTTGACAACGTGATGTTTCACCCGTTGGATCCGGAAGAGATTCCCTGGCGGGATGGGTACTTTGATGTCGTGCTAGACCCGCAGGGTACGGGACCCGCGGGCGAGAAGTTCAGGCTTGAGCGGGCCAGAGTGTTGGCTAACGGCTAATTGGCCGATAGAGAGTGCCAAGAGTGAGGAACTCGAAGACTTGGCGATGGTTTAAGGATTGAACTTCGGATCTGGGATGCCGGAAGAAGGGATCGTGGAGTGCCCTTTGCCCATTTAGAACATGTTGTCGTGGTAGATGACGTATCTCCCGGCTTGGCGGACGGCCTGGATTTGGACGATGTGATCGAACAGGCTGGTGGGGACATGGGGGCCGCATTGCAGGCGGGTTCGTCGACGACGACGGGTTTGCGATAGTGGGCGAGGAGATCGGCGATCTCTTTCGGCGCTAGTTCCTAGGGGTTCCCGGCGTTCTGGCGGGAGGTGTGAAGGGAGAGGAAATCGAGAGCTTCTTCTTCGCCGCGCATACCGAGAAGGACTTCGGATCCTCCGGGGGAGTTGGTGACAAGGCGCTTGGGGTCGATGGCTTTATCGTCTTGAGATGGTCGAGGGTGCGTTCGTCGAACTCGTTCCAGGCCTAGCGTATTACGTTGCGGTGGGGCATCAACTTGCGGGTGATAGCGGCGACGGCTCGGTCGGTGGGCTTGATAGGTTTGCCATTGCGGGCAATGAGACGGAAGACGGGTCTTCCGTCGACCACGAAAACGTCGTACGTGTTCCAGTCGGTCCTGCTTCCGCTTGCCGGGGAGTTCGGTGCGGTAGTAACGAACGTCTTCCCGACTCAGGTAGTACTTGACCCGGGGACAAAGATCCTTTTTCGTCTAGAGCGCTTGGTCGAGGAGAGCTCGGAGGCCTTGCGCGCATAAAAACTCCACGCTCAAGAGGAAAATGGAGGTGCGAGTCGGAATCGAACCGACGAATAAAAGTTTTGCAGACTCTTGCCTTACCACTTGGCTACCGCACCGCACAACGCAGGAGACACCTTAGTAATATAGCAACCAGATGTCCGCCGGTCAATCGAACGTTTTTCTGGAGTTTTCATGAAAAATAAAAATTTGGGACGAACACGGGACGGGTTGCGGGAGGAGACGCAAGCGATTACTTGGACGGCCGGGGATTGGTGGGGGTGGTGGCGCGGCGGGTTTGATACCAGCGCTTGATGATGTTCATGGCGGGCTTGTTCCAGGGGGTCATCGTGTTGTCTTGCGGGCCGCCGAAGCCGTTGGTGCCGAGTTTCCACCAGAAGACGCCGGCAAACCACGGTTTTAGATAGAACGCTGAGAGAAGGGCGTCGTAGGCTTTGGCTTGGGCTTCGAGGTGGACGGGCCGTTCGGAGCGGTCTTCCCAGGGGGTCCGATGGGAGTTGGGGGCGGCGGCGTAGCCAGCTTCCGTGAAGATGATGGGTTTGCGGTACTTCTTGTGGAGCGCTTCGAGTTTTGTGGCTAGCGGTTTCGTGTCGAGGGTGTCGGGGAGGGGGTAGTAGTTATCGAGGCCGATGTAGTCGAGGGCATTCCAAAACGTGATGCGCTCGAACTCCTCGCCGTGGTTGGCGGCATAAGTGAGCGGGCCTTTGAAATTGGCGCGGGCGGTTTGGATCAGGCGGCGGAACTCGGGCTCGTGAACGGTAGCGTATTGCAGTTCGGTGCCGATGCAGAACAGGTCGGCGTTGATGGTGGCGGCGAGTTTGGCGTAGTGAACGACCATCGTTTGGTAGTTCGCGAACCAGGCTTTGCGGGTAACGGCGTCCTTGAGATCGATGGGCTTATTGGGCCAGATTTGGGGTTTGAGGACGACCTTCATTTTGCGTTCGTGGGCGGCGCGGGCGGCGACGGTGATGCCGGCGTCGGATTCCCAGGAGCGGTCGTTGCCGAAGACGATTTTGGTTTCGCCGCGGGGGGTGAATGCGAAGGGGATGAGGGCGACGCTGTCGACCGAGTATTTGGTGAGTTGGTCGAGTTGATCGATGGCTTCGGGGGATTCATAGCGGACGCCGCGTTCGGCGGTGAAAGAGACGCCGCGAAAGAAAAGCGGTTGAGCTTGGAGGGAGAGTGCGAAGAGAAAAACGAACAGGCGCATGGGAACAGCTCCAGGCTTAGGATACGCTAGGAATCAAATGCACAAGGCACTGATTATTATTGCGATTGCAGCGGCGGGATTGAACGGGCAGGATCGGCCCGTGGTCGCGGTGGTAGGGGATCTACCGAGGGTGCTGGAGATGAAACGGCAATTGGTGAAGCGGTACACGGTAGTGGAAGTGCCAGTGAAGGGGCTGCCGGTGTTTCCTCCGTCGGGGGTGGCTTACCGGGAAGATGGGGAGGCGCACCGGGTGTGGCGGGAGTTGCATGGGATCGCGCCGGATGCGGTTGTGATGTTGAGTGATTACCCGGGGCTCGTAGAGGCGTTGCGCGGGAAGGTGCCGGTGACGCGGGGGGCGCCTTTTGATCGGCCGAAGAAGTCGCTTCTGCGGTTGAAGATGGAAGAACGGTTGGCGCGGACGCCGCGGCAGGTATTAGAGCAGTTGACGGCGGTGTATGGGCGGGAGTTGAAGGAGGTCGTCTACATCCCGGCGTTCGCGGTGATGGGGCAGTTGGCGCTGGGGAACCGGGAGTTGGTGGACCGACTGGTGGCCCCGTATTTGGACGGCCGCCAGGATTCGTTGGCCAAAGCGACGGGCAGCCATGGGAGCGGGCATTTGTTGTTTGCGGCGTTGGGGAAGACGGAGCGGGTAAAAGCGGCGGCGGCGATAATTGCGCCCTTGCACAATGAGATGAGCGATTCGGTCTTTATGGCGTGCCCGATCCTGGGCGCGGCGGGGGAGTACGAGAAGGCGATTGCGCATTTGCGGTTTATGGAAAAGCTGTGTCTGCGGGGGGATGGAATTTATCGGCATTCGCCATTGGACGAAACCGCGTGGGGGCGGGGGAATGCGTTCGCCTTGTTGGGGCAGGCGCTACTGCTGGAGACGATGGAGAAGCCGGATGCCCGGGTGCTGCGTAGCTTTCGAGCGTTGGCCATGGCTTTGTTGCACAGGCAGGATGCGAAAGGGATGTGGCATCAGGTGATTGACCATCCGGAGTCGTACGCGGAGTTTTCGGCGACGGCGATGGTGGCGGCCTCCTATAAAAAAGGGATTCGGGCGGGATGGTTGGAGACCGCGACGTTTCAGCCGGCGGTGGAAGCGGCGTGGCGGGCGATCCTGGCGCGGACTGGGACGGATGGAACGGTGATGGATGTGTGCGAGTCGACAGGGAAGCAGAAGTCGTTGGCCGCCTATTTGGATCGTGCCGCGATTTGGGGGCAAGATCCGCGCGGGGGGGCGATGGCGATGTTGTTGGCGGCGGAGATGATGAAGCCCTAAGCGTTTGCGAGCAGGCGATTTCTTGTTACGGGTCGGTTGCAAACGGTTTGGAGCGGTATACTGAATGGTAGGAAAGAAGATGCACGCTGGTCAAAAGAATCAAAATTTTAAGGTCGTCACCGCTTGAAACGCACAGGTGGTGATGATTCTCTTCGTTGTTCGTTCTGCCACAAGAGCCAGGACGTGGTGGGGAAGCTTATCTCGTCGCCGAGTGACTACCCGCGGGCGTACATTTGCGACGAGTGCATCGCCGTGTGCAATTCAATTCTGGAGGACGACCGCGCCGAGCACACGAGCGCGACGCCCCAGAAGTTGCCGAAGCCGCTGGAGTTGAAAGAGTATTTGGACCAATATGTCATTGGTCAGGACGCGACGAAGAAAAAGTTGGCAGTGGCGGTTTATAACCACTACAAGCGGATCCAGATGAACCGGCAACGGGGCACGGATGTGGAAGTGGCGAAGTCGAATATCCTGCTGATTGGGCCAACGGGCACGGGGAAGACTTTGTTGGCGCAGACGCTGGCGCGAATTTTGGACGTGCCGTTTGCGATTGTGGATGCGACGACGCTGACCGAGGCCGGGTACGTTGGCGAAGATGTGGAGAACATCATTCTGCGCTTGTTGCAGAACTCGGATTGGGATGTGCAGCGTTGCCAGACGGGGATCATTTACATCGACGAGATCGACAAGATTTGTAGGAAGGACGAGAACCCATCAATTACGCGAGACGTATCGGGTGAGGGCGTGCAGCAGGCGTTGTTGAAGATCCTCGAAGGGACGATCGCGAACGTGCCGCCGCAGGGTGGCCGTAAGCATCCGCACCAGGAGTTTACGCCGGTCGATACGTCGAACATTCTGTTCATTTGCGGCGGGGCATTTATTGGTTTGGAAAAGATTGTGTCCCGGCGTGTGGGCAAGCGGCAGATGGGGTTTGTGGACGTCAATGCTCCGGTGGCCGAGGGCAAGCAGGCCAAGGCGACGCCAATTCGTCGGGATGATGAGTTGGTGGTGCAAGAGATCCAGCCGACGGATTTGATCCGTTACGGGTTCATTCCTGAGTTTATCGGACGATTGCCGGTGGTTGGCGTGTTGAACGATCTCGACAAAGAGACGCTGGTGCAGATTTTGTCGAAGCCGAAGAACGCGATTATCAAGCAGTATCAGCGTTTGTTTGAGTTTGAGAATGTCCGCTTGAAGTTTAGCGACGATGCGCTGGAAGCGATTGCGATGTTAGCGTTGGATCGCAAAGTCGGCGCTCGTGGATTGCGAATGATTCTCGAGGATCTGATGTTGGACCTGATGTATTTCTTGCCTTCGTACAAGAAAGTGAAGGAGTTCCACGTCACCAAAGAGATGGTGCTTTCGCAGAAGATCAACATCGCCCTGCTCGAGAAGGCGGGCTAGAGGCGTTTTATCCGGGGCTTGCGTGTCGTTTCCACGGGATAACTGTGGAAACGTGAGCCTTTTTCGCGGTTAGGCGAATCAAGAAAGAGTAACCAAATGAGTACCAGAGAGAAATCCGAAACGAAACGGCTCCCCATGATGCCGATCCGCGACGTGGTCATCTTCCCTCACATGATGACTCCCTTTGTCGTGGGAAGAGAGTCCAGCGTGCGTGCGCTTGAAGAGGCGCTGGCTGGCGAGAAGAAGATTTTTCTAGCCACGCAGCATGACGCGAGCGTGGACGAACCCCGCCCCGACGAGATCTACAGCGTCGGTACGATTGCCAATATCGTACAGAGCTTAAAGTTGTCCGATGGCAACATTAAGGTTTTGGTCGAAGGCTTCGAACGAGCAAAAGTGATCTCCGTAAGTGCGGAAGACGGCTATTTCCGTGCGACCGTCAAAACGTTCGCCAGCAAGATCGACGCCGGCGTTTCGCTTGAATCGCTGACGACTCGGGTGACCACTCTATTCGAGCAGTACGTCAAGCTGAGCCAGAACCTGAATTACGAAACCATGATCGCGACGATCAAGGTGGACGATCCGGGAAAATTGGCCGATACGGTCGGCGCGAACCTCCAATTGACGATTGAAGAAAAGCAGGAACTGCTGGAAATCTTTGATCCGATTGACCGGTTGACGCGCGTGGCCGAAATGCTCGACATCGAGATTGAGAAGCTTTCGGTAGACCGCACGATCCAGGGTCGCGTGAAGCGGCAGATGGAGCGGGCGCAGAAAGAGTATTACCTCAATGAGAAGATTAAGGCGATCCAGAAAGAGCTGGGACGCGGCGAGAAGAGCGAATTCGACGAGTTGAAGAAGAAGATCGACGCCGCCGGGATGTCCCCGGACGCCCACGAAAAGGCGATGGCCGAGCTGAAGCGGTTAGAGCAGATGCCGCCGATGTCGGCGGAGTCGACTGTCTCCAGGAACTATCTCGATTGGTTGCTGGCGGTGCCGTGGAAGCAGAAGACGCGCGAAATTCGCGACTTGAAGTATGCCCGGGAAGTTCTGGAGAGCGATCACTACGGTCTCGAGAAAATCAAAGAGCGGATTTTGGAATTCCTGGCCGTGCGCCGGTTGGTAAAGAATCCGAAGGGTTCGATTCTGTGTTTTGTCGGACCTCCTGGCGTGGGCAAAACCTCTCTTGGTATGTCGATTGCGAAGGCGACGGGACGCAAGTTTGTGCGGTTGTCTCTGGGCGGCGTGCGGGATGAGGCAGAGGTGCGAGGCCATCGGCGGACTTACATCGGAGCCCTGCCTGGTCAGGTGATTCAAATGATGAAGAAAGCGGGGACGAAAAACCCGGTCTTCATGCTCGACGAGATCGACAAAATGTCGACCGATTTCCGGGGCGACCCGTCTTCGGCTTTGCTGGAGGTTTTGGACCCGGCGCAGAACGACAAGTTCATGGACCACTATCTGGACGTGGACTACGATTTGAGCGAAGTGCTCTTCGTGGCGACGGCAAACGTGATGCATACGATTCCGGCTCCTTTGCAGGATCGTATGGAAGTCATTCGTTTGAGCGGATACACAGAACTCGAGAAGTCCGAGATTGCGCGGCGGTTCCTGATCACGAAGCAGAAAGTGGCGACCGGGTTGTCCGAGACTCAAATAGATTTCACGCCTGAAGGTGTGGGCGCGCTGATCCAGAGCTATACCCGGGAAGCCGGCGTTCGGAATTTGGAGCGCGAGATCGGTAGCGTCTGCCGGAAGGTAGCGCGGAAAGTCGTCGAGGCGTCGGTAGATGACGAGCCGGAGACGATTGCCAAGGGCGGCGAAATAGTCGAGGAATCGACCGAAAAGCCAGCCAAAAAGGGCAAAAAAGCGAAAGCGGCCGCCGATGCGCTGGACTCCAAGCCGGTCGAGAGCAAACTGCCGACGGTAACGGTGAACGCCCAGACTCTGATCGAGATGCTCGGCCCTCCTCGCTATCGGGATACCCAAGCCAGCAAGAAGAACGACATCGGCGCTACGATTGGTTTGGCTTGGACGGAAGTCGGCGGATCGATTCTGACGACGGAAGTCACGGTGATGGAAGGCCGCGGTAAGCTGACTTTGACGGGCAAGTTAGGCGATGTGATGCAGGAATCGGCCCAGGCGGCGATGAGTTACGTGCGGAGTCGAGCGGCGTCGCTCGGCTTGGCGCGGGACTTCTATCGGAACCTCGACATCCACTTGCATGTTCCGGAAGGCGCGATCCCGAAAGATGGTCCGTCGGCCGGCATTACGATTGCGACGAGCATGTGCAGCGCGTTGACGAACATCCCGGTACGCGGCGATTTGGCCATGACGGGTGAAATCACGGTACGTGGGAAAGTTCTACCGATTGGCGGCTTAAAGGAAAAAATGCTTGCGGCTCATCGCCAGGGTATTTTTGAATTGGTTTTGCCGAAAGACAACGAGAAGGATCTGCACGACATCCCTGAAATCATTCGCAAAGAGATGAAGTTGAACTTTGTGGAAAGCATGGATGAGGTGTTGAAGATAGCTCTTGAGCGGGAGGTCACTCCGTTGTCGATTGCCCCTGCGTCAGCCAGCCAGTCCGAAACCCCTGTGGGCTCGGACGACATTACTCATTAACCGAGTTGGGGCGGTTTTCGGCCTCTCGCGCTGCGAGGCCGCCCCTCCTTCCTACCCTCTCCCTTCCCAAAACCGTAGTGCCCCCCACCAAACCCACCGCAGAGTTTATACTAAGTACAACCATCCCAGAGCAATATCCAAAGGGTAGCACCCCGGAGTTTGCCTTTCTGGGCCGCAGTAACGTGGGAAAGTCCAGTCTGTTGAACTGTCTGGCGGGCACCAAAAAGCTTGCTTTCACCAGTTCATCACCGGGCCGAACACAGTCGATCAACTTCTTCCGCATTGGTGGAGAGATTATCTTCGCCGATCTTCCTGGCTACGGCTTCGCAAAAGTTCCCCTAGAAATTAAAAACGCTTGGCAGGCGATGATCGAGACCTACCTGCTGAGTCGTCAAAGTTTAGGCCTTTGTATTCTGCTGCTCGACGGCAGACGTGGCTGGATGGAGCACGACCGCGTTTTGCGGGAGTGGTTGGAACATCATGAAAAACGCTACCTAGTGGTAGCAACGAAAATAGACAAACTGAATCAATCCGAACTGCATCACGGCCTGGCGGCCATCCGGAAAGAGATTCCGGGGGTTGAGCTGGTGCCTTTCTCGGCCATCAGCGGTCAGGGAGCGAGGGAAATTTGGCAAGCGATCAAGAAACGAACCAGCCGGTGACGCCGGAAGAGACCGGAGCGGAAGTGCTTCCGGTGGAGACTAAGCCTAGAGTGGCGAAGGCGGAAAAGCCAGCGGCCCCGGTCGGCTCCACGGAGTCAACCGAAGCCAGTAAACGGGATCCGAATACTCTTGACCTCGTCGAACTGAAGGAGATGAACATTCAAAAGCTGAATGGCATCGCCAAAGAGTTCGGGGTCGCTGGGGCAGCGGGTTTGCGGAAGCAGGAACTGATCTTCAAGATTCTTCAGGCCCAAGCCGAAAAGAGCGGGCTGATCTTTTCCGAAGGCGTCTTGGAATGCCTGCCGGATGGGTTCGGATTTCTGCGCGCCCCGGAGTACAACTACCTGCCGGGTCCCGACGACGTCTACGTTTCGCCCTCTCAGATCCGCCGTTTCGACCTCCGTACGGGGGATACGATCAGTGGCCAGATTCGGCCTCCCAAAGAAGGGGAGCGATACTTTGCCCTCATCAAGGTGGATGCGATTAACTTTGAACCGCCAGAAGAGGCGCGGAATAAGATATTTTTCGACAACCTGACCCCCTTGTACCCGCAGGAACGGATCAAGCTGGAAACGACTAAGGAGAACTTCTCCGGTCGGGTGATGGACTTAATGGTTCCCATCGGGAAGGGGCAGCGTGGTTTAATTGTTGCTCCCCCGCGGACCGGCAAAACGATGTTGTTGCAGGCGATTGCGAACTCGTTGACGACGAATCATCCCGACGTGACGATGATCGTGCTTTTGATCGACGAACGGCCCGAAGAAGTGACGGATATGCAGCGGAGCGTGAAGGGCGAAGTCATCAGCTCTACCTTCGACGAGCCGGCGGCGCGTCACGTGCAAGTGGCTGAAATGGTGATTGAGAAGGCCAAGCGGTTGGTGGAGCATAAGCGGGACGTCGTCATCCTCCTGGACTCGATTACTCGTTTGGCCCGCGCCTACAATACGGTGGTTCCTCCTTCTGGTAAGGTCCTATCGGGCGGTGTGGATTCGAACGCGCTACAGCGGCCGAAGCGGTTTTTTGGGGCGGCGCGGAACATCGAAGAGGGCGGTTCGCTCACGATTATCGCTACGGCGCTGATCGATACCGGGTCTCGCATGGATGATGTTATCTTCGAAGAATTTAAGGGTACCGGGAACATGGAAGTTCATCTGGACCGGAAGTTGGTGGATAAACGGGTCTTCCCGGCGATTGACATCAACAAGAGCGGAACGCGAAAAGAGGAGCTGCTGATCCAGCGAGAAGAGCTCAATCGGGTCTGGGTTCTTCGTAAAGTATTGAATCCATTGTCCCCAGTTGAGTCAATGGAGCTATTGCAAGACAAGCTGGGCAAAACGCGAAGCAATGCTGAGTTTTTGGCATCGATGAATGGATAAGGAAATTCAATGTGCCGGTGGTGCGTAGCATAACCTTTTCGAGTAAAATTTCGTCTAACCTGTTGTAGCAGTCCATAAAGGAACACCCTCCTATGTCGTCTCAGCCGATGGATTCGAACCCCTTATTTATGGCAAGCTCTGCCTTGCCCGAATTTCCTGCACCGGCGGCAGTCCCACTTCCGAGTGGAGCCCCCCAGGTTTCGATGCCCGAGGAGCCCAGCCGCGGCAAGAGCCGGGCCTGGGTGTGGATGCTGCTCGTGGCTGGCGCGGCGGGTGCGGGGTATTGGTATTGGCAGAACCAGCAACACAGTGCTGAAACGGCGGCGACGGCGGTGGTAGTCCGGACCGCGACGGTGGACAAGGGTCGCGTTGAAAAGACAATTCGCCTGACCGGGGTAACGGCGGCGGAGAAGTACTCTTCCTTGATTGCGCCCTCGCTGCGCGGTGGACGGGGCGGCGGTTCGCAGACTGTTTCGGCGGGTGGCGGTATGGCGATGATGGGCGGCAGCCGTGGTGGTGGCGGTGGCGGTTCGTCTTCCGGCGGCGGTGGGAGTTCTTCTGGTGGTGGTGGCGGCAACGGCGGCGGAGGCGGCGGAGGCGGTGCGAGTTCCAGCGATCAATCGAGTGCTCCGGCTGCGGCGCAGTCCGTGGCCTCGACGTCGGGCTCGGCGAGTGCGGGTGGCGGTGGTGGTGGTGGTTTGCGGTCGGCTCGTACGGCATCCGGTGGCAAAGCGGCAACGGTAGCCGCGCCGCGAGCGACACCGGCACGGGCGGCGTCCAGCACAAGTATCGGTTCCACCGCGGGTGCTCTTCAAGGCGGCGGCGGGTCTCCGGGAGGAGGCGGTGGTGGTGGCGGTGGCCGTGGGGGCAGCGAGTTTGGGCTGCAGATTCAGGTTTTGGCCAAGAGCGGTTCGATGGCGAAAAAGGGAGAGGTGGTCGCCGAGTTCGACCGCCAGTATATGATGCAACGGCTGGACGATTTTAAGTCGACCGTGACGCAGGCCGAGGCGGATTTTCGCAAGCAAACGGCGGAATTGCAGATTACGCGGAAGTCTTACGAGCAGCAGGTGCTGACGGCGAAAAACGCAGTCGAGAAGGCCGAACTCGACATTAAGACGATCGAGGTTCGCAGCGCGATTGATAGCGAGCGGCTCCGGTTGGCCCTCGAAGAGGCGAAGGCGAATATGAAGCAGTTGCAGGAAGCGCGAAAGTACCTCGACATCGGGGAAAAGGCGCAAGTGCGTTCGGCGGATTTGGAGTTGCAGAGCACGAAAATGGAGTACAAACGCTCCGAGGCGAACGCCGACAAGATGCTCGTAAAAGCTCCGATGGATGGCTTAGTGGTCATGCAGAACACGTTCCGGGGTTCCGAGTTTGGCGCGATTCAACAGGGCGATTCGGTAAATCCTGGCATGCTCTTCATGCAGATCGTGGATCCGTCGTCGATGATCGTGAATGCGACGGTGAATCAATCCGATGTGCAGTCGATGCGGATCGGCCAAAAAGCCCGGTTGCGATTTGACGCTTTCCCAGGGTTGGAACTGCCGGGCAAGCTGGTCGTGATTGGGGCGATTACGAAGGCGGGCGGGTCGCGGGCACAGTTTAAGAAAGACGTGCTGGTGCGGTTCCGATTGGAAAAGATGGATCCGCGAGTGATCCCGGACCTAAGCGTGAGCGCAGACGTGATTTTGGAAGAGGAAGAGGCGCTTGCGGCGGTGGCTCCGATTGAAGCGGTGCAGGGCCAAGGTACCGAGGGCTCCAAGCCATTCGTCTCGGTTCGCTCGGCGACCGGACAATGGGAACGTCGTGAGGTCGAACTCGGATTGGCCAGTTTTACTCACGTGGTGATCAAGTCGGGTGTCAAGGCGGGTGAAGTTGTGGCGCTGGACAAACCGCCCGCGGCATCACCCGGCGAGCAAAAGAGTTAGTTCGGGCGAGAACGGGGACGAGAACAATGTCATCAAAAGATATCAAGCCGAAGATTCGTCTGGGCCAGTCGGAAGGGTCGCTGAGGCGCCGCAACATCATCACTGGACTGCTGCTCGCCGCGTGCGCCGGTGGTGGTTATTACTACTACACTCAGAACGGGACGACGAAGGTTGAAGTGCCGGTTGCCAAAGTCCGGAAGGGCGAATTCGTGATTGGGGTGAAAGCACGCGGCGAGGTGCGATCCTCCCGTTCGGTTACGCTTTCCGTGCCCCAGATTCCCGACCCACGCATTGTCCGCTTGGCGGAAACGGGTAAGCCGGTTAAAAAGGGTGATGTCATTGTCGAGTTCGACGGGGCCCAGCAGGAACAGACCTACCTGGATAAGGCAACGAGTGTTCGGACCGTGGATAAAGAAATCGTCCAGTTGAAAGCGTCGCATCGAATCGTGAATGAATTGGACGGGATGAATCTCATGACGGCGGGGTACAACGTCGAACGGTCGAAGCTGGAAGCCTCGAAAGCCGAAATTTTGTCTGAAATTGAGGGCAAGAAAAACCGGATTGACGTGACGACGACCGAGGGCGATCTGGACCAGGTCAAAACCACGGTGAAAGCACACAAGATTACCCAGGAGGCTGACGTTGAGCGCCTGGACCAAAAGAAAGACAAGACGGTGCGCGATACCGAGCGCGCCAAGAGCTATCTTTCGAAGATGCAGATCGTCGCACCCAACGATGGGATTGTGAATATACTGCCGAATACCCGGACCGCCGGAGCGTTTGGCTCGTCGTTGCCTCCTTTTAAGGAAGGCGACCGGGCATGGACCGGGGCAGCGATTGCGGAGATTCCAGATCTTTCGTCGATGCGTATGGAATTAAAGCTGGATGAGGTGGATCGAGGCAAATTGCAGTTGGGTCAAAAGCTGCGGGTACGTGTCGATGCGATCCCGGAGTTGGAATTCGATGCCGAATTGGACTGGATCAGCCCCATCGCGGCGGTGATTTGGAAGGGCATGGGATTGACGGAGAAGACCTTTCCGGCACGGGCGACCCTCAGTAAAGTAGATCCCCGGTTGCGTCCGGGAATGAGCAGCAGTGCGGAGATTATCATTGAGAGCGCGGCGGAGACGGTTTTGATCCCGGCGCGGGCGAGCTTTCTGCACAAGGGCAAACCGGCGGTGTGGATTCAGAAGGGTGATCGTTTCGAGATCCGGACGATCGAAGTCGGCAAGCGTAATGAAACTGATATGGTCGTTCTGAAAGGGTTGAATCCGGGCGATACGATCGCCATGGAAGACCCGAACGAAGCAGCCAAGCGCGCGAAAAAACTGTAGGCGTAACGATATGAAAAAGCTTCTGATTCGATTGGTGATATTGGCGGTGGTGGTGGGTGCGGCATGGGCGAGTTATCAATTCGTCCAACAATTGCCGCAACGGCAGTCGCTGATTGCGACGACGAAGGTTCGGCAAAGCGACATAATCGTGAAGACCTTCGCGCGGGGCGAATTGCGGGCCGTCCGCTCGGCGACGTTAACGGCCCCCAATTTGTTCGGTACGGTGCAGGTGACCAAGCTGGCCGAGATCGGATCGTTCGCACGGGATAAGGATCTCGTCGTCGAGTTCGACGACGCTGAGCTGTTATCCCGTTTAGAAGAGAAACAGCTCGAAATCGATCAAATTGATGAGCAGTTTAAAAAGTCCCAGGCCGACTTGGCGATCCGGAACAATTCGGATCAGGTTGAGTTATTGCGAGCTCGCTACGCGGTCCGTCGATCTGAGCTCGAAGTGAAGCGGAATGAGCTGCTTTCGCCGATTGACGCCAAACGCAACGATCTCAATTTGGAAGAGTCAAAGCGACGATTGAAGCAGCTGGAAAGCGATATCAAGTCACGCCAGGAACAGGCCGAAGCAGAATTGGCCGTGTTGCGTGAAAAACGTCAGAAAGCAGTGGTTGAAATGGCCCGCGAGAGAGCCCGATTGAATCAGGTGAAGGTCTTGGCGCCGATGAGCGGGTTGATCGCAGTGCGGCAAAATCAGACAAGCCGGATGGGTGTCGGATTTGACATTCCGGATATACGCGAAGGCGATCAGGTGCAGCCAGGTATGCCAATCGCGGATGTTCTCGACCTCTCTGAGCTCGAAGTCCTGGGACGGGTAGGCGAGTTGGACCGTGCAAACCTGAATGAAGGCCAAGCGGTGGTTCTCCGTCTCGATGCGGTTCCGGGCAAACAATTCGATGGCAAAATCAAATCGATGTCCTCGACGGCAAGTGCCAACGCGATGTCGAGCGACCCGGCGAAGAAATTTGACGTTGTGTTCTCGATCGACATGCGCGAGCTTTTGACGGCATTGGGCGCCAAGCCGGAAGAAGTTGCAAAGATTTTAGCGACCGCGGACGCCAATCGGAAGAAGCCTCCGGTGCCCTCATTCGGTGGCATGGCCGCCATGATGGCTGGCGGCGGTATGCCTGCCGCGATGGGCGCCGGCGGCGCGCCGGGTGGCATGCCTTGGGGGATGGCCGCGCCGGGAGCGGCGGGTGCCGATGGTCCGCGCCGGATGACGATGACAATGGGCGGACCTGGCGGGTCCGGTGGCGCAGCGATGTCGGACGCGGATCGTACAAAGATGCGGGACGCTATCCAGAAGGCATTGAAGGGTCGGAGTATGCAGGACCTCTCCGCCGAAGAGCGGCAGAAATTGATGGCTGATGTGATGAAGCAGTCCGGCGCGCAACGACCAACGACGGCGGGTGCAAAGCCGGCCGGGGACGGTGCGGTTGCCGCTGGTGGCGCGCCGGGCGGCGAAGGCCGAGGAGGCGGTCGGCGGGGCGGCGGAGGCGGCGGAGGCGAGGGCCGTATGGGGGGAATGGGTGGCGGCAGCGGTCGGTTTAGCGAAGCCGACATCAAAAACGCCAAGCTTCCCCCTCCTCCGGATCAGGATTCCCAACTCGACGTACTTTTACGACCGGGCTTGCTGGCCGACGTGGAAATCATCGTCGAGAAGATTCCAAACGCGATTAACATTCCGGCACAGGCTGTCTTTGAAAACGCAGGCAAGCTGGTCGTCTACGTGAAAAAAGACGAAAAGTTTGAGATAAGGCTGATTAAACCGTTGAAGCGGAGTGACTCGACTCTCATCGTCGCGGAAGGACTGAAGAAGGATGAGGTTGTAGCCTTAACGGATCCTACGGCCAAGCCGGGAACTAAGGGCAAGCAGGATAAGGGTGGCGGTTCATCCGGCCCAATGAATGCTTTGCCGGGTGGGAAGTCCTAAGATTTAGGTCCCGAGGAGAGGAAAAATGTCGTTAATCGCAGATATCGGTCCTGAAATTAAGATGGGTTTGGCCAGCTTGCTGGTCCACAAGCTCCGCAGCGGGTTGACCATGCTCGGCATGATCTTCGGCGTAGGCGCGGTGGTGGCGATGTTGTCGATCACGGCTGGCGCGCAGAAAGAAATGATGAGCTACATCGACCTGTTGGGTGTGAATAACATCATCATAGAGTCGAAGGAAGCGGTTGATCGTAATGAATTACAGGCGAGGCGAGTGATCTCTCCGGGAATGACGTTCCGTGATTTCCGTTCCATCAAGGAAAATGTGCAAGGCATTGAAGCGTTGACCCCTCGCAAGCGGTTCAAGCCTCAAAAAGTGTTGCCAAAGACGTCGGCAGAAGTTCCGATTCTGATCGGGGTGCTACCAAACTACCTGCAGATCAATAGCCTTAAGATCGTCGAAGGTCGGTTCTTTAGCGACGAGGACGATGCTCGTTCGGCTCCGGTATGCGTCCTGGGAGAACTGGCAAAGGTGAATCTGTTAGGCTACGACAACGCTGTGGGTAAGTTCATCAAGATCAACGATACGTGGCTCCAGGTGATTGGCGTTTTGGCCCAACAGGCAACTGCCGATTCCGGCGTTGAAGGGCTCGAAGTATCGAGTGGAAACAATCTGGTGATTGCACCGCTGAACACTGTGATGCGCCGTTTCGAAGACAATAACTCGTATTTGAAGGACGAGATAGACGGGATGTATATCAAAGTGGCGACCGGTACGGATTCGATTGAGACCGCGAACGTCGTTAACGCGATTCTCACCGCGACGCACAAAGACGCGGGCGACTTTGCCATCACCGTTCCTGCTGGGCTGCTCGAACAACGCCGCCGGACGGGGTTTATCTTTAGTATTGTTATGATTTGTATCGCGGGGATCTCACTGCTGGTGGGCGGTATTGGCATTATGAACATCATGCTGGCGACCGTGCTGGAAAGGACCCGCGAGATTGGAATTCGCCGCGCTATTGGTGCCAAGCAGAAAGACATTGTGCGACAGTTCCTCACCGAAGCTGTATTAATCTCAACATTGGGCGGATTGATCGGAGTGGCTTTCGGTGTTACACTCTCGCAGATCATCGCTTCTGCCGCTGGTTGGTCCACGGTGGTCACGACCTCCTCGATTGTTGTTGCGCTGGGTGTGTCTTGCGGTATCGGTTTGCTGTTCGGGATCTACCCCGCAGTACAGGCCGCACGGCTCGATCCGATCGAAGCCATTCGTTACGAATAGATAACAGGATTTCTGGAGTCCTGGTTTTTGCCCATAATTGGTTCCGCATGAATTGGAAACATCGACTTCTTTCTCTCGCCACGGCTACCGTGGTTACGACTAGCTCTTTTGCCCAGCAGGCGGCAGCACCGCTTGGCTCGACGACGGCCCCCGACTCGGTCTTCAGTTACACAAAGACGGACAAAGACCTTTTAGAGGCTCCTGTTTTTGGGCAGAGGGCATATTTCACAAGGCACTTCGGCCAACTCGCCCCTCGGTATGAACTCCGTCTTCCAGCGAAGTTTGTTGACTATGCGGTGGACAACAAGTTGGAGCTATCTTTGCGGAGTTATCTCCAATTGGTTCTGGCGAATAACGTGGATATCGATGTGCAGCGGCTGAACGTCGAGATTCAACGGAACGCGATCACCCGCGCCTATGCACCCTTTGACCCATTCTTGACGGGTAGTTTCAATAGCCAGCGGTCGGTTACCCCGACGACGAGTTCCCTCGAAGGCGCTCAGACATTGAATCAGCTTTCCCAGCCGAGCAACTTTTCCTACAATCAGACGCTCGCCAATGGTGTTCAATTCAATACCGGCTTCACGGCCTCGAAGATATCGACGAATAATTCTTTTGCGTTCTTCAATCCGGCTTTGAATGCGCAGCTGGTTTCCGGCGTCACGATTCCGTTATTACGAAACCGGGGAACTGCGATCAACAAACTGCCGATTACCATTGCGAGAAGCCGCCTGCGCATCGGTCAAGAAAATTTTCTGACCACGGTTTTCCAGCTTTTGACGACGGCGGAGCAGGCCTACTGGGACTTGATCGGAGCCCGCGAGAGTTTGCGGGTGCAGGAAAAGGCGTTGGAGCTTTCGGCCGAAGCGCTGAAGCGTTCGCGTCGGGAGTTGGAACTCGGGGCGATTAGTCCGTTGGACATCTATCAGCCCGAAGCCAATTATGCATCTGCGGAGATTCAAGTTCTGCAGGCCCGGTATCGATTGCAGCAAGCCGAGGACGTGTTGCGGCGGCAGATGGGAGCCGATTTGGACGTGAAGTTTCGGCAGATGCCGATTAGTTTGACCGAATCGGTGGCGCCTCCGGCGGACAATACGGAGATTGACCGAGAGAAAGCGGTTGAAAAGGCGCTTCGATTGCGCCCTGAGATCCGCTCGATTAACGAAGAGTTGCAAACTGACGACTTAGTCTTGAAGCAGCAGACGAATCTTCTTCGTCCTGACTTTTCCCTCCGCGGCACCTACATTTCGACGGGTCGTGGTGGTCGGTTCTTTCAGCGGGTCGGTCCCACGACGATGGTTATCCCCGGCGGTTTCGGCGATGCTTTAGAGCAAGTATTTGGCTTTGGCTTCCCCATCTATTCGTTCGGGCTGACCATGCGTCTGCCGATTCGGGATCGGGCGGCGGCGGCTAACTACGCAGATGCCGTCGTTGCCAAGCGGCAGGACATTCTGGCGCGCCGGAGCACGGAACAGAACATACGGCAGCAGGTATTGACCGCGGTCAGCCAAGTTGAGTCTTCGAAGGCGAGCGTGAAGCTAGCCGTCGTCGCTCAGGGATTCGCGCAGAAGCAATTGGACGCCGAACAGAAAAAATATGACTTGGGTACGTCAGTGATCTTTTTCGTCCTCGACGCCCAAACCCGGCTCGTCAATGCGGAAGCGGCTCTGGTGAACCAGACCGTACTGTACCGCCGGAATTTATTGAATCTTCTTCGGGTGACCGGAGAACTGCTTGACGAACGCGGGATCAAAGTACAATAGGGCCTAATGGGCCGAATTCGCGTTCTTCCGGACGCAGTAGCAAATCAGATCGCGGCAGGTGAAGTCGTTGAAAGGCCTGCCTCCGTCGTTAAGGAGATGCTCGAAAATTCCCTCGACGCTGGCGCTACCGCGATCCGGGTCGAGGCTGAAAGCGGAGGACGCCGGCTGATCCGGATCACCGACGACGGCCATGGCATGTTACGTGACGATGCCATGTTGGCCTTCGAGCGCCATGCCACTTCGAAGCTTTCATCTTTGAAAGACCTGCAATCCATCGCCACTCTGGGCTTTCGCGGAGAGGCGCTCCCTTCGATCGGGAGTGTTTCGCGATTGACGATGGAGACCCGAGCGCCCGAAGAGACGACCGGTACGCGCGTCGAAATCCAGGGCGGGAAGATGATCAAATGCGAAGAGGCGGCACTGGCGGCTGGCACGATTCTGACCGTCCGCGATCTCTTCTTCAACGTGCCGCCTCGCAAGAAATTCTTGCGGAGCGACCAAACGGAATTGGCGCATATCGCTTCGCTGGTCACGCACTACTCGCTGGCCCATCCCGATAAGACCTTTGAATTGCATCACGATTACCGGGAACTGCTCCACGTGACGCCGGTGGCGACGATTCGGGAGCGGGTTTTTCAAGTCTTCGGTGTGCGGATCCTCGACGATTTGATTGATCTGGGTGCGCGGGAGGTGGCGTTGAAGCTGCCGCCGCCACATCCGCACGCGCAGGAGGTCGCGCCGGAGGACTTGGTGCGTCCATTTCTGCTTCGGGGGTTCGTTTCGCGGCCGCAGGTGCAAAAGTACAACCGAAGCTCGATCTACCTGTTTGTGAACGGGCGGCTGATTAAAGACCGATTGTTGCTTCATGCGATTTCGGCGGCTTATTACAACCTCATGCCGCCGGGCGCTTATCCGTTTGCGCTGTTATTTCTCGATTGCGACGCCGAGGAGGTGGACGTCAACGTTCATCCGTCGAAGACGGAGGTCCGCTTCCGGCATAGTTCGTTCGTCCATGACTTTGTACGGGACGCGATACGAGGATCGTTGATGGAAGCTCGGCCGGCATCGGAGTTGCCGATGCCGGAGGCGCATCGGCCGCAACCGGCGGCGGTTTTGCCGTATTCCGAATTTACGCAGACAATGGAGAACGCACGGTTGGAGCTGCCCGAATGGCGGAGCGTGGTGCCTGAACCGGCGGCGGGCGCGTTGGGCGTGGGCGATGCGGATTTACCCCTGTTTACTGGGCATGCGGTGCTGAGTGGCGATTTTCCGCCGCAGCCAGCGGCGGGAGCTCCCGTGCCTGCTTCCGTAGATGTGTCACCCTCTCGCCTGAAGGTGCCGAATCACCACGGCGGAGCACCGGCAGGGGTGCAGTTGGACGGGATGCCGAGCCTGGACGTCTTGAAGGACTTGCGGCCGATTGGCCAACTGCACGAGAGCTTCATAATTGCGGCTGGAAAGGATGGTCTGTGGATTGTGGATCAGCATGTGGCCCACGAAAGGATTTTGTTCGAGCAGGTGTTGAAGCAGCGGGCAGCGGGGCGGTTGGAAAAGCAGCAGTTGTTGATTCCGATGGTGCTGGAGTTGACGGCGGGGCAGCAGATTGAGTATGCGCGCATTGCGGATGAGTTGGGGGCGAGCGGGTTTGAAAGCGAGCCGTTTGGGAATCGGACGATTGCGATCAAGACGGCTCCGGTGGACGTGAAGCCGGGACAGATTGAGCGGATTCTGTTCGAGATTTTGGAGGTGGCGGAGCGGGAGTTGCGGGGGGCGAGTTTGGACGAGTTGCGGCGGAATATTGCGGCGTCGATCGCTTGTCAGGCGGCGATCAAGATCAACATGCGGCTAGACCAGACGAAGATGGATTGGTTGCTGGCGAAGTTGTCCGAGTGTGAGTATCCGACGAACTGCCCGCATGGCAGGCCGATCGCGTTGCGGTATTCGACCCGCGAGATTTTGAAGGGGTTTCATCGAATTTAAAGCAGAGCCCAGTCCAACGCAAGTGTTCTTGTTGGAGTGGCTTCGGTCGTCGGGTCACATCTTCGTTCAAGCCGCGGCGAGGGTTTCGGGCGTTTGGCCGCCCAATTAGTCGTTTGTCAGGCACTGCTTGCGCCAGCGTAGCCCCCGATCATTAGCTTTCGATCCTCTCACGCTCCGCTCTTTGGAAATCGCTCAAGATGACTCAGCGGACGCTTCGGATCTGCCTTTTTTACAGGCAGAACTTGCGCTAAGGCGGAAAGGCTAGCGGAGCGCGGCTTCGATGGCCTGCACGTTCTTCTTAGCGTAGGCGCTTTCGTTGAGGTCGGGGTTGAAGTCGAGCATGCGGCGGAAGTGATTGAGGGCGGCGGCGTAGAGTTCCACGCTCTGCTTTTTCTCCGCGCTGCGCGCGTAGCTGAGGCCAAGGACGTAGTGGGAGAAGGCGTTCTGGGGGTCGTAGCGGAGGGCACGTTGGCAGTAGGCGATGACGGCGTCGAAGTTTTCGCGCTTGCGCTCGCAGTCGCAAAGGCCGAAATAGGCCATGCCGCGCAGTTCGGCCCAGACGTCGCGCAGGGCGGCGACCATTCGGGTTCTCGCCCCGGTCAGCATCACGACCACCTCACTGCCCGGCAGATACGGCCTTCGCCGCCAGCGTCGGCGCCACGGGGGGCCAAGCACCCTACGCCTTCTCGATCGCGCAGGGTTCCCTGCCGGCCGGCGTCGCGCTCGCCGCCGATGGATCCATCGCCGGTACCCCCACCGCTCCTGGCACCTCCCCGACGATTCAAACAGGTCAGCAGGGCCTCATCACGATCCGGCTCGGATCGCCCTATCCGGTCCCGATCATCGGCACCCTCACGCTCGTGTTCACTCCGAACTCGGCCAATCCAGTCGACGACCCCGCCGTGCAGTTGACGAGCGGTGGTCGCACGACCACATTCATCATCCCGACCGGGCAGACCGAAGGCCAGTTCTCGATCAACCCCCTCCGGCGGACAACCCACGCCCGGGCCGTCGGTCACGGTGACGCAGGCGCGCGGCGTTCCCGTGATCTCCGCCGTTTCCCTCACCACTGCCCCCGGCGGCTTCACCCCCAACGTCGAAGGCTTCTCGAACACTCGCGAAGTCTCGCAGATGACCCTGCAATTTACTTCGGTCGCGGGCAGCACCCTGCTGGAAACAACCGCGTTCACCCTTCCAGTAACGGCCGCCTGCAACGCCTGGTACTCCAGCGCGGCGTCGCAGCCCTTCGGCAGCAGCTTCCGCTTCACGCTGCCACTCACCGTGACCGGCGACGATAGAGTCATCGACTCTGTCGTCGTGCGGATCTCAAACAGCGTCGGCGCATCGCTGCCGGTTACCGGTCGTAGAAACTAAGCCAGTTGTCGCCTTGCTTGACGATACGGCTCCTGCGCAAGGATCCGTACTCGTCGAGGAGTATATGCCGCGGCGGGTGCTGCACAATCACGAACGGCACCGTCGATTCGGCCACCGCCTGCAGCGAGGCGTCGAACTCTTTCGGAACCGTGAACGGCGGATCGAGGAAGACGATATCGGCTTCAATCTTGCGCAGCGTGTCGCTCGCCTTGCGTTTGATGATGGCGGTGCGGCCCTGCACCGCCAGCGCCTTTATGTTTTCAAAGATGGTTCGCAGCGCTTCTTTGTCCCGCTCGATGAACAACACGCGCTTCGCCCCACGGCTCAATGCCTCGAGCCCCACCGCCCCAGTGCCGGCATAGGCATCCACGAAAACGGTACCCTGCAAGCGCGTCTGCAAAATATTGAACAGTGCCTCGCGCAGGCGGTCCGGCGTGGGCCGCACCTCCATCCCTTCTACGCTCAGCAGCCGACGGCCGCGAAATTCCCCAGCAATAACTCGCATATTTACCCTACCAATACTAAACCGTAACGACGTTGCCAGTGTTCCCGCAAATACGCAACGGCCTCGCGCAACGCCGTCTCCGTCGGCGGATGATCAATGAACGCGTTCGCTTCGTTACGAGCAATCTCCAGCAGTTCGCTATCGCGCAGAATGTTGCCAAACCGCAACGCCGGAAGGCCGCTCTGCTTAGTGCCGAAAAACTCGCCCGGCCCACGCAGCCGCAGGTCCATCTCGGCAATATAGAAGCCGTCGTTCGATTCCACCATCGTACGAATCCGCTCTTTCCCCGTCTCGCTCAGCTTCTCCGTCACGAGCAGGCAGTAGCTCTGGTTGCCACCGCGGCCAACCCGCCCGCGCAACTGATGCAACTGCGCCAGCCCGAAACGCTCCGCCTGCTCAATCACCATCACCGTCGCATTCGGCACGTCGACCCCGACTTCGATCACTGTCGTCGAAACCAGGATCTGCGTCGTGCCCCGCTTGAAGGCCGCCATCACCGCTTCCTTATCGCCCTGCGCCAACTTGCCGTGCAGTAAGCCTACTTCAAACTGCGGAAACACCGTCTGCGACAGCATCAGATACATCTGCTCAGCGGCCTTCATCGCCTGCGTCTCACTCTCTTCGATGACCGGATAAACGACGTACGCCTGCCGTCCGGCCTCCACCTCGCCCTGCAAAAAAGACCATACCTCCTCGATCCTTGGCGACGCCACATGGGTCGTGATGATCGGGCGGCGCCCCGGTGGCAGTTCGTCGATCACCGAAGTATCCAGATCGCCATACACGGTCAATGCCAGCGTCCGCGGAATCGGCGTCGCCGTCATCACCAGCACGTCCGGCTTCTGCCCCTTCTCCATCAGCCGCAGCCGCTGCATCACGCCAAACCGATGTTGCTCATCGACAATGGCAAGGCCTAGTTTGTGAAACTGCACCTCGTCTTCGAGCAACGCATGAGTGCCGATCGCTACATGGATCAGCCCGCTCGAGATCAGCCGGCGAATCGCGTCTTTCTCCTTCGGCTTGAACGAGCCCGAGAGCATCACGCATTGATAGCCGAGCTTGTTGAACAGGTTCTTGAAGTACGCGAAATGTTGCGCCGCCAGGATTTCGGTCGGCGCCAACACCGCCACCTGATAGCCGTTTTCGATCGCGATGATGGCCGCCTCGGCGGCAACCAACGTTTTGCCGCTGCCGACGTCGCCCTGCAATAAGCGGCTCATCGGCTGCGGTGCCGCCATGTCCCGCGCGATTTCGCCCAGCACGCGCTTCTGCGCGCCCGTTGGCTTGAATGGCAGCATGGCCTTAATCTTTTCGCGCACCTGCTCGTTCAGCGCAAACTGAATCCCGATCACCTCACGGGCCTTGTGGCGCTTCAGCGCCAGCCCGCATTCGAGCCAGAAAAACTCTTCAAGGATCATCCGCACGTGCGCGGGCGAACGGAAGGCGTTCAGCAAACGGATGTCGCTTTCTTCGTTCGGGAAGTGTATGCCCTGGATCGCGGTCCAGCGGTCGGGCAGCTTGAGCTGGTCGCGCAGGCTCTGGGGTAGCATGTCGTCGATCGGCGGGATCGAATCCAGCACGCGCCGCATGAGCACCCGCATCATCTTCGGGCTCACCCGCTGGGCGGCTTCGTAGATCGGCACCACGCGGCCCGTATGCAGCGTCGTGTCGCCGTCTTCGTCGTCTTCGGAGAGAATTTCGAACTCCGGATTCTTCATCAGGAGTTCGCCGCGGTAGGTGTCGAACTCCACCTTCCCGAAAACGGCCAGCCGCATCCCTTCGGCCAGAACCTTGGCGAGGTAGCCGCCGTTGAACCAGCGCCCCAGCAACGGCATTCGCCCCGCATCGCCCAGCGTCGCCTCAAATAGACCCACGCGCTTATTCTTCAGCACCGGCAGCTTGGTCGCCCGCACTTCGACCAGCACGGTCGCCATCTCGCCAGGTGCCAGTTGGTCGATCGGTTTTAGGTTCGACCGGTCTTCGTAACGGAACGGAGGGTAGTGGAGAAGGTCGGCGACCGTCACCAATCCCTTGGTCTCCAGCATCGCCGCACGCTGCGGTCCCACGCCTTTCACATAAACGAGCGGGGTTTCAAGATTCACTTACGATACAATTCCATGTGATGAAAGCCGTTTCAGTATTTCTATTCTCCGCTATCCTCGCGATGGCCGCAGACTTGCGCGTTGGCATTGTCGGAACCGATACGTCCCACGTCATTGCCTTCGCCAAAATCCTGAATGATCCGAAGAATCCGGACTACCAACCCGGTGCCAAAATCGTCGCCGCCTACAAGGGCGGCAGCAGCGATTTGGAATCCAGCCGCACCCGCGTCGAAGGCTATGCCAAGGAGCTGCACGATAAGTGGAGCGTCGAAATCGTCCCCGACATCAAAACCCTCTGCGAAAAAGTAGACGCAATTCTTCTCGAAAGCGTCGATGGCCGCATCCATCTCGCCCAAGCCCGCGAAATCTTCAAACACAAGAAGCCGGTCTTCATCGATAAACCGCTCGCCGCCACCCAAGCCGATGCTCTCGCCATCGCCAAACTCGCCAAAAAGTATGGTGTGCCCTGGTTCAGCTCCTCCAGCCTCCGCTGGTCCGATGGCATCCTCGATACCAAAGGTGCCAAGGGCGTCGCTGTCTGGGGCCCCGGACCAATCGACCCTACCCACAAAATGGACATGACTTGGTACGGCGTTCACGCCGTCGAAATGCTCTACGCCATGCTCGGCCCCGGCTGCGTCGAAGTCACCCGCATCGCCTCCGGCGATGATGTCGTCGTCGGAAAATGGAAGGACGGTCGCACCGGCACCGTCCATCTCCTCCGCCCCTACGGCGATTTCGGCGCCATGGTGTTCAAAGAAAAAACGATCCTCCAGAGCCCAACCAAAGTTAAAGTCAACTACGCTCCCATGCTCGGCCAAATCGTAAAATTCTTCCAAACCGGCCAGTCCCCGGTGCCCATGGCCGAGACGATGGAGATCTTCGCCTTCATGGACGCAGCACAGAAGAGTAAGGATCAGGGCGGCAAGCCAGTGAAACTCCAGTAGTTCGCGGTAAACTTATGCATATGTCAGGTTTGCTAGCTGGAAAGACCGCGCTCGTCGCCGGAGTCGCGAATCGTTGGTCGATTGCCTATTCGATTGCCCAGGCGTTCCGCCGCGAAGGCGCGACGCTTCTCTTGACGTATCAAGGGGAACGGTTGAAGAGTCAAGTGGAGGAACTGGGAGCCGAACTCGGGGCCGCCCGGATCCTTAACTGTGACGTCACAAATGACGCCGAGCTGGCGGCGCTCGTCGCGGTTCTGGAAGCCGAATTTCCGAAACTCGATATCGTCGTCCACAGCATCGCCTTCGCGAATAAAGAGGACCTCAGTCGACCGTTCCTCGAAACCTCCCGCGATGGCTTCTTGCTCTCGCAGAACGTCAGCTCCTACTCCCTAGTCGCGATGGCCCGGGCGCTCACCCCGCTCATGACCGACGGCGGTTCCATCATGACGCTTACCTATCTCGGTGCCACCCGCGTCGTCGAAAACTATAACGTCATGGGTGTCGCCAAGGCCGCCCTCGAAGCCTGCGTTCGCTACCTCGCCGCCGACCTCGGTCCCCGGAATATTCGCGTCAACGCCATCAGCGCTGGGCCCATCAAGACCGCCTCCGCCCGCGGCATCAAGGATTTTTCAAAGGTGCTCGACGGCGTCGCCCAACACGCGCCGCTCCGTCGGAATTGCGACCCGGCCGAAGTCGGGGACACCGCTGTGTTTCTTGGTTCCAACCTCGGTCGTGGCGTGACGGGAAATACCATCTTCGTCGACGCTGGATTTCAAATAATGGGTCTTTAATTGAAACTTATGATCAAAGTCGAAGGCGTAAGCAAACGGTACCCGGGTCATACCGCGGTTGATAACATTTCCTTCGAAGTGGAAAAGGGCCAAGTAGTTGGCTTCCTGGGGCCGAACGGGGCAGGGAAGACGACGACGATGCGCATCCTGACGTGCTTCATGCCGCCCTCGTCGGGCACCGCCTCCGTGGGTGGCTTCGACGTGATGGACCACCCGCTGGAAGTGAAACGGCGGATCGGCTATTTGCCGGAGACGCCGCCGCTGTATCCGGAAATGGAAGTGGCCGAGTACTTGACCTTCGTCGGCAAATTGAAGGGGATGGGCGGCAACAGCCTGCGCAAGCGGGTGGATGAGGTTTCCGAAAAATGCAACGTCGCCGACGTCCGCAATAAACTCGTCAGCAAGTTGTCGAAAGGCTACAAACAGCGGGTGGGCTTGGCGCAGGCCATCATTCACAACCCGGAAGTGCTGATTCTCGACGAGCCGACTTCGGGCCTGGATCCCAAGCAGATTCTCGAAACGCGCGACCTGATCAAGGGCCTCGCCGGAGAGCATACCATCATCCTCAGCACCCACATCCTACCCGAAGTGGAACAGATCTGCGAACGCGTCGTCATCATCTCGCGCGGCAAAGTGGTCGCTACGGACTCGGTGGAGAACCTGACCAATCGCATGCGCGGCTCGGAAGTCATCGGCCTCACCGTCGAAGGCCAACCCGAAAGCGGCCTCGTGCAGGAGAAGCTCGAACGAGTCGCCGGCGTCAGCCGCGTGATCCTGAAACTCGCGCAAGACTCCTCGTGCGCCTTTGAAATCGAAAGCCTGCAAGGGCGCAACATCAGGGCTGATCTAGCCCGCGCGGTGGTCGAAGCCGGCTGGAATCTCACCGAGCTGCGGCCGGTTAGCATGAGCCTCGAAGAGGTCTTCCTCCAACTCACCGCGTCGGAGGTATCTGTATGAACAACATCATAACCATCTGGCAAAAAGAAGTGAAAAGCTACTTCGTTTCGCCCATCGCCTACGCGCTGCTCACGATTTACGCCGTAGTGTCCGGATTCTTTTCCTACGTCGCTGTCGGCTATTTCCTTGATCGCTCCATCGGTGCCCAGGCCGGCCGCGGCGGCCCTATGGACGTCAACGAATGGGTCATCCGCCCCGTCATGATGAACGTCGGCGTCATCTCCCTGTTCCTGATTCCAATGATTACCATGCGCCTGTTCGCCGAAGAGAAACGTTCGGGCACCATCGAACTCCTCATCACCTCGCCCATTCGCGACTACGAAATTGTGCTTGGCAAATGGCTCGGCGCGCTGACAATGTACGCTTGCATTCTGTCCTTGACCCTCGTCAACCTCAGCGTTCTGTTCCTGTTCGGCAGTCCGGACTGGCGCCCCGTCGCGACGAGTTTCCTCGGCATGTTGCTCCAGGGCGGCTGCCTGCTTTCCATCGGCTGCTTCATCTCGAACACGACGAAAAATCAGATTCTCGCCGGCGCGGCCACTTTCGGCGTCTCCCTACTCATGTGGACCTTCGACTGGTTCACCGGCTTCAAAGCCGACGCCTGGGCCAAGGTCTTGGCCTACCTCTCTTTGACCTCTCATTTTGAGCCGTTCTCAAAAGGAGTCATCGACTCCAAAGACGTCATATTCTACGTTTCAGTCATCGTCCTGGGGCTCTTCCTCACTACGCGATCGCTCGAATCGTTGCGGTGGAGGGCATAATGGCGAGCCGTCAAGTTCGATACACCGCCTACGCGGGCACCTACATTGTCGTCTTCGTCGCGATTCTCGCGGGAATTAACTTCCTGGCCAATCGCTACAACAAGTCCTTCGATTCAACCACCAACAAGCGCTTCTCCCTCTCCGATCAGACCGAGAAAATCGTCAAAGGCTTGGCCACCGAAGTCAAAATTACCGTCGTTGATAAGACCGATCGGTTCCTCGCCTCCCGCGACCTTCTCGACCGCTACAGCAACCTCTCCTCCAAGCTCCGCGTCGATTACATCGACCCCGAAAAGAGCCCGCAGTTGGCTCGGGCTTTGGGTGCGCGCAGCTTCGGACAAGTCTTTGTCGAAAACGGCATCAAGCGGGAAGAGGCTCGGGCCCTGACAGAGGAAGAGATCACTGGCGCCATTATCCGTACCCTCAAAACGGGCGATCGCATGGTCTGCACCCTCTCCGGTGCCGGAGAATCCAGCTTCGACGAGATGACCGGCGACGGCCTCGGCCTCGCCAAAACGGCCCTCGAACGCTATAACTACAAGACCCAGGTCATCAAAACCCTCCAAAAGGCTGAGATTCCCGCCGATTGTTCCACCATCCTGGTCGCCGGCCCACGCTTCGACTATCCGGAACCCGTCGTCGCCGGCATTAAAGCCTTCGTCGAAAAGGGCGGCCACGCGATGTTCCTGCTGGCACCTGCACTGAAGACGGAGAAAGACGACGGTGCCGTCAACGAAAAGCTGGTGGCCCTGCTCGATAGCTGGGGCGTCACGGTCAACAACGATGTCGCCATCGACGAAAGCGGCTCCGGTGTTGATTCCGGATTTAATAAGTTCGTCTTCATAATCGACAAATACGCGTCCCACCCCATCGTCCGCGACATGCGCGACGTCGGCGTCGCGTTCCCGCTCGTCCGTACGCTCACCACCAAGGACAAAGTGGAAAAACTCATCGCCACTTCCGAAAAGAGCTTCGCCACCACGACGCTCGATCTGAAGAAACTCTCCGCCGATCCGCCCGCCGGAGCTAAAGGCCCTCTCACGATCGCTGCCGCCGCCTCCATCGGCAAAGCTCGAATCGTTGTCTTCGGATCCGCCTCTTGGGCCACCAATTCGTTCTTCCGCTATCCCGGCAACCGCGACCTGTTTTTGAACGCGTTCAACTGGATGTCCTCCGACGAAGAACTGATCTCGATTCGCCCCAAAGAACCCGAAGATCGGCGTCTCAGCGTGAAGCCGGGCCAAAGCTGGGTCTTCCTGTTCGCCAGCTTCTTCCCGCCGATCCTGATCCTCATCGGCGGCATCATGGTTTGGTTGCGCCGGAGATAACAGATGCCGAATCGAGGATTGCTCGTTGCTGTCGCGCTGCTGGCGGTTCTCGCTGGCGGCATCTATTGGTCGAATGTTGACGAAGAAAAGAACGTCGGGGCACCCGCCAAGGACGCCCCGCCGAAGATTCTCGAAATCCCGGAAGACCAGTTCGCCAAAATTGAAATCAAGCGCCGCGACGGCACCGGCGCCGTCCTCGAACGGCAGCCGGCCGGATGGCGGCTCACCGCCCCGAAGGCCCTCCCCACCGATACCCGCGCTGTCCAAACGCTCGTCTCCGCCCTGGCGCTCGTCGCCTCCGAACGCCTCGTCGACGAAAAGCCCGCCGACCTCATGCAGTACGGCTTCGCCTCCCCGCAGGTCGAAGTCCTCATCGTCCGCAAGGACGGCAAGAAGCATAAGCTGCTCCTCGGCGAGACGTCGCCCCTCGGCACTTCCGTCTTCGCCCGCGTCGATGGCGACCCCCGGCTCTTCACGGTCGCCGCCGCCTCCAAAGCCGCTGTCGACAAGGTCTGGCAGGATCTGCGCGACCGCCGCCTCCTCACCTTCTACGACGCGAAGCTCGTTCGCATCGAACTCAACGGCATGGAGTTCCTCAAGGCCGACGGTCATTGGTCCATGACCAAGCCGCAAGCTTGGCGACCCGATTCCTTCGCGGTCGAAGAGCTGATTCGGAAGATGATCGAAGCCAAAATGGAGATCACCCCGGAAGAGGAGGCACTCACCTTTGCCGGCAAGTTCGCCTCCGCCGCGCCCTACGCCATCGCCCGGGCTACCGACGATAAAGGCACTCAACAACTCGATATCCGCAAGGACAAAGATGGGAACTTCTTCGCTAAGTCTACCGCCGTCGAAGGCTTCTTCAAGCTGCCACCCGAGGCCGTCGATACCTTCGCCAGAAAGGCCGAAGAGTTCCGCAGCAAGAAGCTCTTCGAGTTTGGATTCGCTGATCCGTCCAAGGTGGAGCTCAAACACGACGGCAAATCGTGGAGCTTCGAAAAGAAAGGAGCCGACTGGCTCTCCGGCGATAAGAAAATCGACCCCGGCTCCGTCCAGCAACTTGTCGATCGCCTCCGCGAACTCGCCGCCACCGGCTTCGCCCCCATACGCGGCAGCAAACCGTTGGCCGAATATTCCCTCACGGTGCCCGGCAAACCCGCCGAAGTCGTCGCCGTCTCCCAGCAAGGCGATACCTACTTCGCCACCCGCGCCGGCGACCCCACCGTTTACACCCTCGACCCCAAGGTCGTCGAGGAACTTCATCAACTCGCCGCCGCCGCTAAATCGCTTCAATGAATGCGCTCCTCACCGACCTCTACCAACTCACGATGGCCGCCGGCTACTTCGAAGCCGGTAAACATCACGAGGTCGCCACGTTCGAGCTCTTCGTTCGGCGGTTGCCCTACAACCGAAATTACTACCTGACGGCCGGCCTTCCCCAAGCGATCGAGTATCTGCTCAGTCTGAGCTTCGAACCCGAAGAGATCGCTTGGCTCCGCGCCTTGCCGCAGTTTTCCCGCGTCAGCCCCGAGTTCTTTACCTACCTTTCTGCCCTCCGCTTTACCGGCGACGTCTTCGGCGTCTCAGAAGGCACCCCCGTCTTTCCGAACGAACCCATTCTCACGATTCGCGCTCCATTGATTGAAGCGCAGTTGGTCGAAACCTATCTGCTCGCCACGATCGGCTTCCAAACCCTCATCGCCAGCAAAGCCGCTCGTATCGTGGAAGCGGCCGGCACCGCCAGCGTCGTCGAGTTCGGCACCCGTCGGGCGCACGGGACGGAGTCCGGCCTGCTCGCCGCCCGCGCGGCCTACATCGGCGGCTGTATCGGCACGAGCAACGTCGAAGCCGGCTACCGCTTCGGCATCCCTGTCTATGGCACCTCCGCTCACTCCTGGGTCATGAGCTTCCCCAGCGAACTGGACAGCTTCCGCCACCTCCAGCAACTGCTCGGCGAAGGCACCACCTACCTCATCGATAGCTACGATACCCTCGAAGGTGCCCGCAAAGCCGTCTCCCTCGGCCGACCCATCGCCGGCGTCCGTCTCGATAGCGGCAACCTGTTGGAACTCTCTCGCGCCGTCCGTGCGATTCTCGACGATGCGGGCCTGCGCGACGTCACGATCATGGCGACCAGCGACCTGAACGAATATCGCATCGTCGAACTCACCGCCGCCGCCGCGCCCATCGCCATCTACGGCGTCGGGACCGATCTCGCCACCTCCGCCGACAGTCCCAGCCTCGGAGCCGTCTATAAGCTTGTCGAACTCGAAGCCAACGGCGTGAAACGCTACACCGCCAAATACAGCGAGGAAAAGCACACCCGGCCCGGTGCCAAGCAGCTCTTCCGCTACAGCAACCGTGACCTCGTCAGTTGCGCTTGGGAAGCCTCCCCCCCGGACGGACCCGCCGAAGCCCTGCTCCGCCCTGTGATGTCTCAGGGAAAGCTCCTCGCGCCCCTCCCCGACGCGCAGCAAGCCCGCGCCAAGGCCCGCGAGAACGTCAATAAGTTGCCCCGCGCCTTGAAGAGCCTCTACGCTCCCGAAGAGCACCCCTGGCGCGTCGAATATTCAAAGGAACTTCTCGCCCTCGACGCCCGCGTGCGCCAGAATCTCCGCGGAGACGACTAATGAACACCGTCTTCTTCGACGTCGATACCCAACTCGATTTCCTATACCCCGCCGGTGCGCTCTACGTCCCTGGGGCCGAAACCCTTCTCCCCGCGCTCACTCGCCTCACGGACTTCGCCGCCTCCCACGCCCTGCCCATTATCTCCACCATGGACGCCCACTCCGCCGACGATCCGGAGTTCAAAGCCTGGCCTCATCACTGCGTCGCCGGCGCCCTCGGTCAGCGCAAGCCGCAGGCGACTCTGCTCGGCACCCGAGGCCACCAGTATTTCATCGAAAAGCAGCACGTCAACTGCTTCACAAGCGCGGCGCTGATGCCGCTTCTGGCCCAATTGCAGGCCGACCATTACGTCGTCTATGGTGTGGTGACGGAAATCTGCGTCCGCCACGCCTTGCGCGGCCTGCTGGCCACCGGCAAGCGGGTAACTGTGCTCGCCGATGCCATCAAAGAACTGGACCCCGCCGCGGCCCAAGCCTCCCTCTACGAACTAGTCGCCGCCGGTGGCGAAGTCTCCTCGACGGCGACGTTCTAACTACGTCAGGGGATTGCTCTCCACCGGCAGCGTCAGCTTCTTCGCTCCCCGGTAGAGTCGGTCTAAATCGTAATAAGCGCGCGCCTTCTCAGAGAAGACGTGCACCACCAAATCACCGTAATCGAGCAGGATCCATTCACCGGTCTGATAACCTTCGATGCTCACGGGGCGCTCCCCCGCCTCTCGCTTCAGATCACTCTCAATCTCATCGGCGATCGCCTGATTCTGGCGATTGTTCCGGCCATGACAGATAAAGAAAACATCTGCCATCGTCGTAATGCCACGCAAATCAAAGGCTACTAAATCTACGGCCTGCTTGGCTTGCGCCGCTTCCGCCGCCAGGAACCAGGTGGGACTGAGTTCTCCTGCTTCTTCCTGGATCACTGCCATTTCGGCTTTCGGGTTTTCACTCTCGGGTGAGTTCCGCGTATCGTTTAACTGCAAATCGACTCCTGTCGGTATCGTACTACACTACTATTATCGTGGATTTTTGGCGAATAGTGGTCATCGGTTTGGCCTGTTTCTCCTCTCTGCTTGCTGTGGACTCTCCGGCAGTGGAGAATGCACGTGCCCGATTGGCCAATTTACAGGGTTTATTGGCCGCCGGGGCCGCCTCCGCACGCCAAGTCGAACAAGCGGAAATCGCCGTGGCCCACGCCAAAGAAGATCAAATAATCGACCAAACCGTCTTCGGCGAGATCGCGATCGATGAATTGACCGAGACCCAGGCCGAAGAAATCAAAGCTGCCGCCCAGCGCCGCCTCGCCCGCGAACGCGCAAAATTGGCCGATGCCGCCAAGCTCGTCAGCGCCGGCGTTGCCCCCCGTTCCTCGCTCCTTCCCTTCGAAGACCTTGTCGATCGTGCCCGCCATGTTGTCTCCGCCGCCGAAGACCGCGCCCGCACCGTCAACGAACTGATCGCCCAGATCCGCGCCGAAGAAGCCGCCAGCGTCCCGCCCCCGGGAGCAACAATGGATGCTCCCATCCAAGGCCCCATGCCCGTCGTCACCCGTTTCATCGGCGGCATGAAATTCGCCCTCGCCACCGACTTCAAGCAAATCGTCCTCGCCTTCGAAAAACAGTTCAACCGCAAGCTCCCCATCAGCGCCCGCGGCCAAACCGCGCTCCACCGCTCACTCGGCTTCGACCATCGCGACCGCGTCGACATCGGCGTCAATCCCGACGACCCCGAAGGCCGCTGGCTCATCAGCTATCTGGAAAAAGCCCAGATTCCTTTTTTCGCCTTTCGAGCCTCCATCCGCGGCCAAGCCACCGCCCCCCACATCCACATCGGGCCCCCCAGTTTACGCCTCCGCAACCTCGACTAGTATGAACAACCCACAGACCAGCGTCCTTATCTCCGATGCCCACATCCAGGATCGTGTCCGCGAACTAGGCCGCATGGTCACCAAAGACTTCCCCGACGGCGAACTCATCGTCGTTGGCATCCTCAAAGGGGCCTTCATGTTCGTCGCCGATCTCACCCGCGCCATCGAACGTCCTTTGAAGCTCGACTTCATGGGCATCTCCAGCTATGGGCGCGGCAAAACCTCCTCCGGCGAAGTGAAGGTCACCAAGGACCTCGACATGCAAATCGAAGGGGCCAACGTTCTCATCGTCGAAGATATCGTCGATACCGGCGTTACCCTCAGCTACCTCGTCGGCGTGCTCAACCAGCGCAAGCCCCGCGCCATTCGCATCGCCGCCCTCCTCGACAAACCAGAACGCCGCTTACGGCCCGTTCATGTCGCCTACTGCGGGTTCCAAATACCCGACGAGTTCGTCGTCGGGTACGGCCTCGATTTTGACGAAGACTATCGAGGCCTCAAGGACATCTGCATTCTCAAAGAAGGTGCTTAGACCCTCGGCTTCGGCGGCGGCAGATCGCGCGCTTCGCAAACGCTCGAGAAGCCGCCCGAGGCATGAGCACCGTCGCAAAACGGCTTGTTCGCGCTCAGTCCACAACGGCACAAACCGATCGCCGCGCGTCCTCCTAGGCCAAACTCCTGCCCAGCTGCATCGACGATCATGATATCGCCTTCGATCCGGATCGGACCATTGTTGAAGATAGTTACTTTAGTAGCCATGCGTTGCCTACAATGATGACACATGCGTCCCAAAAACCGCTCCGAGTGCGCGCCGCAGATCCCCGCGGCATACCCACCCGGCGTCGTCGTCAGTCAACCCCGCTCCTCCATGGACGGCGACGCGGTATCGGCACCTGCCGTCTGTCAATCGCCGCGCTTTGGCGGAATGGTCGGTTGGTGCTACAGCTCAGAAAGCTGCACCCCGCCCGTTTGCTGCTAAAGTGCGGAATACCGAAGCCTGTCGCCAGACAAGAAAAGTTCCAACGGTTGGATCTCTCGAAAACAACGGATAAGGTTCACGAGATCCATCCCGGCCACTATAGCCCCGGAACGGATCTAGCGAGATAATCCGCTCGACTTCAAGACTCTCGCCCAAAGCGTGGTTGAAAGAACTTTGTTGAGTTCGCCGTCCAAATACTGAGCCAATTGCAGTCTTTCCTCGGCCGCGCCCTTGAAAATGCTGGCGTCTTTCTGTACCTGAGAATAGAGTTCATTCAGCTCCTCGAGTTTCTGCAGGCGTTGCTCGCTCGCGAACCGCTGGGTCTCCACCTCTCGGCGCAGCGACTCAGTCATCGTCTGGAACTCTTCGAGCGCGCGGGCTCTCTCCTCGGCCGCGCCTTCATGTAGGCTTGCGTCGGTCTGCAATTGCCTGTAAAGCCTGTTAAGCTCCTCGAGTGCCCGCAGGCGTTGTTCGCTCGCGATACGGTAAGGTTCCGCCGCCTGTTGGACAGATGCGTTCAATCGCTGTAACTCATCCACGTCGCTCGCCCGCTCTTCGGCCGCTTCCTTATACACGCTAACGTCCATCTGGGCTTGCCGATAGAGTTCATCGAGCTCCTCGAGTGCCCGCAGGCGTTGTTCGCTCGCGATACGGTACGGTTCCGCCGCCTGTTGGACAGATGCGTTCAATCGCTGTAACTCCTCCACGTCGCTCGCTCGCTGCTCGGCCGCGTCTTTATACAAGCTAACGTCCCTCTGGGACTGCCGATAGAGTTCATCGAGCTCCTCGAGTGCCCGCAGGCGTTGTTCGCTCGTGATTCGGAAGAATCCCATTTCTTTGCGCCGCGATTCGTTTAACCGATGGAGCTCTTCAACATCGCACTCCCGCTGTTCGGCCGCATTTCTATAGGTCCTGGCTTCCCCCTGCGCCTGCCGAAGGAGTTCGTTAAGTTCCTCGAGTTCCTGCGCGTGTCGCTCGCTCGCAACTGGGTAACGGTCCGTCCGCTCGCGGAGAGCTTGATTTAATCCATGTAACTCGTCCAGATCCCGCTCCCGCTGTTCAGCCGCATCTTTATAGAAGCTGACTTCGTTCTGCGCTCGCCGACAGAGTTCGTTCACTTCCTCGAGTTCCCGCAGGCGTTGCTCGCTTGCAATCCGGTGGTTTTTCGCCTCTTCGCCAAGCGACTCGTTCAATCCATGTAACGCGTCCACATCGCGCGCCCGCTGCTCGGCCGCATTCTTGAATACGCTTGCGTCGCTCTGAGCTCGCCGACAGAGTTCGTTTAGCTCTTCGAGTCCCCGCCGTCGCTGCTCGCTCGCGAGACGGTAGGTTTCCCCCTCGTTGCGGAGGGAGGCATTCATTCGATGCAATTCATTCGCGTCGCGCTCCCGCTGGTCCGCCGCCTTCTTGTACTCGCTGGCGTCCTTCTGGGATTGCAGATACAGTTCAGTCAGTTCCTCCAATGCCCTCAAGCGCTCTTCGCTCGCGATACGGTAAGTTTCTACCTCGTTGCGGAGAGACTTGTTCAATCCATGTAACTCCTCCACATCGTGCGCCCGCTGTTCGGCCGCCTGCCGAATAATGCGCAATTGGGTCTCTTGCTCTTCCATGACGGCAAGTAGCCGACCGACCCCGACTTCGCTGGAAGTCTCTTCGACGGGTGCTTCTTCCGCCAGCGACTCCCCCCAGTTGTCCGCCTCGACGTACCCTCCCGCCCGCAGTAATCCGGGGCAGGTCGCCTCCAGAAGTTTTCCGGTCTCTCGAGTAAAATGATTCCGCCAATCCCCGCTAACACCCTTTCGGCGGTGGCTGTGCTCATTCTCCTCGCCCGGTTGACGCCCGCCACTCGTCGCCACAAACGAATGCCGTGCCACCACCTCGGTCACCACTTCGTCGGGGATCTGCCAGTTCAGAAACGCAAAAATCCGACGGAATTGGCCCTGCTCATCCGCAATCAGCGCCGCGTAGTCCAGCCGAAGTTCGTCAGGCTCGGTCCGCTCATGATCCACCCACGAACGAAACTGCTCCGCCCATGACAAAAAGAAGTGGATTCCCATCCGAATCCGATCGCCGCGCGAGGCATGCCGCAGTGGGAGGCGCAATACCGACGTCGTCTCGTTGGGAACATGACTATTCGCCAGCGACTTAACGAGAGAAACGATGACGTCGCGCGGATCGCGGAGGACGATCAAGCACTTGTCCGTCTCCCGGGGCTCCAGTCGGCTCTGCCATTCCGCGATTCCCGCCGTGTAAAGCGGGCTCACTACCCCGGCCGATTCAACCGTCGGCCAGCCCGCGGTCGGTACGTCCCGACCCAAATCCAGAAGTTTAGCTTGACTATAGGCAACGATAGCCGGGTCGGTTAATACATCCCGGACCCACTGACTCCCGCATTTGTAAAAAGTACAGTGATAGATACGACTAGCGTCGTGCTCGCCCAGCATCTGTTTTTAAACCAAAACTCCACCCTATGATCGTACTACGCTTATCGATCCTTCGAATCTTAAGTCCAAACACGGGTCCAGGCGCAAAGTGTCAATTCGTTTTCTGTAGCGTGGCCCCTTCGGGCTATCTGGAAATCGGAGGGGTTAATCCTGGAAAATGAGCGCAATAAAGGCTTCCAGAAAACCCGCCGGAGCGCGGGAACCATCCCGGAATCCCACCACGGCACAACCAAGCGCGAGGCCTGGCCGTGTCGGGGAATTACCCGCCACCCTCCAACGTCTGCCCCGGGATCATCAAAATGCGGAGGGCGCGAAAGACGAACCCACCACTCAAAGACAGGGTCTAAAGAATCGGATCCGCAGTCGTGTCGAAACCGCGCCATAATCTTCCCATGGGTCGTTGTCTCTTTGTGCTTGGGCTGGTAAGTCTGCTCTACGGGCAGCCGATGAGCCCCGATGCTATTCTGATCGGGCGCACCCGGTACCACATGATCGAGACCCTCCGGCGGATCCCGAACTACACCTGTCTGGAAACCATCGAACGCTCCGTCCGCCGCTCCGATTCCAAACGCGCCTCCGTTGTCGATGCCCTCCGCCTCGAAGTCGCCGTCGTCGATGGCAAAGAACTCTTTTCCTGGCCCGGCGAGCGCCAGTTCAAGGAACGCGACCTCCGCGAACTCGCCCCCGGCGGAGCCATCGGCAACGGCAATTTCGCCCTCCACGCCAAATCCGTCTTCGGCGGCGGCTACGTCACGTTCACGTTCCGCGGCCGCGAACAACGCAACGGCCGCGAAGTCGCCCGCTTCGACTACGACGTCCCTCGAAACTTCAGCGGCTACCAGATCCGCGTCGGCGACGCCTCCGCCGTCGTCCCCTATCACGGGCAAGTCGTCGTCGATTCCACCACCCTCGACGTCATCGATCTCGAAGTCGTCGCCGACGACCTACCGCCCATCCTCATGCTCAAACGAGCCACCGACTTCATGCACTATGGCCGCCAGCGCATCGGAGAAGGCGATTTCCTCCTGCCCCTCTCCTCGGAAATGAGCATGGTCGGCCTCGACGGAGCCGAAAGCCGCAATAAAGTCAGCTTCTCCGGCTGCCGCCAATACTCCGGCGACTCGATCGTCCGCTTCGACGAAGTCGAACCCACCTATGGCCCCGTCGACGCGCCCACTGTCCCGCGCATGCCCACCGAACTCCCGGCGGAGCTGCTGATCGAGGCCTCCCTCGACAAAACCGTCCTCCTTGAAAAGGCCGCCACCGGCGACCCGCTCCAGTTCACCGTCCGTTCTGATGCCCGCCGCCGCAAAGTCACTATTATTCCCAAAGGCACCAAAATCCGCGCCCGCGTCGGCGACATCGACCGCCGGGCCATCCGCGGCTACAACTCCGGCGTTGGCATCATCTTCGTCGAAATCGAACATCAGGGCCAAATCGTCCCGCTAAAGGCTACCGTCGAAGAAGGCGGCTCCATCTCCGGACGCGCCGGACTCTACGCCCTCATGCCCGCCAACTCCGGTCGCCCCGCTATGGTTTACATCAAACCCACGCCCCCTCGCCTGCCCAAGGGACTTCTGCTACAACTCCGGGTGATACCCTAAGGTCTGGAACCGACCGTGATTCAATTTCAACTTGAGACCGACAAAGCCCTCTTCGAAAGCGCCATCAGTTTTGGCCAGAAGCAGGTCAAGAAGCTCATCGAGAAGTCGCCTGACTTCTGCCCGATGTACACGCAAAAAGGGAAGTGGAAGCATGATGGGGCCACCTGGACCCACTGGTGCGATGGCTTCCTCCCCGGCATCCTCTGGCTCTTTCGCCGGTACGAAGCCGACCGCAAAGGCAAGAACGTCGACTATTGGAAGGTCCAGGCCATCCGCTATTCCAAGCCGCTCGAAGTGCGCAAGAGCGATCGCGACGTCCACGACCTTGGCTTCATCTTCCTCTCGACCTACTACCGCTGGTACCAGGTCGACCGCAACCCCGAGCACGAAGCCGTCCTCATTGAAGCCGGCAAAACGCTCGCTCTGCGCTTCCGTGAAAAAGGCCAATACCTTCGCTCCTTCGTCAGCGAGGATTCCCTCTTCATCGACATCATGATGAACGTCGGCATTATCTTCTATGCCGCCCGCGCCACCGGCGACAAACACCTCCGCGAAATCGCCCTCCGCCACGCCCTCACGACGCGCCGCATGCTCGTCCGTGGCGACGGCTCCACCGCCCACGAAGGCCTCTTCGATACCACCACCGGCGAGTTCGTCCGCCAAGCCACCCATCAGGGCTACCGCGCCGACTCCTGCTGGTCCCGCGGCCTCGCCTGGGCCCTCTATGGCTTCGGCACCTGCTACGAATACAGTCGCGATCCCCACTTCCTCGAAACCGCCGAAGCCTGCGCCGACTACTACATCACCCACTCCCCCGCCGACGGCGTCGCTCCCTGGGATTTCAATGCCCCTGCCGAAAGCCGCAAGCTCCTCGATACCTCAGCCGCCGCCATCGCGGCCTCCGGCCTCCTGCGCCTCTCCCGCTTACTCCACGATCCCGTCAAGGGCCATTTCTACTGGAATACCGGCCTTCGCATTCTCCGCACCCTCTGCGAAAAGCACTTAGCCGACAAAACGAAAGGCTGGGAAGGAATTCTCAAGGGCGGCGTCTATCACCACGACAAAAAACTGGGCGTGGACGAAAGCGTCATCTGGGGTGACCACTTCTTCATCGAAGCTCTCGAACACGCCCTTCGCCATCTGTAAAGCTAGTTCGCCGGCTTGCTCATCAGCTTCGTTCCAATCACTTCGCCGCTCACCACCATCTCAACCCTCCGGTTCTTTTGGCGGTTAGCGGCGTTCGTGTTCGGAACCGACGGAACCGTCTTGCCGAAGCCAACCGATGTGATCAGGTCGCCGTTCAGCCCCTGCTCCATCAAGTACGTCCGCACCGCGTCGGACCGTTGCTCAGACAGTTTCTGATTAAACTCGTCACTGCCAACGTCATCGGTATGCCCTTCCACTTCCAGCTTCAGCCCCGGGTGCGCCAAAATGATGCCCGATATCTTCGCCAGCTTCTCCCGCGTCGGCGGCCGCAGCGTGAACTTACTGAAGTCGAACAGCACGTCGGAAAGATTTACGATCAACCCGCGCGCCGAATCCCGCGTCTCCAAAATCAGATTGAACTGGTCGAGCAACTGCTTGCGCAGCGCCGTCTTTTCCTCTTCGGCCCGCAAACGACCCTTCTCCGCCTCGCCCACCGCCGCCTTCGCCCGTTCCAGGTCCGCCAGCGCCGCCTGCTGCGCCACTAACGCCGCCTGCTTGGCGACCTCCGCCTCCGCCCGCGCCTTCTCCGCTTCCGCTCTGGCTTTCTCCGCCTCCGCCCGCGCCACCTCCGCCTCCGCCTTCAACTTCCGCGCCTCAGTCGTCGCGGCTTCGGCTTCCGCCTTGGCCTTCTCCGCCATCGCCCGGTCCGTCTCGGCCTGCTTCCGGCGTTCGGTCTCCAGCCGCGCGTTCTCGGCCTCCTTCTTCGCCCGCTCGCCTTCGGCCACCGCCTCCGCCTGCGCTTTCGCTTCCCGCTCGGCCGCCGCGGCGCGCTCATTCATCAGCGCCTCTTCTTCCCGTCGCTTCACCGTGATCACCCGGGCGTCCTCGGCCGTCTGCACCGCCTCTCGAGAAATCATTGCCACCGGCTTCATCCCCGCCTTGCGCGCCAGATACCCCTCAGACTGCGCCAGCAGATCCGTAGCCTTCTTGAACGTGTCGGCCGCATACTTGGCCGCCCCCGTCGCCCGCGCAATCTGCACGGCCTGCCTGGCTTCGTAAAGCTCAATCGGCACCTTCGGGTCCACCACCATCTTCTGCGTCACCAGCGCCGAATAATTGCCCCGCTGCAGCAGGTCGTACTTGGCGTCGATCACATCCACCTTGCCCACCGTATCCGGCCGCACCATGTTCTCCAGCACCACCACATCGCTCGGCTGCGTTACCGAAAAGTAAGGTTCCGCCGTCACGATCAAACCAAACGCCTGGTTCTCCGTCGTCACATTCAGCTTGCTCTTCGTCCCGTTCAGCAGCACTTCGCCCAGGTTCGTCGCCCGACCCTCCGGCGTAATCGCCCACAGCACATACGTCAAATACTCCTGCCCATGCATCGGTGCCGCCTGCAGATTGTCGAACTCCACTTCGATTTCGATATAGCCCTGCTTGGACTCCACCTTCGCCTCGCCCCGCGCCTTCGGAAGAATCGCGGTACCCGCGAAGTTGATTTTCGTCGCCCCACTCCGATGCCGATAGTTGATCGCCTTGGCCGTCTTGGCCACCACTTGTACTTTAAACGTCACCATCGGGGCATCCGGATCCGGCTTCTGCGCCAGCAAAAGTCCCGCCGAAACCAACAAAACCAATAAAAAAATACTTCTCTGCATGGACGAAATTCTCCTCACTCTAGGGATACGCGGCAACGGCGGCCCGTTACCTTCATAGTGGCAAAATCAGCTTACGTTTGCCGCCCGGCGCCCGCCGAAGGCACGCAAACCGACACCGCCGGATCCAACCCAAACTGCGCCCGATAACCCGCCCGCATCTTCGCCTCAAACCGCGCCACGGCCTCCGGCGCCATCAGATTTACCGTACACCCGCCGAATCCGCCGCCCGTCATCCGTGCCCCATAAACCCCTTCAATCCCCCGCGCCATCTCCACCAGCGCGTCAAGCTCCACACAGCTCACCGCAAAATCATCCCGCAAGCTAGCGTGGCTCTCATAAAAAAGCGCACCCATCGCCACCGCGCTTTCAGCCCGCAGAAACGCCTTCACCCGCCCGTTCTCGCCCACCACGTGCCGCGCGCGCTGCTGCAGCACCCCTTCCAACTCCGCCACCTGCTCCATCCGCGCATCCCGCAGCGAACGCACCCCCAGCTTGTCCCGCGCCTCGGCACACTCGGCCACCCGCGTCCGATACGCGCTCTGCCCCAACTCATGCCGCACCATCGAATTTACCGTCACAATCGCTAAATCCTCCGGCAGCCGAACCACCAGGCTCTCCAGCGTCCGGCAGTCAATCTCCAACGCCCCCCCCGCCTCCGCCTTCACGCACACGTACTGGTCCATCACCCCGCAAGGCGTCCCGACAAAACGGTTCTCCGCTCGCCGACACAGTTGAATCAAATCTAACGCCGGAATCGCCCGCCCGTCGAGCAGCGCCAGCGCCGTCGCCACTTCAATCGCCGCCGAAGAACTCAACCCCGCCCCCATCGGAATCGTCGAATGCACCCTCAAATTTGCCGGCTCCACCGGATAGCCCGCCCGGAAAAGCTCCTTCGCCACCCCGACAATGTAGTCGCTCCAATCGCCCATCGGCTGCACCACCGGCAGCGCCGAACTCGGCCATCGCCGCTCCTGGCCGTTGTTCTCGGAAACCACCCGCAACTCGCCGCTCGCGTTCTTACTCCGCGTCACGTAGCAAGTCAGGTCCAGTGCAATCGGCAGCACAAACCCTTCGGTGTAGTCCGTGTGCTCGCCGATTAAATTCACGCGCCCCGGCGCCCGGTAAACCTTCACGTCCGCGCTGCTTCCGCCCCATTTCCGGCGGTGCGCGTCGCTCAGGCTCTCTGTCGTGAGAACCACAGTAAAACTCCTCCAAAACTCAACATCATCACCCCGCTCCACAAGTTCACATTGGTCTGGGCCAGCGGGGCCCGCATCTCCGGTGCCAGCACTCCCGCGCCAACCAGCAGCAGTCCCAGCAAACCAAAGAACACTCCCATAATCGCGCGAAAGTCCTTCATCATGTCCTTCCTACCAGAACAGAATATTCAGCAGTAAACATCCGCCGCCGACCCCGATCGCCAAAACCCCCGGCCGCGCATACCAAGGTGCCCCCTCGGTGGATGGCATCTTCGTCAACCCCCACACCAAGCCCTCCAACTCACTATCCGCCTTCGCCTTCGTCACCAAGCTCACTCCAATCGTCACGAGAAAGCACGTCGACCAGGCGAAAATCGCAATCCAGAAATTCTGCGCCATCGTCGAAGGAAACGAGTGCCAAACCCCAAACATTCCGCCCTTACCTTCGGCCAGCGTCAAACTATGCGTAAACCATGCCGCCAGCGTCCCGGCCAGCAAGCCGCTGAACGCCCCGTGCCCCGTCGTCCGTCGCCAGAACATTCCCAGCAAAAACGTAGCAAACAGCGGCGCATTCACAAACCCGAAAACGAGCTGGAGCAAGTCCATAATGTTGTTGTACTGCTGCGCCAAAAACGCCGTCGCAATCGACAGCGCAATCCCCACCACCGTCGTCATCTTCGCCACCATCAGGTAATGCGCATCCGGCGCACCCTTCCGGATGTAGCTCTGGTATATGTCGTATGTGAACACCGTGTTGAACGCCGTCACGTTCCCCGCCATCCCGCCCATAAAACTCGCCATTAACGCCGTCAGCCCCACCCCCAACATCCCGTTCGGATAAAACTGCACCATCAACGTCGTCAGCGCCTGGTCATAGTCGTAGCTCGCCCCCTTCATCGGCAGCGTATATCCGCTCCCCGTGTTCATCAGCGCCACCGCCGCCAAGCCCGGCAAAATCACCACAAACGGCAGCAGCATCTTCGGAATCGCCGCCAACACCGGCGTCCGACGCGCGTCGTTCATGCTCCCCGCCGCCATCGCCCGCTGCACCACCAGAAAGTCCGTGCACCAGTACCCAAAACTCAAAACAAACCCCAGCCCCGCCGCCAACCCGAACCACTCCACGCCCATCCCGTTCTGCTCCGGGCTCCCCGTGTAAGCCCATAAATGCGTCATCTGCGGCGCGACGTTCTTCTTGATCCCATCCCATCCGCCCACCCGCTGCACCGCATAGAACGCCAGCGGAGCAAACCCCAGCACCGTCAAAAAGAACTGCACAACTTCCGTAAAAATCGCGCTCTTCAATCCACCCAAAAATGTATAAACCAGCACAATCGTCGCCGACAAAATCACCGACGCCGTAAAGCTCCATCCCAACATCAACTGAAATAGTAGTCCCAGCGCATACATCGAAACACCCGAAGAGAACAGCGTCATCACCGCAAAACTAACCGCGTTCAGTCCCCGCGTCTTCTCGTCAAACCGCAGCTTCAAATACTCCGGCACCGACCGCGCCTTGCTGCCGTAATAAAACGGCATCATAAAAACGCCGACAAAGATCATCGCCGGAATCGCCCCCGCCCAATAAAAGTGCGCCGTCATCAATCCGTACTTCGCCCCGGAAGCGCACATCCCGATAAACTCCTGCGCTCCCAAATTCGCCGCCACAAACGCCAAACTCGTCACCCACAGCGGCGTCGATCGATCCGAAATCAAAAACTGGTCCGCACTCGCCACCTTGCTCCGCAGCGTCCAACCGATGCCAAGCACGAAGAAAAGGTAGAGCGCAATGATGCCGTAATCGAGAATCGTCAGGGTCAAGCCAAGCAGTGTATCGCGTTCTGCGCGTACAATGATTTTGGTCCAATTTCATGTGGCAACAAATCTATCTTCCCATCGGCGGTAACCTCGCCGCCTCCGCGCTGGTCGCGGGCCTACCCATCGTCACTCTGCTTTTGATGCTCGGCGTCTTTCGCAAACCGGCATGGATGGCCGGCCTCAGTGGCCTCGTTACCGCTATCGCCGTCTCCCTCTTCGCCTACGGCATGCCCGCCCCGGCCGTCTTCAGCTCGGTCGCCTACGGAGCCGCCTTCGGCCTCCTCCCCATCGGCTGGATCGTCTTCTCCGCTATTCTCCTCTACCGTATCACCCTCGAAACCGGCAACTTCGAAATCGTGAAAGACTCGATCGGCAACCTCACCCCGGACCGTCGCCTCCAAGCCCTGCTCATCGCCTTCGCCTTCGGGGCGTTCATTGAAGGGGCAGCCGGCTTCGGCAGCCCCGTCGCCGTCGCCGCCGCCATGCTCACCGGCCTCGGCTTCTCGCCCTTCTACGCCGCCGGCATCTGCCTCCTCGCCAACACCGCCCCGGTGGCCTTCGGCTCTATCGGCATCCCGGTCACGACGCTGGCGCTCACCACCGGCCTCCCCGTCGCCGCCCTCAGTGCCCAAGTCGGCCGCCTCTGCGCCCCCCTCTCCTTCTTCGTCCCGTCGTATCTCATGCTCGTCATGGGCGGCTGGCGCGCGTTGCGGGGCGTCCTCCCCGCCGCTCTCATCTGCGGTGGCGCCTTCGCCGGTCTCCAATATCTCGTCTCCAACTTCCTCGGCGCCGAACTCGTCGATATCACCAGCTCCCTCGCCGCCATCGGCTCACTGGTCGTCCTCTTCAAGTTCTGGAAGCCGAAAGATACCTTCCGCCTCGAAGGCGAAAGCTCCGCCGCGCCGGAAAAGAAACACTACACCGGAATGCAACTCTTCCGCGCCTGGCTGCCCTACCTCCTCCTCGTCGTCTTCGTTCTCATCTGGGGCCAGAAAGACGTCAAAGCCTATCTCAATACCTTCACCATCAACATCCCCTGGCCCGGCCTCCACAACATGGTCGAACGCATCGCCCCCACAGTCCCCAAGCCGACCCCCTACGCCGCCATGTACGCCTTCTCCTGGCTCTCGGCCTCCGGCACCTCGTGCTTGTTTGCCGGCATCGTCGCCGCCCTCTGCCTCGGCGTCTCTCCCAAAAAGTTCGGAGGCATGCTGGTCACGACCACCAAACAACTCGCCCTCTCGCTGCTCACCATCGCCAGCGTCCTCGGCCTCGCCTTCCTGATGAACTACTCCGGCGCCACCGCCACCCTCGGCCTCGCCTTTGCCTCCACCGGCCCCACGTTCCCCTTCTTCTCCGCCATGCTCGGCTGGCTCGGCGTCTTCCTCACCGGGTCCGACACCTCCGCCAACGCCCTCTTCGGCAACCTGCAAGTCGTCACCGCCAACAGCCTCGGCCTCGATCCGGTGCTCATGGCCTCGGCCAACTCCAGCGGCGGCGTCATGGGCAAAATGATCAGCCTGCAAAGCATCGCCGTGGCCGCCGCGGCCACCGGGATGAAGGCTGCCGACGAAGCCAAACTATTCCGCTTCACCCTCCGTCACAGCGTCTTCCTGGCGACCCTAATTGGACTGCTGACTGTTCTCTACGCTTACGTGTTCTAACCGGTTCAGCACTTTGCGGGGCGCTAACAGCGCCCCGCAAAAGAAAACAGCCACTCTGGTCCTGCTGATTCCGCACCACTACCATGCTCCGGCGCGCAGTATCATTCCACCTCCCCTGCACCGCGTGTTCCCGGTCACAAGCCTCCGCCCAACACAAATCAACTTTTTGTTCCACCCCTAGGCGACGAACGAGTCGTTTCCCTTTCACCATATAGCGAATAGGGCAATAGCTCATGGGAGCGATGATCGCCTTACTAACGAGGCGGAAGTACCACAGGGAATTCTAAAACAATTCTGCTTGCTTTTGTTCCCGAAGCATTTATACTAACCAGGAATTCTCTCATTTTCCCAACGAGAGATCTCTGGACGCCGCATCCATTCCCGCATGGCATGCGGCGTCCAGACTAGTTCACCGCCCCTTCGTCGCCAGCACCGCATTCTGCGGGTCCAACGTCGCCTTCACCGCCACCCCGCTCAGCTTCAACCGATACGGCGTACTCGTCCCGTCCGTCCGAATCCACTGCGTCTCCGTCTTCCCCCCGCGATACACAATCTCCACCGGCACATCCAGCGAATAATCCTCGTCCACCTCGCTCTGCTCAATCGTCCCCTGCCCCAAAACCTTGCTCCCCGCTAATTTCAACGTTGGAATCCCCGTCCCGCTGATCCATGTCCCCGCGAAGTTTTCCAGCTTCGGGTCCAGATCCCCCTTCGGCAGCAACCGTGCCGCCTCTTGCAGAAACCCCGCCGCGCTCAACCTCCGCCCCTGATACTCCCGCACAATCTTCCCAAGCAACTGCTCCCACGCCGCATCCCCCAACCGCCGCCGCAGCATGTGCAAAATCCACGTCCCTTTCTCGTATGTAATCACCCGCCAAGCCTCTGGAGCCTCCGACGATTCCAACCGCAACCCCAAACGAATCGGCCCCACCGAATCGATCGTCTTCCCCGCTTTGGTCTTCGTCAGCAAGTGCTGCCGATACCCATCCAACACCTGGTCCAACACCTTCACGCCCTTTCGTTTCTCCAGCAGCATCAGCGCCGAATAGTTCGCCAGCGCCTCCATCATCCACTCCTCCTGGTAGCTCGAACTCGCCACCTGGTTCCCCCACCACTGGTGCGCCACCTCATGCGCCACCAGAATGTCCGAAAAAAATACCCGCTGATACGCGTCGTCCGTCGACGGCGGCCGATCCCGCGGGTCCAGATACGAAAGCGTCGAAAGATAAATCAACCCTGGGAACCCTTGCCCAAACGTCCCCGGAATCGGCGAAACCGAAAGCGTCTTCAGCGGAGGAGGCCCCAATTTCGCCGCGAAAAATTCGTACGCATCCGCTACCTCCCCCGCCAGCCGCGCAATCGCTTGCGCCGGGCTAGGGCTCGGAGCCGGGGCCAGCGTCTCCATGCCCCTCCGCGCCGGCCCCCGCTGCATTGGTCCCAACGTCGGAACCACCAGCAACTCCTGCCGTCGCGGAGCCAGCGCCGTCTCCACCGCTTGATTGGCATACATCTCCACCTTCAACCCGTGCCGCTCCACCGTCGACCGTTTATACTCCCCCACGTTGAAACCCACAAACCGCAAAGGCACATTTGACCCAAATTCACTCACCACCTCCAGTGGATTCTCCGTCGCCCTCTCGCCCGTAATCTCCCCGCTCGCCACCACCGTCAACTTGCGCGCATGCCGAAACCTCATCGAGTACGTCGCAAACTGCGTCCCGTGGTGCGGATACCAAGTCCCCCGCGCACTCACCGCATACACCCCATTGCCTACCGCGTAAACAACGTTGCCTTCGTGCTCAATCTCCACCTCATGCGGCCCTTCCGCCAACGCCGCCGCCGGGCTCAACAGAAACGCTTCGTCATCACTGCCGCGCAGCAGGCTCCCCCGCAGTCCCTCGCGCTGATACACCTCCACCGCCTGCCCATCAATCCGCGCCCCGGTCACCCGCATCCGTCGCGAAATATCAAACGCCAGCAGCGCCCCGGTTCGCTTCCGCGCCCCCTTCGCCGGCATCACAATCTGCACCTTCGTCCTCGCCTTAAGTTGCAGATTCGCCTCCAGTCCTGCCTCAATCGCAAAGTGACGCACCTGGAAATCCAACTCCGGCATCGCCGTCCGCCCCTGCCGAGTCCGTCTCGCCGGAAAACTTGTCCAGATGTCGTAGTAGCTCCGGTTCTCCCGAAACGTCATCTGCCCCACGGTCACTTCGTCCCGCGCCTGCGGGTCAAAAATCACATCGAAGTTCCCAAACCGCGTCTTCGCCAGCGCCGCAAAGAAGAGCCCCTTCTCCCGCTCTATTCCCCCCGCAAGGTCCTCAATCAGCCGCGTCTCAAAACTACCCGTCAAGCTCCGCAGCGTCGGCGTCCATTGCCCGGCCAGCAACGCCCCCATCTCGGCCACCGGCTGTAACTGCCGCTCGGCGATCATCGCTTCGATCTCCTCCCCCGTCCGGTCGGTAAACAGCAGCAAGGCACCCTTGAAATGCTCGTTCAACGTCGGCGTCTGCGTATAGTGCGTCAGCGCCGCCCGCTCGCTCGCATCCGGCGGCACCAGCAGCAACTCCCCGTCGCCTTGGTCCGTTTCCGCGCTGAAAAACGCCGCCAACGGAGCCCCCGCCACCGGCTTCGCCAAAATTAAAAAGCCGTCCGTCAAAAACAACTTCACATCGTCGCGCAGAATACTGAAATCCCGCACCCGATAGCAGCGGCCCGCGTCAAACGACGCCTCCCGCAGCAGCGCCGCCGTCTCCGCCGCCGTACTGGACAGCCCTACGCCCGCCGTCCACAGCAGCCAAAAGCCGCTAAATAAACATCTCTTCGTCTGCCGTAACTTGCGCCACATTCGCCGGGGAACCCTTTAGCAAGTGTGCCACGGCCGAACGCACCCCGGCCGCCACCCCGTTGATCTCCCGCAAGGGTCGAACAATCGAAGTCTGCACCCCGGTCACCGTGCTCTGTACCCGAGCCATCGTGTCATCGAGCAACACTTCCACCTTGTCCATCTGCACCCGAGCCCGGCCCGAGGCGTCTTCAATCAACGAATCCACGCGAATAAGCTGCGTCTTCGTCAAATCCAACACCTCGTTGGCCCGCTTCGTCACGCTCATGATCTCTCGGCTCGATTCGCTGAGAGTCTTCTCCGCCGTCGCCAGGGCCGCCTCCGCCTTAGGCAGAAACGCATCGAGACTCTTCTTGATTTCTCCCGCGGTCTTGGCCATCTTCATTGAAGCCACAGCCTGCACAACAAAAGAAATGGCCGTGATTGCCACGAACACGGTCATGACAGTAAGTAGAGTTTCCTGGTTCATAAGGCGGAGTGGTTACCTTGCTCAAATCAAACGAATGCTCAAATCGAACTAAAAATTAATCGGCAGCCACGCCCGCATCGTCCCGCATCGCATCACGGTACGCCTGCTTGCCCGCATCTACTGCGGCCACAACCTGCTCTTTCTGCCGTTGCAAAACGGACTTGCCTTTGTCTACGGCCTCAGTCGCTTGTTCCCGCAAATCATCCGATTTACGTCTCAAAAAGTCCCCGCTTTCATCGGCCTTCGACCGGAGCAGCGCACGGGTCTCTTCCCCCGACTTCGGGGCGAAGAGAATTCCGACGGCCACGCCAATCCCAACACCAAGAAAGAAATACGGAATACGCTTATCTTCGTCCATTTTGTTCCCTATTGTGTAGTGTACAGCAGTCTCTGTGATCAAGGACGCCTCGCCTACCCCGAACTGTTCCACAATATTTGCATATGGCTATGCGTCGCGCCCCTTCGAAACTCTACTCCGGGGAAGCTCTCATGAACTTCGCCCTCCGCTCCCTCAGCAGCCGATCCTCCACCGTCGCCGAACTGAAGAAGAAACTCGAAGCCCGCGCCGAAGACCCCACCGAAATCCCCGGCATCCTCGCCCGCCTCGAAGAATCCCGCCTGCTCAACGATGAACGCTTCGCCGAATCCTACGCCCAAGGCCGCCGCGACCTCCGCCTCTTCGGCCCCCAACGTGTTCGCCGCGAACTCGCCCAACGCCAAATCCCCCAAGCCGTCGCCGAAGCCTCTCTCGCCGAAGCTTACGGAGCGGTCGATGAAGTCGCCCTCGCTCTCGCTCACCTCGAACGCAAAATCCGCGTCCCCGACCCCGCCGCCCACTTCAAAGACCCCAAAAACCTCCAAAGCGCTTTCCGCAAGCTCGTCTACGCCGGCTTCTCCCCCGGTGCCGCCAGCAAAGCCCTGAAGAAATTCTCCGCTAACGCCGTCGAACTCGAAGACTTCGACCCATCTATTGACGACTGACGACTAGCGCGTTTCCCAACCCGCCTTCGTAATCGTCCCCGCCGCATCCGCCACTATCGTCACAATCAACAACTCCGGCGTCTCCGGAATCGCCGTCTCCTCCGGGTCTTTCCATACGCACATCTGCGTCCCGCCGCTCCCCGTCTCCATCTCCCGCGGATACCCCAGCAGCTGAAACGCCTCTTGCAGATCCTGTCCCGCCAATCGCCCTACCATCGCGTCCATAAACCGCCTCCTCCGCCGGATCTTCCAAGCCAACAACGCGTCTTTCCCCACCAAGACAAGCCATAGAATCACAAGAAACGAAAATAGAGTGAAAATCTCGATCATTGCCTATTCAATATCTGATGCATCCTGATAGCCTGTGACTGTGAAATCATCGCTGCTCGATGGCTTGAACCCCGAACAACTCGCCGCCGCCGAAGCCGTCTTCGAACCCGTCCTCGTCATGGCCCCCGTCGGCACCGGCAAAACCAGAACCCTCGTCGCCCGCGCCGCCCAAGCCATCGCCTCCGGCATCGCCCCGGAAAACATTCTCTGCGTCTCGTTCACGAACCGCGCCTCCAAAGAGATCCGCGAACGCCTCCAAACCGACCTCGGCTCCACCGCCCAGAAAATCCAAGCCCGCACCTTCCACGGCCTCTGCGCCATCATCTGCCGGGCCGAAAGCGAAGTCCTCGGCATCGACCGCGACTTCGTCATCTGGGACGACGACGACTGCCGCGAGGCCCTCCTCCGCGTCTGCGCCAACCGCCAAATCGTCATCGACCACTACGACAACGACCGCTTCTCCGGCCTCCTCTCCGGCGTCACCCAAGACGCTAAACTCGGCCTCATCCACACCGACTACGAAGAGCACTTCCGCGTCAAACTCGACAAGGTCAATCTCAAAAACACGAGCCGCGCCCAAGCCTTCTCCGTCCAAAAAATCTTCGAGGATTACGAACGCGAAATCCGCTCCAACCATGCCGTCGATTTCGCTGACCTCATCTCCATGATCCGCCACCTCTTCAACGAGGACGAGTTCGCCCTCGCCCGCTGGCAGGATCGCCTCCGCTGGATCCAGGTCGACGAAGTGCAGGATACCAACCTCCCCGAATACGCCATCCTCTCCTCCCTCGCCCGCCCCACCCGCCACCTCGCCTTCTTCGGCGACGTCGACCAAACCATCTACGAATGGCGCCACTCCAACCCCAAAAAAATCCTCGACATCTTCCGCGCCGACTTCGCCCCCGTCCGCGAAATCCACTTCGTCCGCAACTACCGCTCCACCGAACACATCCTCAACGTTTGCCGGACCATCATCCACCAATGCCCCGGCGCCATCACCGAGTCGCTCGAATGCCACTCCGCCGAACCCGGCCCCCCCGTTGAGTTCCACGAAGCCCAAACCGCCGCCACCGAAGCCCATTGGCTCGCTCGCCGCGCCATCGCCATTCGCGCCGAAGACCAATGCGCCTGGCGCGACATCGCCATCCTCACCCGCTCCAACAACGCTGCCATGGAGATCTCCGCCGCCTTCGTCGACGCCGAAATCCCGCATTTCCTCGCCGAGCAGTACCGCTTCTTCCATCGCGCCGAAGTCCGCGACGCCGTCGCCCATCTGCGCCTCATGCGCAACCCCTACGATGGCAACAGCCTCCGCCGCGTCCTCCAGCGCCCCCCCAAAGGCATCGGCCCCGCCACCCTCGAAAAAATCCGCACCCTCCCCCGGCCCCTCTGCCTCCGCCTCACCGACTTCGCCGATTCGCTCACCTACGAACACGGCGACCCCTACCAGCCTCTTCTCGACGCCTGGGCCGAAAATCGCGTCGTCGTCTTCGATACCGAAACCACCGGTACCGATACCACCGACAACGAAATCGTCGATATCGCCGCCGTCCGCACCGGTGCCGATGGCGAACAAGCCCGTCTCCAGTTCCTCGTTCGCCCCCGCGGCACCGTCGGCCTCTCCGAAACCATCCACGGCTACTCCGACGCCTTCCTCAAAGCCAACGGCGTCCCCCCGCTCGAAGCCCTCGAAGCGTTCTCCCTGTTCATCGATGGCTGCGTCCTCGTCGGCCACAATCTCGTCTTCGATATCCGCACCGTCGAAGCCGCCCTCCGCCGTGAAAAACTCCCGCACGCCCTCCCGCCCCGCTGGTTCGATACCCTCGAACTCACCCGCCGCTTCCAAAGCCTCCCCTCCTACCGCCTCGGCGATATCTGCGCCTCCAAAGGCATCCCCCTCGTCAACGCCCATCAAGCCATCGGCGATGTTCTGGCGACCGAACAACTCCTCGCCCGCCTCATCGTCCCCCTGCGCGAACACGCCCTCCAGCGCCGCGAAGCCATCATTAGCCACGGCGGCCACTTCGCCCTACTCGCCAAGCAACTCGCCGAATGGCGCACCCTCGCCTCCACCCACCGACCCCAGGAAACTCTAGGTGAAATCCTCGCCACCTCCGGCCTCGTCGAGTGGTATCGCAAACAGGATTCCGGCGAACAACGCGTCCAAAATCTCGTCGACCTCTGCGCCATGTTCGAACGCTACGACGACCCCTCCCTCCCCCCCGACCTCGCCACCGAAGCCGTCCTCGAAATCTCCTCCCTCGGCAACGACGCTGACCGCTATCTCCAGAAGGAAGACCGCGTCCTCCTCCTCACCGTCCACCAAGCCAAAGGCCTCGAATTCCCCACCGTCATCCTCGCCGCCGCCACCGACAACGAATTCCCCGCCTGGCTCGCGCAGAAAGAAGGCCGCCTCACCGAAGAGCACCGCCTCTTCTACGTCGGCGCCAGCCGAGCCCGCCGCCGCCTCATCTTCACTTGGCACCGCCAAAACAACTTCAACCGCCCCCAGGAACCCAGCCGCTACCTCCGTAAACTCCCCGGGTTCCCCAAATGATCGCCCTCTTCCTCCTCGCCGCCTCCTGCGATGAAGGCGTGGCCCTCTTTCGCCAGGGCAAACTCGAAGCCGCCCTCCCCCTCCTCGAAAAAGCCCCGCCCACTTCGTTCTGCACAAAATCCCTCGGCATCGTCTACGCCGCTCTCGGCGATTACCGCCGCGCCGAGCCCCCCCTGGGTTCATCCTGCCGCATGAACCCCAATGAACCCGACGCCTGCTATTACCATGGTCGCGCCCTCTACGCCCTCGACCGCTTCGCCGACTCCCTCGCCGCCCTCGACCGCGCCCCGTCCTCCTGGCGGGTCGCCACCGCCCGCGGACAAGCCCTCGACGCTCTCGGCCGCCCCGCCGCCGAACCCGCCCTCCGCGCCGCCCTCACGCTCCGCCAACGCGACCCCGCCCCCGTCGCCGAACCCGACCCCCTCCTCGCCCTTGGCCACTTCCTCTATCGCGAAGGCCGCTCCGCCGAAGTCCTCGCGCTCCTCCAATCCGCCCCGCCCCCCTACCAACGCATCCCCAGCTTCCACTACCTCCTCGGCCGCGCCCTCGCCCAGCAGGAACAGTGGCCCCGCGCCGCCGAAGCCCTCCGCCAAGCCGTCGCCCTAAACCCCCATCTCGCCGAGGCCCACGGCCTCCTCAGCCGCGTCTACTTCCGTCTCGGCAACCCCGAACTCGCTGCCGAACACAGCCGCCTCGCCCTTCAGGGCTCCACCACGTCCAGATAAGCGTCCACCTTCGGAACCGCCACTTTCTGCACCACCCCCGAAGGCCACCGGATCTCCAACTCCTTCACCGCCCCCTCCGCCCCCAACCCAAAGTGCGCCGCCGCCTCGCTCGAACTCGCATAGCCCACCGCCGTCGTCACCCGGTTCCACTGCGTCCGCCCGCTCCCGCCTGTCAGCCTGATCATCGCCCCAATCCCTTGCCGATTGCTCTTCGTCCCGCGCAACCGCACCCCCAGCCAGTGCCGCCCCTCCCCCAAAGTATTCCGCAAAACTACCGGAGCCTCCCCAATCCGGCTCACCACCGCGTCAACTCTTCCATCCCCGTCCAAATCGCCAAATGCCGCCCCCCGATGCAGCGCCGCCGTGCCGAAAGGCATTGCCTCGAACGTCCCGTTCCCCCGATTCCGCAGCCACAGGTTCCGCTGCCGCGACGCTCGTTCGGAATACTTCTCCGTGTTGTCCTGCACGTCCGCGCACGCGGCGAACAGATCCTTCCATCCATCGTTGTCGAAGTCGTAAATGCCTGCGCTCCAGCCGCTGTAGGCCAGCGTCGCCCGACCCACTAAACTCGCATACGTCCGGTCCCGAAACTGCCCCTGCCCCATCCCCTGAAACAGCGGAAAAGTTTCGTTCGTTAGCGCGGTCACAAACAGGTCTTCCCGTCCGTCGTTGTCCCAATCCCGGAAGTCCACCCCCATCGCCGAAAGCGCCCGTCCGTCGTCGTTAAAGGCCACGCCAGCCTGTCCCCCCATCTCCCGAAATTTCCCGCCTCCCTCGTTCAAAAACAAAGAATTGGGCTGCGTGTCGTTGGTCACCAGAATGTCCAATCGCCCGTCTCCGTTGGCGTCCCCAAACGCCAGCCCCATCCCCTTGCTCGGATGCGCCCCGATCCCACTCTGCGCCGAAACGTCCGTAAATGTCCCATCCCCATTGTTCCGGTACAACGTGTTCGCCAGTGGAGCATAGTGCTTCGGATGGCAGTAAGTCCGCACCTGTTCGCCGCACAGCAACTCCGTCGCCGGATCCCACCGCACGTAATTCACCACAAACAAATCCAAATCACCGTCGTTGTCCATATCGAACCACCCGGCCCCCACCGCCCAAGGCCCGCCCGCCCCGAGCTTCCCTGTCACGTTCGTAAATGTCCCATCGCCCCTATTCCGCCAAAGCGTATTTCCCGCCACCCCGGCCACGAACAAATCCGTCCACCCGTCGTTATCGAAGTCTCCCGCCGCCACCCCCATGTCGAACCCGGTCCCGGCCACTCCCGCCTTCTTGGTGACATCTTCAAAGCTCCCGCCGCCCAAGTTCCGATACAACCGATTCCAGTACTTCGCCGAAGTCTTCCGCAAGCTCGGCTGTTCCGCCCCGTTCGTCAGAAAAACGTCCAGCTTGCCGTCTTTGTCAAAGTCGAACAGCGCCATCCCGCCCACCATCGTCTCCGGCAAATGCTTCTCCGCCGTCAGCCCGTTTTCCAGCTTGGCCGTGATCCCGCTCCCCGCCGAAACATCCACCCAAGCCCCCGCGGCAGCCAGCAGCCAAAACCCAAGCAACATAGTCCCCATGGTAGCCCGGATACGCCAAACTGCTTCCGCATACACTTCTAATGCGATCATCGAAAGATCGAAATGGCCCTCTCTCGATTTGCCGCAATCCTTCTGGCCGGCGCTGCCCTCTGGGCCCAGCCCAGCCTCCTCCTCAACTCTGAGGACCTCGCCCGCATCGACCGCCTAGCCGCCTCCCAACCCTGGGCCGCCTCCGCCCGCGCCAGCATCCTGCAAGCCGCCGAGGCCTGGCCCCAATCCCATCTCACCAAGTTCGGCCTCCCCTCCCTCGCCCTCCCCCCCGAAGGCGGCCAGTGGACCCACCATTACGTCTGCCCCACCTCCGGTGTCCGCCTCGAATTCCGTCCCCCCTCCACCCACTACTGCCCCACCGACCAGCGTAACTACTCCGGTTGGCCCTACGACCAGGTCGTCTTCACCAATCGCCACAATGAACTCGCCGACATGGCCCGCGACCTCGCTCTCGCTTACCACTTCACCGGCCGCCGCGAGTTCGCCGAACGCTCCGCCTGGATTCTCGTCCAGTACAGCCAAAAATACCTCACCTACTCCGTCAAAGACACGCAAAATCGCTCCTCCCGCTCCGCCGGTCGCATCACCGCCCAAACCCTCGATGACTCGATCTGGCTCCTGGCCATCTCCTGGGCCTACGACCTCATCCGCGACGCCGACGTCCTCACCCCCGAAGACTCCCGCCGCATCCAGGATCAACTCCTCCGCCCCGCCGCCCAACTCATCCGCGGCAACGACATGGGCACCTCCAATTGGCAATCCTGGCACAACGCCGCTCTCCTCTCCGCCGGCCTCGTCCTCGCCGACCAACCCCTCATCGATCTCGCCCTCGATGGCCCCGCCGGCTTCCGCTTCCAGATGCGCCAATCCGTCCTTCCCGATGGCTTCTGGTTCGAAGGCGCCTGGAGTTACCACTTCTATGCCCTCGACGCCCTCGTCCGTACCGCCGAAATGGCCGCCCGCCACGGCATCGATCTCTGGGCCACTGAACCCAATCTCCTCACCCTCTTCTCCGCCCCTCTCCAACTCGTCTTCGCCGATGGCTCCCTCCCCGCCTTCAACGACTCCGGTTCCGTCAACCTCTACACCCAGGACGGCCTCTACGAAGCCGCCTATGCCCGCACCGCCGACCCGGCCCTGCTCAACGTCCTCGGCCGCCGCAATCGAGGCCGCTCCGCCCTCCTCTGGGGCCCCGACTCCCTTCCGCCCAGCCAATCCCTCCCCCTCTCCAGCACTCTCTTCGAAAACGCCGGCTACGCCGTCCTCCGCGCTCCCGCCAGCGACCACACCGTCATGCTTAAGTTCGGCCCCCACGGCGGTGGCCACGGTCACTACGACAAGCTCGGCATCGTCTCCTATGCCCTCGCCGGACCCCTCGCCATCGACCCCGGAACCCAGGCCTATACCGCCCCCTCCCATAACACCTGGGACATCACCACCGTCGCCCACAACACCCTCGTCGTCGATGAACTTCGCCAGAACGAAGCCACCGGGCGCCTCCTCTGGTCCCAGTTCGGCGACGGCTTCTCCGCCGTCTCCGCCGACGCCGGACCCGCCTACCGCAACGCGAACCTCCGCCGCACCCTCGTCCATACCGCCGACTATACCCTCGACCTCGCCGAAGCTGAATCCACCGATGGCCAACCCCACCGCTTCGATTGGGTCTATCACAACAACGGTACCCCGGTCACAAATCTCCCCCTTGTTTCCAATTGGTCCGGCTTCGGACGCGCCAACGGATATCAGCACCTCACCGACAACCGCGCCGCCATCTCCTCCGAGGACTGGCAACTCACCTTCGACGGCACCTCCACCGCCCTCTCGAACTACGGAGCCGTCTTCAACAGCACCACCAGCGTCCGCGGCCGCTGGCAACTCACTCGCCAAACCGCCTTCTCCGGACGCTCCAGCGCCGTCGCCTCCTACGAATTCAACGGCCCCGGCTACATCCTCCTCACCTCCCCGGTCATCCCCGATCTCCCCCCGTCGCCCCCCTCCGGCCTCCGCCTCATGGTCTATGGGGATGGCTCCGGCCATCGACTCTCCCTCCGCCTCCACGACTCCACCGACGAACGCTTCGTCCTCTCCGCCGGACCCGTCAATTGGACCGGCTGGCGCGAAATCTCCGTCGCCGCTCCTGAAACCGGCAGCCACTTCGGCGGCAATAACGACGGCATCTTCGACGGCCCCGCCCGCAACTTCGCCCTCGTCATCGATCAATCCCCCACCGGCCCCCGGTCCGGCCAACTCTTCCTCGACGACGTACAAGTGCTCTATAGCAATTCAGAACCCGCACTCGCCGCCGACTTCGAGTTCTTCCTCCGCCATTTGCGTGTCTCCATGCTGGCCGCCCCGGATTCGACGATCGTCACCGGGCAAGGCCTCGGCCCCGACCTTCGCCAGCCCGTTCCCTACCTCCTGGCTCGCCGCACCGCCATCAAAACCCGCTTCGTCGCCCTCCTCCAACCGATCGCCGAAGAGCCCACCATCACCGGCTTCCAACAACTTGCTCCCGATCAGTACGAAGTGGTCGGCCCCGGTTGGACCGATCGAATCCAACTGCTCTCCACCGGTCTCGATTTCCGCCGCTCGTCTCGATAGCCCGCCCAGACCTCCATCAGCGCCCCAGCGCCAATGCAACAGAGTCCTCCTGGTAACCCGGAAGCTTTCCGGGTGAGACCCTCATTCCACTCGGTATCCTAGCGCCGCGGCATTGTCTCGGACGCGAAGGTCGCGCGTGACGATCGTTACCAGAACAGGAGGATCGCCCAAAGCTTGTGCCGTTGCCAGATGAATGGCGTCTAGCGTGCGGATCGGCTCCACGGGGAACGGACGTCCGACACAAGCCAGGATCGCTTCGGTCACCGCTACGATATGACAGCGTCGGATAAATCGCTGCAGCGTGATCGTCGCAGCCCGCTCCTGCTGAACCGTGATCCTCCCCGATGTGCGCGCGCGAAGAATGGCGCGGCTGGTTTCCGCCACCGTGAGAGCAGACGTTACCCTCTGGCCCGCGGCACGGATGGAGGCTTGTGCAGCCGCATCGCCCTCTAGAATCGCCGCTACGAGAGCGCTAGATTCAACATAGGTCACTGGCGTCGCAGCAGTGCCGCTCTCCGAAAGACGACGCGAAGGAACCGTTTTAAGCTTCGCCACGGTCGCTGTCTATCAGGGTGGCCCCAGTCCCCGCAGGGAGTCGGATCTCCGGGCAGTCCTCCAATGGATCGCCGTCTTCAACCGGAGGGGTGATCACCCCCGCGGCAATCAGTTGTTCAAATTGGCTATTCCGGCCCTGCCGTTCTCCGGTCGGCCGAACAAGTTCCGCCACCACCCGCCCGTGGGCCGTGACAATAATCTGTTCTCCCGCCTCCATCCGCCGAACATATCGGCTTAGGTTATCTTTCAATTCGCGAATGCCGATTTCCATGTTCTCATTGTAGCTACAAATAGCCACTTATCACATCACCCCTCCCATCTGCGCTATCGTCACGCGGCCCATGCCCTCGCCCATCTCCGCTGGTACATCGTCGCCGCCCTCTTCCTCTCGACAGTCATCAACTACATCGACCGCCAAAGCATCTTCGGCCGCCCGCGGGAACCCAGCCGGTAGCTGCGCAAACTTCCTGGCTTCTACGGTTGAGCCCCCCGTGACCAGGCGAATGTCAGTCCTGCATCATTCGCTCATACTCATCATGCGTGCCGATCCAAAACCAAGTGAACGTGTTCTCCTCTCGAACCGCTAACGCGCGATAGGCACCGGTAACGCGGACAGACCAAAACTCACCCACCGGCTTGAGTTGAAGAGATGGATGTCTTGGGTTCTGTATGAAGATTGCGTACAGCTTGACCGCACGCCGCCGAGTTTCCTCCGGTAGCCCGTCGTAGAGTTGTCAGAATTCCGGCAGCGTCCGAGATCGGATGATCACTTTGGAGAGGGGGCTCGTTTGGCAAATTCCTCGTGCATCGACCGTACCTTGCCCTCGGCCACTTGGCACTTCACTCTCTCGGCCCAGGCCGCGCCGCGCCCCCCCGAAGTGAAGTCTTTCACCATCTGCCGATCCCAAGCGTCATAGTCGAGATCGGTTAGCCATGCGGCCAGCGAATGACGGTCATCCTCGTGCAGGTTGGAAATGGCGTCCTTGATTGCTTCGACGGTCATACCTTAACCATAACCTCGGAGGTCAGTCGAGGCAAGCCGATCTCGGACCCCTGTTTTCCTCCCCCTCCAATCTGCGCTATCGTCACACGAGCACATGCCCTCGCCCATTTCCCATCTCCGCTGGTACATCGTCGCCGCCCTCTTCCTCTCGACAGTCATCAATTACATCGACCGTCAAACCCTCTCCGTCCTCGCCCCCTACATCAAAACCGAGTTCCACTGGGATAACACCACCTTCGCCCTCCTCATCATCGCCTTCCGTGTCGCCTACGCCGTCGGCCAATCCCTCTCCGGCCGCTTTCTTGACCGTATCGGCCTCCGCCGGGGCCTCCCCCTCGCTGTCGCCTTCTACAGCCTATCCGCGATGGCCACCACCTTCACCTCCGGCCTCACCAGCCTGGCCGCCTGCCGCTTCCTCCTCGGCGCCGGCGAATCCGCCAACTGGCCCGGTGCCGCCAAGGCCGTCGCCGAATGGTTCCCCCGCCGCGAAACCGGCTGGGCCGTCGCCATCTACGATTCCGGCTCCGCCGTCGGCGGTGCCATCGCCCCCCTCCTCGTCTACTCCGTCTATCACTTTTTTAACGACTGGCGCCCCGCCTTCTTCCTCACCGGCTGCCTCGGCCTCCTTTGGATCCCCCTCTTCCGCTGGCTCTACCATCCCCCCGAAACCCACCCTCGTCTCTCCGCCGCCGAACGCGCCGACATCCTCGAAAACCGCGCCGACCCCGCCCCCACCGGAGCCCCGCCCCTCCCTTACTCCACTCTCCTCCGCCTCCCCCAAACCTGGGGCATCATCCTCTCGAAAACCTTCACCGACCCCGTCTGGTACCTCATCACCGACTGGTTCGCCATCTATCTCGTATCCAAAGGCTACCAACCTGAACAAAGCCTCCTCGCCTTCTGGGTCCCCTTCCTCGCCGCTGACATCGGCAACTTCGCCGGCGGCGGAGTCTCCAGCATCCTGATCCGTCGCGGCTGGACCACCCTCCGGTCCCGCCGCTTCATCGCCCTCCTCTCCGGCCTCGGTATGTCCACCCTCGCCGGAGCCGTCTTCGTCGATTCCTACGCCGCCATGATCGCCTGCTTCGCCGTCTCGACGCTCTGCTACGCGGCGTTCTCCACCATCGTCCTGGCCCTCCCCGGCGATCTCTTCCCGGCCCCCAGCGTCGCCTCCGTCAGCGGCCTCAGCGGCACCGGCGCCGGCCTCGGCACCATCGCCGCCACCCTCCTCACCGGCATCATCTCGGACCGTTACTCCTTCGCCCCCGTCCTCCTCGTCGCCAGCGTCGTCCCCCTCCTCGCCACGGCCTTCCTCCTCACTTTGATTCGAAGTGCTCCGAACTCGTTACCATCCCCCGCTCGTCAAACAGATTGAAATACCAAGCCGTCGCCCCCGCCGGCACCTTCGCCGAAGCCCGCTTCCCCGTCATCAAAGCCGACACCGATTCCCATTTCCGATCCGGCCACTTCCCCCGGTCCATCGTGTAGTTCAACTCCGCCTTCACCACCTTCACCTTCGACGAAAACTGCACCGCCTCCCGCTCCGCGGTCACCACCTTCCCCAGCGGCTTGCCTCTCTTCAAAATCGAATCCGCAAACGTAAAAATCTCCGCCGGCTGCGCCCCGTCCGGATGGCTATGCTTCATCCTTACCCGAATCGCCAACGTCCGCGGCCCTGTCGCCAACCGATACGATTTCTGCAACGACGAAAACGGATAAGCAAAATCGTTCGTCCCCGTCACCCACAACATCGGCACCTTCGACCCCGGCAGATACACCGACGGATCCCACCATGAAAGCCACCGCTTCGCCCGATCCGGCTCCATCGCCGCGAAGTCCTTCAACCAAGCCGAATCTTCGCCCAAAAAACCGCACCCATACACCGGAGCCGCGAACTTCAACCGCCCATCAATCCCCGCCACGATGTCCGTCAAATAACCGCCCCAAGAAATCCCCGTCACTCCAATCCGCCCCGCGTCCACCTCCGGCATCGACCGCAGCAACGAATGCCCCAACACCGCCGCCGCCACCGCATGGTAGCTCCACTGATCCCCCGAAGGCTCATCGATCGCCTTGAAACCGCCCCATCCCTCCGGCCCGCCGAACTCATGATGCGCCTTCACCGGATTCCACAACTTCCCCGCCACGGCCGTCTCCGGCCGCAACCCGCCCGTGTCCATCGCAATCGCCGCATATCCCCGCACGTTCCACATCCGCACCCACTCCGCGAATGCCGTCCCTCCGCCCCCATGAATCAGCACCATCGCCGGCAGCTTCTTCCCTTTCGGAGCCCCATAGTAAGCAAACACCCGCGTCGGCTTCCCTCGAAACGGTACCGACTCATAGTAAAGCGCCCTCACCCCCGGCTCCTCCGTCTTCGCCTCGTAAACCCGCGGCTTCTCAAACAAGGTCGCCAAATCCCAAGGCAGCAGCAGAAAAAACGCAAGGAATATCATGCCCCCGATTCTACAACCCCAGCTTCCCCTCCAGCTCCACAATCGAAGGCTCCACCACAAACTCCTCCCCCCCCCGTCCGACTCGGTAACCGCGTCGGACAAACCGGCCCTGCCCACGCCGCGATCATCTTCCGCAAATCCGGAACCTTCTCCTCGTTCCCTAACCGTCCATCCCCCTCCGCAATCCCCATCAACAACTCGCCCAGCGAATGCTGGCTAAACCCGCTCCAATCGCCCTTCTGCCTCTCCCCGCAAACCTCGAAGTCCGCCACCCCCTTCTTCAGCAGCGGATCTCCCCTCATCGGGGGCATCCCCTTGCTCGCCGTCAAAGACACCGAACCCCTTGGCGTCCTTACCCTAGTATTTTTCGCCTCCGCCGCCAGCGTCGCCTCGGAAATCTTCATCCTTATCCCCCCGCAAAACCGGCGAAAAACACCTCCCGACCCTTGTGGTCAAACCGAACCGGCTCCTGCGCCAGCACGATCGTAGCAACTGCAATCAGCAAAAAAGAGTGTGTGTCAGGTCTTCATGTTTCCATCCCGCTCCCAAGCTCTCGAAATCCCTCGCCCCAGCCGACGATCCGTATTTCTTTTTCGACAAACCGTATCTTTCGTATCCTGAATTGTTGCCTCCTCCCATGCCCTCCTCCAAGAATGATTGGATTCCCACCCTGACGATGCTTCTCGTCAGCCTCATCAGCTACATCGACCGGAACACCCTCGTCCTTCTCGCTCCCGTCATCCTCGAAGAAATGCACCTCTCCGGCGAGCAGTACGGCTACGTCATCAGCGGCTTCAGCATCGCCTACATGATCGCCAACCCCCTCTGGGGCAATTGGATGGATCGCTTCGGCATCAAAGCCACCATGACCATCGCCGTCGCCTTCTGGACCCTCTCCAGCGTCTCCCACGCCTTCACCATCGGGTTCGTCTCCCTCTTCGCCGCCCGCTTCGCCCTCGGCTTCGGTGAAGGAGCCACCTTCCCCGGCGGCCTCCGCACCGCCTTCCAAACCCTCCCCCCGGAACACCGCGCCAAAGGCGTCGCCGTCGCCTACTCCGGTGGCTCCCTCGGCGCCGTCGTCACTCCCTTCATCATGACCCCCGTCTTCCAAGCCTTCGGCTGGCGCGGCGCCTTCTGGTTCACCGGCTTCGTCGGCCTCGCCTGGCTCCTCCTCTGGCAGTTCATCAGCCGCCGCCCCGCCATCCAAAAACCCGTCGAAATCGCCCAAGCCTCGACCGCCAAGCCCCGCCTCACCGACCCCCGCCTCTGGAGCTTCATCCTTATCTACGCCTTCGGAGCCCTCCCCCTCGGCTTCGTCCTCTACTACTCTTCTCTCTATCTCCGCGCCCTCGGCCTCTCTCAAATCCAAATCGCCCAACTCCTCTGGGTCCCACCCCTCGGCTGGGAGGCCGGCTACTTCTTCTGGGGCTGGTTCACTGACCGCGCCCGCGGCTCACTCCGCACGGTGCTCTCGATCCTCACCCTCCTCAGCCTCCCCCTCGCCGCCGTCCCCTATCTCCCCGGCGTCATCGCCCCGCTCGTCGCCATGTTCTTCGCCATGTTTGTCACGGCGGGCTTCATCATCGCCGGCGTCGCCTACGGCACCAGCGTCTTCGGTACGAAGCACGCCGGCTTCATCGCCGGCCTCGGTGCCGGCTCCTGGTCTGCCCTCGTCGCCCTCACCATGCCCATCTTCGGCCGCCTCTTCGATCAGAAGCTTTTCGCCGACTCCTTCCTCCTCGCCATATGCTTCCCCCTCATCGGAATGGGCACGTGGTTGCTCGTCAACCGTCGTCCCCCTGCTATCCTGGGCGAACGCAATGCTTGATCCATCTCAAATCGCCGTCGGCGTCATCTGGTTCGTTGTCTTCCTCCTTTCCGCCACCGCCCACGAAGCCGCCCACGCCTGGGCCGCCCTCCGCGGAGGCGACTCGACGGCCTATCATTTCGGCCAAGTCACTCTCAGCCCCCTCCCCCACATCCAACGCGAGCCCTTCGGTATGCTCGTCTTCCCCTGGCTGACTTTTTTCATGAACGGTTGGATGATGGGCTGGGCCAGCGCCCCCTATGATCCCTATTGGGCCGTCCGCTACCCCCGCCGCGCCGCCTGGATGTCCCTCGCCGGCCCCGTCGCCAACTTCATCCTCGCCATCATCGCCGCCGTCCTCATTCGCGTCGGCCTCCTCATCGGCCTCTTCCGCCCCGGCTCCACCATGCGCTTTACTGACGTCGTCCAAGCCGCCGACGGTGCCGCCGCCCCCATCGAAGCTATCGCCACGCTGCTCAGCATCATGTTCGCCTTGAACATCCTCCTCGGCGTTTTCAATCTCATCCCTCTCCCGCCCCTCGACGGCTTCACCGCCATCGGCCTCATCCTCCCCGAGTCCATGGCCGGCAAGCTCCGCGAATGGCAGATCACCATGGGCGGCTACCAGATCATCGGCATGTTGATCGCCTGGCAGGTCGCCGGCTACGTCATCGGTCCGGCCTACTACGTCGGCCTCACCATCCTCTTCCTCGGCTATTGAACCCGCGCATCCACCACCACCTCGCCCCCCTTCATCACCCAGCGCACCTTGTCAATCACCACGCGGATATCCGCCAGCGGATCCCCCTCCACCGCCACAATATCCGCGAACTAACCAGCCCGCAGCGCACCCAGCGAACCCTCCTGCCCCAGTAACGCCGCCCCGTTCCCCGTCGCCGCCCGCAACCCCTGCTCCGGCGTCATCCCCCCCCCAACTCCCCACCTTCTCCGACATCCGCGAAATCCAAAAACAACTTAAAGCCCAAGGCCTAAAACTAACCACCGAAGCCGACGAAACCACCAAAGGCCCCGCCCGCTTCACCCTCACCGACCCCGACGGCAATCAAATTCTCTTCGACCAACACGTCTAAGACAGCAGCAATTCCAAATCCTCCCGCTTCAAATCCCGAATCAAACTGTTATCGCCCTGAATAATCGAAGCCGCCAGGTCCCGCTTCGACCTCTGTAACTCCAGCACCTTCTCCTCCACCGTATCTCGCGCAATCAGCCGATACGCAAAAACCGGCCGCTGCTGCCCAATCCGATGCGCCCGGTCCACCGCCTGCGCCTCCACCGCCGGATTCCACCACGGATCCAACAAAAATACATACTCCGCTGCCGTCAAGTTCAACCCCAACCCCCCCGCCTTCAAACTAATCAAAAACAACTTACAATCCGGATCCCCCTGAAACCGTTCCACCTTCCCCTGCCGGTCCCGCGTCTTCCCGTCCAGATACTCATAAACCACCCCCGCCTTATCCAACCTACCCCGCAAAATCCCCAAGAAACTCGTAAACTGCGAAAACACAATCGCCTTATGCCCCGTCTCCATCACCTCCCGCAACTGCTCCTCCAGCGCCTCCAGCTTCGCGCTCGGCTCCCCCACCCGTTTCGCGTCAATCAACCCCGGATGGCACGCCGCCTGCCGCAAACGCAGCAGCGCCTCCAACACCATAATCTTCGATTTCGCCAAACCATCCGTCTCAATCCGCTGCCGCAGCCCATCCCGATAGTGCTTCTTTAACTCATCGTAAAGCTTCCGCTGCGCCGGCTCCATCTCGCAATACACCGTCTGCTCCGTCTTCGCCGGCAGCTCCTTCACCACTTGGTCCTTCGTCCGCCGCAGAATAAACGGCCGCAGCGCATGCGCCAGCAGCGCCCGCGTCTCCGGCTCCATCGTCTTCCCCCCGCCGCTCGTCAGCTGAAACACACTCGCCGCCCCCAACATCCCCGGATTCAAAAACTCAAACAGGCTCCACAACTCCCCCAAATGGTTCTCCACCGGCGTCCCGCTCAGCGCCAGCCGATGCCGACTCTGCAGCAGCCGCACCGCCTTCGCCGACTCCGTCCCCGCGTTCTTCACCGCCTGCGCCTCGTCCAACACCACGTAGTCAAACGCCACGTCCTTCAGCCGCACCGCATCCCGCCGCAGCGTGCCGTAAGTCGTCACCACCAAATCATAATCCGTGAAATCGCCAAACTCCCGCCCCAGCCCCGTGTAGTCCAATACCCGCATCTCCGGCGTAAACCGCCCCGCCTCCTGCTTCCAGTTGAAGATCAGCGATTTTGGCATCACCACCAGCGACGGCCCGTGCTTGCCCCGCCGCCCCTCCAACATCGCCAACACCTGCGCCGTCTTTCCCACCCCCATATCGTCCGCCAGGCACCCCCCAAACGAGAACCGCCGCAGAAACTCCATCCACCCCAACCCTTCGCATTGGTAGTCCCGCAACTGCCCCATAAATCCCGGCGGCTGCGCCACCGCCTTCACCCCTTCAAATACCTTCAGCTCATTCCGAATCCGCGCAAACGTCTCGTCAAACGTCGCCTCCGGCTGCGACGCCAGCAAGGCGTCCAGCAGCCCCGCTTGGCTCTTGCGAAAACGAATCTCCCCCTTCACCGCCGTCCCCATCCCTGTCAACATCCCGATCCGCCGCAGCCACTCCTCCGGAAGTACCCCGTACGTCCCATCGTCCAGCCGAACCATGCTCTCCCCGCGCCGCATCGCCTCCAACAGCGCCGGCAACTTCGCCGACGTCTCGCCATACTCCACTTCACCCTGCAGTTCAAACCAGTCGACTCCGCTCGAAACCCCCAGCTTAAAAGCGCCCGGCCGCCGAAACACCTTTCCATCGGCGTCCAAATGCCACCCGCCCTCCACCAACCGCCGCACCAGCGCCGGTAACTTCGGTACCAATATCTCCCATCCCGGCGTCGGCTCGTAGGCACTCGGCGGCAGCGCCTTCGCCCCGCCGTCGAGCAAAAACTGCCGCGCCAATTTCTCCGCCGCCGCATCCCGCCGTACGAACCGGCGGCTCTCCGCATCCATAAACCCACTCGCCCTGTCATACTCACTAAATTGCCGCTCTTCATACGCGAACGAAAGCAGCGCGCTGAAACGATTCCCGCCGCTTTCGATCCGCAAACAAGGCCGCGGCGCGCCACTCATCGTTTCAAATTGCAGCGACTCCGGCAACTCCAGCTCCGGCAACCCCGGCGAGCCCACCAGCTCCTCCAGCAACTCGTGCAACTCCGCTTCCGGAACCTCAAACTGCGGCGGGTGACTCAGCAGCTTCATCCAGTCGAGGCGTGCATCTTCCGCTAACGGACTTACCTTCCCCTTCCCAAACACCATCCCGCCCTTGGTCACCACCGACACTTCGGACAACTGCAAACTCTCCTCCCCGCGCCGAAACACACCTTCCAATAGCCAATTCTTCGCTGTGCCTTCCCGCAGCCGCAGTCCAAATCGCCACGCCCCCGCGTCGCTCCACTCGAGCAGCGCCAATCGGTCCGGCCGATCCGGGCTCCCCAAATAACATCGGCCCGTCCGCACGATCATCGGCACCAACGTCTCTGCCAGCGGATGCGGAATCATGCACGATGCCGAGATCTGCGAACCATAGCCGCTCGCCTGCCGACTATAACCGTATTGATCCGTTCCTCCCGTGATCGCCGAAAAAATCGCTCGATCCTCGGCCGGCAGTTGCGGCAACAGATTCCGGTCCAGCCTCAAGGGCCTTTGCATCCCGAACGCGCCATTCATTTTGCGGTCTTGCGCGTGGAACCAAATCACCGTCTCTCCCGTCGACGCGCTCTCGCTCAAATCGACGATATATAAAATCTGACGCTTCTCCGGCCACTCTTTCCCCGCGATAAACCTCTCCCCCGGACTCTTCGACAAGCCCAACATCTGCTTCTTCCATTGCGGAACTTTCGGTAACGGGGCGACCTGCTTGGGCGGCGGAATGAAAGCCCACCGCGGCGGCGTCTCCGGTTCGTCGTCAAACAAATTAAAACCGATGTCGTCCAACCCCACTTCGTGGATATCCCGAATGTTCTCTACCGCACTCAGCAGCCCCCTGCTCTCGGCCTCTAATACCGTCGCCCAAAGATGCTCACATGGCCCGTCCGAACCAAAATACGGGCACTCACAGTACAACGAAAGGTCTCCCCCCTCCCACTCGATTTCTACCTCATACCGATTGCGCGAACCCCGCACCACCGCGGTGACGCGATGAGCCGTTCCCTCTCGAATCGTGGCTGCGCACTGCACATAGTATTTGTTCCCCCGCGCCCGCACCTCCCCCTCGAACGCCCGCGCCACCTGCGTCGAAAGATTCATCGCCCCGCCCCCTGCCGTGTCTGCCGAACCAGCTCGACCGCTGCCCAACCGGCCCTCCTCTGCCCGTCGTCTTGATGAATCCCACCTCCCAACGCGTTGCCTCCCCTCTCCGCGTCCGGCCCTTCCCAGCGCAGCGCTTCCCGCACCGCCTCTGCCGCGTTCCCGTCACTCGGGCACCCACCAACAAAAAAGAGCTCAGTCGTCATAAAATCACCTCAAGAAAACAGCCACTGCGCAGCAAGAACAATCCCCCCCCACGAACAATGTCTCCCAGTCCGTCTCGTTCCACCGCACCAAACAAACCGGCAGGTAGGTGTCGGAGTGTTCCGCCCGCCTTTGATTATAACGAGCCGCCCGATCGGTCTTCGAGCAGCCTCCCCGGGTCATCAAAATCTCCAAACACTCGACCACTACCAGCCCCGCCGACCAGCGAAATCCATCCCCCCTCCGGACCATCGGAATCGCCCCCATACCGCCCACGAAGCCCCCCCCAATATGTGCAAAAGCAGGGTCCCCGCTGCGGTATTGTGAAGTCTCATGCCCGAAGATGTCATCAAAGCGATTCGGACTGGGGACACTGCCGCCCTCGACCGCCTCTTGACCGCCCACCCCGCCCTCGCCACCGCCCGGCCCGACGGCCACCGTACTCTCCTCCACATCGCCACCGATTGGCCCGGCCACTTCCCCCGCGTTCGCCAAACCATCGCGACGCTCATCGCCCTCGGAGCCGACGTCAACGCCCGCGCCCTCGGCCTGCCCCATTCCGAAACGCCCCTCCACTGGGCCGCCAGCAGTGACGACGTCGAAGCCCTCGATGCCCTCCTCGACCACGGAGCCGATATCGAAGCCCTCGGCGGCCTCATCGGCGGCCTCACGCCTCTCGCCGACGCCGTCGCCTTCGCCACCTGGCGCGCCGCCCGCCGCCTCGTCGCACGTGGAGCCCGCCCCAACATCTGGCAAGCCGCCGCCCTCGGCCTCATGGCCGAACTCGAAGCCCACTGCCACGCCGATCCCGCCCCCACCCCCGACGCCATCACCAACGCCTTCTGGGCAGCCTGCCACGGAGGCCAACTCCACACCGCCCAATATCTCATCAGCCGCGGAGCGCATCGAAACTGGATCGGCCACGATCGCCTCACCCCCCTTGCCGCCGCCCTGCGCAACGGATCCAACCCCGAACTCATCGCCTGGTTACGAGGCGCGTGTAGCCTCAGACATCCTGACCTCTATGGAAATTACATCGAGCCGATTTCGTAGACGAGGCGCAAATCGGTCCCTGGGAAAATGGTCTGGGTGGCATTGAGGTGAACGCAGAGGTGGCGCGGGGCGACGTCGTGGGCGTTCTGCGCGAGATGATGGAGCCGGACCGTGAGTGTCTTGGCCAAAAGATCG
>Ga0209086_10000016_pt1 | contig 180137 bp, 190 predicted proteins | sample M_130207_XF_Meta_FD_187312 | JGI IMG/M metagenome (GOLD analysis project Ga0209086, IMG submission 187312) | Freshwater microbial communities from Lake Montjoie, Canada to study carbon cycling - M_130207_XF_MetaG (SPAdes) (version 2) | ecosystem: Environmental > Aquatic > Freshwater > Lake... | reverse complement strand
TGGTTGGTGGTGTAAACGTATTTGTCGCGCCCGTTGATGTATTATATGGATAACGTGCTACATTACTCACACGTAAATTATTGACATACATGGTCTGTCCTCCTATATTCGATTGACCTCCTAAATACAATGTGGATATGGATGAACCCACATTCGTCGAATCCGTTCCATAAGTAACGGTGTAATTGCTTGAGGTCGAGGATGAATAAGGTGTAATGTACATGATATAATTTGAGGTGCCATTACTATACGTATTTTGAAAGACAAGATGATACCATGTATTGGTGTTTATAAGTAATGAGGAATTATAACCCGTAATATCATATGGGACGATGGAAGCTGTATAGGCATTTGAACTTGGAATGTTATTCACCGTTTTCGATTGAATCGCACCATTTACCAGAGTTGTTGTACCAGTAATATTCAAGGCACTAAAGACATAATTCCATTGGGTAATGTCTTTAGGACATAAGAACCAGAATTCAATGGTCCAGGATCCAGACAAAGAGGAAGAAGGAATATTTCCAATGGCCAGATAATTAAAACCAGAGGGAATAGAAAGACTATAAGAGATTCCAGGAAAACAAAGGGTGGAACAGTTTGTGATTTGTGTCCCCGATGTTGCTGTATATACAGGAAAGGAAGAGGAAGATGTTATTGGAGAAGATGTTGTTAAATATGTTATTGGAGAAGAAGATGTTGTTGTTGTTGGAGAAGTTGTTGTTGTCAGAGAAGAAGATGATATTGACGGAGAAGAAGATATTGACGGAGAAGAAGATATTGACGGAGAAGTTGTTGTCAGAGAAGAAGAAGACATTAACGGAGAATAAGATGTTGATGGATAAGATGATATTGATGGAGAAGAAGATGATGATATTGACGGAGAATAAGATGTTGATGGATAAGATGATATTGATGGAGAAGATGTTGATATTGATGGAGAAGAAGATGTTGATGGATAAGATGATATTGATGGAGAAGAAGATGTTGATATTGACGGAGAAGAAGATGTTGATATTGACGGAGAAGATGATGTTGATATTGACGGAGAAGATGATGTTGATATTGACGGAGAAGATGATGTTGATATTGACGGAGAATAAGATGTTGATGGGTAAGATGATATTGATGGAGAAGAAGATGTTGATGGATAAGATGATGTTGATATTGATGGAGAATAAGATGTTGATGGATAAGATGATATTGATGGAGAAGATGATGATATTGACGGAGAAGAAGATGTTGATATTGACGGAGAATAAGATGTTGATGGGTAAGATGATATTGATGGAGAAGAAGATGTTGATATTGACGGAGAATAAGATGTTGATGGGTAAGATGATGTTGATATTGACGGAGAAGTTGTTGTTGTTGTCAGAGAAGAAGAAGACATTAACGGAGAATAAGATGTTGATATTGACGGAGAAGATGATGTTGATATTGACGAAGAAGATGATGTTGATATTGATGGAGAAGATGATATTGATGGAGAAGATGTTGATATTGACGGAGAAGAAGATGTTGATATTGACGGAGAATAAGATGTTGATGGGTAAGATGATATTGATGGAGAAGAAGATGTTGATATTGACGGAGAATAAGATGTTGATGGGTAAGATGATATTGATGGAGAAGATGATATTGATGGAGAATAAGATGATGATATTGACGGAGAATAAGATGTTGATGGGTAAGATGATATTGATGGAGAAGATGATATTGATGGAGAATAAGATGATGATATTGATGGAGAAGAAGATGATGATATTGATGGAGAAGAAGATGTTGATGGAGAATAAGATGTTGATGGAGAAGAAGATGATGATATTGATGGAGAAGAAGATGATGATATTGATGGAGAAGAAGATGATGATATTGATGGAGAAGATGTTGATATTGACGGAGAAGTTGTTGTTGTCAGAGAAGAAGACATTAACGGAGAATAAGATGTTGATGGAGAAGAAGATGTTGATATTGATGGAGAAGAAGAAGACATTAACGGATAATAAGATGTTGATGGAGAAGAAGATGTTGATATTGATGGAGAAGAAGATGTTGATATTGATGGAGAAGAAGATGTTGATATTGATGGAGAAGAAGATGTTGATATTGATGGAGAAGAAGAAGACATTAACGGAGAATAAGATGTTGATGGATAAGATGTTATTGGAGAAGATGATGGAGAAAATTCTGACGGTAATGGAGACGATGGTAATATTGATGAAAAATTAGACGTCGATAAAGAATCAGATGATAATGGAGAGAAAGTAGAAGTTGGAGAAATTGTTGTAATAGAAGTTGGAGAAATTGTTGTAATAGAAGTTGGAGAAATTGTTGTTGTCGTAGTAGTCCTAGTACTATAATAAATAATAAGAGATAAACCAATCACAACTAGAATTACACAACACGAAATAATTATTATTTTCTTTTTATTGTTCTTAATATATTGTAATAGAGTTGTTATTGGAGTTGTTGAAGTTGTTGAAGTTGTTGGAATTGTTGAAGTTGTTGGAATTGTTGAAGTTGTTGGAATTGTTGAAGTTGTTGGAGTCATTATGATTTAGTTTTTTTATTAAACATGATTTTTTTTTCATAATAAAAAAAAGGCGAGGCGTGAAATGTGGCGGCCATGAGGATGCAATCCGCGATATCGTCCTTCTTGGGAAAGCTGGATAACCATTCACACAAAACAGGATCCGAGTCTTTGTAATGTACAAGGACAGTATCCACGGCGAATCGTTTTCTACCCTTGTGGTCCAGCGATCGGATGGCTCCAAAATACCTCGTCTTGTAGGTGGAAGGATAGTCATGTACGGGAAGAGATGGTAGGCGATGATAGAAATAGGCGGCGACGTGGCATGCGAGTCGTGCCGCCTGGAAATTATGAAGTTTTAGTTGCTGCTCAATCAGCACCACATCCGTTGTTCTCCACCACTCAAAATAGCGATCCAGGTAGACAATCAACATACGGTGAATGTCGCCGCCATCTCCCATCAGATCATGGGTGTCAATATATCGAACATATCCCCATCCATTCGCCTCGTCGATATCCATGATGGCGAATGCAAAATTGCGGATACCCATATCAAATGCCACGACACGCATCCGTCCTTTTTTCTTTTCTCAAAATTTTGTATTTAAGAGAGATAGATGACATGAAGCGATGGTTATTATTTGATATCGATGGCACCTTGGCTCGATCGGGTCAGCGTCTAGAGACCGAGATGGTAGAACGATTGCAACAATTAGTAAAGTTAGAAGGATATGAATTAGTGGCGGTCGGTGGTGGTGTATACACAAAGATCTGTTGGCAGCTCGGTGATGCATTGTCCTCCTTTTCATTCGTCTTTAGCGAATGTGGGTGTGTGCTGCATGATCGGCACGGCGTGCTACTATCCACGCGTTCTCTCAAGACGCATCCGTTCTACCCGATGATTGACCGATTGATTAAAAAAGCGCTCCATTTTCTCTCGACGGTGGACTACGAACTCACTGGTCATCTTATCGACCGACGATCCGGCCTTGTCTACATTTCTCTAATTGGCATGACGGCTGACGAGGAAGAAAGACAATATTTCCTAGCATTGGACCGTGAACGTCATTATATCACCCGTCTCTTGGATGAACTGATCACCGAATGTCCACCCGGTATCGATATTGTCAAAGGAGGAAGCGTGGGCATTGCCATTTATCCCACTGAATGGGACAAGGAGCAGGTGCTCGAGTTTTTCCCCGACACGAGCAACGAGATCCATTACTTTGGCGATCGATATCAATCCGGTGGTAACGACCATCGCATCCTCCATCATCCCCGTGTCCACGGCCATCCCACCGATTCTCCCGCACAGACGCTGAAACTATTGTATGATAATTTTTAATTTTTAATTTTTATTTTTTATACTTTTGAATAAAAAAGTAAACTTACATGTGGACACTTCCGCTTGCTCAATGGAATCTTGTATTTATGATTATCTTTATATTTTTTTCAATCATGCTCCTCATTGTCGCTATACTTTTTGCAGTTTATCCTGATCGGTGGAAATGGTGGATCGTTGTTCTCTGTCTCTGTATGGTTGCCGTAACAGGCATTCTTTTGATAAATCAGTCTCTTCATCGATCCGTGTATCATTGCAAGTGGAAGTGCAATCCAAAGTATAAACGGTTCTTGTGGGATGATGGTTGTTACAAAATTTGCAAGACGCCTCGTCCTAAAAAAAGAATATAAATGAATCAAGTACCGAATCGAGAAATACATTGCAAGTTACCTGTCTGACCTTGGTTTAGTCAAGAAACAATGGGAATGTGTTCTCCATCAAAATGAACCCATAAATGATCTAACATTACATGAATTTTGATCATTGGAGATTTTCTGGTGATTCACAGTGGGAATTGCCTGAATAATAAAATCTCCAGTTGTCATGCAAAGAAAGAAAGAAAAATAATATAAGCATTGGATAGGATGGATGTATCGATACATTTACGGCGTCACGCCTACCATTTCCATCGAGGAATCACATCCGCCAAAGAAGCACAATGACAACGACAAACCACGCGAGCCACCATCCAAATCGGAGAGTGGAACTCGGATGAATTCCAGCAAAGACAAATTGCACGATGGCCGCCGCCAGCCATAGATACCATGCGGATTGTGCTGGATCGTGGATATAGAGGGAGAGGGCCACTAACAGAAAAAGAATCCCGTACAGGACATCATAGGATCGTATCTCGCACGAGATCATTTTTTTTATATTTTATTTAATTTAAACCAAATTAAATAAAATATAAAAAAAATGTCGAGAACAATACTTTTATTATACCTGATTATTTTTCTAGCCCTCGTGACCATGGTTGTCATGATCCTTAAAAATCTGACAAAGATCATTATGATGGTGTTGTACAGAAGATATTACTACCAGCTATGGCCCATTGTTTCCGAGAGCCCTCAATTGCTCAATGTTGCCTTTCCCGATTTCTCGGTCAGGTACTATGTAATGTCCTTTCCCAAAGGAGCCACCATCACACTCAAAGGGACCATTCCGTCTTCCCTTCGTTTCTGGAGCGTCACGCTCTATGACACAACGGGGACATCCATCCAATCATGGAACGATACACTCTATCCCAACAGTACCTACGATATCCGATTCACTACGACACAGATGTGCGCGATGATCGTTCGATACTACACAACGACGACAACCTCCTCTGATTTCCTACCCACGGTCGCCGTCGCTGGACGTGGATCGTTATCCACCGTATCTAATACTCGGGTAACGGCCAATTCGGATCAGCTACAGTCTCTTCTCTATAAATCCTGCAAGCGACAGGCGAAAAAATACAATTTCAAGAATGTGGATACGTACCAATTCTTTCTCGGTGACCCAGGCTCGATGCAGATGATGTTTCCGAACAGCAACGCCATGTATCTCCTCGCCTTTCCAACCTCCACCAATGTGATCAAAATCAAGGGCGTCCTTCCTCCTTCAATCGGACGGACTCATAATGTGCGCTTCGTCGGCTTCATGGCCAGTGATCTCAACACCACGCGGACGGACGATAGCATCGGAGACAGTAAACTCTCGACGAATTATATCTTGTACGTCGCATTCAGCAAGAAGGATGCCGCAAAGTACGGCTACAAAGAAGGCGATCCGATTCTTCTCTGGGACAAATCGACTAACACCCGCCCCGTCGTTATCTACCGTCAGGTCCAGATTGATCAATCGGGTCTCTTTACGCTCTCCGATGCTGCATCCAATATTAATGGCCTCGCCATCAAAACCATCATGGGCTCCTACTATCCAACCATTATGTAAATTCCGTCTTGATGTAAAACGATTCGCTACAATCACATACAGCCGCCCACCCCTTGTCCACATTTTTCCAGATCATTGTTTTTTTACATTTTTTCGAACAAATACCCATGCAATCACCGTACTGCATATCAAAAAAAAGATTATATAAACAATCCAATTGTCTGTTATGTTCTGCACTATACAGCCCGTATTGTTTCCGGGCGTCTTCCATTTTTTTATATTGTTGGATATAATTCATGTTGAAATTTAAAAAACATGGAGCCAGGATATAAAAATCATTTTTGAGCTTCTTTTTCTAATTCTTCCACCAGAGAAAAGATGGAAAGATGATGGACGATGCGGAGAATATCCAGATTCCCGTGAAGATTGATGGTAGGTAAAAGACGTAATTTCACTCTTGCCACCGCGTCCAGATGACACGCCAGTTCTCGGCTTCCTGGCGAGACAAAGAGACCACGCTCTATCAATCGTCCCATGCGAGCTTCGTACAATTCCAATACCTCCTCACGGATCTCTTTATCTGTCTTTCCACCAAGATGATGACGATATTCAATCATACGGGCAAGATTAAAAGAGGCTAAAAGATCCGCCTCGCGCACGGTGTGGTACAGACGCGTATAAACTGGATTCTCGTCAATCCATGACGGAAATCTCACCTTTCCATCGACCACGACCTTGCTGTACGATATAGTTTCCATAACCTTGAGCATCACATCCACATGCGATGTATCGTGATAGATGGCAAGATGTGTTCGAACCTCATTCGTGAAATTGATGGGATACTTTGGATCAATGGTATCGTGAAGAAGAGCACACTGTGCCGTCGTAAGCATCTCGTATTTGGACATGGATTGACGTCGAAGAATGTCGATGGTCCAAAAAAGAACTTCTTTGGCATGCTTCTCATTGTGCGAATCGTCCACACCGCCCTCCTTGGACAATTGTTTCACCAATTTGTAGGAGGAAAAGATTGGCTCCAAAAAATAGGAGGATTGAAAGCCGAGCGCAAGAAAAGGTACCAGTTTTCTCATTTTGGAATTACATGAGATCTTCCCTTTTTCATAATCATTTTTTTTTGGTTAAAGGAATAGAGGAGGAGGATAAACATGGAATATGATACAATGGTGCTTTCGGGGGGTGCGATTCGTGGATTTGGACTTTTGGGCGCGATTCAGTATCTGCAGGATAAGAACAAGTTGGCGAGCATACACAAATTTATTGGCACCTCGATTGGTGCCATCATTTCGTATCTGATGTGTATTGGATACACACCAACAGAAATCATGGTCTCCATGACACAAAAGGGATTTTTTGAAAAGATTTCGAACATCGATGTGATGAATGTGATGAATCGTATGGGGGCGGTGTCCTTTTCCATTCTTCAAGAACAGCTGGAAAAAATGACGGTGCTCAAAATCAAGAAATACATCACCCTTTCCGAGCTGCATTCCCGCTTCGGTAAGGAGCTGGTTTGTTGCACATACAACAAGACGATGCACACCCCCGAATACATTTCTTATCGTACCCATCCAGACATGAGCTGCCTGACCGCCCTCCACATGAGCGCCAATTTTCCCTTTCTTTTCGATGATTTTCTCTACGAGGACTGCTGCTACATCGACGGCGGGATCGCCGACAACTTTCCCATCAGCCAGGTCACGACCGATGATACCGCTGTATGCATCCGTATCATCTCGAGCCAAGGTCCAGATCATGAGGATAAGAATGTCGTGAGCGACATCTATTCCACCATCCTCATCCCTATCCACAGAATTGAACAACTTGGCATCGAACGAATCCAACAAACTCACGAGAAGATTGACATTATTGATGTCCAACTTCCCTCTGATAGTGCAGTCCTCCTGAATGCCACCACGACCGAAAAATTCGACATGTTCTCCAATGGGTACGACAGCGCAAGAAAATATTATCTTGGAAAAGAATAAATCATGGAATCAAAGAAAATAATAAAACAAAGTCAGCAACAACTTGATCGTCGTGCTGGATTATGGCAACGTTTTATGTCCTTCTTTGGTCGTCCTCGACGTGGTGGACAATTAGCAGATGCATTAAGCAACTATTTGAGTTTACAACAACCAAAATCTGAAAAAACACTGGATGGATTCTTAGCCTATTTAGCACAACATGATATGAAACCTATCAATCGTAAACGAAAGATGTGGATTTCAGAGTTCCTTATACAATTGCCAATTCGCAATCTCTTACAAACATTAAACCCCGATCTTTCGACGACAACTTCCACACAATTATTATCCAAAACATTGTGTGAGTTTGCATCAAGTGTATTTCCTTCATCCACTACAAATAATTGTGAATCCGCATTTAAAGAAAAATTAAAACAAATTACTGGAACAATGACGGATCAAGATATGTATAAAAAGCTTTCGGAATATCTTCTTTACCGCAAACAAGAGAAACGATTCGTGGTTCAAGGGGTATCCACTGGGTTCGACAGATATGATCCAAATTATTACGACATCAAGACACCCATTACGAAAGACAAGATTTTAAAGCAGATAAAAAGTGTGAAGAAAGAAGGTTCAAGTGATACTTTAATATTTCATGGTAAACTCTATGGACAGCCTGTATTTGTCAAACAATTTCTATTATCATCTAAGGATAAAGATAAACTACTCTATGAAAAAGAAGTATACCGCTATGTACGTTCGCTTCAGCAAGATGCATCCAATCCACTACTTTCAGCGGAATATAGAAAACATTTTATCAGCATGCTTTTATGTATGCAAGATGGAGTGAATGTAATCATCATTACAGAGGATTCTCGTGGAATAACTGTGTATGATTTTTATCAACAAAATGAAGTTACAGAGATGTTTGTAAAAATCATGTTTGAAATGCTCTATCTCATCTATTTGATGCAACAAGCCAAGATTCTTCATAATGATAATCATACTGGAAATATTTTGGTTATTCCTGATAAACACGGTGATCCACGTGATAAAACATTTACGATGAATGACAAATCGTATACCATCCATAATTATCCTTATTCACTGAAAATTTATGATTTTGATCTATCCTGTATTATAGATGTTAATATATCACAATCTCTCCAACAGAGTAAAATGATCCATAATGTTGTGAAATGTAATCCTCATAGAGATGTATTTAATTGGTTTTCTATGGTATATTCTTATATATTAAAAGAGGAGAATATTCCATGGTTCAACCAAAAATGGGATAATTTTATGAAAAAACTTTCTAGTAAACAAGGTTATCAACTACTTGTTCAAATTTTATCTAACATCCAAAATAAGAATAAAAAATGGTATCATTTTTGCAATCGGTCTGAAATAGAATGCGGTCTTCAATTAGAGGTATTGAGTGATCTTGGATTTATTGTCGATGCTTTCTACAACGCATTCGAATTAGGTCAAAAAAAATAATTATTTTATATAAAATAAAAATAAATGGAATCGGTCACAAGTAAGCATCAGATTCCATCGTCGTCTTCATCAGTACCATTATCTACCACCACCTCTAGTCAATTACCATCTTTTCAACGTGATGGTGATGATATATCTGTTCCATATGGCGATCGTCGTGTCGTGTCATCTTCATCATCAATTACGAATCGTCATCGGCAAGTACAACCACTAGATAAATCAACATGTGATAAATTACAACAAAAATTACAACAGAAACAAATACAAAAACAGCAAATGTACACGATAATCTCTGAATTAAAAAAATCATCATGTGATCAACAATTGTTGATTATTGCCATCAAGAAACTGTTTGACAAATTCATGGAAAATAAAGATTTAAAGAATGCTTTATCAACTCTTGAACTCTATAACTATACTGATAAAGACGCTATCTCTAGATTGTTAAAAGCATATATAGATATGGAACAATACAGAAATTATTTTTATCTTCTTTATCATATGAAAGAATACAATCTATTGAATGGTTCTTCTTATGTAGATGCTGAATTAGATGCTTTTTTATCATCAAATCCCGATCATATAAAGATCTTAATTGATAATAAATACTACTTCGATTCTTACTTCTTAATGAAGTTAATATATCTTTATGCAAAAAAAACCCATAATAATCAATGGAGAAATTATATCGATCAGATATGTGGTTATAATATTCAGTTTGATGATAAAATATTTAAAACATCATTGTCATCATCAATATATACTGAATTGGAAGAATATCTATTTAATATTTTTATGGAAAAAGTTAAACTAAATACATTTTGGGATTATGATTCTAGTATAGACAAGATACTTGATATTTGTCGAAAATTGCCAATGAACAAACAAAGTCAGGTGTATTTTGTCCTTATTGAACGTGCTATAAAGGATAAGAAATATAATATAATCCCACTTGTAATGAAAGAATTAGAAGGTAGACCAATAGATGACGACATTCATGCTTTTATAGATATTATCGAGAAAAAAATTGAGCAATTGATTCGAACACAAAAGTTTACGGATGCACGTTTTCTTCTTCAGAAAGTAGTAATACCTCAATCTTCCCCTCAAAAATTACCCATGTTGGAGTCAAAAATACTTCAACTAGAACAAAAGTTGATTACTACTTCTTCCAAAATACCCACAGTTGAGATCACAACCGATGATCTTGCCTATGTGGCAAACAAGTGGGCCTTGAATTCTCGGTTTTCAGCTCTCACTCAATCAGAGGTGGATCAGAGATATCAACAAATAAAAAAAGATACACGACACATAACATTGTTAGATATCCTACAATTATGGTACAAGCCTAGAGACCAATATTATTTCTTTCATAGTGGAAGTGCAAAATCTATTGAGAGTCTTGTCAATCAATTAACACGACCGACCGGACAACGACGAGATCTTAGAGGTAGTGGTGCTCTTGGTAAAGGTTTCTATGTTACACCTGACCTTTATATGTCTTTTTTATATGGTTTAAAACAGAGTAAAGAGGTAGGATCTGTTTTTGTCTTGTCCATTTCTAAAGAAGATGCATCTAAGTTTATATATAAATCTGATTTTTTATTTGGCGATCGAAATTCTTACATTTACGAAGATGTGAAACAACCGAGATTAAACAAATATGATTTGCCAAAAACTTTAGGTCTAAAAGAAGTTGCAATCAAGACAGATCCATTACTAAGTTCCATTCGTCTAGATATGGTATTATTGTTTTTTAATAGACAAGGTCGTGATTTGAAAATTAATCACTTAGATCGTTCTTCTGGAAAACGGACAAGATTCAATGTTCGACATCTACAACCCATTTTAAATCTTTTATTTTCAGATGGAGGTAGTCAAGATGGTAACACATCAGCAATGGCTGCAAGGAGTACACTACAAAGTGGTGGTGGTGGTGGTGGTGGTGGTGGTGGTGGAGCACAAAGCGATACCATGTCAAGTAATACGCGTCACATAGTACAACAAAGCAAAGGTGTATCACAAAGCAAAGGTGTGTCACAAAGCAAAGGTGTGTCACAAAGCAAAGGTGTGTCACAAAGCAAAGGTGTGTCACAAAGCAAAACTATGATGTTGGACTCTCTTCGATTATTACATAGTAATCACACATCTGATTTATATCTGAAAAACAAACAATTTGACAAGATATTATCTCAAGACAATTCAACGGAAAAATATAAAAAATATATATCTCAAGTCCTTAAATCCAGTTATAGGGATAGTTCTTATGATTTACCGACAATAATGGAAGATGTAGATCGTGTGATTACAGCGGAAAAAGGACAAAAGATTGAAGTTCCATTGATCTTACGTGTGAATGAAGATGGTACGATAAGTAAGACAACGATACAAAAAGAACAACAAATTAAAGGTGGTGGAGCAGCAATGGTTACTTCCTCGAGTGGCTCACAACAGAGTGATAAACGTTATATCTTTGCGTTTGATTTTGATTTGACGCTAACATATATACATTCTGAAGGAAATCCCAAAGTTGATAAAGAATATATTACGGCTGATCATAAAGAACAACTTTTGATATCGCTACAAGAGCTTGCCAAATTTGGACCTCTATATATAATAACACGTGGTGTAAAACAAAATGTGATTGACTATCTTAGAGCAGTATTCGAAGATAAGTTTCCTATTCCTTCCACTAATATCTATGGAGCTGAAACTGAATCTCAAATGTTAGATAACGACTCTGTTTGGTGGAGTCAAAAAAAAGTTGAATTCCTAAAAAAGATTCAAGCTAAACATCGCATTCAGGACAAGGACCGTAGTCGTATTGTATTTATGGATGACACGAAAGACTATGTCGATGCGGCCAAAAGAAATGGATTTACTACTTACTTAATTCGATCAGAAGAAGATGATAAACCACCTATTAGAGTGGATCATACTTTAGTTATTATTCAACAAATTCTAAAGAGACTCAAGTCTGGACATTCTCTATCAATAATTGAACAAGAACGAGATGCTGCTACATCCAAATATCTCGTCTATTTTCAAGAACTTGGACTATTTCTCGAATATATGAAAACAAAGGACTTTAGTGATTTGATCAAAAATATTATTGAATTATTTCCTGATCACATAAATGTTAGGATCCTATTCAATCATTTCATTCCTCCACGCTATGGAAAAACAATGGTCCGTTGTATCATTTATAATGCAGGTAGACGTGCTCTCCAAGCAGGTAAACACCGTCAAATTTATTTTGAAGAGTCCTCATTAAGACGAAAGAAAACGAATCCTCTTGCATTGATATCCACTTCTATTGTCACACCACGCCCTATCCTCGTGATTCCTCCTTACTCTAAAGACAAGGATTATGTGGATATCAATGCATTTGTTCGTCATGCTACCATACCTGAAATAACCGCCTTTTTTAGTTTTAGCTCCGACGTCATTTCTTTTGCCATGTCCACTCTTCCTATTACGGCACTGCCATACAATCGTCCCATCGACACCAGACAAATCGTGAAATATCGCCAAGAAAACAATCTAGCTCAAAAAGGTGTGTTTGTCTCCTTCCACAGTGGAACCGTCGGATGGTTACATTTGAGAATCGATGCAACACCTGCTTATTATATAGATAACTGGGAAGAATACTTGGAAAACCCCTTATATAGAAAAGTCCTTAAGAAGCTTAAAGGATATAAGTTGAAGACTGTCAATGTCAAGATCTTTACAGCACAATATGAGCGTGGATCGAAATACCATTCTACTCTTAATCAGACATTTACTAATGTCCCGATATATACACCTTTAAAATCCATTTTGTACGACTATTTCAATATCCCGTTGACAGAGGACGAGAAACAGGCCCAACAATTAATAAAAATCCTAGACAGCACACACATACTCTTTTTATCTAATATATTTATTCGTCGTGTTTATTATCGTGATCATGATATAGAATTACAAGTATCAAAATCGGATGTATATAAACCAGTATCACTCGCCTCAGTCTTCAGTGGAACAGAAACACTCGGAGATTGGAATAATAAAAAAGAGAGGTGGCCGCTAACACATAATTCTACGGTCGGTATTGTCATCCTAGGATAAAAGATTGTACAACATCCATATTATCTTGACTATTGATACTTTTTCTCATAGATATCCGTATATTTCAGTATGATATAGCCAATACCTATCTGGTCCGAAAAGCTCTGGGCTAAATGGATAAGATAGGCCAGAATTTTTCGATCGGTCTCGTTCCACGGGGTCGTGGAGGAAAGAAGCATCGTCTCTAATGTTTCCAGATCACGAGACACACGGGTACGCATTTCATCCAACGTATACTTGTAGCGTTGCACCATGTCTTCGTCGCAACTGAGATAGGCGACACAACCGTGATCAATATCAATCCCAATTTTCATTCCTTCTTTCGTTACAATAAAAAAAAGAATGAAAATTATCAATTTTATTTTACTTTATTAATCCAGAATCTCGCGGATGGTGCCCTGATTCTTATCGAGAACGTCCATGAACCGATTGTAGTCCTCGTGCATTGTTCGTTCATGCATGCCGCTCATGATGAATTGCCCACTGTGAAAGACAAGAAAGGTATTGTACTTGGATTTTGCACCCTCTTTGCTCGTGAGTGAAGAAAGGGGTCGTTGGAAATAGCGAATGTCCTTGCTGCCGGGGGTCCATTCCACCACCGGCACCTCCAATTCTTTCCAGTCCACAGTCACCGGGAATTTGATATTGACTCCCGTATAACCAAAACTCGTCTCTAGCAACGAATGATAGGGCGTATCGGAATTGATGACACGATCTAATGCCTGCCGATTGATACAATACCCCGTACTGCAATCGACATTCGTCATGACTGTCTCGTAAAAAATCCGAAATACGCTCCCTCGTTTCTCAAAGCTCTCTGGACAATGCAATGACAGACTCTCCAGGAATGACACTGTCGCTGTTCGCGCATGCTCCAGATTCTTGCACCCGGTCATCTGAAACTTGCCATTCTTCGAAACCTTGAAATTCACCCTCTTTTCATCATCGACGGTCATGATCACATTCAAGGCATTCCGAAAACTTTTTTGCTTGTTCCTGTCCTCCACAATTTTCCCCTCCTTTTCCCGAATCTTATTCTTGTAATACATCCGTTCAATCCTTGTCCTCTCTCCTCCCTCCATCGGGATGCCGTGAAAAATCGTCTCAATATCAAACTCCACATTCGCACTCGCAATAATCGTTCGGGTCGACACCTTCAAATCCTCAAATCGCATTGTTGATTCGTTTTATTTAAAGGGATGTTTCTCTTTAGATCCCCCTTCCAAAGAAAGAGAAAATCAATTATAATTATTGAATAAAATATAATTCTATAGGTAAAAAGAAATAACGATGACGGTCCGTAGAATCTACGGTATGGAACCTCTCGAACAATCTAAAAAAGACCATGTGGAGTATTTGAATACCAAGAGGGATGTGCAGGCGGCGCCGGATTTTTTCTATACGACTCCGGAAAAGACAACATGCCGGTCGTTGGATCCGCGATTGATCGACACGACGAGGAACATCCACATGGAGCTGGATCGTCCTCCTTACCAGCCCAAGAATGTCCAGCCACTGAAAAATATGTACACTGATTGTGATGCACAAAAGGTAAAGACAGGATACTATCCCGGTGGATATACCTCCATTTACGGTGGTGACATCCAGTACTATTTTGATCCTTATCTCGCACAGGCCCATAATGAGCCGGTGTACGTCCTGCAGACGGCGATGGTCCCCTTTGTGTTTCAGGATCCTATGGGTGCTCTCCTTCCCCAATACGACCGCGTGCCTCTCTTCCAGAACAATACGAATGTATGCGAATACTCCTTTGACCAGGATCAAATGTCTTTCCGTGAAGACCTCATTGCGCTGCAATCCAGACGCATTGACAAGAACGACTATGACCTCTTCAACGACCACTTTACCTGCAATCCCAAGAAATAAATAGCATTGGAATAGAAATTGGGAAATCAAGAAGCTATATGTCTTGATTCGTTCTATATCATATATTAGATATTATATTAGAGATTATTATTGTCGTCTTTTTCTTCTATACAAACCGTGGTGTTGTAGGATGGAGAAGGAGGGGGTGGCGGTGTGGACTCGAGTTCGCGGGTGGGGAGGACCGCGCGGCAGATGGGGCATGTGGCGTGCTGATGGCGAACGGCGTCATGGATACAAACCGAGTGGAACTCGTGGTGACAAGCAAGACGGAGGATGGCATCGTTGGGAACATAGTCCTCGAGGCACAGTGAGCATTTCTTCTGATCAGCTTCCATCCTCTGAATATCATCAGTCGTGAGAATGTGTGGCTCAATCATCAGATCGAGCTTGGAATTAGGTCGAAACAGAGTCGTGTGGTACGTGTCCATGCTTTCTGTCATGGCCTGCTGGATCATCTCATCTTCAATCTCTCTATCCTGAGCCCGAAGACTCCTCAATACACGCATCAGAAGAAATGTCGATATCCGCGGGATCAAGACAACCTCTTCGTCCTCTTCCTCTTCTTCCATAACGAATTATTTAATTGAATATATCATATTTTTAAATTCGAAATAAAAAAAATATTGGATAATCTTACTACTTTTCTGACTATGAAGATGATCCGTCCACAATTTCAACAATAACGTCGTTAGACTTTTAATGATTGTGTGCGATTGGGTAGGATCGTTCGTTGATAGTATTGCGATGCCCCCAAAAACTGAAGGACGGCGTGGGTGGGATAGAACTGAATGGCGGCCACTCGTCCATTGGTCGAATGAGTGGAAATGGATTGTGGTGACGGAGGATAATAGCGTGACGATGCCCCCGAGACGATATAGTGGGTATCCAATTCTGTCACATGTTCCAGGTGGTGATCGTGACCACATAAGTACATGTCGACTCCGTACTTATGGAAAAGGGGCTCTAGCAAATGGATGAGCTCGGGATTATTTCCATGTCCGCCCGAGGAGTACAGAGGATAATGCCCCATCACCACCTTCCATTTCATGTCCGATGCCGCCAGGGCTTGTTCGAACCATTCCATCTGTCCCTGCAAACTAAAAAAGATTTGCTGGAATCGGTCGATGGTCATGCCCATGGCCTGGGAATTGTGGGCGGACTCGTTCCTTGAAAGTTCGAATGTGTCTAGTGCAAACAGGTGTACACCGTCGCGGCTAGACGGGAAGAAGAAGCGCTTTTCGTAGTATCGATGAGGCATATTCCAAAAAGAATCCAGCGAAGATCGTCTTATCTGCGCCACAAAATCTCCAAGATAGTCGTGATTTCCAAGGACCGCGTACCATGGACAGTAGGGTGAAAAGAGCGTCTTCAATGTCTCCCATCGTGGATCGTCCTCAGAGTCTACACCTCGTTCATAAAAATTGTCTCCAAGCACAAGCACGGCATCAATCTTATTTCGACAGGCCTCATGAATGGCAATGGTCTGCTGAAGAGCCGCCGACTGGAAATCGCCCATGTCTCCCATTGCCAGAAAAGAAATCATTCGTTTTCATTCTGTCCATCACAAAATGTTAAGAAGATATATATTTTTATAAAAAAAAAAAATAAAAAACCGTCTTGGGGATAGATAAAAACTATCACCTATGCATGTATGATCCATCTTTTTTTACGACACCAAGACGATCGTTCCATAAGACGACCGCAATAAGCTGGTTGGAAGACTGGCGGGAACTCTTCCGTGCCCAAGATTTTGTTCCTGATCCTCATCACGATATTCCAGAACAATTCAATTGTGTGACCCGAATCATGATCTTTATGATCTTATTCCTCTATCTAATGAATGGGATGAGCGTCTATGTAATCATCCTGATCGGCTCGTTTATCGCCATGATTATTTTGTATCTCATCTGTTATAAAAAGAACTTTTGTATGAAGGAAATGTATGAATCCCTTCCAGTCACATCCGCGGCGCCAGCAGCACCAGCAACATCCGCGGCGATGCGGACACCCATCAATGCATGTTCGAGGAGGTCCTATATTCATCAGGATCCCATCATCTTGTACGATTCGAAAAATCCGAATGAAAATATTTTCATCTCCCCAACCAATTCAAATCCGAGTCTCATCGACATCCAGCAAGCAGGCACATGGTGTCATCCAGAAAAGCCATTGGATGACGCGATGGCGTCCCTCAATCAATCGCTGGTCGGCGGTGCCAATCCCAAAACCAAGATTGCGCCCATCATCCCTACCCCTATCTGGGACGACTCCTGGACACCCAATGATTTCGTGGTCCCTTTCAAGATCAATGATCAGAAACGCCAAGAACTCAGCCAGAATGGGTACTTGACATGGGATAAGGAGATTCCGACCTGTTCTGCCGAGGTCCAGCGAGGTATCTTGGACACCTACAGTTGTGTACCACCATCAAAACTACCATCGCGCGGTCCTCCTCCTCCTCCACAACAACCAGCGATCCGTGAGAATTTTTCGCCACCGATCTATGACGGATCGAGCTATGGAATACCACCACCGCAATCATCGATGGATGCGCCCTATGGCTATTTCCCCGAAAACAGCCGCTACAACTATCCAGTGAACATGCCTCCCGACCGGTGCATGGCCTCCCCGGAAATGATGGATTACAACAAGAACCTGTTCAGCGTCCCCTTGCAACCGGGCGTCTATACACGATCACAGGTGAATCAGCCCGATGCCTCGATGTACAACCTCGGCATCTCGTACACCCAACCACACCTCCCCTATGAGTGCCGTATGGACGATCGTGGGAATATGATGATTGACGAATTCGATCCCAATCAGTACCCCTCCGAATATTTGTTGAGGGGGAGGGACCAAAATGCACGCGATCCCTCTCTCATCCCCCGCAATGAGATCTATGATCCACGGCTGACGGGATACGGTACATCGTACCGCTCCTATGTCGATCCCATGACCGGCCGGCCCAAATTCTATTACGACGATGTGGATGCTCACACGCAGTACAATTTCATCTCCAGAAACAATATTGATTTCACCAACTTTGCACCCGGCGCCGGTCCCTACGACGGCCTTCCCCCGGACAATATCCGCCAGCTGGCCAATCAGACCTACCACAATGACCAGATGAAGGCGCGCACCGAGCTCCAGTACCGCCTCATGGCCAAGAACTCGCACCGCGAATGGCAACGCCGCTCAGCCCCTATTCAGACTCAAGGCTTCGGTCCCGCCGGATGCGGCATGTCCTTTGCCAATTCCTACGCCGGACCTCGTGGAACTTCGAATTAATTTTTTTTATACATAATATAAAGAAATAATATAATGGTATATCTATCTGGAGAACAGATAAGACAGCAATTGGAAGAAGAGAAACAAAAATCACCACAACTATTATCGTTATATGAAAATAACACAATTTCCGACGACGGTTTACGTGCGTTATACAGATTGATAGCTGCACTTAGAATGACGAAGACAGTACTTAATGAAGACAAAAATTTTAAATCGTATGATGACAAATATCCATTGACGATCACAAAATCATATACAACAGAGTATGAGATAAAAACGTTAAATGAAATAATCTCTATATAGATTATACAGTTTATAATCTTAGTACGAAACTTTATACCATCAGGTCAAACCCTATATCTATACCTACAACTAACAATGATATTATAGTAGCGTATATAGCCTTAATCATAACAATGTCTAAGAAAGCAATGTTAATCTTAGAACTGATGGATTCAAAATATATAATGGAATTAATACAAAAAAATATTAAAAAGTGTAGAAAAAAAGCAAATAATTGGGATGACAAACAAATCAAACTATGCAGACAGAACTATGCAGATGCAAAACTACAACATTGCGATAAATATTGGCCGGGTTTTAAGTGGTTATGCAATCCCTGGAGTCATGAAGAGGAAATAAAAAATATAAAACGTGTATATGGTATACTAGATTAATTTAATTTTATTTTTTTTTATACAAAATATAAAGAAAATGGCATCATTTCCTAATCAACAACAATGTGATCAATCGCAATCGCAATCGAAAATGCTGGGATATGTATATTATAATGCTGAAATATGGAGAGAGACAAACAAATGTTTGATCAATGTCATCGATAACAGAAGAATAAAAAAAGAAAATTTACAATTCACAAAACTAGAATCATCTATTTCAAGTGGAAAAAAAGCATTAAAAGTTGGAGAGACTTATTACCTGGAAAATAGACCTGCAACATATTATGGTTATATAAATAAACCATTTGCAAGAATGTTTATAATTAATAAGACGATAATAACATCTATAACAAACGATGACAGAATAAAAGAAAAATATATAGAACAGATAACAGAATCCAAATCTTTGTGTATTATCCTCTAAAATAACAGATTTACGTCATTTTTTCAAGGAACCACTGGACCGGAAAGGTGGTGAGAGGAGTAGGCTTTTTTGTGCCTTTGAAGGCCTCGACCAATCGGTCTTCCAGGTCCCATATCCAGACATCGTTTCCGGTCCAATGGACCATGGCGCTCCTGCTCGAAGGAAACGAAAGGAGATTGTCACGATCCTCCATGACGACTCCCACCACGGAACTGTTCTTGAATTCTCTTGGAAAGACACGGAGTGGAGAATCGATGACCCATGTCTTGCCATTCCGGCCAAGAAAGGCTTTGGACTGTGGAGTTGTCCAGCCGGTGGGCAGGCGGACCACGGATGTGCATCGTACACTCTCCCCTTCAAAGGTCGTATTAAGGACCGCCCTCCATGAGGCCATGCATCCACAACGACTCAGGGCATGAAATTGGACCACCTCCATCGGTCTCATCTCCACCATTTCGATTGTGATTCGTTCGATGGAGACGGAGGACCATTCAGGTGTGGTGACGAGCGCGGAGGAGGTCGTGGCCTCGATCACCGTCTCCTTGTCAATCACCACATAGACCGACGATCCACCTCCTGTAAAGACAAAAAGATTATCATAATTCTCGATTGCCATGACGCCTCCATTCGGTAAGAGTCGCTTCTTGAAAAGAATATGTCCAGTATGAACATCCACATGAATCAGGTTAGTACCGAGATCCATAATCTGGAGTGTCCGATTGTCCGAATGGAGCGAGAGGGCACGAGGAAGAAGAGGCACATCATCATCGCGAATTTCCGTAATACGTCGCCATTGCCATGTTTCCTCCATCTTTGGTATCACCTCCCACATGCTCCGTGTGAATGTCGATCGCAAAAGCAGCGAGACAAAGATTCGTGGAGTGGAGTACACGCTCGTGGACGCGATCCGTGCCTCTTCAATCTCGTACCCCTCCGGCAATCGATCGTACATATTCTTGTCCGTCATGTTCTTGACAATCTCGTGTGCGACCGGATTCTGTTGGATATGCTTTTCGGGCGCAATGAGTTTCTGCAGGAACCCAATCCTACCTTTCTTGGTCGTCCATACTGCGGCGATGCGTCCTGGATGGATCGCCTGTGTCCGAGCAAAGACCACCGGATCTATTCGAGGCAAGTACTCCCACGATCGAGTCCAGTCCATCTCTGGATCGTGCACCGTCGTTCGATGCACAGGTCCGATCATGACACGCCGCAATTGCGAGGCCATCATTCCCATCATCATGAAACATATGCCTCTCATATTTTTATCCTATGCAAGTGTTACCATAGACCAATCCATCTATCAATTTTTTTTAAAATCTCTTTTGGTAAGAAATACTACATGAGAAAACAATCGATTGTCCAGCAATGGTCGACGGGCAAGTCCGAGTATGCCATGATCATCATCGGCTTGGAAGGATGTCCTTACAGTATGCAGATGGTAGAGAGCCATCTCTTTCCCAAGATCCGGCACCGGGTATTCTGGCTGGCTCGGGGTGATCCGTTCATGGATCTGTTACGAAAGACTTACCGTCATCCAACCTTTCCCATCGTCCTTGCAGTGCCTCTTTCCGTTTTTTCCAGCATGAAGCACATCCAGGACATGACGAAACGTTCACGCGGTATCGTTCGTATCGGTGGATTATCGGACGTACACGAATGTATCAAAAAAAGAAGAAATGTATAAAAAAAAATTTTTATTCTTTGTAGAATAAAAAAAAACATGATTGCAATTGTGATTCTTAATCTCGTCATCCTCTTTCTGGTGATTGTTCTTCTCTTGCGAACTCAGAAATGTACATCCTCCACCAAGCGTGTGGCCGCCAAGAACAAGACATGCCCCATCTCCGGCATGCCCATCAACCATCCCGGTGGAGAACCACTCGAAGTGGACCTGCCCAATGGAAATAAAGTCATGGTCTGCAGCAAGAATTGCAAGATCAAAGTCGAGGATCTCTTTGAAACCTATGCCAAGTAATGACGGACTTGATTCTTGTCAATCAATAGATAAAAAATATCGTACTTTTTATCTAGATTTTTATAAATACCAATATGACCAGCAGTATCTCGATTGGCATGGAATTCCAGACGGACGATGCGAATTTTTTGTTGCGTCGGATCGAGAATGGACAAGATATAGTGTATTACACCAAAGAGCGAAAATCGTTCGAGGTGGATAAAAACTGTAACAACTATGTCATCTCGGCGACGGGTGATGCGTGCACCAATCATTTCATCAAGCATTTTGACACACAACACCTAAAACACGGCCATGAGATTGCATTTGGATTTGAGGACGATCGTGCGACAGACCTTTATTTGAAGATCGACGAGAATATGGAGCAGATTTTTAACGATGCCGAATTCGATGTATTGTTTCCCGAGCCACAAGAATGGGGAATGGATCGTATCTCTATTCTGAACGGTATTATAGAGTCGATCAAGAACGGTGCCGGTGTCCTTCTCCAGACCCTGAAAACCGATACCGTGCGAGTACGCTTTTCCTCGATCCGTCTCGATGACCAACCATTGGACAAGAAATCGTTTCCGTATAAACAGGTGTTCTTATTCAAGGACAAGCCCTATTGCATAATGACCCGGTTGCTCCAGCCCTTCCCGGAAATCCGTTGGTTTACACAGATCACCCTCGGCATTCCTTTTCATCAGGTCCTCCATGTCCTTCGCCTCCTTACAGCGGAGATGCTTCAACGCGCAGATAGCCTCCATGCGGAGGATCGACAACAACTCGATATTTTTTTGAATGCAGAGACCGATGTTGCTCGTCATGTGGCGAAAGAGGACGCAACCGTCTACACCATGGCGGTCATGCTCGTGTATTGGATCCGCACCAAGGCCAATCGGAAGGCGTCCCCGTTCATCTTCCGCCATTACATGACGTCGCTGATCAAACAAATTCTGAGTCCCGAGGAGACACAAAGGCTTGTCGATGTATTGCACATGATTTCTCCCGAGTACAATGATGTATTCGGTATCTTACGACTTATGGCCTTGTATCATATGGATCAACGAAGGATTCGACACTATCAAAAAACCGGGCCGATCACGACCTACGAAATGAAATCCAACATCATTCTTGTAGAGATCCGATTCGTGTATGCGCTGCTCGACACATGGTGCCGTACCGATAATGGTTTCCATACGCTGGGAGCTCTATCTCGCATGCCGAGTCTCGTCGCAGAATCCAAGAGCCGCCGGCGTGGATGAAAGCGACAGTGCGGCAATCTCCTTCTCAAACAAGGCTTGCCGTTCGCATAGAATCGTGGGAAGGTGTGCATCAAGACGCGCTGCCAGCTCGTTCTTGTGGACGTCAAAATTATTCAGTATCTTCTGGACTGCTTCCACGATACCGTCGTACGGCACACTGGTGATGAAATCCAAGAGATCCAGCTCGGTATCCGATTCCCCCGATTCCGATACCACCGGCATGCCCGCCATGATCCACCGCGTGCACCGCATGTGCTCAAAGGTGCAGTAATTACGATGTTTGCGCACATTGAGTAGCACTCTCGCCTCGGCAATCATCCGATCGCGCTCTTCTCCAAATCCATAGACGTCCCGAACTTGTATGCCAAGCGAACACAATCGATCGACAATCTTATGACGATCCACTGAATTGTTGGTACAGATGGCCACATCGTACGTCTTGGGTATCGTTTGCCACATTTCTCTTGTTGTCGAACCATCTTCCAACGACGGTAGATAGACATGAGGAACGACAAGTCGGCTCTGCCATTGATCGTAGTCCAACACCACAATCCCTTTCTCGGCCGCCTTCTCCACCTCCACCACATTCTGCGACCCGGGGAATAATTGCTCGGTATTCAGCATCAGGACATGATGTAGTGGCAGACTCTCCAGCACACGATCCGACGGCAATCGCTGGATAAAAATAAATCGAGTCTCCTCCTCTTCCTTTCCCAATTCCATCATCATTGTCTCTTCTTCTTCTGCCTCATACAATACTAATCTCGCCTTTAATGCCGCAATCATCGGATCGCAATACTCTGCAAAATACCGATAATTCGTTCTTGACCCTATCACCACCACACGCATTCCTTTTCTTTTCTCCTCCTTCCAAACCAATTTTTAGATCAGAATGTATTCTTTCTTTTTGTCAAATTAAATATCCCATCAATTCTCCAAAAACATCATAATTACTTCTTGACCATATGTAGTCAAGAACTGCTTTCACCATGGCGTCATCATCATGATTAAATGTTATCTTATCATAGACAGAAAACCCCTTATACACGAGATACGCGCGTTGTTCCTCACTTAATAAATGGATAATTTGATCCATACCCAGTCTGACTCTGGTCGTGGTCCTATGATCATATCCTTCTTGTATTATTTGATGATGGATATATTCCAATGCAATTCTTCCAAACTCATTGAGAACCATTGTATCTGCACCGTAAGAAACAAGGAGACGTGCCGTTTCTATATTTCCATAGCAAGCCGCCATCTCAAGAGCCGAATTTCCATAACAATCTTTCGTATCCACCAGATCGGGATATTTAGAAAGCATGCTCTGGACGATTTTTGGTTTATCGAGACGACCACAACATTTATGAAATATACCTGTGCAATTCGCTCCCGCGGTGAGCAACCTTTCCCACAAGTCTTGTCGTCCAAGTTGGATGGCGTAGTAGAGCGGTTCTTTCTTTAACCATTTTGCATTTACACTGTACCCCTTGTCGATAAGATGATCTAAGATATGGAGAGTACAGTTATGTGTAATAGCAAAAGCAATGATGCTTTCAGGATTTTTTACTAGATGCCATGTTAAATGGTTGTCCAATTTCATCAATACGCGACCAAAATAATCATCATGAAGGATCATCTGTATCTGTTTGTATGTATATAAAAAATGAGTAAAAAGCCTCTTCCATCTACTATTTTCACATCATAGTTTCAATTTTCGACACATTGCTTAGATCCGATTGTTGAATGGAGAGCATATTGGGTATAAAGACAGAAGAGATCGTCGCGATGCGTTTTGAATACTTGTTGCGCAAATGTGGATACAACATGTTCCATTCGATAAGAGTCCATAATCGGAGTGCGGGGATACGATGGGAGCGACCTGCATCCGTGTTCACGGTGGGCAGGCGCATCACACGAGGGAATCGTCTCTCCCATTCGACCAATCCCAAACGATGATGAAAATTCAGGCGCTGATTGGCAAGAGGAATGTACCGGGTCCGATACTTTAAAATATGAATATGCCGCATATCCCGATCTCGAAAAAGAGGGAACATGTACTCGCCACACACTCTGCAATAATGACGATCGAGATGCTTGCGTATTTTCTTCATCGGGGCGTCAAGAATGATATCCATCGATCCTAAAAATCCCACGAGTCGTGTCCTCGTGCGATGAGATAAAAAATCAGGAGACGTGCTTAATAAGACTGATGCGGACCGTTTTCTTGTATCCATCCATGCCATAGAATATAATTGTAATCTGATGTATAAAAAATATTCTCATCGAAAATTAAAATCATTTTTTTTTTTGTAAAATAAACATCATTTATGGAAAATCATATAGACGATACAATCTTTGATGATGATGGCGTGGAAATCGTCACCGAGCCACCTTCGCCTCTCATCTTTCCCACGATTCCCGACGACACCTCTTCGTTCACCAATCTCCTTCTCATCTCCTCTTCTCTTTCTTCTTCTTCCGTCTTTTTTGACGACTGTAATTCCTCCACCTTTCCTGTCATTTATCATCACGATTCCTCCAGGGATGATCTCACCTCTCTCTTATCTCACTGGTCTTCTCTCGACCGCATCGCTTTTGTCTTCCACGATCCCTCCTACTCTCCTGAGCTTCCTTTTCTCAACGGTCAATCTTTCTTCTCCTCCTCCGATCTTGCCTCTCAATCTCAAGACGATCTATCTGATAACGTCGTCTTCCTCCTTGAGCTTCTTCAGTCTCTCTCTGTCAAGCACGTCGATTTTCTCGCCTGCAACAGTCTCCTTTCTCCTTCCTGGCGTTCCTATTACGACCTTCTTGCCTCTCGCTCCGGTGCTGTAATTGGTGCCTCGGACAACGAGACGGGCAATCAGAAGTACGGGGGTGATTGGATCCTTGAGAACACAAGAGAGGATATAGTGGACGTGTACTTCACAGGAGCGATCGTGACGGATTTCAAGGGGACGCTGGCATCAATCACTACGTCAACAACATTAGATAGAGCCTATTTAGAAACACAAAGCAATTGGCCGATCATAATCTCTGGAGGAACATCGACAACTCCAGTGGTGGTTACGATATCGGAAGATGCGACAATTCCTATCGGTGCAGCAAATAATGGGTATTTCAGTATTGGAAGTGACTATATAACCATCGATGGAGGAGGAAAGACACTCACGATCGCCTATACGGCAGCGGCGTATTCTGGATTGGTGCAGAATGGAACTTCTGCAACGAGTGGGAATGGAAAGAACAATGTGACAATACAGAATATCAATGTCGCAACTGCATCCTCCTCGGTTACGTTAGCAAATAGTGGAGGATGGATAGGAAGAACTTATTTTGGAAGAGGGGCGACCATAAATACAATCACGAATTGCTCATCTTCTGGAACTATTAGTGGTTCTACTGGATGTGGTGGTATTGTCGGATACAGAGTAGGATCTACAAATGGCAACGTCACAGTGACGGGATGTTCTTATACAGGAACGACTATTAATGGGGCGAGTGCCGGAGGAATTGTTGGAAGCGATGCAGGATATAGTTTTGGTACAGTCACAATCACCAATTGCACATCAACAGGAATAATTAGTGGTACTGGTGGATGTGGAGGTATTGTCGGATCAGGTGCCGGAAATACGAATGGTATAATCACAATCGAGGATTGTACTTTCTCTGGAATTCTTAATAGTAGTGCTACTACTGGTCCTGGTGGTATTGTTGGAAACTATGCAGGGAGGACAAATGGTAATGTCACAGTCAGAAGATGTAATTTTACGGGAACGACAATTGATAGTGCTAGTAGTGGAGGGATTGTAGGAAGCTTAGCAGGAAATTCGAATGGAACAGTCATAATAGAGAATTGCTCATCCTCAGGAACTATTAGTGGGACGAGTGCAGGTGGAATTATTGGAAACACTGCAGGGAGTACGAATGGTACAGTGACAATCTCCAATTGCTCATCCTCAGGAATTATCAGCGGTTCTTCTGCTGGTGGTATTGCTGGATCTCAATTCGGTTTTAATACCACTCAACTCTGCAAGATCGAGAATTGCTATAGTACCGGTACTATGTTAGGTTCTCAATGTGGTGGTATCTGTGGTAGTTCGGTCGGTTTTTCTAATAATTCCTCCTACACACCTATCATCCAGATCACCAATTGCTTTTCTTGGGGGTCTTTCTCTTATGATTCCGGTGGTATCTGTGGTGGTAGTACCAGTACTTATACTAGGACTCCTAGAGTCACCATCTCGAATTGTTACATTCTCCAGTCCGGTCGTCTCGTGTCTCCTCTTCTCCCCATTTCTTCTTCGATCACTCTTTCCAACACCTACATCGCCTCGGGTAATTGGAGTGATTCCATTGCAAACTCCAATGGTATCGTGACTACAGGGGGTGTCTGGACAAGTGTAAGCTCGAATACTCCCTACGTCCTTGTTTCTTCCGGACCTTCGTATCCCCCATTTCCAGTGAATAAAATAATCTCTTCGTCGTTGACGTTATCAACAATGGATCTTCAGACACTAAGTAACTGGCCGATCATGATTAATGGAGGAACATCATCGAGTAATCCGGTGGTGGTGACAATAACGGGAGACGCGACACTGACGGCGATCGAATGTTTTTTTATTATGAACGGGAATTATGTGACGATACAAGGGGGAGACAAGACAATGACGGTAACAGCGACAAACTATACGGGGCTGGTAAGAACAGTGGGATACAGCGATACGACAGTGAGCAATATGAAAGTGAATGGGACAGGAGCGACCCAAGCGAATGGAGGAGGATGGATAGGACAACAATATTATGGGAGCGAGACGACAAATAATAAGATAGAGAATTGCATGTCATCGGGAACGATAAATGGGGCAAGTGCCGGTGGAATTGTTGGAAGCGATGCAGGATATAGTTTTGGTACAGTCACAATCACCAATTGCACATCAACAGGAACAATTAGTGGTATTAGTGGATGTGGAGGTATTGTCGGATCAGGTGCCGGAAATACGAATGGTACAATCACAATCGAGGATTGTACTTTCTCTGGAATTCTTAATAGTAGTGCTACTAGTGGTCCTGGTGGTATTGTTGGAAACTATGCAGGGAGGACAAATGGTAATGTCACAGTCAGAAGATGTAATTTTACGGGAACGACAATTGATAGTTTTAGTAGTGGAGGGATTGTAGGAAGCTTAGCAGGAGATACGAATGGAACAGTCATAATAGAGAATTGCTCATCCTCAGGAACTATTAGTGGGACGAGTGCAGGTGGAATTATTGGAAACACTGCAGGGAGTACGAATGGTACAGTGACAATCTCCAATTGCTCATCCTCAGGAATTATTAGTGGAACTTCTGCCGGTGGTATTTCTGGGGGTAATTTCGGGCATAATACGTCTAACATTTGTATAATCAAGAATTGCTATAGCAACGGTACTATCAGTGGTACAAATTCTGGTGGTATCTGTGGTATTTTGATTGGTTTTAGTAATAATGTCTCTTACACGGCGACAGTCAATATCTCCAATTGTTATGTTTTAGGTACAATTTCGTCTACTTCCGGTGGTATCTGTGGTGGTGGCACAAATACTTATACTACAATTCCTACAGTCATCATCTCTAATTGTTATCTTCAAAATTCCGGAGATCTGATCGCACCTTCTCTCACAATCAAGAATAGCATTACCACAACCGACAATGCTCAATCGACTGGCACATGGAGTGATCAAACAGCATCTGGTGCTCTTCTCGGTGCTCCTAGTTCGTTTCCCGGTATAGGAACCATATGGACGAGCACGCTCGCCAACACACCGTTTATATACTCCGTTTCCTCTCCCGATGTCCCTTGTCTTTGTCGTGGGATGATGATTCTTACTCCATCAGGATATGTGCCGATCGAATCGTTGAAAGAAGGAGACCTTCTCCTGGTTCCTCCGTTCTATAATCGGACCGTGGAGATCCGAAGAATGTTTTCCAGCACGTATGTGGGAACGAAGGAGAATGTGCCGTACCGTATTCCGGCTCATTTTTTTGAGAGGAACAATCCGACAGAGGACATCCTTCTATCACCCCATCATGTGGTGTTTTATAACGGGAAGTGGCATCTGCCGTGTCAGGTAGAGGGATTGCGGGCGGAAGAGGGAATGATAGGAGAGAGATTTGAGTACTATCATATCGCACTACCAGACTACTATTCGGACAAGATATGGTGCAACAACATGGCAGTGGATTCATGGGACGATTCGGATCTCAACATGGATCCGGTGGAGAAGGAGAAGGAAGCATCCACAACATCATTAATGATAGAAAATCGCAATCAGGAGACACATATGAAAATACTTATGGTGTGATCCAGAAGAGCGGACGATACTTCTTACACAGGTTCTTCATTCATAGTAATAGTACAAGGATTCGTTTCGGAATACCGCAGATATACACAGCGACCCATGATGATGCTAATAAAGAAAAAGGTGATGGAATTAAAACAAATCATGATTTGATTTTGGATCAGTGCGCCATAGACGATCCATGACGACGCACCGGCGATGTGGATCACAAGCATCCTCATGGAGATCCCATCAGTGTTGGTGGTACGAAAGATCGTCAGAATCTGAGGCGCAAACGACACGGTCGTGCACACACCCGCGAACCATCCAAAATAAGGTGCCACATTCAACATCCTATCTTATACTTTGAAGAAAGATAAATAAAATCATATTGTTTATTTATTTTTTGATACACAGTCTAAACATTAAAATAAATCTTCCATATTGTCGGTGTCTTCAAACGCAGAGAGAGGTTGTTCGTTTTCTTGTTGATGTTGATATTCCTCTTCTTCTTCGCCAATGCTCCAACGAAGGATGCCACCGATCCCGGAGAAGCCGCGGACAAATTGATGGCCCTCGTCCGTATGATCGTTAAGGAATTCCAGGGTGGTCCCAAAATCTTTGTAATGATTGGCGAGCCATTCCGTGAGTTGCATGCTCTCCTGTACAACATAGGCATCGAGACTTGCATCCTTGGGAAGAAAGAGCGTCTTGGATTCGTTCGTGGACGCGTCAATCACTTCGTGCCGCTCGATCTCCAACTGCTCCCACACCAGTAAAACCTCCACTGCACCCATCTCCAGCGCACGAATCGTGTCCGCGACCATGTAGCAGTACCGACCGGTATCTCTCTGAATCTCTTCAAAGAACCGCCGCAACAGCTTCTTTTCCTGGATAAGCCGCACACCACCTAGACATTCCGAGGAGAGCTCGATGGCCTGTCCGAGACCACGCTGTCCACCATATGCAACATCCACCGTCTGCAATAGGACCGCTGTCAATCTCGGATCAAAGAAATCGGCCTTGCCCAGCTCGGTCTTGAAATCCGCCGATCCCGCCAGCACAATCCCACGGACGTTGGGCATGTTGTTGGTGATGAAAAATTGCGTCGCGAATTCCGCCACTTTTTTGGTATAATTGTGTCTCGCCTCCATCCTCAGCCGCGCAAAGCGCACCGACGACTGACCTCCTCGGCCATGCTTCTTGGGCAGGTCCACACCAAACTGATAGAGCACATTCTTGACATTCCCGCTCACCGTGGCATACAGACACCCATCACCATTCATCACAATGAATCCAAACACATCCTCTTCCTCCAGAAGCGTGGAGAGCGCCGCAGTATGAAATTTATTGTCGCACATGTACAGCGACGTATTAATCGGTTTCAGGGGCTCGAAATCAATCGTAACGCGGCGCTCTTTTCCTTGTTCGTTCAACACCGTACCGCAGTACATGACCAGACCGTTGGGTGGTGTGCGTGGATAGAGCTTCAGACGCTGCTGTGCTGCCGTGATGGCATCCAACACCGAGAGCCGGTTCACACGCGATTTGATGTTAGTGGCAGTGCCGTATTCTTCCGTCAACATGCGATTGACACGACAGATCTGGTCTCCCGGTGGGAGGATGAGTGAGATGATGCTCGTACCATTCCCTCGCGCCTCGTTCAATCTCTTGATGAGTTTCCTCATCTTCCAATTCTCAATATCCATCGATCGTTTTTCTTTCCTCCTCTCCATCCCATGAAATCAATTTCAGGCGAGTATATGAATCGTGCCTGTGTTCCTATTTTCACACAAATAGAAAAAAGAGTCGTGCATCGCAATAATCCCCACCCTCTTTCGAACTGGAGAAAGCTTTGCTGGACGATAACGGACATGATCTCGATAGATATAGCGCGATCGCGTGCGATGCATCGTCGCAATCATGTCACGAAACAAGCGCATGGGAAGCATCCTCTGTACGATAGGACGATCCGAAGACGAGAGCCAGTCCATGATGGCTCCCCGCCATCGGAATTCGGTCCGATGCTTCATCTGATCAAGAACGTGATCATTTTTTAATCGAATGCACATCTGTTCCACCGTCCTAATTTCTTGTTCCCATTCACGGTACGGTCGAGGAGAAAGAAACCGATAAACCCTGGACAGGATTAGATTCATACTCATCTTTTTTTCTTCTGTGAATATAATTTTCTTTTTCATCTTTCCACCAATTTTTGAATAAGCTTTTCAAAGTTTATGTGGTTATGATGCATAGTATACGTATTATTGTTATCCATTAATATTATGTTTTGATCTTTTTTATCACCAGCGGTGACTTTCCAACGTTTGACAACATTCTTAACATTATCAACATCAATCATTCTATCATTTGGTGTCTGAACGAGATAAAAACGAAAGTTCTTATTGTGTTGAAAAAATTCGTTGATTCGACTACTGAAGGTTCGTGCCATGTTCAATTCCCTCCCGATCAGCTTACCGGCTCCAAGTAATTTGTGGGCCGATTTTCGAAACGATAAAAGACCATTTATGGAAAGAATGGCATCGGGTAATTCTTCAGTCTTTAATTCAGGAAGGATTTCGGCAAATACACCCATACCAATCGAAAACGTAATAACCCATAGTTCGTATTGATTTGTCGATTGTTGCTGTTGTCCACTTGATGCCTGTTTAAATTCTTGCTGTTGCTGTGACTGTTGCTGTTGTCCACTTGATGCCTGTTTAAATTCTTGCTGTTGCTGTGACTGTTGCTGTTGCTTTTGTTGCTGTTGCTTTTGCTGTTGCTGTGACTGTTGCTGTTGCTTTTGTTGCTGTTGTTGCTGTGACTGTTGCTGTTGCTTTTGTTGCTGTTGTTGCTGTGACTGTTGCTGTTGTAGCTTTCGTTGTTGTAGCTTTCGTTGCTGTTTATTCAAGTCATTCTTGCTCTCTAGTGCTTGTTTGTATAAATCTAGTGCCGCCTCGCGTACAGAAGATAGACCGAGGGAGGCATCGGCGCTGAGTCCAATACCAGGGTAGTCCATGGTAAAAAATCGATCCGATGGTTGAAAGAACTTGTTTCGATTCTTTAACATATATTCAAAATTATAAATCGTACTCCTAATTGTGCTCCCATTCCCACCAAAAAATACAATAACTTTTGGTTTCTGATTGATTTCCCCAAACATGTATAAAATGTTTTTTATTTATTCAACAAAATAAAATGAATCAAAAACGCGTTGCATGCTTTGCCGCTCTGTATTTCTTCTTATTATGTATTCCCTTTTTGCATCTGATTCGCGCTCTCACCTACCGCAGACTTGTTTTTCTATTGATATGTATTCTCGTTTTATTGACCATGGCATGCCTTGAGATTCGGAAGGATGTACAATGGTGGTGGTATGGAGTATTGGGAGGGTTCTTTGTTCTCGCCTTGTTGGTAATCATCTTGAATCGATCTTTATTTTTTTATTTTGTGTACCATAGTCGATACAACGAACATGTACTACAGGATGACTACCGAAAAATGTATTTCAAGACCAACCTCTACATGGAAACAATACCTCTCAAGAATCATGTGAAAGGAATACGAATCATAAAGACATCACATTTGTGGTGATGAGATGAAATCAGAAATATAACAGTATAGGAGATAACTAGATAGAAAGAAAAAGAATGGACAATGCATGGATCTATCATTCTATTTTTTTCAAATTTTAAACATATATATTAATGATGTATGTTAATGATGAAAGTTAATGATTTAATTGATCGTAACGATAACAAACATAAAGAAGGTCAAATGCTTTATCGGGAGGTCGATCTCCTGCAAGTCGGGAAAGAAGCATTTGTCCTCGGTTATCGTGTAAATAAAACCGAGCTTTGGAATAGCTGGACTTGTATTTTTCTTTTGAAAATAGCAAACCAAATCCTTCATACAAAATTCCCAAGGCTCCTATCATATCGGATAAAAAGGACATGGGATTCGTAAATACCATATTCATGGATACTACACATGTTACCTGTGCAACATGCATACACATTTGATACCTATCTCGAGCTTGTATACTACCTTTTTTTGGTTGCCTTCCTTGAGGTAAGTTCCCAGGTGTTGTCGAATCTCCTTCCGGAAATAATCCACGACAAACACCATGAACAAATGGGCCTGCACCAGGTGTACGTTCATCTAACTGCGTATGCTCAAAATTTCGAAATTCCATTCTTTCCCATGCAATGTTGGGAAAAATCGTTCTTCCTTCCGTCGACGTACGAACATAATCTTGGAGGAGTCTTTTACAATTTTCTCGAAAGGCGACTCGAAAGCGAACCATTTCAGGTAAATGTTCATATTGTTCATTGACTAAAATATGAGGGAACCACGAAGTTCCACGGACACGTACAGACGCTTCATTTAGATAACGTGTACGTTCCGCTTGACGTTTTGTTTCTCCTCGTATAACACGCTGTATAAAACCCAATGGTTGAGCACCACCTCCACCTCCGCCTCCACGTCTTTGTTGGGCCTGACCATCCTGCTCTACGACATCCGTTTCTAACGCTTGAACTTGTTGTCGGTTGGCAGGAGTTTGGGCCATTTGTCGATATTGTCGACGTCTTTCCTCATTCCTCCATGGGTGTAATACGATCATTCTATAGGTAACGTCAGTTCTATAATTAGGGTCGGGTAGTTGTTCACAAATCAGTAGCGCACCACTTGTTTTGTAGGTAGAAAAGGAATTGGATTTAATAAACCATCCTCGAATTTCATCCTCGGTAAATGTTTTTGTTCTTGTATCTAAAGAAACTATATAAATAGGAAGATGAATTTTGGAGGAACGAATATTCACACTCAATGTTGTGGATGCCATTATTTCTTTCTTTCTTTCTTTTTTATTTTTGTAAAACTTTTCTAAACAAAAAGTTTTACAAAAATAAAACAACCCCATCAAAAAGGTCGGAAGGAAGATGATGGACAATGCATGGATCATTGGTGTGGATGAAGCAGGGAGAGGGAGTTTATGGGGGCGGGTGTATGCGGGGGCGGTGTGTTTTGGTGGTGTGGTCAGCAGCGACTGGATGGAGAAAGCGGCAAAAAATAAGAGGGTGATTCGTGATTCCAAGAAGATGACGGCACTGGCGCGTCGGAAGAGTCGTGAGTACATTGAGAACGAAAGCGAAAGCATGTGGGGGGTGGGATATGCGTCCGAGGAAGAAGTGGATCAGCTTGGTATTGTTCCCGCCAATACCTTGGCGATGCATCGAGCCATCGACAATCTATTACAGAAGCATCCGGTGCTGACTGAATTGCAGACGACGCTTCGTGTGGATGGCACCTTTTTTCGCGATTATCCAGGTATTTCTCACGAGCTTGTGATACGCGGAGAGTCGGCTTATCCAGAGATCGCGGCCGCCTCCATTCTTGCAAAGACGCACCGTGATGCGTACGTGCTGGATTCTTGCCAGTCCAATACCTCTCTCACCCGCTACTGTCTGGAGACTAATATGGGCTACGGCACCGCGGCTCATTTGGAGGCTCTTCGTGAATACGGTCCGACACCGCTACACCGCCAGACGTTTGTCCGTAAATTCCATTAAAAGAAATAATAATTTTACATGAAAAACAGATGAATGTCGAACAAATTTCCGTGTTTCAAGACATTATCCATACTCCATTCGGGAACCAGGAGGAACAACATATTGCAAAATTGGACAAATTTCTAAGACAAGGATCATATTTTATCAATGATTGCCTCATCGCCTATGCTATGGATAAAAAGACCCCTTCTTATATCATCCAATATCTTATTCATAAAGGATGTGACGTGAATCAGAACATACCGGATCAATTTTGTTCTCCTCTCCTTTTCGCCATTCATGATGGGCGTCCTGATCTTGTTGAGATGTTGTTGGCAGCTGGGGCGAAGATTACAAAAACAGATATTCCAGCGATTGTATTCGGTGTGAAAACCGTGGACATGGATAAAACGAATTACCAGAACACCAATGAAATCGAAACGCGAATTATAAAAAGTCTTCTCCGTCGTAATATCAACCAGGTGGATTGGTGTGATACAAATGGTAATACAGCCCTTCACAAAGCCGTCATGTTTGGCAATCTGGAATCGGTACGTCTCCTTGTAGCTCACGGTGCAGATACAACTCTTGTCAATAAAGCAGGAAAAACCGCCTTGGACATTTGCCGGAACTATACCTCAACATCTCGATTTTATTACGGTCCTCAATCTGTTTCAAGTCACTTGGTGAATCTAAAAAAACCTCTTCTCGTCGAGCTCTTGGAGAAAGAAGAAGTGCTCTATCTCGTTTTCAAGGGGTTTCATTTACATACTATAAAAAAGTCTTCTTCTCCAGAAATTGTATGGAATCGTGTAGATAGTGTGGTCATGGATGTGCTTCATGAGGTCTGGACAAGGAGTAATGACGATGTCTTTGGAGAATTGATGGAATATTTATCATCATAGCAAAAATGAAATTCATTTAACAATATATCTGTAAAAAGAAAGAAGAATGAAGAATTATCTGATGATGATGTTGATGTTTTGTGCCGTCGCCGCATATGATGGGGACGGCACGTTTTATGGGATGGGAGGGAATGGCGCGAATGGGGCTTGTATGCTGCAACCTGGATTTAATGGAGTGACCACAACTGTGGCCATGAATCATGAACAATTTGAGAATGGAGCGGCGTGTGGGAAGTGTGTCCGTGTGACGGGATATGGCGAGGGATCCGGAATGACACCAATCCTTGGTCCCATTTATGCGACGGTCGACAATGAATGTCCAGAGTGTAAGCACGGCGACGTCGATCTTGGACTGAGTGGGGATGGTCGTTGGCGCATTGTGTGGGATTACGTCTCATGCGAGGAAGCGAGACGCGGTGGGAGACACCTCCGCACACGATCCATAGATTGATTGATTGATTCGTTTCTTCTTGATATTCATGAATATCAAGGATTTATTCCTGGGGGGTCTCGAACCCTCGACCTTCGGCTCATAAGACCGATGCTCTACCGATTGAGCTACAGGAACATGTTTTATCGAGGAGAATAATCCGGCCTCATAATATATGAATTGTTGTCTTTAGATCCTTTTTTCAAAAATTAATCAAGAGTTGTGGAGGGGATGAAATGATATTCGCCTTGAATCCTATCCACCGATGTATAAGTTCGATGATTACTGGCATGAAGATGATGCGTCCGAATACTGCGACTTGGATTGCTAACGAGGTAACCATGGTCAAGAGCAATCTTTGCGATACGATTATCACAGCCGGGCATACCGAACTGGAAATTTATCTCTTGAGGATCTATATTCATGAAGAAAGGACATCGGAATATCCATGTATCCTGAGACTCGAAATCATAATAAAAGAGATTATTATTTTCGTATCTCGTCAGGGCCAAAAACTTGTGCTCTAGATTGTACGAAAGAAGGAGATTCAATGAATCGTCAAAATAGATATCCGAATTCGACAAAATACAAATATCATCCGGTGAAAGGTGTGTATTGGCAAAATGAATCGCGGTTGAATAGAGTAATCGATTGTTCTTATAACCATCCGGTAGGACAACCTGTTGTATTTTATCACCATTTTCAAGAATGAAATCAAGAGGATAGTATCGATCATTCAAGAGATAGATTTTATGTATCCATGGATTCTTGGTATTTTGAAGGAGACATTCGTTAATCTCTTGTTGACGTTGGTCGTTTGCCGAGATAAAATACGATGTTACGAGGACAAACATATTCTGTATTCTATATTCTATAAACAATATTATTTTTATTATCGTAATAAATAAATGTCCGAGGATGGATATCAAACAGCAGTACAAAACCAGTCCTCGGACCAAGAAGGTTGGTTTTCGGCACGACAGAAATTGCAAGCGCCAATCTGTCGAAAAAAACAATGCAAGAATAAGACTATACTTACACCGAAAGTCGACGTCAAAGTCAAAGTGAAAACAGAGCCGAAACCGAAACGGTCCAAGGAGACGATCCTCAAAGAAATGTGGGGGGCGCTTCAGATTGGCTTCTTTTTTCCTGAATTTTCCTACACACTGTTCAAAGATCTCTTTCTGCTTACTCCGAATACCCAAAAGGTCAAACTTAGTCGTCACTGGGATATCACCAAAGATAAGCTGGAATTTCTTGGTGACCGGGTGCTGAAGATGATTCACGGACGCATCGCGTTTGAATACATGGATGACGCAGGGGGGGCAACACGTCTCATCAGCATCCTCGAATCGAATAAGGTTTTTATCTGTTACTTGCAAAAAATAAACAAGATTTGTACCAACCTAGGATACATCGGAAGTAAAACCAAAGACAAACAATGTGCCGATATTTTCGAGGTTCTCATTGGCGCCATTTTTTACACGTATTTCTACAAGAATGGCGACTACAATATCATCCATAAAATCGAACAATGGATGCAACAAGTTACCGTCTTCTCGGAACATCTCAAAGGCATCCTTAATACCAATTTAAAAAAGGATCTTTTATGTGGCTAGAGTCGAATCTTGAAAGACGATTTGGGGGTTGGTGGTAAAGGCATGGACAAGGCGCTGGAGGTCGAAGCGGCAATTGTTCACAAAACAGAATTCGGACAGACGATGGGTGTTCGGTACAGCAGAATAAAGGGCGGCGCCGGTCTGTTCTTCGGTGAGCGATTGGTCGTCCACAAAGATCTCTCGGACACGAGGAAAGGGAAAGGCCGACATGTCGATACCCGGATATTGTTCGTGGATCTGCTCGATTCGTCCGTGTTTTTTGAGAAGGCGATAGGATTTTTCGGGACCGATCTTAAAGAGATTGGTATTGTAATCGGTGCCGCACATGATACAGAAATCAAGGAATTGGTCCGCGGTGAAATCGAGACGCACGAGGAGTTCGTGATAATCGATCTCCATGGCCGTCTGTCCGTGGATATTGAGACGGTGAAGGAATCGTGTCGCGCAGTAATTGAGGACATCGGTATCTTCAGAGAGGACGGCATCCACCAAACCCGTTCGACAGAGGACGGCGCACGTGGCCTCGGCCTCGCCGGTCGCATTGAGCCAGGCCACACCGAGCAGCGTCAGCAGCTCACGAGTCAGATCGAAATCCTCGGTGCGGATGGAGAGCAGTGTGTTTTGGAGATGGTCCATCTCACGGTCCACATCGATCACGACAAGAGATGTCCGCTCCGTCTTGCCAAGAAAATCGGTGAGCTCCACTGACATGTTTTCTGGAAGATGTGGAAGCACACCCGTCGCAAATACTTCGGACGAGAAGGACGCCTTGTACGCGTCCCAATCGGTCGAGATTTTCTCTACACGCTCCTTGGTCTTGATTCTCGCGAGCGTCCGATTCTTCTTTTCCTGATCCTTTTCCACCGGAAACTTGGTGTCGTACACAAAGACGGGATGGATCTCGTTCTCACGAAGTACCGTCACTAACAATAGAAAGGCATCCAACCACTGCTTGCCATAACTCGTCTTGAATTTACACATGTAAATCGACGTATCAATCGCAATCTTTTTGTACGCATAGCGCGACAAATGAATCTCCGAATAGATCAGAGGGCAGGCCTTCCTCAAGAATTGATGAAGGTTTTTGATCCCCATGATCTGGTTATTGTTTTTATTTAAGATATTATCATTATTTCCATAAATAAGAATTTTTATGAAAAATAAATTTTTTTTCTTTTGACAGATAAATGACACTTGAAAATACATCCACGGGGAAGCAGATCCTCGGCACGGTGTTGCTATTCTCTTTCGTAATGTTCTGTGTGCAGAAGGTTCTTTCGGGAAAAAATATTGTTGAAGGCTGGTGGGGAGATTATCCTTTCCGCGCCAGGGTCAATGTGGTGGGACCCAAGGGCAACGCCATCCCTGGAAACAACCAGCAGGCAATGGCGCCTATTCCGATGTTCACGGCGCCCGGTAATCAGCAAACACAACTCTCTCCTCGTTTCCAGTCCACCGGATATGGGGCCAATGTCAGCTATAATCTTCCCGAATTGAAGAATCTCGCGGTCGATCCCACCAATCCTCTTGCGCTCGATCCTTCCACCTATGCAAATTTAGTCGATAAAAATGTGCTGCGAGAAGTGAAGGAAGGATTCAATTACCCCGCCGGTTCGTCTTCCCAACAGGGGCAGATGTTGCGTCAAGAAAACAAGGATGTGGGCCAGGTGATTGTGAATGAGCTCCCTCTTCAACCCATGCAGAATAACGTGGGTGCATCGGGATCCAAATCCGGGAGTGTTCCTCTTGTGATGGATCGTTTCATCGTGTCCCCGCTCAAGAGTCGGCTCTTTTCTCAGAGCGACTTTATCCGCGGTGACATCGCGATTGTTCCCGTCAATCCCAATTCCAATCCCAATTCCTGCACGTGGTTCCGTCCCTCGGTCAATCCCGCCCAGGATCTCAATCCCGGCGCGCTTGCGGTCATGGGTGGCGCGTACGGCGAACAGTGCAGGTCGATTGCCCAACTGCAGCAGCAGGCGTCGGGTGGAACCGTCACTACTGCGGGTGGTGTTGCATTTGCGGCATCGCCCGATACAACGGTCGGTCAGGCGATGATCCAACAAACCGCGATGGCCAGTCAGAAGGTGGGCAGCTCTGGACAGGCCACAGGTGGCGATGTGCAGTACTCTTCGCCATCGGCCCTGATCACAATGACCCCTTAAACATATTTCCATATACATTTTTATTTTCTTTTTTCTTCTAGAAAATAAACATACATTCATGGATTTTCCCAACAGTCCGATTTTTCCCTATACCTCGTTTGCCGAGTATCAACCCGTTTCTTATCGCGTGGATGCGGCGCCCGCCCTTTGTTGGTGCCGAACCAAATCAACATCAGAAAATACCGTCGTGTTTTCAGACGCGCATACCTGTGGTGCCGGGTGTGACATGAACATCGTCCCGCCGCTTCCCGGCGCGGTCGGCAGTTATTCCGCGTAGAAAGATGGCCATCACGAGAATGGACAAGGAAAAAAAGACGGCGAGGATGGCGAGCACTGTTTCCAAACTGGAGGTGGAGGATAATGGCTGTGGATAGATCTGATCGCGGATCTGAGCGAGAGGAATGGCCGAGTTTCCAGTAAAACTCGTGATATTCCGTACTTTGGGATAGGTCTGCGTCTGGCATTCGGTGAGTGTGGCAAAATCGTGTGGATTCGCGGAAGGGATACAGAGACATTCCGAGGTGGCCGACCAGTACAAATGAGATTTCTTATGAACATAAAGCATGAAATTGTCGCGATCCAGCACGCGCTTATAAAAGGGTGTGGTGGCAAAATAGTTGGTAATGAAATTGTAATCAAGAACAATTTGACAGTGGTTACTATTGTTATTGCGGACGTAGACAGGTACGGTATCTGGAATCGCCGTGGTAAAGGCAAAAAACGAAAAATCGCCATTGGAGCTGTCGACACTGGTCATAATAGGAAAGGCGACCCATTCCAGGTAGACGGTCTGAAAGGGAGAACTCTTGTTTTGGTAGACGGTGAACATGGAGGCTCCCAGTGGAAGAGGCGGAAAAATGCGTGGATTCAGGACATACAGCGTAGTGACAAGTTTGTAAGAAGAAGGAAGAAAGTCGACCTCAAAGACAATATGGTCGCGATCCGCGCGCGGTGCCTGAATGCGGTGCATCTTCAACTCTTTCGAATAATAGATGCGGATCGGGAAGAAATTGTTCATAAAGAGCATTTTATCTTTATGAAACATTAATAAAGGAAAGGAAAATGGAGATTGTGGGTGCAAGGACGGAAAACACTGGATTTAATGCCAATATACGTCATCAATGGATACCTTATTGGAACGGGCTTCTACACCTTGCGGCCAATATTAATAAGAATAATATGATTGAGAGGAATTACGATTGGGAAGAAATCAATCGACGCTGCAAAGAATATTCGGACGACTACCTGGATGATCCCACGTTTTGCGAGGATTGTGCATTCTCCGAAATACCAGGCTATCTAAAGAATAAAATGACCGAGGCGCGTCGGTCGGGGTTTGGAATATGGAGTAATTGCAAGACGATTGCGGGCGATAACGATATTATCTATGTCTATTGCAACCAGCGTCAATGGTTCTGGCGGAAACTTCTTATTTGGATTTTCGCGGTGATCGTTTTTGTGATACTGGTATGGCTTGTTTTCGTTGTCCGCTGGTAGTTGTTGATGCACAGTATTTCTCATCGACACTGGCGAAATAGATCCAGTAAAAGGGACCGAGAATAATAGAGATCACGAGACCGAGCCACTTTTGTTCCGACTTGCCTTCATAAAAGAAGCATACACACGATGTCACAAAGGCCATCAATCCCAGCAGCATCCACACGATCCAGAAAAAGATCCAGAATTTTGTCCAGGTCGTCATAGGCTGTGTTTCTTCCTCCTCGATGTCTATCTTTCGCATCATTCTTTTATTTTTATAGCAATGAAAAAAAATAAAAAATGAAAAGTTAGATTTAAAATATAGTGGACAAGAAAAGAAAGTGTGTGTATCTTGTTTCTTCTATCCTACCGTGCCTTATTTTTCCAATAGTATGATGTACAAGATTAGAAATAATATATATCATGATACATGCTCGTGGGAAATAATCCAATCCATGATCCCCTCGGGGTATATACGAAAAGGGGCGTTGCAGGTGTTTCATAAGATCCGCCGCAGCTACCCCACCGATCACATTTTGTGTATTGGTTACGAACGCGGTGATACGCAATTTGCGGTCACCGAGACCTTCAAGACGTACGAGACGACGGTCGAGGAAGTCATCGATCGATGTCTTCGCGAGGAGCTCTCCATGGAGCGGGTCGAGTCGGGTCTCGACTGTCTGAGCTTTGTCTATCACGAGAGGCATGCCACCATCTTCTGTGTGCCGATGCGGTGTTCACAAGACAACATTCGTCCCACCACTGTCCAACCCTCCTCTTTCGAAGAAGACATCAATGCCAACGACGACAAGACACGAAAACTCGTCCTTCTCCTCCACGGCCCGCCCGATATCATCCAGAACCTTTTTTCACGATTTGCCTCGGTCGAAAAAGACATTTCTCATCTCATCTCCATCCCCGTCAGCCGCGTCTCCTCCGCCTTTCCCAAACTCTTCCCTGTCTACCATCATCAACAACCACCCATGCATTACCTAAAGTGAATTCCTTTGTCAGTGAATGTGTTAAGAAGATGCCAATCAAGAAAGGAAAAAAGGATGGGGGATCTGATTCAAAAGCTTCCGATGGACGAGATCCGATTGTCGTCGAATGAGATGGATGGCATCAAGATGCTGTTTGGTACGACGGACGCACAGTCACCACCAGCACAACCACCACCACCAGCTGCAGCAATGCCAGCAACAGTAGTAGCACCAGCAGCAGTAGCACCAGCAGTAGCACCACCACCATCGACGGAATCCTGTCGAAAAATGTCCCAAGAAGTGATGGCCATCCTTCTAACATCGGGCATCTTTTTTATGTTTTGTCTGCCAGTATTGGATGGCGTTCTTGACGCCTTTGTTCCCTTGTGTAAAAATTCATGGATTGTCCGAACGGCCATCAAATCCATCCTCTTTGGTCTCATCATCTGGATTTTTGTCAACCGTCAATATCTATAACAAAATCAGGAAATGTAGAGGGATAAAAAAATATATTTTTAATAATTTTTTTTATCATTCAAATATAAAGAAAAGACATGGCTCTTGCTGCTCAGACTTCAAGTACATTTTTAAAAGAACGTAAAAAACCAGATGCACTTGTAGTTACGAGGAAGAAAAGTGGAGGAATTCCAGTTCCAGCTCCAGCTCTAGTTCCAGCTCCAGCTCCAGCTCCAGCTCCAGCTCCAGCTCCAGCTCCAGCTCCAGCTCCAGCTCCAAATCAACCTCTAGTTCCAGCTCCAAATCAACCTCCAGCTCAACCTCCAGTTCTACCTCAAGCTCCAACACGACAAGTAAATGTTTATATTGAATCTGTTATAGCATTTTTAAAACAAATCCCTCCCGCCAATCCAACCAATTTTATTAAAGCATACAACGAAGCACAAGACATGCATACGGATGAGATTGATAGAATCATTAATTCTAACCCAGTTGATATAAGCAAATTATATGAAGCATTATATCGACAATTAGACCAAGAATCAATAGAGATTTGTACAATATTGCAATCAATTAACGAAATTAATATTGATAGTAACGTACGAAAAATACAAAAAGAGTATATGAATTATTTTATGCGTATTTATGATGTATTAAAAAACAACCAAGAATATAATGATAAATATCAAGCACTTTCACTTATTATTCGATTCATATTATCAAACAATGGACAAAATAACCCTATTAATATTAAACTTTTACAACAAGAATTATCTTCCATTTTAGGTAGTGGTGGAAGACAACAACAAGGAGGAGGTGGTGGATTTAATGTTCTAGTTCCAGGACCAGGAAGAGGAGGACATAGAGGATTATATAGAATACAACAAGCACAACAACAAGCACAACAACAAGCACAACAACAAGCACAACAACAAGCACAACAACAAGCACAACAAAGACGAGGTGTTGTAGGACCAGGAGGACGAGGTGTTGTAGGACCAGGAGGAGGAGGTGTTGTAGGACCAGGAGGACGAGGTGTTGTAGGACCAGGAGGAGGAGGTGTTGTAGGACCAGCAGGAGGTGTTGTAGGACCAGGAGGAGGATTATCTAAAATACAACAATCTTGTCCATCAGAATCATCAAAATATACACAACAAGTAAAAGCTTGCAATTTAGACGACGGTAGTAAGCAAATCACATTAATATCTCAGAATGGAACATCATCGATAAAAAAGTCAAATAATTTTGATAATTTATATGTTACAAAAGACACTTTTAAAACACTCAACAAAAGTAGACGAAATCAACTAATTTGTGTACTATCAGGTGATAAAATTTATCGTGTCGAAATATCCCATATTAGATCTTTACAAATACCATGTGGTACTGATCCTTTAACTGCTAGTGGTGGTGGTAGACGACGTACTGGTGGTAATGGTGGTGTTGGTGGTGTTGCTGATGCTGATGGTGGCACTATTGGTGGTGTTGGTGTTGGTGGTGTTGCTGATGGTGGCACTATTGGTGGTGGTGGTGTTGGTGGTGGTGCTGATGGTGGTACTGCTGGTACTGTAGGTGCTGATGGTGGTAGACGACGTGCTGGTGGTAATGGTGGTGTTGCTGATGCTGATAAAGCAAGAGGTGCTGTTGGTGGTGCTGGCGCCGGTGCTGATGGTGGTGTTGCTGATGCTGATAAATCAAGAGGTGCTGTTGGTGGTGCTGATGGTGGTATTGATAGGTCTCTTTTTTCAATAAAACAACAACAACAACAACAACAACAACAAAGCGGATCTCAATCTAAAGCAATTGTGCCGAAAAAATCAAATTCTCCGCCAACAATATTCACCACATCAGATATGAATAAATTTCTGTATAAAGTATTACAAGGTAAAACAATCGTATTAAAATCTCAAGGACCTTTAAAATGTAAATTTAATGTACAAATAGATCAACATGGTCGGTTGATTCAAAAATTAAATAAAGACGGAAATGCACCACCAATCTCACCAAAACAGCAGTCATTTGGATTTGCGTTTGAATTAGATAGTAATGGTTCAATTATTGCTAGACGAGATTGGATCGAAAAATCTCCTCAAAAAAAAAGTTATTTACGACTTGTCGTTGCTCCTAATTCAGATGTACCAATTTCTCGTGAGAAATTTATGGATTTTCGCGTTATTGCTGAAATAGAGGGTAAAATCTATTGTATGCAAATGAATAAGAGTACGGTCCAATTGGCCCAAACAGCAGCCGCAAGACGTGGTGCAATACAAAAAGCGACAAATGATCGATCACGTGCTAATACACAACAAGCTAAACAACAGATTAAAAATTTGTTAGCTATATTGAAATCTACACAGACATTTACAGATTGTTTACTTCTTTCAAAACTCACACCGAATAATAAGGATTGTGAATCATTATCAACATCTTTTCAGTTAGATGTTGAGGATCAACATTTTAAAAATTTTTCAGATTTAATGGCAAAGTATTCACAACAATCAAAACAAATACCAAACTATATACAGGCACAAACGAAAGCTTACCCCCTCCGATATTTAATTGGTAAAGTGTTCACTATCCAATCAGTATTCAATACATCATTTAAATTCACACCTGTCACTATCAATAATAATGGTGATATTATACAATTTGATGAAAACAATCGAAAAGATCCGTTTAAAAGGTTTAAATTGTTACAAGGTACCCAAGGTTCTACAGCACAATCCGTTCCGTATAGCAGTAATTCATTAAATCCATTGCGACTTACAACAAATGGTACCAATTTCTTCATTACAACGAATGGTACAAATTATATTGGTCCTTCATCATCATCATCAACTACGATAAAAACAACACCATCAACATCATCCAGTCTCAAAGAGTTTCAATTCAATATAATTTTGAACGGTACAACTTATACAAAAATATCCGATCAGAGCCAATCTAAAATAGTGTCCTCTTCACCCAAAATTAGTATTTTTTCTTCTTTCAAAAGTCCAAGATTCCATATTTTTTAACATTCTTCCTTTTGCTTGTTTATGCCTATTTTTTTCTAACTGAAAAAAATCTACTTCTACTTCGTCATGACAAATCTAGCGGGTGTATTTCTGGTAGAGGCCTGCATTCTTATGATAGATGGTATCCTGAGTTTTGATCAGGGTGGAGAGATGGACCTCTTTGGTAGTCTCCGTGTGGTAGAATCCACACTCGTTCTTGCGCTTGCATCGGGCATTGAGATGGCAGACCTTGGGATTCCATTCTTCGAGCGTATGCACCATGGTGCATCGCTTCTCCTTGTTCATTCGACAATCTTTTGCATACTTGCACAGCTTGTTGGAGGGAGGGTGATTCGACCTTGGTTGACGATGTTGCGATTGCGATTGTGATTGTGATTGTTGCTGCTGCTTCTGTGGCTGTTGCGATTGCTGTTGCGAATGATGCGATTGCTGCTGCGATTGCTGTGGCTGTTGTGGTTGGGAAAGAAGAAGACTCTTGGGATACCGGGGCTCGCGGACCGGTTCGCTGTAGTGGTACTTGGAAGGACGCGACGACGATTGGAAATGGAAATCGGATCGAGCGGGCTTGAGAAATGCCCATGGATCGCGATTCTCCACAACCGGATCCACCTTTTTCCATGGATTGGTGACCGCCATCGGCTTGGGTGGTGGAGGAGGTGGAGGAGAAGAAGATAGAGGTGGTGAGGAGGGTATGGAGATCTCTTCGTGAGACGATGATCCATGTGTGAGAACAACGTATTTTGGTAGTTGCTGTGGTTGCTGTGGTGGCTGTCGAGTCATCGGAGGATCACATGATGGTGGTGGTGGTGGTTGTCGTACCGGACGCAATGGTGAGGGTGGTAAATCCTCATAGTCGTCGTCCTCATAGTCATTCTCATAACTATGATCATAGTATTCGTATTCGTCGTCTTCCCCAAAAAAGGTTTCATTCTCGCTCTCGTCACTGTATTCCATGGTTTCTGTTTTGTCTTTTTTACAATTAAAAAATAGGGATGAAAGAATCATTTTTTTACATGTTAGTGGATTTATAGACTATCAAGAAGATGCATCGCCCGTGTTTTGAATTCAGGAAGATGAACATCTTCCTTTAACGGAGGCAAATCGTCGTCTGGATTTTCAATAATTGGAACGACGACGTGAACGTCGTCCGCGTCTTGTTGAGGCGACAGAACACCATGCTGGACGCGGACGAGATTGAGGGATCGCTGCAATTCCTCGATAAATGCCGGATTGAGCGGCTCTCCATTCACGAGATACTCTTGGTTGTTCAGGATCGAGGACGCGACGACATTCAGAAGGAGGGGTGTGACCTCGGCACCGACCGTGGGCTGGTACAAGACGAGGAGCATCTGTGATCTGACCGTCGCTTGATATTTCTCTTTGTTCGCAAGGATCTCCTTTTTAAGGACGGCGCGAGGAAGCTCGAAACGAAAGAGGGATTTTGGTGGAGTTGAAACCCCTCGCTTGAGTCCAGCAAACGACCGAAGAAAGGGATATTGTTTATGAAGAAAGACCGCCACATACTCTGTGCAAAACGCATCGCTCGCGGTCGACATCCATCGATCGTATTCCTTCTGAAGAGAAGAAGACAGACCGGGATAATCCGGGAAGACCATCGCGGGGGAGAGGAAGGCCATCTCTTCGGGTCTGTAGAATCCCAGATCAAGGCGCAGCGGAAGAGACGGGCTGATACGACGAAAGGCGTAGCGCGGATCGATCATCACAATGACACGGAATAGCCGTTGGAGGTATTCCTCGACCGTCAGCGGTTCAGGTGCCACATATTCGTTCAATATCGCGGGCTGTGCATGAGAAAAAATGCTCTCCTCGATTATCATCGAATTGGTGTTGAGATGTCTCGCGATCCTGTCGCGTGCATCGGCGCGAAGCGCATCAAAATCATTCCGCGAAAGCATCTCCAGAGGCGTGGCGAGGAAGGTCGGAATGATCTTGGGGATCGTCACGAAGCGGTCGCTCTCATGTTCGCGAATATACTTTTGTCCTTTTTCAAAGAGGGAGGCAGTCTGTTCGACCGTGCGTCCATCCTTCATCTGGTACACTACGCGCAGCGTCGCGTCATCCAGAACAAAGCGTCGAGCTTCCTGTTTCTTGGTCTTGTCGTCGTTGGCCAGATCACGGAAAAAGGCGTCGGTTGGCGCATAAAAACCATCCTCGCCCACCTCCACACCCACATATTTGTTGGCATCATCGTCGAGGGGCTTGACGAGCAATGATAGAAATCCGGGGATGTCGGGCCGTGTGCGATGAAAGATCTCTACTTCCATCTCTCGTTCCTTGGGGTTCTTGATGCGGAGGATGTGAAAAGGCGCGGCCACGCCTGTCTTTTTGGTGGTGGCGGTGGTGGTGGACGATGGCTTGTCGCGTTGGAGCATGCGATCCACAAGACCTTCGATGGGGATGGAGGACGTCTTGATCTGGTCGCGGAGCGCTTCCATCTGTGGCCATGTGATCAGGCGCCACATCTTGGCGGGGAATTGGTTCATGTACTCCTTGGACAGGAAATCGCTCCAGTGGGTTGGATTGTGAATGACGTGACCCTCCATCACCAAGATCTTGTGGATGCGATCCATCAGGTGTTCGCGCATAAATTCCCGGATCGCGCGACGGTCCACGGAAGTTGTTGTGGCCAGGAAATGCTTGATGGTTTCAGGGAAAAGAATACTGTCGCGAAAGAGCGGATAGAAGGGATTCTCAAGAGGGAAGAGCTTCTCCAAATCCTCTTCCACCTTCTCGATCGCAGTATCCACCCTCTCTTTCCCTGGCTCGAGGTCGGGAAGGTACGCGCTGAGATTCTTGCGGACATAACGACGCAGCACACTAAGCCCATCCGCAACTACGTCTTCCGTATCCTCTGTATCTGCTGATTCCGCATCACGAATGTCCTGAAGGAGACGCGCGACGGGAAGTGTGGGCGCAGCGAGATGAGGCAGCGAGAGCAGGCCCTCCAATACTTGCCGTGCTTCCTCGACAGAGGCATCCACCAATTGGGTAAGATTGTAATCAGAGGTATGAGCCCGAGCATATTGAAGGATCTCCTGGACCATGTCGCCGGGAAGTGTTGTTGCATCGATAGATGAAAGAGCCGAAACACGGACGAGAAGAGGTTCAAAGAATTCGCGACGACGCCGAACCTGGGCGTCCAAAGGATTGGCCGCACGGACAGCTGTCCTGACGGTTCTGATTTTTTTCATGTCTGCGTGTGTTTTGTTAAAAATGAAAATAAAAAATTTTGGGATTGTCAAAAAAAGGAAAAAGATTTTACCCGGATTGGAATAAATACACGGGAAATGGCATCATTATATCAATTTTTGAATGGACGCAGAACGACCGACAAGGCGACGCATCTCTCGATGATTCACCCCACCGGAAAATATTATATCGACGCGGCCGACGCCGACGAGTTCATGAGTCTTTATTGTTCTGAATCCTCCGATAGGGCTTTTGGTCTACTGGAATCCACCGCCATCCATCAGGTCCTGCCCGTGCTTGTGGACGCTGATATTAAGAAAGATCATCATGCAGGCGAGGAAGTGGGCGCACTGTACGAGAGTCCTTTCCTGATGAGGGTGGTCCACGTGTATCAGAAAGTGCTGCGAACAATGATCCACGATGTCCCCGAAGAAAATCTGATCTGTGTTGTGCTAGAAAAGAAGCCCTATCTGCTGGAGAACAGCAAGTCGGGGAAGAATTACGTCAAGCACGGGTTTCATCTTCATTTTCCTCGTCTTTTGCTCAATAAGATGATTCAAGAAAAGGAATTGATACCTCGTGTCAAGCTAGAATGGAAAAAGGCTGTATCGCACGGCGAATTCGGTATCTCGATCGATTCCGTGCTCGATCGCTCTTACTGCAAGGGAACGCCATGGCTTCTCTACCGGTCGCGCAAGGCCGAGACGATGGATCCTTATCTTGTGAGTTTTGTCGTCGACGGGCGTGGTGTGGAATCCAGCAATTGGCGTACACATCTGCTGGATTTTCAGATGAAGAACAATGATCACGAGAAGATCGAATTGACTTGGGATAACCTCGATTTCCATCTCCCCCGCATCTTGTCCGTCTCGCCTGTAGGTCGCGAGATGTATATTCATGAGATGCGTGACGATCTGGCGCCTCTGCCCTCCTCGTCCCAGATCCATCAACAGGTCCATCAACAACAGGTTCATCAGGGTCGTGTGATGGGGAGGGCCGAGAATGAGACGGCGGTGGTTGATCGTCTCCTGGATCTATTGGACGATCGTCGTGCCGAGGATCGCAATGATTGGATGCAGGTGGGATGGGTGCTGTTCAATATTTTTCGACGATCCGAGGAGGGTCTTGATCGATGGATCCGATTCAGTCAGCGCAGTCCCGCCAATTTCAATCTGGACGTGTGCCGCTATGAATGGTCCAAGATGGACATGAAGAGTTATACCATCGGTACGCTCAAGTACATGGCCAAGTGTGATAACCAGGAGGGGTACAATGAGATGATGAAGGAGTTGCAGAATGGTCATTACGAAAAAGCCATGAAGCTCAAGGGATCCCACAATGACATTGCCAAAGGATTGTTTGAAAAATACGAGCACCAGTATGTGTGTGCGTCCATCAAGGACAAGGTTTGGTTTGAATTCTCGAATCATGTATGGAACCGCATTGAAGAGGGGTACAGCCTGCGTACCAAGATCTCGAGTGAGGTGGTATGGGCATTTGAATCGATTGCTCAATCCCTCGTCACCCGCCTCGCACAGGCCGAAGAAGATGAACAGGCCACGTTCAAGAAGAAGCTCAAGAATTGTACCGACATTATTTCTTATCTCAAATCCGCACCCTACAAGAGCAATATCATGAAGGAGTGTATGGAAGTCTTTTATCAACCCAATTTCATGAACGAGCTCGATACGAACCCTTTTCTCTTCAATTTCCAGAATGGTGTGTACGATCTGCACGAAAACTGTTTTCGGGACGGTCGGCCGTCGGACAAATGCAGCATCAAGGCCCCGATCCGTTATCGCGAGGATCTTTTCAAGGATCACGCCGAGGTTCAGGCGGTGCGCGATTTTTTTGAAAAGATCTTTCCGGATCGCAGCGTTCGTGATTATTTCATGGATGTCTCTGCACAGGTCTTTATTGGCGGGAATCATGCCAAGATCTTCCAGGTGTGGACCGGTGAGGGAGACAATGGCAAGTCCATCACACAGTCTCTGTTTGAAAAAATGCTTGGTCCCTACAACATCAAATTGCCCACATCGCTCATTATCGGCAAACGAACTCAGTCCTCGGCCGCCTGTCCAGAACTCGCCCGTTCTGCCGGTGCACGCTTCGCCATGCTTCAGGAGCCGGATGGCAAAGATGTGATCAATGTCGGCATCCTCAAGGAATTGAGTGGAAATGACACATTCTTTGCGCGCGGTCTTTACAAGGAAGGATCGGAGATCACGCCCATGTTCAAGCTGGTGCTTATCTGCAATGAGCCACCCAAGCTTCCTTACAATGACAAGGCCACCTGGAACCGTGTCCGCGTCATCCCGTTCGAATCGATCTTTTGTGACGATGCGCCTGAAGATCCTGACGAACAGCTTCTTCTGAAACGCTTCCCCAAAGACAGGACGTTTGGCGAGCGTGTGGCTTCCATGACCGAGGCGTTTGCGTGGCTGCTCCTTGAGCATCTCAAGACCCATCCCAAGATCGAGGAGGCGCCCGCCAAGGTCATGATGGCTACCGCCAATTACCGCAAGAAGAATGACATCTACCGCCAGTTTGTCGAGGACCACGTTGCACGCGAACCGGATGCCAGTATCTCGGTGCAGCAATGCTACAGCATCTTTAAGGAATGGTTCCGAGAAGGCATCCCGAACGCCTCCGTGCCGTGCCGTGATGATTTCCGTGAATACATGACTAAGATTATCGGCGAGCCAGTGAATTCCTTCTTTACGGGCGTCCGTATTCGCTCCATCCAGGCACCTGAAGAGCGGAACAATGCCTCTATGTTTGATGACGACGACGAATAAATTGATTTCCAGGAGTATTTTTTTTTCATAGAATAGAGTGATAATCTTCTAACTCTATTCTTTTTTTTATTGGTTCAAAAAATACAATACAGAGTCATGACAACATGTGCGCGATACAAGGTCGGCGAGGCCGTGGATGTCTATCTGGTGGATCAATTTGGCTGGACCGAGGGTATTGTGGAGGATCTTCTTTGGGATCAAGCACGCTACCGTATCAAGACTGTCGATCTACAAATCTCATCCATGTCCCCTTATGTTGAGATGGATTTCATCAGTCCTCATGTGGTGTCTCACCGCACTCATTGTCGGGCGGATTGGCGCCAGCATGTTGATCATTACGAATACATTGAATGTTTTGCAGAGGACCGATGGATTGGATGTCGGATCGTCCGCCATTGCAATGTCCGCCAGCGTCTCCTTGTCGTTTTCGAGCGCCCCGAGGATCGATCCTTGGACAGTCGATGGTTCCCTCTCGATTCACCCTGTCTTCGATACCTCTGGGATTGGGAATAATCATCAAGAGGCAAAAAATTTGTCTCGATCGATTCAATCTGTATTAATATACATTGTTGTATGATTTTTATTTTCTTCTTCTTCTTCTTCACAGATCATCATCATCATGCCAAAGAAAGCAATCACCCGAACAACGGAATGTATCCGGTGCTACATGTTCAAGAAAGAAGTTCAACGCCTGGAGGCAATTGTCCATCGATTCGAGCGTACAGAAAAACGGCTACGACTTCTCCTGCCAATCAAGAAAGAAAAGGAATCGACGGCGTGCCAGACCGAAGAGAACGGACAATGGACTGAAACAGGGACACTCGTCGACCAGGAGGAGAACGTGACGATAGAAAAGATAGAGAGCACAGTATGGATACCGTATGTCAAGGATGGCGAGGACATCTATTTTGGGATGGACGATGTCGACAATCATTTCATGGGTGTCAGTGCGACCGATCCGGAACTCTATGTTGAGTTTGAGAATGGCAATCGACGGCTTTCTCTTTGTCGACTCCGTGAAAAGTGTGTATCGCTACCGTTTCCCTATACAGATCTAGAGATTAGGGAACACGCGAACTGGTGCTCTTTATGGTGCTTCCTGGAGAAACGAGAACCTTTTATTCGTCGCGTCTTGATCGACCAGTCGTACACGCTCGGAAAATCCGATATCCTGTTACCATCGAAAATCGAGCGCCTGGTTCATTTTGAATTTGTGGAAATCTTGTTTGAGGATACCCTCGGGAATTCTAAATTATAACATTTATTGTTAGAATGTGCATAAATCTGAAGCTTAAAAAGAAAGAATATTTATTTACCTCTTCCTATCATCGATGTGATGCAGTACGAAAAACAAATTAACAAAATTATCGTATTTTGTTATATTTCATTATTTCCACCGAGGGCGATTTGAACGCCCGACCTGCGGGGCTACAACCCGTTGCTCTACCAACTGAGCTATCGGTGGTTTCTGTTAAGAATCGGATTTCTTTAGATCAATTTTTATTTGAATAAAAGAAAGAACAGAATCATTCTTCTTCAATAGATCCTCCATACCACACAGTGATTTGTCCACAATCTAGTCTTGCATCATTTTGTGAATTATATTTTTTCACGAGTTCATGCGGATATTGTCGAAATAATGCATAGAGTAGATAGAAAAATGGTGTTACAAATACAAAAAACCCGCTAATGAACCATTTCATGTAATCAGCCTTTTTGCATACGATGGAAAATGTGTTATTGTTATTCTGTACTATGCCATATGTTTTACAGCGTATTTGGTGGCGCGTGATCCATACAATGATAGCGATAAGAACAAGAATACCATAACCCGTCGTGTATTTTTCAAGCTTACCATAACCTTCTTGAACGGGAGGTACCACCCACGCATAAAGAATATACACTGGCGCAAAAAATAATGCGCACAAAAAAGATACCGGTTCGAACCCGTTGTTGCGCTCAAAAGATAAATAAACGGCATAGATCGTCACAAGGATAATAATCATATATAATAAAACATCCATTGTTGGTGTCTTTGGTGTCTTTGGTGTCTTTGGTGTGTCTTTGGTGTCTTTGGTGTCTTTGGTGTCATTGGTGTCTTTGGTGTCATTGGTGTCTTTGGTGTCTTTGGTGTCTTTGGTGTGCGCGACATTTTTTATTTACAATACAAAAAAAAATTAGAGTAGATTCACTCTTGGAATACATCGCGGACACATTCCAATGCGCCCTCCGTCCATCCCTGGTTGCGAGAGACCATTTCCCCGACAATCCGTAGATTGGGATGTGGATGGCGCACATACTGGAGGAAATCGTCTCGAGAAGCCCATTCTATGGGCAGTGGGTCAAAGTAGTGTGTGCCCTCTTTGTAGTAATAGGATTTGGTGTGGAGCACGCATCGTGGTGCGACAAGATCATTGACAACATCGGGATGACGATAGACTCGTCGGGCGTGCTCATTGTCGGAGTAGGAGAGCATGTAGGTGTTATCATTTCCCATGGGAATAATCTTTTGAAGGTCGTTGGCGGTCTTGGTCAGATGATGGATTGGAAGAGGATCAGAGAGACGAGCATACAGACGAAGGAATGGCTGGGCATGGATCGTGGCAATCTGTTGATAGAAGGAATGGGGCATATTCACAATGGTGTCAAGACCGGAGCGTGTAGTGGCCATGATGATCTGTCGCCGACATCGAAAGAGTTGACCATCCTCTGTCTGGCATTCTTTCTTGCATGGATCCACCCGCACTACTCTTTTATCGCAGAGGATGCGCGTCCGCGTCAATCGAGCCGCACAGCGACGCGTCAATTCATCCCAATCGATGGCAAAGTATCGAAATGTCGGAAGACAATCATCAAAGCCATAGTCATAAAGAGTGTCTACGACATCCGCACGCAAAAAATCGGTGTAGCCCACACATACACAAAACCGATCCAGATCGTCGCGATGGCGGCGATAAAAGGTCTCAAAATCCTCGGCATGACGATCACATGGAAGTTTTTTCAATTCCTCGACAATCGAGAGAAGGCGGCATGGAAAGGGTGAAGTGCTCTTGGAATTGGTCGTCACTACTTCCATACCCACCGTTGTCATCAATTGTTTTAGGAGGGTATCCTTGTCCGCGCGTCCAATCCCGGCGCCACGAACCACCGGACGTCCCTCAAACTCGCCCATACGAAGCCTTCCCCCAATCTCTCGATTCTTTTCCAGTATAAGGATACGAGCATGAGGATGACGCGTCTCTAATTCCCAGGCAGAGACCAAACCCGCGATCCCACCACCGACGATAAGATAATCATAAGATTCATTCATTGTTGTTTTCTTTTCTCCTTGAAAAAGAATATTATTTAATCATTGTCGTCGGATACACTAAAGCATAATCATCATAATATGGAGCGTCTTGTATTGGGCACCATGAATATCCGCTACAAGCACACCTCGTGCACGGACGATGGCGAGAATGAGCGCATTCTCTGTCATTTCTTAAGGACGAGTCCTCGTCCCATCCTGGACACCGCCTCTTATTATGACGAGGCGGCGCTCGGAGAGATTTTGGCACGCAACGAGATAGATGCATCCAAGGCCGTCCTTGCGACCAAGGCCAATCCCTGGTATGAGAACGATTTTACGAGCGGCATTCTTGGTCAGCTCTCACCCTTCCATCTAGAGCGGCAATTGAACGAATCAAGAAAACGATTGGGTCGTGTGGATATCTTTTATCTGCACTGCCCGGATTACGAGACACCTCTTGTTGATACCCTCTCTGCTGCGGATACGTTGTGGAGACAAGAAAAATTTGGACGTTTTGGACTGTCGAATTTTTCCAAGACTCAATTGGAAGACGTGCTCAATCTATGTGAAGACCACGGATATATCCAGCCTACGTACTACCAGGGTATGTACAATCTGCTCTGTCGCAAGGTCGAGGAGATCTTTCCGATTCTAGACGCAAATGGTATCGAATTCTGGGCTTACAATCCATTAGCCGGTGGATTGCTCACGGGAAAGTACCGTGATGATCCACAATTGCAAAAGGCATCGCGGTTTCACAATAATTCCATCTATCAGAACATTTTCTGGAAACCCGAGATGGTGGATGCCTACGACACCTTCCTGAACAAGATATCACCCACCACGAATCCCACCGCGCTTGCGTTCGACTGGCTCCACCGCCATTCCAGATTGAGACCACAAGACAAGATCGTGCTTGGCGTCTCCACACATACCCAGCTCGAACAAAACCTGTCCTTTTTTTCTTCGACACAACAAGAAGAATCCATCACACCTTCTTTTTTTGAGACGCTTTACGAACAGGTACGCGAGATTTCTCCGAACTATTTCTATTAACAATGATAATGAGGAGGATGAGGATGGATACGATACAAACACCAATGAGAATAAGGATGAGCCGGTCGGCGGGAAGAAGTGCCTTGCCTGACCGGAAATGCGTCAGACTCTTGAATTTCTCAAAGACATAATCATGGATCGTAACGGACTGTGGACGTTCGGCAAAGACCATGGCGATCACAATCCGTGACTCGCCCTTCTTGATGTCGGGACGAATTGCGTGGCGCATAAGGTAATGTTCAAAGACATAAAGATCTCTTTCTTTCATGTCCAGGCATGTTAATGGTATATCCTTTTCTTTCTTACTGTACTCCTCCAAAACCACCATCTTGCTCTCCTCGTCTTTCTTCATCACGCCTTGGATAATGTCAGCAGAGGAATCCACACACAATTGTTGTGTAGATCGATTCTCTAGACAGAGCAGCGCGGTGACTATTTTCTGGTCTTTATCAAAAAAAGACGAATCAAAGTGCGCACCGATCGCATCGCCGGGCTTGTCGTAAACAAGGACTTGGAGGCACGTATTGCCTCGTATGTCGGCAGGATAAACATCCTTGCCAATCAATTGAGAGACAAGTTTGGGCATATCGTGGTAATAAAAACGTTTGATCTCCGGCATGTGCTGCTCAATCTCATGATCCAGAAGAATGGTTCTCTTGGATTTATTGTAATTATTGGCAGCAAAGACCGTACCCCACCGCATCAATGGTGACGTTTCTTCCGATACACGATTGTCAATGTCTTTCCGATGAGCGTGGATCTTTTCCAATAAGGACGATTGATAGGATACATCGATAAAATCAGACACCTTCCAGAGACGCACTGACATTTCTTGTACTCCAAAAAAAAAAAAAATCTTTAAAAAACAAATGCGGAATGTATTTGTTATTTCGCTACCACAAGATATAGATCGATATAACGACCTCCTTGAACATCACCGACGCCATGCTCCCCATCTCTCCATCACCAAGATTGAAGGTGTCCAAGGATCGAAATTGACACTGAAAGAACGACGGATAGCATGCCGATCAAGCCTGCATCGACCATGGCTGACCGATTCCATGCTGGGATGTGGCCTCAGTCATCTCAAGGCGCTGCGACAATTCATCGACCAACAAAAAGACGAGATCGCACTCATTCTGGAGGATGATGCTCGAATTTCATTAACCAAAGAGAATATGAAAACGAAGTGGGACGCGCTTGCGAAACAGATGAAAGAAAAGAATGTCGACCTTGTCCATCTTGGGGGACATGAGACAGAAGAGGGGTACAATTTACTGGTTCGTGGAGTATGGAAAAAAGAACAAAATAAGGATGAAGATGAGATTGTGCCAATCTTCTGGTGGTCCACGACTGGTTCGTATGCAGTCACGCAAAGAGGCGCGAAACGCATTCTTGAGGCGCTGGATGGAAAGATGAATTACCATGTGGACATGGTATATCACGGTCTGATTCGCCAAGGCGTGATCCGGGGGATGTGTGTCCGGCGCCCCTGGTTCTTGATCCGGTCGGACTATACGAGTCATAATGCCGATGGTCAACAATCGGCGTGGATGACGAGATGGATTCCTCCAGACATTGTGCATCTGATCCTCACCATGTCGATTCTTCGTCTACCAATCATTGGATCGGTCACACTGATCATGATACTTGGTGGAATTCTTCTCTCGATCCTCCCACTTCCCCTGATGTTCCTTCTCATCCTTCTAGTGCGTGGACGGACACAGGGGGTATGGGCCGTGCAATTCCTCGTCATCCTCCTCTTTCCACAAACAAGAAAAGCATGGTTCGCTGCATGGTGGATGGTACTGCTACTCTTTGCCATTGTTTTTCTAACCACCATTCGACCTTATTGTCCAAAAATGCAATAACAAATAATTTTTCTTTCAAAAAAAAAAAAATTCAATAAAGAATAAAATATATCGATGATGCAACAACAATATTTAGAAAATCCAGAGGATCCAGATGATGAGCAAAAAAAATTTCAAAGAAGTAACAAAAGTATTATTGATGATCGTACATTACTATCTACGATGACATCTTTACTTAATAAATTGGGTGGGAATACTTCCCAACCCTTTAATTCAATGTCAGACTTAAGACCATCATTACAATCGATTTTAAAAAGATTAGATGTCTATATGAAAGGAAAGGATATAGCTAACGATTTTCTTGCGATACGTTTATGCGAGAATAGTCTATGTGAATTATCTAAACTGATATTCGAGGATTATGAAAGTTCTAAATATGCTCGTTATTGGATGTTTTATTTTGATAAATTGCTACGTCATTTACTAATATTATATAAGCGAAACAAATTCTCTTACGCGATGATAACTATCTATAAAATGCTGATAACAACGATGACACTTTGGGAAAAAATCACTGAAAATAGTTATCAGAAATTATTCAAGAAATCATACTTAGATTACTCGAAAAAAAATTTTATTACTGAATTAGACAACTTATTAGCAGCAAAATCAACACAACAATCAAAACAACAATCAACACTACTTCAAAATCTAATGAATCATAGAGGCATCGTGCAAAGAAATACACGTGATGCAACCAAATATAGTAGTTTAATCAATCATATAAGATATTTAACTATTTTACAAAAAATGATCCGTGATATTACTTTACCAGACGGAACACTCCCCCAATTAACTTTTGAAGAATTTAAAGACAAACTTAGGGGTGCGTCTTATAGTTTTCCTGTAATACGATTTTTAAATCCTGGTCTAATTTCGGATGGTGGATATTATCCATATTTTCATATACCTTCTAATAAAAAGCTAAAGGATTTGTATGATGCGTACAAGAATGCAAAGAATGCACATTTGCAAAAGAAACAATAAATGGTTAGACTTTGAAACTTGAACATCATGATATTCAGATGAATGTCAAGAGTTTCTCCGTGAATATGTTCTCTTGCATCAAATGAAGTCGTGTCCATAAAGTATCATTATTGTTGCAAAGAGGTGTCTGTTTCCATTCTTGGAATGCCTTTTTCATCTGCATAATCCAGAGGACTTCTTCGTCGATGATAAAGGTCGCGTCCGAATTCCATCCATAGACGATGATGCGAAGGATGGCGACAATACGATCCTCAAAACATACGGTATACTTTTTACAATACAAAGACGTTCGATCGTTGCGTAGTTTATACATGAACGCATCTCCTTGATGGACCTGGAGGGTGAGACGAGGATCGGTGGTATAAAAACAATTGTCCTCCATGCGACATCCTGGTACACGATCAACAACCTCTTGAAAGGCATGACGAATGCCTCCACACACACGTATCGTTTGGATACAAGAAGACGGTGTATCTTTCGCGACAAGCTCTATGGGATCGTCCATGATAAATTATGTTATTTTTTGTTTTGTAATGTAGACAAATTTCATTTCTCATCTAAATGAAATCGTACCTCATAATAAATGAGAGACGCAAAGGTGGTGTCCTTGGTCCATCCATTCTTCCTTGAATTCACACACAATGTGCAGGACGAGTACTGGAAATTGCTTTATGAGGACATGGCATTTGGGAAATTTCCATCAGGGGTATATATTCTGAAAGACCATTTCTGCTGTTTTCACAAAGGGCGAGAATTCAGCGTGCCCTTGAATAATACCGAAACCGATACATTCTCGCTCTTTACACAGATCCATTCCTTGCTCAATACACGGATGGGAATCCAGTCCGAGGAAGAAAAAAAGGTCATGAAGGAACGGTTGATGGCGCCCGCACCAATCATAAAAGAGGAACCTTCGACCAAGCGCCTGATCAAGGATTCGACGCTGACCTCTTTTATATTGCAACAAGGAGAACGATACCGTCTTCCCGACAATATCCTAAGAAAAATATTCTCTCTCTTTATCATCGGATTCATGTTCAAGACGATACTCGTCAAGGACGTCGTATTTGAAGGGAATGAGATCACCGGCATCCACGGCTTCCAATTCTCGGAAAAAAAGGTCAAGATTGAAAGGGATGTCATCCAATTAAAAAAGAACCAGGTATTCTTGGAGACACCTCGTCCAGACATCACCTCCTTGTCGTCTTCTTGGCCGAAATATCTTCAATCCTTGTCGATACAAATCTCTTAAGGTTTATATATATATATTCATCATCAAAATGGTCGTCTTGATCTACTAGAAGACTGTAAGTATTGTGACACATTTGATAGAGAAATAGGTAATCGTGTACGTTGTTTTTTAATAAATTTTCCATAATATTCGATATTACGCAATTTTGTTTTTATTGCATCGATTACTGGAGTAGTTAATGCTTCTACTAACAATGCGTCGGAATTATGTTGGTTTAATGTATCATGTAGAAATCTATATACAGGATTTTTAGTATCTTCCACCTTCTCTCGTTTCAATTTCTTGAAGACATATAGCACTACTTTTTTCAGGTATTGAACATGATCATCATCATGAGAATATTGTGTCAAAATATACATCATAGTCTGCAATATATCATATCTAGGGCTACCATCATTCTCATACTTCAATGCATCTAAAATAACATTTATTAATGTAGGATCATCAGTAAGCACAGTATGTAATGGTTCATACATCTTTATTCCTAAAAACGTCAGATCACCACGAAACTTACCAGTCGTCGGTATAAACTTTGCTAATTTTTGAATAACGCCCTGATGATTTGGATGTCTCAAAAAGTTAAGAACATCTCTTGGTGTTATAACACCTTCCTCTATTTCTCGTCTTTGTTGTATTGCATCATCCAATAATGATGACTTTATACTCCCATAATCTTTCATTAGTTTCAGTAATGATAGAGCATTACTATGATAGCTCGATTTCAATAATTCTTCAATTAATATATCACTTAGTTGACGTTGAGGATAATTCACATCAAAAAAACAAACATTAAATCTTGCTCCATTAATAATCCGTGATTTCGTCTTTTGTTGTTTTTTTTGGTCAAAATCTAATAATAATGTATTGATTAATGTAGGATTTTTCTCTAGAACCTTATACAATGACTTCATCATTTTTTCATTCATAACAGTATTTGATTCAGGCTTCATATAATGTATAAACGGTGCCCAATTCTTTCGTTCATTTGGATTTTCTAAAAAAGCTCTCATTTCCTGTTGAGTTATTTGTTTCTGTTGAGATGCTCCACCTCCTTGGCTATGTGACGATCTTGATGACATTTCTTTATTTAAAAAGAAAAAAAATAGAATAAATTTAATTTTTGGTCTATTATATCGTATAAAGAAAGCGATTCTTCGTCGTCTGTTTTATTAACTTTTTTATTTTCCCCAGCATTATCAAACAAGAATAAGTAGTTTTCAAGATGATATTCTTTGATACAAATTCCACGAATTTATATGTATTCATCCCATCATTTTTGATGAGGAAATAGCATCTACAAAAGTATGCTTCGTAAAAACATTATTTCCGAACTAACATCGCATAGATGATGTAGACGATCGGCATAAAGAAGGCGAAAAAGAAACTAACGATCCCTTTCCATAGAGAGGCTTGATGACATATTCCATTCTCTAACGGTACCGCACAACGCATATTGCGTCGATCCCACCACCAGCAGATAGAAACAATAAACAGAATCAATCCTACAATACCGCCGTAGACAAAATCACCCCCAGATCCTTTCGTAACAGGCACCATCCAGGCATAGAGAATGTAGATGGGTGCAAAAAAGAGTGCACATAAAAAGGACACCGGTTCAAACCCATTGTTTCTCTCCATCGAAAGATAAATGGCATAGATGGTGATGAGCACATAGAATGTGTGGATTAGAACATGATGTGTCTCCATCTCCTTCTTCTGTTCTTGCTTTGGCTCTTGTATCTGCTTTTGCTTCTGATTCTTCTTCTGATTCTTTGTACGCTTCGGCGTATTCTTGGTCTTTGACGTCATTTTTTATTTATTAATGAATAAAAAATTTAAAAAAAAAAGCTCCCAGTGAGACTTGAACTCACCACCTTACGCTTACGAAGCGGACGCTCTACCAGATGAGCTATAGGAGCCATCATTATCATCTATTGGTTTTAGGATCATGGACATTTTGTCTCCCCTACTCTATATTTTCGTTTTCTTTAGATTGATTTATGGAGAGGATGACGTTTTCCATCGAGAGTAGATTGGAGGAATACTGTGTTTCAAAGATGGCGCGGGCGATGAGGAGATTGAGGATCTTATCATCCCAACGATATTCAAACCATTGTTCTCGATAATCGGTATCATCGCGGTAGCGCTTGAATAATCTCTCGACCACAAGATAGGTGATATGTGGTAGGACGCGGTCAGAAAAAAAATCTCGATAGGTCCCATCCATTAAAAAGATGGTAGTGATGATACGATCCATTTCTATTTATTCTCTTAAGCTCTGTTCCCTTAAGACGACATTTCCTGTTCATGTTCAAGGGGATCTTTAGGATTCTCGCGATAATCCCAAGAATCCACAGGTAGGTTATGACACCATAGTTTATCTTCACAATAATTGGGTAATTGGATGTGGTAATATTCGAATTTTTTTCCCAATAAATCTGTTTCTTGTTCCAAGCCCGTAATCTGTATTGGGAGCATCCATCGACTGTCATAAAATATCATATGATTCGGTGAGATGAGAATGTCCTCGCTTGGAATGTTTTTCTCAAAAAAAGAGGAGGGAATGCGTACGGGGATGGTATGCATCGTTCCTGTATATGTGCTACCAAAAATACGCCGGATAGGGACCATTCTGTCGTGAAAAGGAGGTACGAGAACAAAGTCCCCTTCTTTCAATGATTCGATGGGTTGAGGACCAAGAGGCGTATCGATCTTCATGCCACGACATAGACAGGGTATGATAAAATTAAAGGCAACAGCATTGGAGATGGAGCCATCGATGGATACCGTGACGTCGACTGTGTCCATCATGGGTACGGATGGGATTGTTGCAGAGATGGAATTATTGTTATCCACCATAACATTGGTGGCCGGTGTATTCCCAAACAATACAATGATGGTGCTGGCACTGCTGAGCGTGAAACCGCTCCCACCAATCGTCACAGGTATACCGACCGACCCACTTGAGGGTGAGATACCGGTAATGACCGGATTTCCATAATAATAACCAATCGCATTGGACACCGCTCCATTGATATTCACAGTGACATCGACGCTTCCAGACGCCGATGCGGAGGGCGATGTGACGGTAATCGTCGTGGCATTGATGTACACGACATTTGTTGCCGACAAACTTCCAAAGAGGACGTTTGTGGTATTCGAGGTGAATCCCGTCCCAGAAATCGTAACGGAGGTTCCTCCACTGACGACACCATTTGTTGGCGAGAGACTGGTGAGGGTAGGATTCCCATAATAATAGGTGACGGCATTCGAGATTGCACCATTAATGGAGAGCGTGACATTGACGCTTCCAGAAATGGATGCTGCTGGTGATCTTGCTGTGATGGTCGTGGTATTGACAAACACAATGTTGGTTGCGGATATGATTCCAAAGAGGAGGCTTGTGATATTGGAGGTGAATCCTGTCCCTCGGATCGTGACGCTTGTTCCTCCTCCAATGGAACCATTCGTGGGCGAGATGCTGGTTAGGGTCGGATTTCCATAATAATAAGTGACGACATTGGAGATTGCACCACTAATGGAGACCGTGACGTTGACGCTGCCCGTGGCGGATGCGGAAGGCGAGACCACTGTGATCGTGGTGGCATTGATGTACACGATGTTCGTTGCCGACAAACTTCCAAAGAGGACGCTCGTAATGTCCGATGTGAATCCTGTCCCAGAAATCGTAACGGAGGTTCCTCCACTGACGGCACCGTTCGTGGGTGAGAGACTGGTGAGGGTAGGATTCCCATAATAATAGCTGACGGCATTCGAGATTGCACCATCAATCGACACCGTAACGTCGACGCTTCCAGTGGTAGAGGCGGGTGAGATTGTTGTGATGGTCGTATCATTGACAAGCGTATAACTTGACACCGATGTATTTCCAAAGAAGATACGGAGCGTGCTCGCGCTGCTTCGTATAAAGCCGGTGCCACGAATAGTGACGGCGGTTCCTCCACCAACAGATCCATTCGTGGGAGAAATGCTGGTAATGACCGGAGTTCCATAATAGTATCCAACGGCATTCGATAGCACACCACCAATGTTGACGGTGACATCCACACTACCGGTGGAAACGGCAGACGGCGATACCGCCGTGAGAGTGGTCGTATTGAGGAATACGACATCGGTTGCGGGTGAGCTCCCAAAGAGGATGCTGGTGATGTTCGAGGTGAATCCATTCCCGCTGATAGTGACGCTTGTTCCTCCACTGACTGATCCGTATGAGGGCGAGATACTGGTGAGAACGGATCCATACGAAAATGATACGGCATTGGACACCACACCATCGATCGAGACCGTAACATTGACGCTTCCGGATATTGTGGAGGCAGGTGATATCGCTGTCATGGTCGTGTCGTCCAGAAAGGTATAACTTGTCGCCGGAATATTTCCAAAAAGGATGGTGATCGTGCTGATACTGCTTGGTGTAAAACCGCTACCACGAATCGTGACATTTGTCCCTCCAAGGAGCGAGCCATTGGGTGGCGAAAGAGTGGAAATGACGGGATTGCCATAATAATAACTGGTGGCATTCGATGGATTGGCATCGATCGAGATCACGACATCCACACTTCCTGCCGAGGTAGAGGCGGGCGATACCACGGTGATGGAATTCTGGTTGTTGAACGTATAACTGCTGGCGGCCACGCTCCCAAAGAGGATACTTGTGATATTCGACGTGAATCCGCTCCCGGTGATGTCAATAGAGGTACCTCCACCGATGGCGCCATTTGAGGGCGAGATGCTGGAAACGACAATCGACGTCAGTACCGGAATACTCGACGCGGTCGTATATCCGCCGAACGGTGGTATTGTAAACACCGAAAGAATCGGTGGTGTACTTGTATTCAGATTGCTCCATACCGAGCTGCTCCATGATGTGAACGGTTGTGATGCGGTATTGGTCGTAGAGGTGTAGGTATAAATGTTGTTGGAACTGGCACTGTTCACACCCGTATTTCTGGTGCCATTTTGAAACGCACAATTGGTGAGTGTTGTCAAAGAACCGCCTTGTAAATTATAAAATGTAAAATTATTGATGGTGGTAGTGGATACGAAATAACAATTGGACACGGTGGAAACCTTGGACCTGTAATTCTCAGAACATATGAAATCGATGATACAACCACCACTCGTGGCGGTCACGATCACATAGCTGTTTGATATGGTAAAGCCGTCCGCCGAGGTTCCGACGAATCCACCAATTCGCGAATTTGTCAATAAATTGCCAACATTGTGAATATTTACAATTGTATCCGAGATGGAAACCGTATGAAGACGGGATTGAGAACCCATGATACCTGCAAGTCGTTCCGTCTGAAATCCAGTCGGTATAATAATCTCGACACAACATTGAGAGACGGTAATCGTGCAAGAATACGTGGTGCCGCCTCCTGTGTATCCCTGGGACACAAGACATCCGGAATCACCTGTAGAGAATCCACTGTATGTGCAATTAAGAAAAGAAATGACAGAGCCTATTAATTGGGTGTCCAGATTTCCCATGAAGAAGGATCAGATTGAATGGTAATATTGGAGGACGCGGTAATTCGTCGAGGAAATAAAGATGCTGTCGCGGTAGTTATCGTAAATGAAGCATTGATCTGAAGATTCGATACACCATCCCATGCTGCAAGTTGAGCTTCATTGTACACAATTGTTGTAGAAGACATGATAGTATTGTATAAGAGTTTATTATAAACTGTTATATTTTATATTTTTCAAGATATAAAAAATATATTATTAAATAAATGTCGTCACCGCGAAGAAAGAAATTAAAAACTAGTCCTTCTTCTTCTCATCTCAATCGATTGCCTGATGAGATCCTTGGGAAAATATCGGAATTTCCCGGACCGAAAGGAATCAAGAAATTGGTCATGAGCAATACCGACACTCTTCATGATCAACGCCTTCTACAGCTCTTCAGGAAGGAATTGAAAAAGGCTATTCTCTATACCATTTGTTTGTATCTTGATCCTAGCCAAGAAGCAAAAAAGCATCGTCGTCATAGTTTTAGTGAAGTAAAACTTTACTTTACGAATCCAGCACATCCAGGACGGATCGTGTTTATACAATTAAGCTTCGGATTATCTCAAAAAATGAAACTGAGGATTGTTGGAGGTGGTGGAAGAGAACCGCTCGTATTCGAGAATGGGATTCAAATGGACAATCAACTTGAATTCAACTATCATTTACATACGACACAAAACAAAGATGACCTCTTTACCTTTGTTCATTGGCTCCTTGGAAAATACGGTGACCGTATCGATATGGAACAATATAATGATCTCGGAGAGTTTAGTCGTCTATACGAGGAAAAATATCCCCAATACAAGACCCACTGTCGATCAATAGCCTCCAATCCTGCGATCGAGGATATGAAAGCATGCACCCATCTTGTGATGAATCGTTATTAAATTATTTATTTTTGTAAAATAAATAGAATGATGAGAACCACTTCCTTCTCTTTACAAAAAAAAATACAGAGTCCCGGGAAAAAATTGATACCCTTTGCATCGGGGGGTGAGGCGGATATCTTTGGTCCGCTGAGTTTAGAGCAAGTGCAGACCATTGTCACCTATCTGAAAGAGTTTACCCCGGTTTCCTGGTTCGATCTACCCAAAGTGTCCAGTCGATTTATCTTGAGGGTCGGCAAGGTGAACGACATGGAACCAATCCATGCGGCAGAATACAGAAAGCTCCATCATCAGATTGTGAATGGATCGATTATTATGCCACTTCTTGCGTGCACGGTCGATTTTCGATGGTTGGACAATTCAAATCCCTTCCTCCAATTTCCAGACAATCGAAAAAGGAATGTCGAACATCGTTACCGTGTTGAGATCCAGGAATACGGAGGTGAGGATTTCTTTCACTTGTTTGTCAATCCACGTCTTGTCTTTACATTCGAACAGATTGTGGAGATGTGGCAGTCGATCTATTTCATCTACATGACCGTCTGGAAGATTATCCACAAGATGGATCTGTACATGACCGACATTAAAGTAGAAAATATGGTCTGGGATGGTCATCGATTGCGCATCATTGACACTCACTTCTATCCGCTACCTGGAACAAAACCCTCGGCAAAATATGTCACGATTACTCCTCGTATGGATATGCTGCCTCTTCAATTCTTTGATGACCCATGGCCCAAGACAAAGCACATCATCAGCGTCTTTCGGCAATCGTCTCAGTCCATCATGAAAAGGCGAGAATTCCGCAAGCACATTGATGCCTCTTATGAAAAATTCAAGACACTTGTCGTGGAGGAGACCGTTAAAGAGCGTCTCCAGCGCCACGCCCTTCTTTTTGTCATGTATCCTATCCTCATCTATTTCCAAGTGCTTCTCGACCAGACAGATCGTATCCATCTCGATAACGAACAACAAAAAGAATATCTGGAGACACTTCAACAATTCTGTACTACCCTGCTCGTCGAAAGAGCCAGCACCATCAGTAAAAACACCAAGCTCATGACCCAATTTACTCGCCCCCCTGGTAAACATAATGTATCCCTATCCATAAAAACAAAAACCATATGATTATACGCGTTTTTTTCGTGGTTGAAGAATATGAATCTTTGTTTTTCGTTTGGACAATTGCTCTTCCAATTCGGCATCACTGACCTTCTTCAGGCATTGTTCGGTAGACATATGTTTATGTTGCTTTTTTTCTTGCCACAATGTCTCGTCCTTTAACCGTGGTTGACGCAGATAATGAAGAATCTCCTGGAATTCTTTGCGCGCCTCCTGGTGCAATCCTTTCTCGTCCACCGGCTTCTTGACACACCGTCCTGTCTTGGGATTGATCTTCTTGTCCGGTGGGCAATCCTTTGGTGGTGGCACCACTTTCTTGCACCGCCCCGTCTTGGGATTGATTTCTTTTCCGATTGGACACGCTTTGATCATTTCTATTATAGAAATTTTTTTATTCATACATCATCATCTAAATAGATGTATGAATAAATATAGAAAAAGAGTGAATGAATCTGAATAAATTTATTTGGACATGTATCGTCAAGAGGACACAGAAATTGCCCATTGTCGAATATATCACACCTCCTTTTATGGCGGTATCGGCAATATTTGGTGGTGCATTGGGGCTTGGATACGCATTCAAGTATGATAATGGCATATTATGGAGACCCTCACTCGGTATTGTTACCGGAGGGTCCATAGGTTTTGTTCTAGGTCTTTATCCGTATCATGCGGTATCCTTACTTTTACTTTCCGATATCGCGTACACGATAAGTGATGAGACTCAAAAAAATGGAAGATGATCTTAAAACTGATTTTTTTTCAGCATGTATGAATATTGAATAAATGATTCATACTTACTCTTACACTCATTCCAATACATTCCAATACATACAGATACAGATACAATGTGCGCACTCATGATCAAGGGACCGGTGAGAGGATCACACATCACCATTATGTATTCGAGAGCCTGGATGGACGATCGCCGTGCAAACAAAGTGCTTGATGCCTTTATCGGTAGATCCTTTGCCATCGACCATGCAAAGAGGCGTGGCAATTCAATCTACTTTACCTCTCCTCGTCTCTCGGAATTTACGGAATTTAGGAGAGCGCTTGCGGCCTGTGGCGAAATCAGTCTTCTTCATGAAGGAGGACGCATGAATGCCTTAACGATTGATGTCTGTGGGCATCGTCCCTGGCGTCATAAGAAATAAAGTAATTTAATAGCAAACTTTTTCCATTTTTATTTTTATCAATAAAAATATGCCGTCGCAATAATGTCCTTGTGAGGACGATAAACTGCAACAATTAAGATGTCTCCTCACAAAACTATTGACCACGATTCCATCTCCGTGTGCAAGCAATGCATCGTCAAAAAAGAGTAATAGCAGTAGCAATAGTAATAGTAGTAGTAATAATATGGGTTCTTCTACACAACAACGTAAAAAAACTTTATCCAAAAAGAAGAAAAAGAAAGTAATGATGATGATCTCTGTAAAAAGAAAAGGTCTCGTATTGAGAAAAAGTAATCGTGTACATTTTCTTTCTTTACTGGTCATTATTTTATGATCGATTATTACTGTTCATGGGATAATACACCGTAACGGCGCTTTTCTCCACTGTTATAATAACGCCATCCGCCACGTGTCGTCTCAAAAAGATAGGCGGTATTCTCATCCTCAAGACTGGTGGCCTGATGGCCGCAATATTCAGGCTTCCAAAACACTACTCGTACTACTTCCGTGGTGGCGTCGTGTCCTCCGTCGCCCGCGATGCATCGAGATTGGTACTCGTGATTGTCTCCATTCTTGCTCTTGATACGATGATGTGTCTCGTACCTCTGGTCGTTCCAGCAAAATTGGAGTGTCTCCTTCTGGTAGGTTGCGGACAGTTTATCCTTGAGCTCGCGGCGTACTCGATTCTGTTCCTTCTTATCAGCCACCCCTGAATAATAGACCATTCCGGGCATGGGAATATCGACGTGGCCTTCTGTCATCTCCTCCATCCTCTCGTAATCTTTGGAAAGAAACGCCATGACCGCTTCTTTTGACTCGAATTCACGGTGCATCAGCGACGAACGACCCTCCAACTGACTGTCATCCACCGATCGACGGTCGTGACGACCCACCGCCAACAGAGGACTTCCTTCCATCTGCTTCCTGGATTCTCCCATCTTGCGTGTGGCATAGGCAAGTGTAGGCAGATTCGTATGAATCTCAGCGCGGAGTCGGTCCTCCGTCTCCTTGGTCGTCATGACGAGGATCTGAGGATAATCGGCGGAATACTTGCCAAAGGGGCGCATGAATTGGATGGTCTGCGCCATGTGCGACGAAGGACTGGGTGCGAAAATCATCCCGTTCAATCCACCGGTCCCAATCTTCTTGGAGGTGGGACGGAAGCTGATGGCACGGCTGGCGGTGAGGCAGGCCACAATCACGTATACATGGAAAGCCTGACTACGTTTGGATTCCGTCTCGAATTCGTCGTAGAGCGTCGAAATGCTCTGACGATCCGTCGAGACCATACGCGTCCTCTTGGCCTCCTTGATGGGACATCCATTCTCTGAATTCATCACAAAGGCACGACATGTGCGAGAAATGGCCATGGCCAGCGCATTCTGACGGACGATGCTGGAGGGACCGTTGACGAGGATCGTCATGTATTTCCTACCGGCCGCTTCCACTCGTGGCTTCAATGTATGGATGGCATCGGTAAGAAGACGTGTGGCGACACCGATGCTACCACGCCTCATCATGGAGGCATCCTGTCCAGAGATGTGTTTCCATTCCATTTCCTTGACACCGCGGTACTCGGGAGGTGTATGCATGCGGATGGTCTTAAGAAGAGCACCGCGACGGTTCCAGAGGGCAAAGGGTGTGGCGGATACGTTCACCGTGCCGATGCATTGTGCCTCGAGAGTTCGGTATAGCGGACCGGTCTTGGACGTGTCTTCATTGTCGTCCATTGACTTGACGTGGACATCCGCCTCGTCGGCAAAAAGGACCATTTCCTGCGTCTCCTCCTTTAGAGTGACATCCAGCAGACGTCTCAACTGTGCGGGATTGCTCATCGCCACCAGGAAACAACGAGGATCGATCTCCTTGGCACCGCGATCACTACCACGACCACCGTGCGCACGCAAAAAGAAGGGGCGGGCGGCCTCGCCGAATTCTTCCCACAACATGTCATTGAATTCCATGGCGTTCTTGCCGAGGACTTGGTTATAGGAACCGGTCATGTTGGCCAGGAGAAGGACACAGCGCTTGTTTAATACATATGTACAAATCCAGATCATGGATAGGATGAGCGACGTCTTGCCCACCTGCACCTGACCAAAGAGCACGGTCTGCCCTTCCGTCTCCCATTCCGCCAACTCCGGGTGCCTCGCACCGAGCCATTCTTGGATCCTCTCCTTTGGATCCTCGAGCTCTTCTGTTTCTGCTTCTGCTTCTGCTTCATCACTTCTCGCACCAAATTCGTCGGCAAGAAGACCACACCCGATCCACATCTTCTTGCCATTGGTCATGTGGACAATCCACTCGATGCCGCGCTCGTCGTCTGTGGTGATCTCGATGGAGACGACCTCTGGGTTTTTCTCGTGCTTCTTCAGAAGCCTGCGGTGAAGATACAAAATATCCATAGTCTTGTACAATCTGTCATGTTTATGTTGAAGAAAAAAAAAAGAATGTTAGAGATTGTCTTTTTTTTATACAATGAAATATCGACAGAAATCAGTTTTACAGACGATGCTGCTTATACACGCACACCACCCATCGGTGGAGACTGCGCGTCCTTGCCCTTATTGTAGGCGGTATTGAATTCAAGGTAGCACCGCATAAGATCATTCTTCTTGCCCGAGACGGGAATGCCCACGGTATATTCGGGGATGCCATTGCCCACTTGGCGAATGTTGTGCTGCTGCTGTTGCTGCTGTTGCTGCTGTTGCTGATGAATCATCCGGATGTCGTCATGAGACAGAGGCTGCTGTGATTGTGGTTGCTGTTGTGGCTGTTGTTGCTGTTGTGGCTGCGATGGCTGTTGTGAGGATGGCTGCTGATTGTCGCTGAAACATGTTTTTTGCAGGCGCTGATAGATGTTGAAGATGAAGCTGCGGATGCTGTCGATCTCGTGCGGCCCGTCGTAACGAATGTAGGGCACACCGTCCACAAAAAGGATCACATCCGGTACATACTCGATCGGTGAGATGGTGTTCTTGGAACGCTCCACTACATCCATGTTCCGATTCACACATACCATACCAAACTTGCAGCCGTTCACAATCGTCGGCAGCTGCTTGAACTTACTGATGAGGTTCGCACAAAAGGTGCATTCTTTGCTATAGAACATGACTAGCGTCAGACCCTTCCAGCCCGTCATACACAGCATATTGCCCTTCTCCCCCGCTCTTACACAGAAATCTTCGTTTCCCAGGAATAAGATGCCGCTCATTTTATAAGCCTCCGTGCCAAGATCTTAGACCAATTTTTTATAGAGGACGACAAAAGAAGATATCACGAAAAAAATTTTTTATTATTTCATGAAATAATAAAAAAAGATGATATCATCATCAAAGAAACAACAAGTGTCATCAAAACAACAACAATCTGTACAAAAAAAATTTATTTATCGATGTGATTATACATCGTCTCAAGGAGAGATATATAGTCCTCCTTCTATTCTATTGGGAATAATTATCGTTATTGCTCTTTTGATAGGTATTGGATTTTTTTATCCCATATCCAATAAGATCCTTCCTATCACGGGTTGTTCTATTCTTGTATTTTTTGGGATTGTATTCCCTCTGATTTATTTTGGATGGATAAAAGGTAATTATAACGCAATTGGGTGCACATTGCCTATTGTGGGTGGTCCAATATTATTCTTATTGATTGTTCTCTTTACAGAATGGTCCGATTCTTCCTACAGTCTTATTGGATGTCTAGTATTACTTGTTGTGATATGGATCTATATGATTATTAATCGTAAAATAGAACAATCATGTAATTTTTTCAACTTTTTTGTCTTTTTCTATTACATGTGGGCACTCTTTGCACTTGCTATGGTGCTTCATTTTACCTTGAAAAATAATTCGACAGAACAAAATACATTAAAAATTGCATTACTTGGTACAACAATAATGATTACCATCATCGGCATTGTTTTAAATTTTATGCTAGCTCTTGGTATCACAGACAATTCAAAAATTTTTGATGTTTATAATCCATTTTCAAGACGGTATCAGACCAAAAAACTCTATGTTGATCGACCATTTTATGCTATGCTTGCACCTCATTCTGATAATGGTATAAGAGATGAACGTATACTATGTGATTTGAAATCTATGCGTGCACTAAGAAATACAACATGGATTGTCCAAGCATTGCAAGTCATTATGATGATTGGTATCATTTTAATCTCCCTAAACAAGATACACTAGATTAGTACCAATTTTCAACAGTGATAGATGTCGATCCAAAAAGTGTTTTTTCTGTTTCAATTAATTTTTTCTTGAATTGTTCATTAGGCATTATTTGTGGTCTTTTTAATTTAACATAATTCCAACATTTCAATAATGACCATTTGTATTTGCGCATCAAATAATATATGACAATAGTGGCAGATCGAGATACACCTAATTGGCAATGAATCAATATATTTACAGATTTATCACATGACTCGTGTGGTTGACCGATTGCATTATGAATAAAATCGTATATCCCTCCCATATTTTGAAAAAGAGTTGGATCATCCGCTAAATCTTCAGCATTTACTTGATAATATGAGATTCCTTCAAATTTTTGTAGTATAAATGAACTTGTTTGTTTAGTTGTTTGTTTAGTTGTTTGTTTCTGTATTTGGACTTGTATTGGGTCTTTTTGGCCATTTTTTAATACACTATATTTATTGTCTCCCAATAAAGAAAATGTATATTCACCGTTTAAAGTTTTTAATGTATTAGACACATCGACAATATATGTAATGTCTAATTTTTTCATAATGTCTTTTTTTGATGCAATGTGCATATCGGTTAGATAAAGACGACAACATTTTTCATTGATGATAAGATTAGGGATAGTTGACGTTGTTATCTTAAGAGTGGTATCAAAGAGTATATTGTTTTTAACTCCATTGATTCCATCTATAAGCCAAAACACATCATAATCTTTTTTCCTAAATTTCAATAATTGAGAACATACAGTACGCAACTTGTCTGATTTTCCATTTTCATCGAACACAACCCAATAATTCATGCTTAGACTATCTGATGAAAGTAAATATATTGTTTTAGTATCATGTCGTGTTACCTCTCCCGTTTTTCCCATTGTTGGGGATACAGTATAAAATGTATCTGTGAACATATCAGTATTATTTTCACGTGTATCAAAATAGGAAACACTTCCGTCCGATCTACCTATCTCAGTCAATAATTCAAGAGAGGAAATGGGTATGATTGCCATAGTTTTTTATATCATGTCCAGATTTTTTTTTCGTTCAAAGAAATGATTCTCGTGGTACGAATCTCGTTAGAAAAGGCAGACTTTTCTAAAACTTTTTAAAAAATTCTTAATTTTTTCTTTGCCAGGAATAAAACAACATCAATGACCTCCATTTCTCCCTCTTCAAGACCCTTTGGCATCCTTTGCAACTCTGTCCTCCCTCTCCGGATCGGCAAGGTCTTTTATCCGACCATCGATCATTACCGGATGGCGATGATGTTGACCAAGGCGGAAGATCGTGCAGCGATTCTTTCTTATCCCAATCTGTTCGAGGCGCGTCTGGTCTTTAATCGACTGGACGAGGCACAATATGTGACGTTGGTACGGGAGTCATGTGACGAGTTCTTCCGTAAGCGACTCCGTACCGACGATGACTTTCGTCGGCATCTTGCCGAGCATTGGCATTTCGATTATCTTCTTGGCGACCACAGTCCCATTCCCATGAAGAAGATTGTCGGCATTGCCAGCGATGGTGAGGGATACAATGTCATCGGTCAGTCTCTGGAGACGCTCAGTCGGACGCTCGATCGCAAGAAGAAGAATGATATAGCTCTTCCCTATCTATTGGAGAAGGATAGTCCTCCAATAAAGAATCGTGATAAGGTGATGGTGGCTGCGGCAAAAGCCAATCAACCGACCAAGATTGAAAAAGTGGTGACCGCGGCGGTTCACGAGCCAGTCAAGGCGGCGGTCCCGCTTGCGTTTCTTCAGGAAGACGAGGAGGAAGACAGTGAGGAAGAGGACGAGCCACTGGAGATGCCCGCCGAGGCGGTCGATCCAGAATTGGTGGAAGTCGATGCCGTCTTTGACAAGCCCGAGAAAAAAAAGGCGATGCGGATATATACCGTAGAAGAAGAGTGTGATTGGTCTCCTTCAAAGAACAAGGAGTGGCACGACACTGTCAATCCCATTCTTGCCTACAAGATCTATCGCATTACGGAATTCCTGATTGGCGAGATCAAGAAGGGATTCGATATCGCCCGGTATGCCGGTAGGCCGCTCGATGAGATTATCATGCACACCGGTGCTTGTCCCGAGCTTTTTGGTCTGGGTAGCCTTCCCATCACTCCCGAATTGCGGAGGGAGATTTATGTGACGTTCTGGGATCGTTTCAGGGCCCGTGTCCTTCCTCATCACGCCATCGTGGAGAACGCGCTCCGTTATCCCGATAACCTCGTCCAGTTCATCCGCAAGCAATATCTCATGGAGTTGAACACCCACATTGGCGATAAGATTCGATCGACACTCTTTCGGGATTTTCTACGCCGTGTGGTCCTTACCTATCCCGGTGTCTCTGAATCCGAAGTGGACAAGGCGGTGGCGCGTGAGACAGTGCAATTCACGGCGACCGAGTATGCGTCCATCACCGATCGTCTCTATCATCTCTTTCACGCCGGTCGTTTTGACAAGGACAGCAACGCCGCGGAAGTGATACGCATCGCCGAGGTGAATCGTCGGACTGTGGAGCAGATCGAAGAGGCGGCGCGTTTCCTTCCATCTCTCCAACGCGAGGCGCGCACCGCATGGAATCTTGATATCGACCCGGAGGCGCACTCACATGTGAAGATCCGTGGGAAGGAGTTTAAGAATGTCTTTCATTATATCTATTACCGGCTCTTCCAGGTGTACGGCGATCTTTCCGCCGCCGAGGCGTACAGCAATGTAAAGACTGGAAATCTACAGGAACATCTCGAATCCATCATTGATATGCGACGCAAGAAGATGCTCTATACAGCGCTCCGTGTCAAATTCGATCTCTATTCCCAAGTTCGCGAGATGATGCTGTATATCAAGACCACGTCCACTCCTCTGGAGTTTGCCGATTCCGACGATGCGGATACCGCGAAAGGATGGCGGATGATTATGACGGATCTTGATCCGATCCAAGAAGCGATCATGGCGTTTGTGGTGCGATCAATTCCCTCTGCCTCGCCGACGCGCTTTGAGCGTGCTATTTTCCTCTATTCCTTCCTCTCTGATTTTTTCCGCGCGCTGAAAATCTACCGCAATGACATTGTTGGAAAGAAACTCGATGCCCGCTTTGTCGATGTGTTTTTCCGATGTTTCTATCATCAGCTCCTTCGTTTGCCTCCCTCGGACACACCCGTCGGAGACGGATTCGAGGCACTGGTTCGGTCCATGTCGGTGGTGGCAGGTACCGAGGAGATTTCGACGTTGTGGGAGAAGCTGTCGGCCTATGTCTCGCTCTTTCGGGACGAGTCCTTTGTTCCCTCTACCCTGTTTGTGGCCTCGCGTGAATCGACGTATACAGCCATCGAGAACGTACCCAAATTAGCGATGGATGCCCTCTGTCGCGTGCTTGGATGCCTGTTCAGCCGCGATCCCGATTCAGAGATCCGTTCCGAGGACATGTTTGCCGTGGTTCAGATCCTTTCTGGAAGGAATGACATCGCACCGTGGTCCGATCCCTCCTTTGAACTCCTCCAGGAAATCACACACGAGCCCCATAATCCATTCAAGGATCTTGAGAATACCAAGATTTATAAATCATTGATGAAAAGAGTCGGCAAAGCCAAGACGGAGGTCCATCGTTCCCAATACAATATTCTACACCCGAAATACACCTGTCTTGCTCCTCTTATCCAGGAAGAATTGCAACGCCCCCATCTTCATGACCCCGTTGTCTCACGTGCCACATTTGCCCTGGATTCTCTTGTCAAAAATCTCCTTCACCCCCATCGTCTTCTTTTTTTTGTTTAGATCAATTGTCCAATGTATATAAATCGTAAAAAAAAAAGAAAAAATATTTTTTCCATTGTGAAAGAAAGAAACAACAATGTCCATAAGTCTTCAGGGTGCGCTTCGTACATGTAAGGTGGATGTCGGGTGGGCGGACAAGATTCAATCGGACCGCTTTGAGAATCCCGATCTTATGATTTGTCCCGTGTGGAACGGTCGTGATCTCGCGGGCAGGCCTGTCTGTGCCGATTCCTTCTATACCAAGGTGGAGGGTTGCAATACACCGCTCGACAGGGTGGATGTAGAGAATGCTCTTCGTCCTCAGTACATGGAGTACGTGAACCTCGACGCCTACGGTTTCCGCTCCGATATCTACGATCCCAATACCGAGTCCTGCAAGGACGCCAACAATATGTTCTGCTATGAGTCGGGTATCCGTACATCGGGTCTTGACCAGCTCAGCACCATTACCGGCAATTTCGGTCTGAATCCCAGCGGTTCCGAGGTCTACCCCCGCTGCGAGACCTACCCCTACGATCTTGCTCTTAAGCAGGAGAACAATGTGAAACAGAAGATGGTGAACCGTTCTAGGATGCCTCCTTATTAAAATGATTGATTATTCCACGTGTATGTAAATAAAATCGTTTGATTTTTTTTCTGTGGTAGAGAGTAAAGAAAATGTCCATCAGTTTGCGTGGATCGATACGAGATTGCAAGGTAGATACGAGTTGGGTGGAACGTCTCCAATCTGATCGGTTTGAGAATCCAGATAATATGATGTGTCCCGTATGGAACGGGCGTGATAATATTGGCCGCCCGGTTTCCGAAGACTCCTTTTATACCAAGGTGGAGGGTTGTAATACACCGCTCGACCGAGTGGACGTCGAGAATGCGCTTCGCCCCCAGCACATGGAGACGGTGACGACCGATGCGTACGGTTTCCGCGCCGATCTGTTTCAGGGCGACAATGGCAATGGAAATCGCCCCGTGCCCGCAGTCTTTTCGCAATCGTCTTCGAATTCATCGTCATCATCATCATGCTCGCCGCCTCCACCAATGTGTTCCTTATATCCATACGACCTGGATTTCGCATCAGAGGCCTATCGTGCCAACTACTCTAGAAAGGCACAATTCCTTCAACATCTTTCCAAGGCGAATGAATTTAATAAACTCGCCGGCTTTGCTTGATTGCTATTTATTTATCTTATCCAATGCAATCCAGGGTTCGAAATACGTCCCATTCTTGCCACAATATTCCTCGTGATTCCGAACAAATTCAGCGGGAAGGAGAACGCTCTTCCCCTTGACCTTGTGATCAAAGAGTCGACATCTTGAAAAAAATACATAATATTTGCATCCGAAGCACGATGGGCTCGGAAATGTATCCATTCTTTTCCATAATAATAAGAAGAAGATGGACCACACAGAACGAAAGTAAAACATTTTATTTTTCTTGTTTTTGTTTGAGAATGTTAGATTATTTTTTTTTATATTTATAAAAAAACAAACCATGGATCCATTGTCTGCGATATACGTCAAGGGAACAGATCCCGCCACGACATATTCCGAATTGCTATGCACGGATACGGTCATTTCTGTCCTTGTCCATTCCTTTCTCTATCTTTTTGTTCTTCTCATCCTCTATGCGGTAGGTTCAGGCATGCCCATGACCATGTGGTCGGCAGTAAAAATATGGCTTGTACTGATCTTCATCATGATGATCGGTTACCCCCTTCGTTTATGGCGCGCCAAGAGTCTTCTTATCGCCACCAATAATAATAAGGACATGACACGCGACATTATGAATAATGCCTATGCAACCTGGTATTTCATTGGGTAACCAAACCTATCTAAAGAGGTTCAAAATACATAATAAAAAAGATGGCCAAAACAAAGAAGACCGAGGCGACCGCCTCTCCTGTACCCGAGGCGGCGGTGATTGTGGAAACTGCTGCTCCAGCTCCAGCTCCAGCTCCAGCTCCAGCTCCAGCTCCAGCTCCAGCTCCAGCTGCTGCTGCTCCAGCCAAAGTGAAGAAGACGAAGAAAACCAAGGTTGCGACAGAGGCACCAGTTGTGGTGGTGGAGGAGACTCCTGTTGTGACGGAAATTGAAACGGTGGTAGAGGTAAAGACGGAGACTGTCGAGTCTACTACAGAGATAGCTGAGACGACTACAGAGACTGCGGAGAATGTTGTGGTGGAGGATGAGAATGTGGAGACTATTGTCGAGGAGACGGTGGCACCTGTGGAGAAGAAAAAGAGAAAGGTGATTACCAAGGAGAAACTGATTCAAACGGTGGAGGATCTGCAAAAGGATTTGATCCCTGTGCTGGAGAGCATCAATAATAAGAAACTGCTCAAGAGTTTCAAGACGGTGGTGACAGATGTGTATCGCATTCTCAAGATCAAGACCAATCAGAAGAAGGCCAAGGATGCCACCAATTCTGGGTTCATGCGTCCTGTGAAGCCCAGTGAGGCCCTCGAGAAGTTTCTTGCTACCTTTCAAGAAGATGATAAGAAGCCTCTGACACGTGCCCATCTCACGACCCTCATTTGCAAGTACATCAAGGAGAAGGATCTCCAGAATCCCAATGATCGCCGCATCATCTTCCCTGATGAGGAGCTCAAGACGCTCTTCCAGATTACCGAGAATGACACCGAGCCCCTTACTTATTACAACATCCAGAAGCGTATCCAACCTCACGTGAGCCGTATCGAGGAGGTGGAGACAACAGCATAAATTAGAAATTAGAAAATAACAACAAGTTTATTTGTCACGACAAATAAAAAATGGTTGAAAATAATCTTGAATACAATAAGAGTAACGATGTTACATCGTATGTCAGAATGTATTCAAGACGTCCAACACTTGAAACCAATTCATCTTACCGATCTTTATTTGGAAATATCCGAGGACGATTTTCCCGATGGAGAATGTCTGATATGGGGAACTTATCCGATTACAGGATATGGAAAGACACGAGAGTATATCGCGATGCGCTTCATGGAACAACGAGAAGACGATGGATTGCACCGCGAACGTCTTTTGATTCTTCATAGCACATTTGGGGATGAGATTCTTGTCAAGGAAGAATTGGACTGGCGTCGACTCTTGACCTACATGGCCCATCATCCCTCCCGACGACATCCCTTTTATGATGATCGACAGCACATCTTTTGTACCCCAATTTTCAAAAAAGAAGTGGATGATCAACAACTTTTTGTCAAGATGATGGAACGTCTATCGTTCTCCGAGGAGACCACCAGTCAATTGAATGCATTTCACAATCAACAGTCTCTTCTCCATAAAGGCAAGACCTATGCTCGTCGTGGTTCCACCATGATGCTCCTTCGATATGTCCATCATCTTCTTCTTCATGACAAACCTCTTGAAAACCTATTCGAGTTTCGATCTCAACATGGTCAATACCGATATCTACCGTGTTCCTCTCCGGAAGCCGAGATGGAATGGTGGAATCGCGCCCGGCACCCTCTTTTTCTGATTTCACGCAACCGAATTAAAAAATAATATCTCCTTTATTTAGGTGTAAGTGCACCGGATTGTAGTACATATCCATCGCCATGACCAATTCATAATGATTATAACTATCCAGACTGATATATATCGTAAAATGAATAATACCGTCCACATCATGACAGGGATTGTAAGAAACATTCAATTGATCGTTTGAAACAATCTTATTCCAAATATCGGCATAGTATCTAATCTCAATCATTGGGTAGTTGTATTGAATATTACTATCTAATTCTTTGTCAAGACGAAACATAATGTAATGTGCACCTAATGCGAGATAGAGATTACCATTTTTTATCATTGCATAATTGCCCTTCTTACGCTCTTCTATTGGCTCCTCCAAATAAAATGTAAAAACAAGCTGCTCTCTTTTGATTTTGATGTATCCAGAGGCCATTCTGGGTATTCATTCATTATTGAAAAACTATTTTCTAATATCAATCTTGAAACGTCCCAGGACCGGGATATGATCCGAAGGATGTTCGAGATCGGGAAGGAGGGTGGCGTGAATGTCCTGTTCGACCCTTGTTTCGAGCCATTCGACATCCGATTTGGTATAGAGGATATGATCGATGCATCCAAGAAATTCCGGCTGGTCCGCATGCACCTTGCTGTGGATCGTGGCTGTGATGGGCGTGTGATCCCAAATGCATCCGATCTTGTCGTGGGTGGGCATTTCCTCTGGCCTGCTATTGAAATCGCCCGCTACCATCGTTGGATAGTGCGACACCTCCATCATGCGATAGAGTGTCGAATGCAATTCCATCATGACCTCGGGCGTCTTGTATCGACATGGCATATGAACAGTTGCTACCACAAAGCGTTGACCCGTCTTGTGATGTTGTAGGACAGTCGACGTCACGGTCTGCGCAAAAATCTTGGCGGTCGGCAACATCGCTTCGGCACCGAGACGAATCCGATTCTTGGCAAGGATGGTGAGTGAGGGTGGAACAAGGATCGCGTTCCCCATTCTTCCATTAAACGGTGTTCCCCACGAATCATAGAGGACGCGATACCCATGACTTTCCGCCGCTAGAAAAAGTGGTGCCACAGACGTCTCAGCCACTTCCTGCAGACATACAATCATATTCTGCTCTTCCATGGCAGCATGAAGAATTTTCTCAATCCGCATCCATCGATCGTTCATGACGACTGGAGGATAATGCGTCATGAGCATCGCAAGTGCATCAGAGAGCACATTCCATGACATAATCTCCATCTCCAAGGCAGATAAAGACTCTGTTGTCTTTTCCATCTTTCGACATGGCGGCAGGCAATCCAGAGTATTGTGCAGGAGCGCGGTACATTGAGGTCGATTGCAGCGAAGTTTATAAGAACATCGAAGAAATTCCGGCGAGACACCAGAGGATGTAGAGTGGATATGACGACAATCGGCCCGCTCACACGTCGTTTGATAACGACATTGCTCGATTTTCATTCTTATCTGTTATCTTGTAATTTTGTAATTTTGTAAGTAAAATGATTTTATTCTAGAAATTTTTCCAAGCACCGAAATCATTTTTATCCACACGATTATAGCCGATCATTCCATTAATTGTGATTTTCTTTCTTTATTGAATTAGATAGAAGAGGCCATGGCCCGCTCTTGGATGGAACTAAATCTAGATCCTACAATCTCCGACATTCGGAATCCGGCAGTAATAGTGGCAGTGATCGATGTTGGTTGCTGATGGTGGATCGTAAAGGTGATGTTTGTGATGCCCTTGAAATAGATGGCGCCGTACTTGTTGTTCTGATGGGGAAAAGAGATGGGTATCTCCCACGATGGCGAGGACAGTTGGATTGTGGAACGATCCATCGTCACCGAGCCGAGAAGGACTGTGGTATCAGTTCCGTCCAAAAAGACAGGACGAGGACGAAGATTTGATGGCTTGGCAAGACCATTGCCGATCCCGCCCATAAGCGTCGGTCCCAGCACGCCTTTAAAGGCATCGGTCTTGGAGGGATGGGTGGCATGCGCTCTCATAAGGACACCGGGCCCATTCTTGTTCACTCCACTGTCCTTCATCGGCTGTCCTCGAAATGTGAGTACCACGTTTCCGTTTGTGGGGAGGTCAAAGAGGATGGGGGTGTAATTGTTCGTGTGATCCACCACCAGCGAAAAAGAAGCATCGTCCTCCTCCACAATCTCTCCTCCCAGAGCCATCAATCCCATCGGCAATGGCTTCTTGACCTTGAGCGCGCTGCCGTCCGAAAATACCACGTCGGTGTCTGTGGGATAGAATGACACCTCATTCCATCTGGTCGAGGAGACTGCGGCCTCCAGGATGTCGGCGGCGTACGGGACGAGCTCGGGATACATTTCCGAGAGAAGGATGCGCACAATCCCAATGTTGGAAAACGAGGGCAGATCCATCACCTGGAAAGCTCGATCGAGCGCATCGTTGTCGCGCATGTCATCGCGGATCAGATAGGTCTTGAACAGGAGCACCAAGGAGACCAGCATGTTGCTTCTCAGCTCTGGATGACGAGCCAGACTCCTACGAATCGCCAGCTCAAATGAACGAAACGATCGAGCCGAAGATTTGGCATATCCCAGGACACCTTCCGCCAAGGACTCGATGAGCACGTCCTCCATCTTTCGTCCGTCCATTGCGGTGCGCACCGGCCCGAACCACTTGTCTCCATACGTCGTCTGGTCCAGCTTGACGAGCCGATGCACAAAGCCCATGATGCGGAAAAAAGCCTCGCGATACATGGCGATCTGGTTGTTCTCAGCAGTCAGAAGAAGCATAAAGACCGTCTTGACCCAGCGCAGGACACCGATCCCCACGAATCCATCGCAATTCTTCACCTCGGAGGAAGGGAGGATGTGGTTAAAGAAACCATCCATCTCGCGTGCCCCCTTATAAGAAGACCAGCGCGCATCCAACAGGAGGATGTTGGTCCTGGGATAATTCCTCACGAGCTGAGTCATGGATTGCGCCAGCGGAGGCCTTGTCGTATGATGGAATGGACGGAGATTGACCATCCTCTCACCGTCGAGGTCATAGTAAAAGCCACGGGCTTCCACCGGCTCGCACTCCTCATAAAATTTATCCACGGATACCGTCATGGGCATGCGATACTTGCCATGATGAACCGTGGCATGCGTCGCGGGTGAAAAGTTTTGCATTGATCTGTGAATTGATGCGGATATCGAGATTGAACACCGTTAGTCAAAATAAACAATATATATATTTTAATTCTGTACATTAAAATACGTTTAAAATCAATTTTGAAGACGAGGTTATCGACTTACTTGGATTTGGATTTTGATGATTTCGTATTGACTTTACTACTCGTTTTACTCTTACTGTATTTGATGGTTTTGGATGGTACATTCAGAGGAATCGAGACTGCCATACGACGAGGAGGGGAAGCAATGTCAAAAAGAAGAAGTATGACCGCGGATCCGAGCAATCCATAGACAAATGAGGTCCAAAAGGACGAGTCCATACACTCGTAGACCTTCATCCAATCCTTGGAATCTTTCGGGGAGAGCTCTCCATCGATTAGCATGCTCTTTTTCTTGGGTGCAATCTTGTAAATGAGGTACATGGACGCCATGATGATAAGAAGCGTATTGCTCATGAAATGGTACCAATTGCGACATCCCATTAGGATGGAGAAGAGAGCATAAAGAAAGGCAAAAAAGATGGCAGTGGTGACAGCATTCCGAAAAATACAATACCTCTCTGACGTGACTTGTTCGTACAATTTCTTTTGCTTGTCATCAAGACCTTGAACAAATTTGTCGATGCTCTGATAACATGGGGAAAGACTTCCGTATCCACAAACAAATGCCACTGACAGGACAAGGGGGAGATAGAACCATCTCGCGTGAATATCCACTACTATAGTTGCTGTATTCATTTTGTATAAAATTTTATTTTTTATTGTTGTTCAAGAATAAAATAAAAATAAAAAAATGCCAAAATCAAAATATTCAAAGCTTGCAAAAGGATACTTGTCCCCCACCACGCTCATCACCATTCCCTCGGATACGGTGACCATGAGCTACGACAATGTGTACCAGAATTGGTTGGCAAACGGTACCGCCTCCCCCGTGATCACCTCTTCCTCTCCTTCTTCCATGATGATTTCCAGTGATGCATCGGGTGGTGTTTTTCTATGGATCACAGCGGACAAGAGCAATACCCTAACCATTGATTTCGGTAAAAATTACACACTGGCCCGATTTCAATGCAGCTATGATAATCTGTGTTATTATACACGCATGTCGTCCGTCTCCATCGCACTCCTCATCAACATTTATGATGCCAATGGTAATAACACATATACTCAAAATACACCTCTGATTTATGCCGGTCCCATCATATCCGAGACATTGAATATCGCGTTCAATACTCCCGTCGTGGGACAAAAAATCACAATGCAGATTTTACCTTCTTCTTCTTCTACCTTTCCACCCACTCTTCCGTCGCCATGCCGTCTGGAAATGTACGACTTTGAATTCTACGCCTATTCGTAATCCTATTATTTCTTTTTTTTCCAAAAAGAAAGAAATGCCATCCTCCGTGCCGTTAGATAAGACTCTTTACGAGCGTGTCAAGAACGAGGCCAAGAAACGGTTTCATGTATGGCCGAGCGCCTATGCATCGGGATGGTTGGTCAAAGAATATAAACGTCGTGGTGGTCGATATTCGTCGTCCGAAGAAGACGAGAAGCCGCTCGAACGATGGTTCAAGGAGAAATGGGTGGATGTCTGTCGTCTTCCAACCAAAGTAGCCTGTGGCAAGACAATGCGTCACTACCCTTATTGTCGACCCTCCAAACGTATCAACAAAGATACCCCCGTCACGAGCACCGAACTTACCTCGGATCAGATCGATCGATTATGTAAACTAAAAAATGAGTTGGGTCGTCTCCGTATGCCCAATAAAAAAAGAAATGTGGGAACAGATCATTGAGACTCTTCGTGACATGATGCGGGATCGAGGATATACAGTATGGGCACGTAGTCGTATCACAGAGGATGATACCATCTTTCTAGCCTCCTCCATGGAGCTCAAACACACATGTCTCGTCTTTCTCTGCAAGACGGAGAAATTCAATATTGAGAGCGTCAAATATCTCCTCTTTCAACTCCAACAGCATAAATTGAGACACGGCATCCTCGTCTATCAGACCATCATCACCTCGTCTGCCAAAAAAGCGATCGATCATCTTCTTGATTATACCATTGAACAATTCGAGACCAAAGAAGTCATGTACAATCCCACAAAACATCGTTTCTATTGTCCTCATGAACGTCTCCTCAAAGAGAAAATAACAGACGAACTTCCCCGAATCGGCCTACAATCTCTCCCCGTCCTCCTTCGTACGGACACGATTTCACGCTATTTTCGATTCCAAAAAGGGGATGTCATTCGCATCCAGAGGAAAAATGGCGCCATCGCTTATCGTCTTGTGAAATAAGACAGAATCGCATCCACATATTGTTGGCGCGCTATCAGATTCTCGGTCAGAATCTCAAACCCAAACAATGTATCCTCGACAAACGACATGCAACGTGCAATCTTGGTAGGCATAGAGTCGTTGATGTCTTTGTATGCTTCTGTCAGCACACCGAGGCCTTTCAAAAAAGTTAATTGTTTTACAGAAGAAGGTGCGGTAGTAAGAGTGATTAGAGAAAACTCCCTACAAAAATCTCTCCACTCTTGTGTGGGATAAAGCTGTAATTGGGTAATAAAAAAATTAACACCCTGGTCTCGTCTCGTCCGGCAGCGTTCTTTCTCGCCGATTCTGTGTGGGATAAGGACGGCACCGAACTGTTTTTGTTCTTGTCGTGGTATAATGCGACGGAGGTAGGGATAAATCACATCCACTTTGAGTGGATTCCAATGATTTCCCACCATGACCAATGAATCAAATACGTCCATATTGTCTACATACCACTGATGGATCGTCTCGAGTGTGTCGTAATGTCGTATGGCACGGAAGAGCATCCATCGTAATCGCAATTTCAATCGTTCATTCACATTTCTCCGTAAAGATCTCATATACTCCATTGCCTCATGACGAGGTCGTGGTGTGATGATCTCCGATGGATCCGTCCTCAAAGGTTCTTCGATAATGTCATACACCATCACGGTGACCATATCAAATTGATCAGAGAAAGACTCCAATTCTTTGACATGTGCATGGAGAATATCATCAAATGAAGAGGATAGCAAGGGAGGACACAATGGATGAAAATACTCGGATGGCATCCTATCTATTTACTATAGATATTTTTTTTAATTGGATATTAATCAATCAATCAATATCCTGATGGATGTTGCATATGGAAATATTAATCTGACCATACTGGGGATACAATTCGAAGAATTTGTAATAGAGAATGGTAAAGACCGATTGATCTTGGCGATGATTTTGACGATTGCTTCCTTGTGGTGCGATACAATCTTTAATATGTGAACATGCATCAAAGTCTCGGATGAATTCTTGTACTTTCTTATCGCTTATTAGGAATCCAAATTGAGCCCCATTTCTATTCTGCTTCATTAATAGTGAATCATTTTCAGGGATATTAAAATAATGTAACGTTCCTGGATGTGTCCAGAATTGTATATTTTCAGGACTGATCGGAGAATATAATTTATTTTTGCTCACAATATCTTCTAAATAAGAGATTGTCATAGGATGAAGAGTATTCCCAGAATCACACCAATATAATATAAGAGGATTCTCCGTCGTATTTGATAAAAGCAATTCGTTCATCGTCTCTCGAATGATTGCCGCTTTCCACGCATATTGACCGGCCTCGATTTCAATATTGTAATAATCATCGTACTTGAAATAATCAAATTTTCGATATTGTATTCTATTGTCATGGAAGGAATGTAAATTTGAAATACTCATCTCATCGAGTCCAAGATCCCATACAAAACATTTCACATTTTGCGCATACATTTGGACAGAGGAAAGAAATTGTAACAGTGATTTATAATGATTCTGAGAAGTCCCCGTAACTAGATATGTGATCATTTAATTTAAATTTATTATATATTTAAAACGTTTTTTGCTCTTTTTTTCCAAACGTGTAAACCATGCCCGAGCCATCCATTCCATCTTGATAGCCTCGTGTATATATTGTATATAACGAATATGTTTTTGCCACACATCATCGTCTTCTTCTGTGGAATCATCATCACTGGTGGAATAATCACTATCATCACTATACGAATATGTATCGTCGTCGGAATCTTCTGACTGTTCAAATTGACGCTGAAAGTATTCCATGGCGACCTGATCGTGGTGGGCTTGAATCTTTTCTTGACGACGCACAAGAAGGATGGACATGTAGAACGATTCACCGGGCATGCGGATGGTGCTCCTGCACATGGGACAGGATGGGGCGGCTCCTTCCAGGTTTCCTTCCAAGATCCATCTCTTCACACAATCATGATGAAATAGGTGGCCACATTTCAATACTCTTGTCTCACTTGTTCTGGAAAGAATCGCGCGATTTCCAGACACCATTCGCACTCCCTGCATTGATTCCGAACAGATGCAACATTCCGCCATCCTAGATTCATGTAAAAAAGAAGAGAACAATATTAGATATATAGAATACTTGCAATGCTATATATCTCGAACTATTCTTGAAGGAATCTCAGTTTTCAGAACGATTGATCTTTTTTTTAATACAATTACATCAGGCCGATGGGCATGCTAACGCTGAGTGTACATCCGTCGGGAAAAGATGTGATGGGATCGATGTTAAAGGTAAGGAATCGAGAAAGATAGGTGCATGGAATGGCGAGACTACTGGACATGCGCTCGATGAAACCGTAACCTTGACTAAAGAGTTCCTTATACAGGGCATCGGTCACCGGCATCCCCATCACCATCATGTTTTCCATTTTCTGAGGATGGACCATGAGGCTGTTGAAATTCTCCGGGAGCGTATTGTGATCCTTCAGAGGAGAACCGAGCGTATAGATGGAGACAGGCCTTGGAAGACCATTCTGCATGAAATATGTCCTGGAAAGATTTAATGCCGAATCGTAAAAGACGATGCCGTCCACATAGATCAGTGTCATCCGGCCTCCACGAAGTTTCATCTTGTGTTTCACATAATTGTCCAAATTCTTGTAGGCCATGTGGATATCCTTGTTTCCCTCCTTGGAATTCATCGCCGAGCTGTTGATGTTCATCAGCGTCTTGGTCAAAAGAAGAAAGGTCGTGTCCTTGGATGCCATCTCCCACATCTGACGAAGTGCCCGAAAACGCTGAACAGAACCAGGATGATCCAACGCACTGATCGCTGATGATGATGGTGTCGAATTCTTCTTTTCGGACGAGGTCCTGTAGAGGACCACGATAAAAATAATCACGACTATCACAATACCCACGATCATCCATTTATTAGAATCCATTGCATGCATCATTGTCGATTCCTCTTCCTCCGATCCCAATGGGAAGAGCTTGCTTTTTGTTTTCGTTGTCATGTTCATGTTTTATTCTTTTTTATATTAAAAAAATTGAATTTATTTTTTACTAGTACTATGAATCAATTCATGGAAAAGTATAGACTACATCATCAACTCTTTTGGTGAAATTGTTAATTCAGGTAACTAGCAAGCTCTCTTATCATGTCGGGGTTCATATCGAGAACAACCCTCTGGAGGATCGACTCAGGATCGGGCGATCTTGCCTTGATCATCATGATTCTCTTGGACATCCCGGCTGGCCAGTCGTTCGATTGCACCCTACCGAGGGTATCCAACCAAATGCTATTCTGAATGGTCTGGATCACATTGCGTGCTGGTCGGCGCACACCGTGTTGCTCGACGAATTCCCCTAATAAGGATGGATCCGCGCCATATCTAAACAAGAGCTGGAGCATCTTGTGATCATTCCGTTGGCACGCCACAAATAATAATGAGGATATATTCTCCACCATGTCTGGATTGGCCCGTAGGATCCTTTTAACCATCCCGATAGACCGATAGACCGACCATAGGATGTTCGGATGTCTTGTGGGATCTGGCATCGCACCATGCGCGAGCGCCCATGCCATACGATAGATGAGGTCATCGTCAATTGGTGGTGGTAGAGAATCGAGAGGATTGATTCTACGAGAGATAATGGATCCACAGAGGATCAAGAGCACATCTCTCCCATCGTCGTCCATCGCATTCATGTCCGCACCGTGTTTCAGCAACAATTCCATCACCTCCCAATGCTTGTGCAGCGCCGCAAACATCAGCGCCGTCATGCCCCCCATGCTCTTCTCGTTGATGTTCTTCTTCTGATCCGACGTTTCCTTCAAGATGGTCTGAACGAGCGCATGATCTCCGGTATAGCAGGCAGTATGCAATCGAGGCATGTTCTTGATCCTTTTTTTTTCATAATCAAACATTGAAAGAAAAAATATTGTGTGGTATGGTATGGTGAATATAGATATATTGTAAACCCTTGTTTTAATGAATCAAATCAATTTTGCGCTCGGTCTAAAGAAATGACCGGGTATAAGAAAAAAGCAGATGACTATTCATTCCCTGACGAATCCACATCATTTCGTTCGGGACTGCGAGGCAAAGGGAATTTATTACGAGTTTTTGGTGGAAGCGGCGGCGTGCCTCGGGCAGCAAAAGGTGTGCGAGATGTTCAGTGGGCGGTCGTGCCGGGGAGGCGAGAACAATGTCTCGGCCGGGACATTGCAGAATTGGCTGGCGACATTCAAATTCTCTCGGGAGAATCCGGATGTGGTGGACAAGGATCCGTACCAATCTCGGATCGTGGAAAAGAAAGGGACAATGTTCGACGAGTTTGTGACACTGATCAAGACACCGATCGACGAGAAGATCCGGGAGTCCTGGGCGGAGATGAGTTTGGGCAAATTGAGCACCGAAGCGGTGCGTGTAGGAATTACATTGGGTGTGAAGAATGCCAAAGCTCTGAAGACTCTTCCGGAGAGAATGGAGGAAATGTATGAGCGACGCAAGGCGAATATCTGGAACAAGACGTATGGAGCGGATGTAGAGACTGGAAATGGAAGTGGTACGGTGGTAGAGAAGAATGCGGAGTATCGTATGAAGAATTTCATCACGCTCGGGAAACTGGCCAAGGAGCGGGGGATCTCGTATCAGAACAAGACAAAGGAAGAGATTGTGAAGCTGCTCGAAGACTTTGATAAAAAACAGAACGAACCTCCGGTGGAGAAGAAGGAGGAAAAGACCTATGATTACGACAAGATGATCTCGAAAGAGTTGAAGGAACTGGCGAAGAAGCGGGGATTTACCATGTATAACAATATGAATAATACCACACTACGAGGACATCACCGTGAATATGACGAGAGTGTCAAGAAGCGGGCAGAGGAGCAGCGACTGAAGAAGATTGAGAATGAAAGAGAAGAGAATGGAGATGATGATAATAAAATTATCAGGGAATTCTCATTGGAGTTGGCGACAGGCGAGCATCATCCGATCTTGATTAGAGAGGATGGTATGGTGAATGCAACTCTTCTATGTAAGGCTGGAAATAAAGAATTTGTTCATTATGAACGAAATCAACAAGCTCAGGTCTTCATTGAAGCTGTAGAAAGTGATCTGCGATTATGCAGATCACAATTGATGATTGTCAATAAAGGAAACTCCGGTAAATTTGTCCAAGGAACGTGGGTTCATCGGCTGATCGCCATTGACTTGGCGAGATGGATTAATCCTCGATTTGCTCTTCAGATCATGAAATGGACCGATGAGCTTCTCACAACAGGGTCGGTCAAGATTGAGAAACCTTTGTTGCCCATTTTGGATCGGACGGCGATGGATCTGGAGGCGGAAGAGCTCGAGAAGAAGTGTAATCCACTGTTGTATTCGAACCAGTTTGTTCTCTATATGGCCTACATCGGGGATGGTGGTCTGGTCAAAATTGGATCGAGCGATTGTCGGTTGTGTGAGAGGGAATCCAAGCATGTGTCCTGTGAGTCTCTCTACCCCCAATTCCGATTTATCACCTGTTTTCCCATTAGTGGCGGTTGCGTCGAGACGACTATCCATAGTCTCTTGGACAAGTATCGACACCCCTATCACAAGCAAAAAGAAATCTACAAGCCAGAGCATACTCTCCAGGATTTCATCGACATGATCGGGAAGCTATTGGAAGAACACGACCTTCGCTTTCAGCTTCAAAAACTCCGTCAAGAAAATATTGATCTAAAGACGAGGAATCTAGAATTGGAGAAAAAAGCGATGAGATGTAGATGTTAAGTTATTCTATAAATGACTTTGATGAAAAGACTTGTAGCATGACAACTCTCTTGGCATTTGATCAGGATAAATAGATTATAATGATGTTTTATTTTATTTGTAAAATAAAATTTCTTGATTTTGAACCCAGAGCCATTTCGGAAATATGATTTAGAGGACGGGGAAACCCAACGCCGATGTCAGCATGAAATTCATACTGGACTTTGCGCACCTTCATCCCTTTCAGGAGAAGCCAGACTGTATCTTAAGCCCTTTTTTAGAGAGCCGACCCCCGTGCGGTCGTTGAGGGAGTCCCATGCTTTCATTGGAAAGTTTAGAGACTTTACCCGCGGATTGTCCAATCCTCTGCGTTATTACCATTGGGGACGGCTATTAACCGTGTTCCTCGCAAATCCTTTCGGAAGTGGAGTGGTAGCAGAGGCTCTAAGGAGTTTCCCGAATCATTATAAGGGGTCTTGCTCGATCCATCACCAAAAACTTGGATGGATCAAACTAGCCGATTATATACCGCTCAGAAACATATCGGAGCGAGTGGAATATTGCACTGTTTTCCCATCATGGTCATTCCACAACCATGATAGCAGTCGACTGTTGGCGGCACGTTGGGTAGTTTACCGCCCGAGATACGGATGATGTTGTTGTTGATAGCCGTCACAATAAACCTGAAGGTCTGATTGGTGGTGGGGCATGTGACGGGTGTGGTGGGGCAAGGAGACCTGCGTGTGGCCGCGTGCACCGCGTCCGTGCTGGCCTGGGGGTTGATGGAAACGTTGGTCAGCTTTCCGTAGTTGGTACTTCCAAGTGGATCTAAGCAGATGAAGTCAAGGGAGTACGAGTAAAGGTGGTACCCGGCATAGACGGGAATGGCGGGGGCGGCGTACCAGGGCTCGACGAGGGAGAAGTAGTCGGATCCCATGTTGGCGAGACGCTGGGTGTTCTCGTAGACGAGGGAGGTCTCGGCGATGGGGTCGGAACCGGGGAAGTAGCCGGTGAGGAGGAGGTAGTTGCCGTCGGTGGAGGGGGAGCACACACAGGGGGAGGAGGTGGTGTAGTTGGACCAGTAGGAGGTGATGGAGGTGTTCTGGACAGCAAAGAAAAGAACCTTGATGGCGTGGGAGAAACGGATGTCGTAGCTGGCCGTGTTGGTGGGGTTGTAGGTCTGGACGGGGGCGGTCTGGACCTGCTCGATGAGGATGTCACGGGGGGCACAGGCCATGCGCTTCCTCTCGTCGTTGGACACAATGGCGTAGTTGGCCCAGATCTGGACGTTGGTGAGGTCCACATTGGGGTTCAGGAGATCAGCAGAGGAGGCGGGGCGACCAGCGCTGTAGGTGGGGGAGGCACCACCAGCGGGTGTGGTCACATCCCAAGCAGTCAGGAGATCGAAGAGCCCACGGAAAGAGAAGTTGAGGCGCATGTCGTTGTAGGGAAGAGCGGCCGTGGGGAGGGACACACCCGAGTCGCGGGCATAGAAGAAGGGGAGGGGAAGGTTGAGCACCTTGGAGGGGAGGTTAAGAGCAGGGTCGATCAGGTCGCTGGTGGTTCCGATCATGTTGGCATAACCAATCTGCTTGGCACCGGGTGTGGTGAAAGCAGACCAGAAATCGAGCTGGAAGTTGCAGAAGCGAGCCGCCACCAGGTCGTTGAAGGTGATGCAGGCCTCAAGGATCAGGTTGTGAGCCACATTGGGAGACCAAGAAAGGAAAGTCTGGACCGTGCTGTTGTCCACACCGGGCCTGGGGGTCACCGCTGTCGCCGAGGTGATGGCAGGGAGAGTGAAGCGAAGCCATGTGTACAGGAGGTAATCACCCGCACGGGAGATGGACACAGACCACTGCTGTCCAAACCCGGGTGTTCCCGAGGCACGGCTCAGCACAACGGGCACCTGGGTGAACCATGTAGCCTTGCGAGTCTGGCGGACGAAGTAGGCGGTCGCATCGGGACCACCATACATGTACTTCTCAAGCTCATCATACGTGGCGAGATCAATAAACCCGCTCGTGAGATTTGAGGTACAGATCGAGTTAGACATATTGTTTGCGTTCTTTTTTATTGGCACCAAGAAAAAAAAAAATCTTTTTTTTTTCCTTCACTAGGGTTTAAGAAATTAATCGATAATTGTCCCACAAATCAATGCTGACCATTGAGGATCATATTCTGGTGATAATGCTATGACTGGTTTTAGTTTATCATCATCCTTCTCATCTAGATAGCAATCATAATAGAGATAATAAATCGAGACGACATTATTCTGATCCGTAATCATTTGTTCAGAATTTATGATAGATTGTAAGATACGAGCTTCTCGATCCTTCTTTTCGAGTCTCATTTTCTCACCATTACAGGAAAAGAAATCTGGATTGAATCGGAGCCATAGAATCGATCTCTCATCTCCGGAAGCTCGGATGGCACAGACGATCTTGCTCATTCTGGCGACATCACAAATAATCTCATAATCTAGATGCTGGAATTCATCAAATCTTTGATCATTTGATTTGAATCACAAAGAAAAAAAGAATATCATTTCATATTCATGATTTACTTACTTCCAATTAATCCTGGTGGGGGGGGGTTCATCTGTTCTTCCTCCGATTCTCGTTGTCGTTGAAGCATCTGTGCCAATTCTTTGATCCCCTCATTTTTTTTGGTAATCACCTGATCCGATGCCCGTCTCATGCTCATTTCCTTATTCATAAGTTCCTCCACGCTCTGTTTAGGCGGCTCTGTATTGACTGTAGAGATCATCTCTATCTCCTCCACCATGGAAGTAGAAGAAGACGAAGAGGATGGTGGTGCAGATGGCGCAGAAAGTGGTTGTGATGGTGCAGATGGTACTGGCGCAGATGGTGCTGCTGCCAATGGAATGGACGGTGGTGCCATCTCGTCTTTTAATTTACGGAGCCATACAAATGCATCGCTGCCTTCGTATTTTTCTAGACGACCATTGGAATAAATAATAAAAATGCATGGCACCGTGCGCACGTGGTAACCATTCATATCCTTGATAATCATATCTCGTATTTCCCGATGATCGATACACAACATCTGAATACCCATCTCGTCCCGCACATCGTCCAAAAACTCCTTGGATCGTTGCGAATACTTGCTATACAAACACAATACCACAGACATTCTTCTTTTCCATTTTCTATGTATTCCTTTTAAATCAATCCATAAAAAAATGAAATAGATCTACTTACAGATACAATACAAATACAATAACAATGACAAGATGGATATTCATAGGTATATTGGGGATGGCATGGTCTTTTCAAATCCCCTTTGATCCAATGAGTCCACGAGAGCTTCATCCTTCCGTACTGCCGTTGTGTGCGAATTGTAATGAGGCGATCTATACTACAAAACACAAATCCTCCTCACTCTGTTGTCGTTTGTTCGGAAAGACGGACCCGGTATGGGGTGTAGTTCATTATCAGAGTTGTAGTGTGGCAAGAAACAATACCCAGCATTGTGGTCCCTCTGGACGATATTATATACGAAGTTTTGAAAATTGATTCTTTTTTTCTCCAATTTATATTCTATTAAGATCAATATAAATTATGGATACAAACGATTGTATTGTCTGTTGTGAATCCAAGGAGGAATTTATCGCATGTCCATTTTGTAAAAAAGAGGTGTGCGGCGATTGTTTTCGGACCGAGATGCTTTCCGAATTCCGAGAACCTCGATGTATGTTGTGCAAGAACATTTTTTTAAAAGAATGGATCTTGGAGAACCAGAGCAAACAATGGATTCGCGATCATTTCTGGCCGTACTGGGGGCAATGGAAATACATGATGGAGAAACAGCGTCTTCCAGAAGACGAGGAAGAGGCACAAGAGATCCGTCGTCTCCGTGGATTGCGGGAACAAGTACGAGAATTGCCTTTGATCAAAAAGATGAAGAAATATCCCAAGAAATATCCACCCGAAGCGTTGGAGAATGTGAGGCGTCAACGACACGACCTCTTTCAACAGATTCGTCTTCTTACCGGCGACGCTTCTTCTTCGCGTGCGACAAATCCTCGTCGAAAACTGGCGATTATCAGTCGTTGTATGCACGAAGAGTGCGAGGGGCATGTACGCGAAGATGGTCTATGTGCGCTATGTGGACAACCTTCTTGTCTGGAATGTGGAGGAATAAAAATAGAGGAGCCTCATCGGTGTGATCCGGTGCAGCGAGACAGTTTTCGAGCAATCCAGAGAGACACCAAGCCATGTCCAGGATGTTCGTCGAGAGTATTTTTTATTGGAGGATGTGATCAGATGTGGTGCACCATGTGTCATACTCTCTTTCGATGGTCGACGGGACAGCGTGTCACGGAACATATTCATAACCCTCATTATTACGAATGGATGTCGCGTCAACAAAAGACGATGATGGCGCCTATCGAGATTGATGGGAATGACATCCCTCCCTATCACATTTATTCCAGTTTCTTACAGCAGCATAATCTGGATCATAGAATGTTTTCCAATCTTCATCGATACATCTTTCATGTTCGTGAGACGGTGCTTCCTCGTCTCCAGCCACACATTCCAGAAGATAAGAGTCTGCGATTGCAATATCTAACTGGAGATTTGACATCCGAGCAATGGATACATCTTCTTATGCACCGTGAGAAGAAACGATTGAAATGGACGTCGCTTTATCAATTGACCGAGGCGGGTTTGGCGACGATGAGAGATTTTGTGCGATTGTCCATCATCCGCCCTCAAGAACCACCCACACGAGACGATGTGGTCAAGTTTGTCAATTTCACCCAGGAACGTATTGATACGATTTTACAATGCTATGGTGGGAATCAATTCCATCCTTCCTTGGAATGGGTGTATAAATTGATTTTATAATCAAACGTTATAATGAATATATAAAATGATATCTACGAATACACATATTCTTTCTAGGATCTATGAGATGGATCCCACCTATCGAATTCTGTATCGACAATTGCTTCGTAAATTAGAGTATAAGGATAGGGATCACATGAGATGGAACGAAACCACGGGACATTATCAGTATAAGGTAAGAGATATGGTGGTGATTGATTGTTATCGCAATAAAAAAGGAAAGGTTCATGGCGAGTATAAAACATTTACGACGGAAGGCACGCTGATCATGAGTTGCTCTTATCGTGATGGAGTATTGCATGGAATCAAAGAAGAATATCATGTGTTTACTCACCCTCCTCAACGTAAAAGTGTATCATTGTATGAAAATGGGATCATTTTATCAGCCACCCATTTTTTTGACAATGGTCATATTTTTCGTATCGTCCACTACAAGGAGGGCAAACGACATGGACCCTATATCATGTATCACAAAGATGGGCGTGTACGAGAACAGGGTGAATACAATCAGAATAAAAAAATCAAATAAAGAAAGCTATTTCACTCCATGGCGATCAATCGATTGTCTATTATCAAGGTACTAAAAAAATGTTCAAATTTGGATTTCTGATTGATTGCAAACTATAAAAATTATAATATTTTTATAGTTCTCTATAGATATAGAGAAAAGAAAGGAATGGACGGAATCAAGATTTTTTCTGGAGTTCAACCGAATCAGCGAAACAGTAATGCATGCATCGAGACACCCTCTTGTCAACCGGTTTCTCGTCCGGCGGTTCAAGCCTTGGTGGAAGATATATCTCAACCACATAAGGGCGCCTTTTTTTATGGACAGAGTGAGAATTCTTCAGAGTGTCCCACATTTGCGTCTTCTAAAGTCGCCAACTCGAAATCACAGCCATTCACGGTGGATACAATCTATCCATGGGCATCCTGCGGAAAAATTCTGACGACACTTGCTCTTACCAAGATGATGGAAGAGGGCCTGATAGCGTCTACCACGACACTGAATTCTGTCGATCCGGTCTTATATTCTGGCACCTCGGATTATTTTGATACCATCAATGTAATTTTTCCTACCGCATTCCCATATTCGTCTTCTAGTTATTCTTACACTACCAAAAAAATGGATTGGACCACAATCACTGTAGAGAATCTGCTTCAGTATAACATAGGATTAAGCAACGATGTGTTTTTTCTTCCTTCTGCCAATCTGGTGTATTTTGATTCATCACAACGAGCCCTTATTTTATCAGAAAATTCAGTCGAAGGACTGGGTATGATGATTCAATTCGGGATTGCATACTCGGCATTAGTGGTAGGTAATCCTATAACTCCAGGATGTAGAGTATACAATGGAGAATCGATAAGCTCTGTAATGCCCACTTCTCTTGCATCCTACCTACAATTAACAAAAAATGGGACAATTCCATTACTTTATAATAGTAATACGTACAGCAATGATAGACTTCCCTTTCGTATTCGATCACTCCCCGCGACGTACGACTTTTCGTATGCGATACTCGGCGATGTGATGGAAAAGGTGTTGAAAAAGAATAATTATTCGAATTTTTCCGAGTATGTCCATCAGAAAATATTTGAACCTCTGAACATGACACAAAGCTATGTTCTTCTTCAGGACAAGATACCCTATAGTCTCTCCATGGCCGAGAATAGTTGGCGACGATCCCCGATTCTCTCGCTTACCAAGACACTGGTTCCGGCCGATCCCAGCACATGGCCGGGTTGTAAATGTTCCCCTGAATATGCCACACTCGCCAATGGAACAATACTAACGGATCCATGGGGACCGCTAGTCTGGAATTCAGAATATCCCACAGATGGTCTTTCTTATATCAGTTCTTTATTTTATTCTAGAGATCCAATATCCGGAATCGGCTTCTTGGGTAATACTCCATTTGTTTCCAGTATCAAAGATATGGGAAAATTACTGGATTGTATTGTAAAGAAGAAGAGTATTTTGAACCAAACAAGTTGGTCGTATTTCCTGGCCAACAAGGTAATGTCCTCTACCTATCCATCGGGACTTCCTTATCCTTTAGAAAGTATATCCCCTACCTCTACATCGACCGCGACGGCGCTTACTCATGTGAATCGAGATTTTTCTCAACGCGCATTGTATGGATTTGATGATTCTACTTATTATAAAAATGGGATCACCGGATGTTCTATTTATATGAATACCTCCACAGGGATATGGATGGTCTATGGTTACCCAGAGATACTATTGTCTTCCACCACAATTTATTATCCGCCTCCAACAATACCTTCCGATACCCAATTGATGTCCTTATTTGTCACAGCCATTAACTCCTCTTCTTTATAACAAATCAGACAATAAAAGGATCGGGAGGTTTTTCATCGAGGACTGGAGGAGGGGGAACGGAAGTAGAAGTGGTGGATACTAAACAAAGCATGATCCATGGCCAGGTAGCAAAAAGAAAAGAGGTGGAAATCCATAGAATGTCTTCCTGGTAGGCGATATAACCGGGCAAATCTTGAGAATAATGATGGATCTTGTAATCCGTGTACGATTGCTCACGAATCCACATATCTTGGATACTGCGCACAAATATATAAATCAAGAGAGTCTCGTACAAGATCATCTGATATAATATTCTTGTCATTCTTCTTCTTCTTTTTTATCGCATTCAGAATTATACTGAAATTTCATTTTTTTTTCATCACAAAAAAATGAATATAAGAATGAGGTCCTTCTTTGATAAAGATAGAAAGATGTTGGATTTGTCAGCGTTTGTGAATGGACAGGAAGGTGTGGCCATCATGGCATTCCAGAAAGAAAAGGCGAGTGTGGTGGAGAGTTTGCAGACTCGTATTAAAAAGTGCAAGGATATCCAGGATCCTCGGAAGCGTCGAGGAGCCAAATAAGATAAATGCCATCCACCGTTCGGAATGGTAATACATGATGTATGCCTTAATTTTTCACAAGGTTTATTTAAATCTTTATATTTTTTATACGGAATAATTTTCGAGAAATACCATTTTTCTTGAAGTTTCGTATTGAGATTGTAATAGTAGAAATCCATTTCAAGTGAATAAATATCCTCTATTCTATTATCTCTTTTTCTTATGACATCTAAAGTATTCGGGTCTGGGATCTCATCAACATCCGATATGATTATAAAATCATGATCGGATAGATCGGATAGATCCTTTACACAATTTATAACTCGTGAAATCGCGTTTCTTTGAAATCTTTCATTGGACCATACTTCTTCCTTCCCTTGTGGGTTATTCTTATTTGGAATATCATCCACAATAACATGTATTATTTTTTTATCAAAGTTTTCAAATAAATGTTTATTTTCATTAAAAAATAATGGTTTTTCTTTCCCTGTAAAAGTATGTGTAGCTTCCACAATGATGAAAAAATCAACAACATTATTCAATACATGAAGTCTATAGGTTAGTAAATCTAATTCATTGTAAAAAATAAAACAATCAATAATCTTCTGACATGACATTTTAATTCAAAAAATAACATCTCTTTAAATACTCTCAGTTGCAGGGGGGAAAGAGGGCTCTCGAAGAGAGCACCGACTGCCTGTGGTGCGTTGCGCCGCACACCGCGCTTGCTCAGGTGTTCACTAAGTCCATTTATATACCTTTTTAGAAGGATGGATGATGAGTAGGAGGATGACGAGTAACTCGAAACAACATGGAGGTTTCCGAAGGACCCGAATTTTGTTTTCATTGTGAACATGGCGTTCGCATTCCGAGAATGTTGTTGTCGTCGTGCAAAAAATGTGTTAGCATCCGCATTGTTTTTGCATTTTGTGAATGGCGCGGTCTGAAAAATGGATCGTTACAACCGCTGTACATTCTCTCCTGTTATCCTCGTCTTCCCAGTTCGGAATGGTTATTTTCAACGTGTTGTGTTTACTGTTGGTTGACAGATTCATGATTTCGTTGATTGGAAAATTCGTGTGATACCATCGGGCCAAATAGTTTCCAGTATCCTTCAAGATGTGGGAGAAAAAAACAGATCTACGTCGTTTATTGACGCAAAATGTAATTTTATTCTCATGAATTACTCTCTTTTTTTTACCTTTTATTTGGAGCGCAACCTCGATAAGATCGGGATGTCGAAGATTCCGAAGCCTTTCCGTACCAACATAAAACTTACCCGGACCTAACAGATCAAGACAAGATGACATTCAACAACAATTAATTTTTATTTAAAAATAGATAGGATAATATTTTTACCATAAAAAAAAAAAAAATTAAAGTATGATCTACCGACTGTGTCCAGGGTTTTACTGGTGTTTTTAGAAATTCATCGGGTGTTATCGGATCAGGTGTTATCGGGTGTTCACCAGGAAACCCCGGACACAGTCGTTCGGTGCTCATGGAGACGTCGTTTGTCGTGTACGGAAAGAATGTCTCTCCGAAATTGATACCGATTCCCAAGATGCTCGCCATCCTTCCCAAAAATTTGTCATGGCAAGAAGTTATTTCCGAATTTGAAAAGAAGGAGAAATTGGAGATTCATGCCCGACTGGCCAAGACGATTGAGAAAATGCATCATCCCAAGGAATGCAATCTTTTGCTCTATAAAAAGGATATACCCACTGCCATGGAGGAATACAGCATCAAAGAGTTATTTATAGTTAGAAAAGAAAAGGACTTCATCGAAAGTGCGAATTGCAAAGTATGGATCGTAGATAGCATTGAGCGTGGGGATATCTCGGACAGATTGGAAAATGATTTTGCCGGTATGATTGGTGTACGCTATTTTGCCTTATGAAAAGCAAATTTTTCAAGTTGTTTGCAATGGATATGTAAATTGAAGATGGGGATAGCAAAGGTGGGAGAGATTTGGAGATGAGGTCTCTGATGATCCCAATAAAAAGTGTATTGGTCATATTTGACGATACATTCTTCACTAACAATTCCTGTTGTATCACCGCTCTTATTATGAGGATCTATTCCACCTATAAATTGTCCCATCGCAGCGGCATCGAAAATTATGCCACCAAAACTATGCCAATTTTGAGTGACACAATCAAATTTTGGATCTCCCGATGGGAAGATTGGTAGGACGCGTATCAGGCCGGTAATATCTCGGATATGTGAGAAATTGAACATGTCATTTTTGGAAAAATCATAATGATCCAAGATAGTTCGAAACATTTCATGATTTGGAATGTACACAACACTTGCGATATTGCGATCTTTACTGTCAAACGGTATATATAGATAGGATGGATCCATATATGGAAGAAGATCATCACATGAATGGTAAATAAGAACATCATTCTCAAGATGAAAAACATTCTCAAGATTTAATTCTCGCATCGCATAATAAAGATAAAAAAAGCGTGAGGAAGTGAGAGCCCAGAATTGGTTTCGAAAATTACGATCGACTTTCATCTGTAGGTGACCATTCATTTCTTTCTCGTCTATGGTGATAAGTGTTTCAGCTTCCACAAGATGTATTTTTCCCGTAAACTCGTCGAGTCGAGAGAAATAGTTACTGTTGGTAATGACATATATTTGGTTCTCATGACCTAGATGAAGAAGCTGTTTCACATTATCGATGATATATTCTTGAAATACACCTACCGAAACCAAGACAATATTTACCGGTGGAAAAAGATGTTTTGAACAAGAGATGATATGTTGTCGAATCGAAGAGAGCGTCGGATATTCATCAAAATTAAAAGTATCATAGGATGGTAATGTGGATGGATCCAGTTCATTCCAATCGTTTAGGATAATGACAGGAATTCCTGGATAATGATATTGTAGCACACGAATCCATTGATTATCAAGAACAATCGGGACACATTGTAAATAAAGAGCTTCCCAAAAACGATGAGTGTCGAGGCCATTACCTACAGGACACACACAATATCGATACGTCGCCATCCGTTGTAGATTATCTGTGGGTGATAATGAAGGAAGGAATGGAATTCTCTTTTGATGTAGGAGGGTATCATAACAAGGTCGTCGTTCATGTTCGTTGGTATTCATCTGAAATTGGAAATAAATATCGTCTGTTTTGTGTATACCCGTCAAGTTTTGATAAAATCGGATAAAATCCAAGCCGTGTCTCCATTGTTCATTGGCAATTCCAATCGGAAGAGGCACCATTTTGGGATGAAAATAAGCCAAATTTTGTGCATACCATTTGATTACTTTGGAAGATTCAAGAAGAGGATGAAAAGACTTTATATTCACATCGGAATTATGTGTGATCAATATAAATTTGTTTTGAAAACAATCAAGTTTCGCATACAATTCATCGATCCGATGAGGATAACAAAAAACAACAAATGGATTATCAAATGTATCCAATTTATCCAGATATACATGTTTTTCGGATTGTTCCCTAATTCGAGGATTGAATTCAAAGTCTTCTCGATAACCAAGATATATATCAGCAAGTTCCTGAATACGTTCCCCCGTAATAATATCCATTTTATGGATTAAAAAATATTCTTTTAAATGAATGTATTTTATAATAAAATACATGGAAAGGTCTTTTGATTTTATTATAGTCGGTGCAGGAGCTGCTGGTTGTGTCATGGCCTATCGGCTTGTAAAGCACGGTTTTACTGTAGCATTGATCGATGCGGGTGGTAATTACAATGATAATTATCAGGTCGAAGTGCCTTTTAATTTTGGAAATCTATGGGGAGATGTGACCTATTCTCCTCCATACAATCCCGCATGGAACGAGTGGTCGTTTCCTTCTGTTTCTGGAGAGGAATCGATGGTGTATAATTACGTGCGTGCGTCTTGTCTTGGTGGATGCGCGAGTCATCATGCCATGGTAGGATTCCGAGGAAAACCACGTGTCTACGATGAATGGGCTCGTCTGACAAAGGATGAATCGTGGCAATATAAGAATCTAATTCCTTATTTTGAAAAGGTGGAGAAAATCTATCCTGGAAATTGTGCCACGACACATGGAGGACGGAATGGGTGGCTTTCTCTGACCCATTCCGAACCTGAACTCATGGATCTCGAGCTTCTTTCCGCCATGACGAATGATTTTCATTTTACCTACCGAGAAAATACAACGGAGGATGAAAATGGTGTGGGATTCTGGAATTTCATGATTACACCCGATGGAAAGCGAAGCAATTCCTCGATATCCTTATTGTCCTCTATTCTAAAAGATCCACGACTGATATTTTTTTCTGATTCTTTGGTAACCCGGTTGCTTTGGAAGAATACGACGGTGGTGGGTGTAGAGATGGCCAAAGGAAGGACCCTCTATAAGGCCAACACCGAATATCAATCACCTTCTACACCACCTCCTTTAGAATCTATTTTTTGTAACAATGAAGTCCTTCTGTGTGGAGGTGCCATCAATTCCCCTCAGATTCTGATGTTATCTGGAATCGGTCCACGAGAGGAGTTGGAAGCGTTGGGTATCGAGGTCGTGATGGATCTTCCACAAGTAGGTAAAAATCTGTTGGATCATCCAGAAATGTGGAACAATTACGAGCTGTCGGGCATCAAGCATCGATGGCAGACCTATTTTCCGTTTGATTCGACATCGCCGGTCTACAATGATTATCAATGCTGGAATGTTGGCCCCTACAAGGTACCTTTTAGTTCGATTGGTCTGAACACCACCGTATCAGCGAATGCGGACCTTCATATTGGTATTTATACAATTCCTTCTAATAATTTCAATACTGCTGAATGGTTCAACGACTATGATTTTGTTGGCAAGACCTATGCGAGCTTTTTGATTGAGCACTCGAATCCTTCTTATTCCGGTGGGTACCTGAAACTTGTTTCGAATAGTCCATATGATATGCCCTATATCAATGAAGAATTGAATACCGATGAAAATGCGACGGCCATCGCCGAAGGCGTCTTGTTAATGCGAAGTATCATTCAATCTCAAACACAATGGTCACCCAAGGAAGTCTATCCAAGTTCGTCCTCGGGAGATCCGCTCGATTTCGAACAACTTCGAGAATTTTTCAAGACCAAGAGCGCATACGGACATCATATCTCGGGCACATGTGCCATGAATACAGTAGTGGATTCAAAATTGAATGTGAAAGGAATCAAGAAATTAAGAGTCGTGGATGCGAGCATCTTTCCGACAATCGTGTCCGCCAATCCATCCCTGCCTATCTATATGATTGCTGAAAAAACGGCCGATATCCTGATAAAGCAATACGAGCGATGTAAACCAAGATTTCCAACCGTCCCCATTCTAAAACTATTTGAGCCTATCGTGCGATCTACCTCCACATGTTGATTTTCGATAAGAAATATAATCATCATCTCTCAATGAGGCACGGATTGGATCAGGCGAGTCAAATGGTATCCAAAGGCAGCAATACCCATTGCAAGGAGGAGAGAAAAGACGATACGAGGCGCCCGGTCTCGATAGATGCCACAGACTATCAACAACCCCCCAATCACGAGCATATGCCAGGCCACCCAGCCTATCGTATAATCCTTGATCCAGATGCGATGACACCATGATAGGATCACATAGACTCCCAAGATAAATGCGATCGGGTACAACCATGATCGAGATGTGGGCACGATCAGGCCCACATAGAAAAGAAAGGGAGCAAACAGTAAAATATGAGCCATCTGAATGACACGATCCGAAGCCATTGTTGGTTTTGTTTTATATCTTATTAGAGATATAAAATGTACATATTACATAGATTCATTCATACTGGTGTCAACTGGAATGTGATCTTTCCCATGTCTGAACTCACAATCATGTTAAAATCATGGCCATAAAAGGGATTAACACCCACCTTGGTGGATCCCTTGACAATACACTCTGTCACCATGGAATAAATAATGGAATCAATCTCTAGATTGGCAGGTGTAGAAGGCGTCAGCCATGAAACAATCAACCCATTTTTGAGGGACAGATAATTGCTGATATCCACAAAAATATTTTGGCCATTATTCATGCATAAAAAAGAAGCCGAACAAATGCCAGCAATCTCATTGGTGGCGGTGTCATAAACGGTCGCTCTTCCAGCGAGATAGAGCGACGTATTTGATGAACCAGGCTGGAGATTGGTGGTAGGGATGGTGATACAATCTTGGATGAACTCGTTCACCAATAGATAATAACTCTGAATTTGTCCCGTGATTCGCGGACAATAGATGGCCGAAGAAGAAATCGGTTGAAAAGGCGAATACATTCTGATATATAGTATATAAATAATTATAAAATAATAATACTACCTATTATTCGCTAATAAAATTGTTATGAATTTCATGGATTATTTGACTCTCAAGATAAATTCTCGTCTTGTTCTTAAATAGATTTAAATAGCCACGAGGGTCGGAAAAATGGGTGGAGATAAAAGTAGGTGTATTCAGGTCGTCACACATATAGACATTATTGGTGATCCGACAATGAAATAGATAGAGTATTTTTTGGGTGTGGATGCTCTTTGTGCAGTATATTGTATAACCATGGATAAATGGCAAGACATGTCGTCTTATATAGTCCAGATAGGTGGAATCCATTTGGAAGATGATGGAACAGAGATCGGCGGGCAGTGACATAACTTTTACTTATTACGAATATTTTTCAATGATTGACCTAATTGTTTATTCATGTAATATAGTTGATAAGGATCGTTGCTTTTCTTCTTGTCAAAAAGAATTCGTGTTTTAGCAATCAATAGATACGCAAATCCATCCTTGTCGATTGCATATGGATACGGCGAATTGCCAATCATGGGGGAATGATATTCAATTATTCTAGTCGAGGAGGGGAGTGTGAACGAATAGATGACTTCACCAATAAAGATAAATGTTGTCGGATTTGTTGTCTGGATCAGCATAGAATTCGGATATTTCTTGTCGATCCATAGGTTCAATACGTTCTTGATATGGAGTGTTAATTGTATATAGATCCATCGATCATCTAAAAAAATACCAGAACGTTCTTTTCTGGGAATATAGTAGTGGTCGTTTGGTGGTTGGTAGACCCATATTTCGCTGCCTTTTTTATACACAATATAAGGACAGCCTCCATCATGTTCGATCGCATAAATCTTAGCCTTCTTGTGAAGAGCCTGGATCTTTTGATATTCTGGATTATCCGGAAGGAGTTTTTTTCTAGAACCACAATACTTTTTCTCCATCACAGATGGTGCTATTTTATTCTTACTATAGAGAGAGGTAGGGACAGCTCTAGTAACGGGTTTGAAGATGTTATAATCCACCCATTCATATATATCTGGATGTTTCAAACCCAACGATATGGCGATTCGATCGAGTAAAGATGGTGAGCTATCCTGCAACCCAACCAGACGAAAGGGATTTTCTTTTGTTCGCTTATCAAGTTTTGTATTATGATATTGCACAACAGAACCACATTGTTTTGTGTTCTTGATTTCTTTGACGTTCATCCTTTTATTTTTTCATAAAAAGAAAAGATCTAAATATTTATTTACACCATCGTCCATTTACGTTGCCGATCGTTGAATACAGCTCAATTCCTGTGTAAATCATGGTTCGTCAGAAGGACAACATAAGTCGTTTTCTGGGTGAGTTATTCCACCGTCGTTGAAACGGTACGACCTTATCTTTAGATCCCTTTATTTCCCCAAAAATGTCCGACGATTTAAAAATGACAAATTTTTATGAACAAATGATCCGTCAGCTTGTAGATACAGTGCGAACGTTTTTATTCCCTCCACCAGAAAGACCGTGTCGGGTGCATGGGTACCGTCTGTATACAGGGGTGGACCAGCATTCCTACGTGGAATCCATCGAGATACCATGCCTACAACGCTCACCGGTATCCGAAATCTATTTCCGTCAGACACCACCAGGAAGCGTGCATGACAGACATACCGCACCCCAAAAAAATTTTGTTCTTACGCTTCGAGGGACGCTCGAATTCACCACGTCCTTGGGTGCGACATTCCTCCTCAAACCCGGGGACGTGTTGCTGGCCGAGGACGTGACGGGGCACGGGCATTCCTGGAAAATGATTGGTGACGAGCCGTGGGTGCGCGCCTATGTAACGATCCCAACAAACCCACCATAGACAGAAAAGGATTCAGAGGATACAAAATTTAGTAGATTTGTCGATGACTCTTGCATCGATCCGGATTACCAAACGTTAGACCGTAGGTCGCACATGATCTACAATCAATCATACTGCACATTGATTTTATACTCTTTTTAAGATCTCCACATTAATTTTTCTGTTAAAGATAAGACATCAATCAACAAAAGATAAAAGACATGGAGATTAATATAAGGGAATTAGACGTGGATCTGATTGCGCCATCCAAGGCCAATATGAACAAGACGGATCAGGGAGGATCAAAAATTGTCATTATCGGCAAGCCTGGGTGTTTTCGTCCTGGCACGGCTATTTTGATGTATGATGGGACAGTGAAAAAGGTGGAGGACGTGAAGAGGAGGGATATTGTGATGGGAGACGACGGCACACCGCGTCGTGTGCTGAATCTTTACCATGATTTTGATGAGATGTATAAAATTGTTCCGGAGAAGGGGGAACCTTACACGGTTAATCTGATGCACGATCTTGTGCTGACCACGGTAGAGGGAGAGCGGGTGATTCTTTCTGTACAGCAGTATCTGTGCATGTCCGAGGATTGGAGATCGAAACATTACCTTTATCGATCATCGGGAGTCGATTGGTCAGAAAAAGAAGTCGATATCGATCCTTATCTTTTTGGATTGTCGGTCGAAACCACCATCCCTTTTTCCTATCGTGTCAATTCGAGACGACATCGTCTGAAATTGTTGGCCGGTCTGATTGATCATCTGGGAGTGGAGAATAGAAAAGATGCCTATACACTGATCCATCCCAATAAGGAATTGATCGATGACATCCTTTCTGTTGCTCGATCGCTTGGATTTGCCGCTTATCAAGAAGCGTATGATGGTCAAGATTATCAGTGTGATCTATTTGGACAGCATATCACAGAGATTCCTGTCCAGAATCACACACCATGCAACAATTGTATGGAGAATCCTCTGAGGGTACCATTTTCTGTTGAACATGCAGGGTTTGGAGAATATTTCGGATTTGGTCTGGACGGAAATCATCTTTTTTTACTTGCAACTAGTTATGATTCATCATAAAACATTCTATAAATTTCTATTATATCAACATTCTCACCCCTCTGGATGCGTCCTATTTGTCTCTCCATCATCTCATATAGATCCTTAAGACGATCTTTAAGAGGTGGATTTATTCGATGTCCCTTATTATCCTTATATCCATCGGGATTAAAGCGAATAAAGATCCATTTTCCAGAAAATCCCATATAAATATCATCATATCGTAATTGTTCATCTTTTTCATCATAACTACGATGTTGATGTTCATCCGTCTCGATTGCGAGCATTGTATTCCCAATTAATTGATAATGATCGATGCGTCTTCGTATAGTGCAATCACAATCTGGAGTATAGAGTGGTATATCATGTGTAAATCCATCAAAATGACTATCAATAAATTCACGAACGATCAATTCTTTCGTTTTGGAACGAATCTGAAGAGATAATGGATCAGTAGGAAAAAGATGCTGAAAACACCAAACACAATATCCTCTATATTTAGGATTACCATAGGTGGAACATGATGCGTCTACATTTTTACAAAAGGTATCGATCAGATTGATCATACCTTCCTTTTTATGACGAGTACAATATAAGGGTTTATTTTTTTGATGATAATTATATTTAGGTTGAACAAAACAATCTTTTTCAAAACACCGTTTGTTTTTAACATCTATCATACCTTCTAATTTATGTTGGGTGCAAAAACGCCCATGCTTTGATCCAGGAATATTAAAAAAAGGTTGAATAAAGCAGTCTTTTTCTTCACATGTTTTATCTACGACATTTATCATATTCTCTAATCGATGTTGTACACAAAATCGAGGGATTTTTTGACCTTTTATATTAAAGGTGGGACGCACCATACAATCATGATATTGACACGTTTTATGACGGATATCTACCATAGAATCTAATTTATGTTGTCTACAAAATCTTCCTTTTTTTTCATTCTTATAATTATAAGTAGGTTGCACACGACAATCTTTTATTTCACATCTCATATTTTTTACATCAATCATAGCTTCGCTTTTATGTTGGACACAAAATAATGGTTTTTGGTTTGGAAAATTATAAAAGGGTTGTGTCGAGCATCCTTTTGCACAACATTTTTTTCCTTTCACATCAATCATACCTTCACTTTTATGTTGTGAACAAAATCGCCCACCCTTTTGATCAGGAAAATTAAATCGAGGTTGCACATCACACATATCGTATTCACATTTTTTATCCTTGATATTTTTCATGTCTATTGTTTTACATTTTATACAACAAGATGCGTTCTCATCTCCTGGATTTCCAAAAGAAGGATCAACAGAACCACATCTACAAATCATATTGTGGTATCTTCTATTTTCACGGTGCTCCTTACAACGATCAGCGTTGCCGAACGTCAGAGCAAAATACGCTTGTTTTTTGCAATCGGGAATTGTGCAGAATGGCATAATATATTATTTTTAGATAGTATATATTTCCTTTTATTTCATTTTTCTGTTAAAGATAAGACATGAATAAATAAAACATAAAAGACATGGAGATTAATATAAGAGAATTGGATGTAGATCTCATCGCACCTTCTAAAGCAAATATGCATAAAACAGATCAAGGTGGATCTAAAATTGTGATCATCGGAAAACCAGGGACCGGCAAAACTACACTAATTACCTCACTGATGTTCGAAAAAAGCGACATCTTTCCCATTGGATTGGTGATGAGCGGTACCGAGGACAGCAATGGTCATTTCAAGAAGATTGTACCCTCTAGTTTTGTATTTAACCAGTGCGATGTAAAAAAGATTGAAGAATTTATTGTACGCCAGAAGATTGCCAAAAAACATCTCCCTGTCCCGTGGGGTATGCTTCTTCTCGATGATTGTACCGACGACCCTAAGATCTTCAACTCCAGGCTGTTTCACCATATATTCAAAAACGGACGACATTGGAAGATGCTTTTTATACTATCGCTTCAATACTGTATGGACGTGAAGCCAGTGATTCGGAATTCGATTGATGGAACGTTTATTTTGCGAGAATCGTCGCTGCGGAATCGCAAGGTGCTGTGGGAGAATTACGCGTCGATCATCCCGGATTTCAAGACATTTTGCACGATCATGGATGGTGTGACCGGCGATTACACAGCGCTCTATATCCATAACCAGGCCACGACCAATAACTGGCAGGATTGCGTTTTTTGGTACAAGGCCAAGCCTATTCCCGAGGGTTTTCGCTTCGGTTCGCGCGAAACATGGGCCTTTCACAAACAGCGATACGATCAAAACTACAAAGACCCCTTTGTGGTGTGATGGAAAATAAAATGTAATTAGCTATCATTATAGGCTTCGATCTCTGCGTCGGGGCAAACGGTATATTCGTAATTGTTGAGGCTTAGATTGGCATGGACGCTACCGGTCAATTCGGCAAGGGAGACGTCGGTGATAAACTCGTGGTTGTTCTCTAGCTTCTTGGGACCAAAGCGGAGAAGCATACAGCGCTCGAGGAGATCGGCATCGGGGGTAAAGACGATATAGCATACTTTCAGATGGGGGGCGGTGGTCCGATGCGTACGGAGTCGTTGATTGATATCGACACCTTCGTATCCAATCTTGAAATCGGTAGCATTGGGTCGAATGATATAAAAGGCGGGGCCTTTCTTCAATTTATGGTATTCGCGACATTTTTTCAACATCTTGTGATTGTTTTCTAGTTTTTTATATTTTTCTTGATCTTGTTCGCGTTCCATTAGTAATACCTGTTTCTCACGCTTTTCTTTTTCTAGGGCATTACGAAGCGCTAAAACAAGTTCATTATCAGTTTTTACACGATCACGATGAGCTTCACCTGTGACAATGATTTCTCTGACCCATAAGGATACCGTATTTGCAAAATCATCAGAAATCCATTGAGCAAGTTGGACTGCTAGATTGGGATGGATCCAAGAACCTTGGATAAATTGTGATGAATTACCTTTTCTTACATCGACAATTTGTGTTCTTGGAATCCCAAGATCACTCGACGATTTTTCTATCAATCTTTTTGTCCTTTCCAATAACATCCAATTACTAAATTCTTTCTCACCCGCCTTGCATAACATTGTGGCATTTACATAGCCATCACTTAATCTGGCTTGGACACTTAGACCGTTGATAATCAATTCTGTCGTTATTGGTGATGGTTTTTCATTGGGAATAATAATATCTATGGATTCTTGTTCTACTCGTCTGGTAATTTCTTGTTCTTTTCTTTCCTTTTCTCTCTTTTCCAGTGCCTCATTCACTAGATCAAACAATCCAGCCTTGGGTAGAATCTGTTCAAATTTCAGGTCCAATTTCCTTGCAATCATCGTCAACTTCTCCTTATTGAAGCGATCGATATCCACCACACGATTTCGCATCGGCTCCAATTCTTCCACCAATTTGTCCAGGTTTTCGCGAAAATCTTCCTTCTTTTCGTTCTTTCGACAGATGGGATGATCCAAGCACTTCCCACACGTTGAAAAGGCGGTCACCACCGACGATCCACATCCTCCCTTGCACATGTTGGGTGACAACAGACTCTTAAAGTGCTTCATCATATTGACAATCATCGTCGATTTCATGTCGGTCGATTTCCTTCCCACTTGATAATGGGCAATCACCAGGATCAGCGCATCTTTGGGGATATGTCCCAAATAATTCTCAAGGTCCGGTAATTTCGTTTTGATCTTTTCGATATCCGAGATATACTCTTTGACCTTCTCGTGAATCCGGGCCGCGGCCTGCAGGCTTCGGCATGACTTGCATTCCTTCCTGTTCGTCTCAAAACTACAGACACTCTTTTCCTCCTTGCATGTCCCACAAGGCTTGGTCGCCGCCATGCCTTCTGTCACACCATAGACAATCATCGGATTCGCCTTGAACTCCTCCATTGTAATCTTCTTTACCTTGATCTGATTGATCGCCAGGTTGATTTTGTTTCGACACGCATTGCAAATCACGTGCTGACCTGAGAAAGTCATCTTGGGCACATAGTCCTGGCAGATGGCATTGCAAAATTTCTGATTTTCGGGCGCATTACGATTCTTCTCCTTCAAGGCCTCCCTGTCCAGGAAGCGGCTCACATACTCTCGATAGGACATTTTTATACTATACACATCATTTCTTTAAGCCATGTTGTAAGAAAGAATAGTAGATTAAATGTGGGAATTATTGATATTGTGATCCATGATGTAATGGATCAATGAAAAATGATCTAAAGAAGACGAAAACTAGAAGTAAGAAGAGGGGGAGGGATATTTATTTATTCGAGGAGCTCTCGTAGCTCAGTTGGTCAGAGCGCGTGGCTGTTAACCGCGAGGTCGTTGGTTCAATCCCAACCGAGAGCGTCAATGATTTTTGAAACAATGAAATTTCAAAAACATCTATGTATGCATGCAATTTATGTGATAATTCTGAATTCCATCGTAAAGATTTTTACTACGAACCAATTTCATTTATTTTTTGTCCACGATAATGGCTGGTACTGATGGACGGAATATCGCTGGTTTATTATCAGGAATCGGTAATACCGGTACTATTGTTGTATTATTATTATCTGGTTTGATTGTTGTATTGATATACGTTTCTTTGGTACATTGGTAACACGCACTGTAGCTGCTTAAGGTATGATAGTGGGTGCTCCTCATCTTTATTTTTCCAAGAAAAATAAATAATAATATTTTTTTTATAGGATCGTGTTGTAAGAGGCGATGACCACCCATTGAGAGGATGTGGTGATGAGGAAACGAACGCTGGAATTAGAGGCGGGCAAGATATAAGCAAAGGATGTATTATTATCCTTTAAGGTTACGCTGTAACCATTGCTATTATTGATGAATCCGAACCAAGAGCCCGGGAGATAGATTGTCGCATCGGGAAGAGGAACGATTGTGGATGCCACCTGAGGATTCAGCATATACCATTGGTTGGGCATGGCAAAGTAAGAGGAGGGTAGTCCGTGGGAAAAGCTGTAGGGGGGATTGATGACCTCGCCAACCTGGAGATTCTGAGCAATAGCCGAGTTGGACATATAGATGTTCGAATAACTGCCATTGAAGGCACCCACCATCATGGCGTATTGTCCGGTGGCAGAGATGGCGACAGGTCCTGTTGTAATAATCTGATATTGTGTCGAAGACCATGACTGACCGTAATCGACAGAGAAATACATCGGGGCATGGATACCATTGATGATCTGGTACTGACCAGAGGCCGACATGGCGGAAAACAACCATTCCGTGGATACAGGACCGACGACAATGGAGGTCCAGGTCTTTCCGAAATCGTTGGAACGCATTACCGTATTGCCCAATGTCGGGGCGAGCTGATACTGTCCTGTGGTGGACAATGACACGTCATAGTAAGGTGAGCTGCTGGGTACATTCACCAAGGTCCAGGTGATCCCATAATCATTCGAGGTATGTATGGTATTGACCGAGTTAAAACCGGAGACCACCGTCATATACTGTCCCGATCCAGAGATGGCCATGCCCGATGGATTCCAATTCGAGGATCCAGGAATGATTTGCCATGTCTTTCCATAATTGGAAGAAAGGACAACATAAAAGCCGGTATCGGATACATACTGTGCCATCATATATTGTCCCGTTCCAGAGATGGCACAAAAGGCCCAATCTTGCACTGTAGCGGTCGGTAAGAACGTCTTGCCGAAATCAGAAGAAACATACACATAATCCCCTTGTGCCGTAATTAATTGGTATTGACCGCTATAGGACATGCAGGCTTCTACCCAATTTCTGATGCTAGAATCCGGAGTAAATGTCTGGCCATAATCCATGGAGGTAAAAATCGAACCCCCGTCGATACATGTTGTCGCATATTGACCGGATGCGGATAAACAGATGGTACCAAAATTTTGTTGTGCATTAATCTGAAAGTATTGATAGATGTTGCTCCAATTTTGTCCAAAATAAGGCCAATTGTTCATGGTGTCACGAATTCCCCATAAACGGATATCCCCCGAGGAAAGGGTATCGATCGTGGCTTCTCCATTCACCGTCAGAGACTCGACAGCGAGATTATTTTGAAGTGTAATAGAAGACACAATCAATGAATCGATCATGGCTTCTCCACTCACCGTCATCGAAGACAAGTTTGTATCCCCACGCACCATAAGAGACTCGACAGCGAGATTATTTTGAAGTGTAATAGAAGACACAACCAGCGAATCGATCGTGGCTTCTCCACTCACCGTCATCGAAGACAAGTTTGTATCCCCACGCACCATAAGAGACTCGACAGCGAGATTATTTTGAAGTGTAATAGAAGACACAACCAATGAATCGATCATGGCTTCTCCACTCACCGTCAGAGAGTCTAAAGTGAGATTGTCGTGAATGTTAATGGAAGACACAACCAATGAATCGATTATGGCTTCTCCACTCACCGTCAAAGACTCTAGAGTAACACCGTCGTGAATGTTAATGGAAGACACAACCAACGAATCGATCATGGCTTCTCCACTCACGGTCATCGAAGACAGATCGGTGGTCCCACTGACGGTAAGAGATTTCATCATGGCATTGTCATTAATTGTGAGAGAATCCATTTTCGAGCCTCCATTCACAGTCAGAGTAGCAACATTTTTTTCTGTGGATAATAATGAGGATGGTGGTGAAATAACAAGTGTACCATCGATGATCATATTATTCTGAATCTCTATATTTTGGGGCGTAAAGATAATATATTTGAAGATAGTCAATGTGCTTTGATTTAATTGGCATAGAATTGCACCGAGTTTTAAGTCATACATTATTCTATATTATTAAATGAGATAATTATATTCATAATTTATTTTTCCGGTGGAAACTCAATCAGATGAATACTTTGCAAAAGATTTTAATTTATTTATAAAATATAAATGAAAAACAAACGTTCACAAGAACAACAAGAACAACAACGAAAGAATAAGAAATGTAGTGGTGGTGGTGTACAACAATCCAAAGTATCAATCACACCTGGAGATCAACAACGAGCTCAAAAATTTATGACAGCATTACCGTTTATTGCACACTGGCTTGATTTTTTAGATCGATCAAAGTTAAAAGTGTCTAAACAACATAAAGCCATTATTCAACAAAATCAAAAAAATAAACCAATATTAGATACATTGAAGTCTTTATTAGATCAATCTCAACGGCAAACTCGTCAACAAGGTGGAGGTGGAGGTGGAGGTGGAGGTGGAGGTGGAGGTGGAGGTGGAGGTGGAGGTGGAGGTGATGAACAACGAAGTGCTGTGGAAAGTTTGAATCGTTTTTTGAATGTGATACCGGATCATTATGAAATCGATGATGAATATGTTAGCAAAATTCTATCAAAAATCATCAAAAAATTAGCCATCAAATTTCTATCGTATCCTCTTCATCCATCTCTAACTGTAGATCAATTACTAATGTTGTATAATCATGCAATAAAGAATAAATGGTCGATAACTAAACGACGGTTATTATTGATTGCGTTCACTTCCATGAAAACAAGAGAATCAATCAATGTACATGGAACAGAAGACGATGATTTTGATCCAACTCAATGGATTAATGTTCTCCGACGGATTAGACAGCTACCTAGATATCCTCAACTCATTGATGAAGAAGAACAAGATGAAGAAGAACAAGATGAAGAAGAACAAGATGAAGAAGAACAAGATGAAGAAGAACAAGATGAAGAAGAACAAGAAGATGAAGAAGAAGATGAACTGCTTGATCATATAGACATGATTATGATCGATCTATGGGATCAGGATATGATAGAATTGCTACAAGATTATGAATATCCTCATTTATGCAGGATATTTTTGGATTTTTTTCAAACATCTAGCTCCGATCAACAGCTCTATCCTAAAGTTATCCGCATGTACGAAGAATGTTTTCATAATTTACTGCATATTCAAGAACCTTTTGAATCTACTGGGAATAAAAAAAAGGATATGTTGAAAATATTATCCCAATTAAGTTCCCCAGCATTTCAGCAAACACTTCTTACCGAAGAAATTGACCCACTTAATTACCAAGAAATAAGAGCTTCCATAAATCCATCTCAACATAAAGATCATTATCAACAAGGAGGTGGAGGTGGAGGTGGAGGTGGTTGAAAGTCATTCTGTCTATTTTCAAGAATGACTTGTAAAAAAATCCATTTACTGATGCGTTTTTCAAATGATGATCCCAATTATCTCCAGTTTTGACTGGTTGGTTTAATTTTTACGTGAGTCTTATTATTAGACTTGTTTAACATAGACGTAGGCTTGTGTTCCACCAATATTTAAGGGAACCAATTTAAAAGTGCCAGTACCCTGAATCACAAGAGTATCGGCAAAATTAGAGGGGACGTTCCGTGTTGCAGTATAGGTGGTCGTTGCTGTCAACGTATCATTACGAACGGGGGTGGTGACGGTTCTTGTTGCAGTGCCTGTGCATATTACCGAAAAATGGCTGTTCTTGGCGGTGATGGTATAATTTCTATCGGTTATACAATCCACCGTCTTGTTGCTGTTGGTGCAAGAAATCGTATTGGTGCTGTTGGCGGCCGATACATTATAACTCCTATTCGATGTGCATGTCACGGTCTTGTTACTGTTGGTGCAAGAAATCGAGTTGGTATTCGTTGTACTGTTCTGTACTCGGGATATGATTCCATTAATTGCGGTGACAGTTAGATCAGTATTGGGATTGGTCGTATCATTACAATTGATCGTATTAAAGGCACATGCCCGATCCCTAGGATTGATGAGGATATTGATCTGGTCCTTGGCATAGATAACCCCCGACCAGATTTGATCCGAGGTGGAGATGGGATTAGCGAATTTTGTAAGAGGGGCGGTGATGCTCAAATTGGTATCACACGAAATAGAATCTCGTGTCAAAAGAAGCGCATCCGTACCGATCAGAATCTGAGCGGTATTTGAAACACAATGGAAACCATTGACAAACACGGCCTGATACAGTTTGGTAATTGCATTATTGATGGAACACAATATCTGATTCGTTGCTCCACCAATGGATACCATTCTATATTCTTTAACAATATTTTTTTTTATTTATTACGATTAAGGAGGAAGAAGAAAAAAAAATGTGGTCACGATGCAAGCATTGGATAAAAACAGCATCGATCGTCAGTTTATCTGTTGCGATTCCCATTTATTCGGTTACCAATTCAAACAATTCACCACCACCATCACCATCACCATCACCACCCATACCACTGGCTTATTTTCCATCCATATAAGTAAGTCAAAAACATATATCCATTATAAATAATTTTTTATTATTTATAATTTTATCATCATCATCTCAATATCTATTAGGGTGGTGATTGTAAAAGACCGATACGTACAAAGACGGTCTCTATGAGAGTGGAGAGTGGATAGGTGGCATTCGGGACGGTGTAGATATTGGTCAGATGGACGCAATAATAAGCGAGAGAACCAAAGATGTTAGTATCATCGCTATTCGGATTTTGTTGACGGGCCGAAAATCCATAATTCATGAATCCAAAGACACGAGTATTAGCAGGATCGGAGATCTGCGACGCGATTGCCATGACGGTCTCAGGGAAGGCGGCCTGGTTCACCATGAATGCGGATTTCTGGGTGGTTTCATCCGAGATATAGGCCAAGTACCCGGGATTATTGGCAATGCCATAAAGATTGGCGGATGTCCTGGTCGAACCATTGGGTTCTTTGAACGGATTCGGTGTGGTAAGATCCACTTTGGTGTATCGGGGGACAATCCCATCGACAATCGGCACCAGAGTAGGTGTCTTGGAATCCCAAATGGTCGTACCACTTGAATCGTATACAGTAAGGCCGTACGTATATCCAGACGGTGGCGGCGTCAGGGCAGCCTTGGCAAAAATAATCTTTGCCCAATTGCTCAACGCCTGTATGTATAAAATCCGGTTCTCGGGTGATGCATCCTGCAAATATGTCGTGCCCACTACACCCAGATTCTGCCACGCGGTGATAACTTGACTGGCTTGGAGAAGCGAATCGAGGATCTCCTTCAGATCGATATAACGAATTTTTGTGATACCGATCCGATCATAGACAAGTGTATTCACTCCGCAGACCGAATCGTGTGCCTGATAGATTGCTTGCTGTATCGTCGGAGCACCGGATTGTTGCGGAATCGGTGCGATACGTATACCCTTTACATAGATTGCATCCATACTTTTTTCTTTTCCTATTATATATAAAATTTTTTTTATTCTTCTTCCGTATTCTCCAACTTCTTCCAATCCCATATCGTCTCCGCCTCAATCCGTGTTTCTTTTCCATTTCGTAACAGTATGGTCATCGCACCAAGACCCATATCGGAGGGAGAGAGTGCCACCCCTCCATGGAAATCCTCATTGGGACCGAGATACCCCATTACTGTCTCCGTCACATTGTCTCCTTCCTCGTTCGTGGCGCATAGTAATCTTGGAGGTCCGCGTTTTTTTTTAATAAGCATCGTATAGACCCTATTATTCAATACATATTTCACCTTGTACCGACCCCCCTCGATCCGTGGTGTTGGATAAACATGTTGAAGAAATCGATAATATAGATATCGTATCGCAATTTTTCCTACAAGCAGATACCTCGTTAGCTTTAGTCGCCACCACATTAGACACCACACTTTTTCTTTATTCTTCTCATTCGTTTAGATCCTCAAAATGGAATTCTTTATGACAGACCTTACAAATCATATCGCCATTGGTATCGAGATGTTGTCGAAAACATGGGTGACATATCTCATGACCACACGGTAAATCATATCCTTCCGGATCCACGCCACATATAAAACAAGTGCTTGTATTGTTTGTATCGTTGGATGTGGTAGTATTCGCCGCATCGCTCTGGTATTTGTCCATACGTTCCATCACTTGAAGGAGTTGTTTCTCGAGGTCATCGATCCGTTTCTCCAAGCGATGGACCCGGTCGGTGGAGAGGGTCTTGTCATGGATCTGGTCGGGACAATGTTTTTTTTTCCATTGATAGCGGATGGTTGATTTTTGTCGACTCGAAACGTCCATTTGTTCAAGAAGACGAAAGGCCTCTTCTCGATTCGCATTCAAAATTATACTACGCGCAGTAATGGTTGTTGTGGTTGACATGTGTATTGTTGTTATTGAATCCTTTCTATTGATTACTCAAGTCATTTTTTTTATCATGTGATCACACGCACGTTATTGGCATAAATATCGAGAATATTCTTTACGATGGTCCGTTCCTGACGGATATCCAGAAACGTTGTCATATAATCTCGTCCTTCCTTGGCAATGTCTTTGCACTTATGATGATGATTTAATGCCCATTCAATCTTATCCTCCACGTCCGTCAGATCGGCACGAAGAGGAATATAGTGTCGCCATGGCACCAGCTGATCCTCCAGAATCCAGCTCTGCATCGTAAAGGGTGGACAAAATGGCACGGAATTCGAATAAAGAAGCCATTTTAGATTGGTGGCCACGTCATTGCCTTCAATCGACACCATAAATTTATAATGAAGGAGATCTTTCATTGGAATCGTATCTCTTGCATATCTGCTATAGGATTGCTTCTCCGTATTATTGATGGGCGAGAGCGCGATATCAATATGGGGGGAGGATGAATCGTGATACATGGTCACTAAATCTTCCCTCGATGTCTCGCGATACGGGATATTATTCCCAAATCCATATCCGGTCGTCGCACCTCGCCACACCAGAATATCCTTCTTTTCCTCATAGGGTACATCCAATTTATCCACACTAAACACATCTTCAAAATGCCGCTTGTAATTAAGATTCAGAAGAATCGATTCGCCTCGTTCATGGATCGGTCTGGATTTGACCAATGTCGGCACACGGAATGCTTCCACTCGATCTTTGGGGAAAAAGAGGAAAGGACGATGGTAGAGAGACGGCGTGCCGTGGATATACCGTGTCATATCGTGGTAATACAATGTATTGTTGATAGGGAACTCGGTCCCCATAAAATCCGAATACATATAGATCCATGGTCTCTGATTTTCCTCCATCTCTTCCATCTCCACAACACTTGGGCGGTAGTACGTAGGACCCAGATAATTCTTTAATCGAGATTCCATTTATAAAAAATGAAATTTTTATATTTTGATTTTTATGGAAAATATATACATACAGATACAACATGAATCATCACCTCTTTGTTTATCTTTTCTGTATTATCCCACCCATGATTTCATGGTGGCTGAAAGAACGTCTAATCATGACGACTCTTCGTGTAATGATAGCAATGACTATGTGTGATGATTATACGATGCGCATGATGAAGGAACATCGAGATTACCTCCATATCATGAGACGACAACTATTCTCCATCCTTCTTGTCGAGAGGATAGCATCCGGAAGCTACTGGCTCGGTATGCTATCGCGCCTCTCTCTCATCACCACGAATCTTACCGGAAATCGAATCATCAGCATGTCAGAGCCTATGCTTATGCTTCTATGCATCGTCACACCCGATCTCTCTTTCATGGATGTCTCTTTGTCTGTAATGTATGCCATGTTGTCCGAAAAAAGTTATGACATGTTTGTTTCTTTTACGGATATGGACCTCTCCAACCTATCCATGTTTTTTCTATTATCCTCTCGATTACTGGATGTGCTCGTCATTATGGAAGAAACTGGATGGAAAACCGATGTAACAATTAATGATGGTATTCTCGATTCAATCGTATTTGGACTGATGATTATGACCGCCGTTCATTCTTGTGTTGAAGCATCTTAGCGATCCAGTGCAGATTAAGAAGAGAAAATAGCATAGAGAAGACTACGACACTTACACCAATCTCATTCGATCGATAGAGCCATACCGTGATGATGCCAAGGAACACGATACGGAATAGAATAAACGACGGTAAAAAGAATTTTTTCTTGAGCCAAACGATGGTCGGATGTCCATAAAATACCCTGGAAGAAAAGAGGATGATGCTCGGTGCTTCCACAATCATGGATACACTGCATGGCAGGTAATGCCCCTGACTCATGCACATCAATACATACCCTCCTGTCATCACATGATGAAGCCATCCCTCGATCATCGGAAAAAATTGAGGGTAGTACCGCATACCATGATAGACATCCGAGATACAATAGGCAAGATAAAAGATGTGGATCTCACGGCTCACACTCTCTGATAATCGTGGCACGATCGATGTCAGACAGGCCATCGTCTGCCATATTCCGAGTGGTGCAAGGATCGTCGCCGTCATCAGGGATACCACGCTCTGATACTGAAAGGCTATCATCGTCTTGTCGCGCGTCGTCTGGCTAAAGACATAGCAGAACCATGAGATGTATCGCAGCAAACTCGTCGCCAATCCACGATCTCCCTCCAATGGATAAAAGCTACTCTCGAGATAAGAATAGATCCCCAGTGTAAGATGATAATACACACACAATAGCATGGAAAGTCTCCGTTCTCCTAATTTCTCTGCCCATGTGCTCAAATAAAACAGGATGCCCGTCGAAATGAAGCTCGTCAGATAAAGCCCACTCCTTCCTGGATTGGATATTGCACATAATATCGTGCCTACAGTTGCCAATGCAATGACACTGTTATGATGAAGAGGAGACGGTGGAAACACCACATTACTCAGGATTGCACCGATAAACACCACCGGTGCTGATTGTTGAAAGTGCAAAGCGAGGCGCTCATTGATGATGATATTGATCAGTGTAATATCACCATAATAGGTCGTTGGATTACGATCCATGTGATACCGAATGGACGCGATCCAATGAACCGCATAAGAAAAGATGAGGTGTGGATATTTTATCGCATAGGGAAACATACCCGTCAACATCGCCCCTGTGCTAACACCCTCCACGATCCTGTATACATCCTCCATTGATTTATATATTTTATAAAGAGTGTGTGAATCTTTAGATAAGAGTATTCGTATGGTGCTGATGATGGTACAATAGAGATTTGTGAAAGGCATTCAGGGAGGAGATCTTGTGATCGGGTCGTTTCTGAGTCTTGAAATAATCATGGAATGCCTTTTCTACGTTGAATGATTGTTTCTCGTCCTCTTCCTGCAACCACAGATTGGGTTTATTGTATGCATCTGCACAAATAAGTCCATTCAAGGTTGTGGAGAGGACGGCTTGATAGGAAGAGATCTTATCCACGATGGTGTCCCATCGTTCGTAGCAAGAAATCGTGTCCATGAACGAGGGTATTGGATAATTCTTTTTATTTTTATGACGAAGGATGACCAGGATCCTATTCTCAACCCCTGGATGGTGGATGGGTTGATAAATTGTGGGTAGGTATAGGAGGGGATACATCAGATTGCGTGTTGTTGAGTTTGGAACAATATCACCAGAAATACTCGTCGTTCTCCACATCATAGTATCGGTCGTCGAGTATTTTATATTGACGATTCTATAGACCGGTGAAAGATGATGCTGGATCACAATTGGGTTGCATTCTTCTCCAAAATCAGGTGTGGAGGAGGAATGATAAATCTCGAGTTGGATCGGCTCTCGACGATACCAGTCTTGTAGCATCCGATGGAACGCATCGCATAGATCGTCTTGATCCTCATGTACAAACGCGTTGGCCAACGAGTAGATGAATTGGAGCGATGTATCGATCAGGCACGGCAGAGAATAGGCCTTGCAGTAATTGACCGAGGAGGTCAATTTGGTACTGTAATACGCCGAATTCTTTTTTCGATCGGTCAAGAATAAGATTCCATCCACCGTAAGGAACTCTCGATGGAAATCTTGAAAATCCAGGTTGCATCGAACAATGAGTTGCTCTTTCCATGGCTCTAACTCCAGAGGAAGTTCTTGTGTCTTGCTGAGAATCTTGATCTTGAAGGGCATCGAAGGAGGAGCAAAGGTCAATAGACGTACCAGGCTTTTCATGCATCGTCTTTTCAAATCACCCTGTACAACAAAGATGGGAGTCGATGCACCTGAAATTTTAGGATCATGGCGAAAGGGGAGGTGTGTCGCAAAGAAGTAGTTTTGAGGGTGCTTACAGAGCGGGGTGAGATAATAAATGTTGGGTCGATAGGGATATTTTTTATTGCTGCCGTGCGCAATGTAGAATTCAGAGGGACTGGAAGAATAGGTTGTTTTTTCGGGATAGAAACTACACTGGATCCGGTAATTGTAGTGTGGCAATGTGTTCTTGTCGCACCATCGAAGATACGGATAGCGTTGGGACATGTAGGCCTGGAAACTAGGATTGGGCTGGATATAGAGATAGACGTCGGACGTATCGCGAAGTGGTTTCTTAAGGATGAAGTCAATGTGAAAATAGACGGATTCTAGAATCTCATGATGATAAGAGACATTGTGATTGTCGAGAAGGATGATGACGCGACCGCGATTTCGTCGGTGTGCGACGATGTAATATAGAAGGATTGTGACAAGGACGAGGATTATTATAAGAATAATCGGATTCCACTTCTTCATCGACTTTTTTTTTAAAAAGAAAAAAAAATACCTAGATAAAAACAATATGAATACACTAGAGTTATTGTATGTCACAGACGGCATCGTGTTTCTGTTCATTATGGGTGTCATCGTAATGATGATGATGGGAAATGGTGGAAGCGCCATCAAGTTGCATCCCCGTGAGGGATTCTGTACGTGCCGCGGTGCCCAATACAATAATTCGAGCGCCGATGTTCACCAGAGCAATTGCTACAAGAACAAGATCCCCAACAAGATATGGCGACAGTCCTATGCCGGATGCACATCCTTTGACGATCCCGGCAAAATCTCCTGGGACTACAACATCGATCAGAAGCAGCTCCCCGAGTTTGCCGGTGTCTAATCCAATCCAATATTAGCTCCAATTTCTTCCTTCTTTTTTACGGATAGATAAAAAAGAATATAAACACGATTGGTCATCATCGTCTTGATGATATTAACAAGCACGCAACAGGATTTTGACCGCATACTAGGATTACAAAACCCAAAACTATAATAGTCAGAATTGCTGCAACAATAAAACACATGAATCCATTATACATATAAGCATACCATGCAAGACCGCTCCCGACCAAGGTGCTGCTTTTTGTAAAAATAGTATTGTAGCTTACCTTACTCCAATTATAAGCTGTAATACAAGTAGGAACGACGATGTTGAGAAATACTGTCAGACCAATAATCCAATAGATCCATCCGAGAGCATCTTCGTGATGAGGATCTCGATAATAAAAATAAAGACATGTAACAATACCCACGATGTACAAAGCACATCCAAACATACCATAATAGTAATCTGAATATATAACGCTTAATTCTTCACTTGACAATGTTGATGTCGATTTATTTTTCTTGATAATCTCATAGGTGATCCCTAGATTAATAATAAGCAACACTAAAAGTACAATAAATATAATCCCAAAAGTAAGAATCTGATTCTTCCTATATCTAATTAATTGTTGTTGTTTGTGTTTTTGTAGTGATGGTGAATGTGATTGTTGTATAATCATATTTGTAATGTTTATGAGTTATAAATATAATTTTTTTTTTTTACGAAATCTCCAAACTATGTTAACGATCCTTTTTTATTTATTTTTCATAAGAATAGGAAGCATTCTATTCTTATGAAAAAAGTTTTATTATCCACCAATGTGCGAGACGAGCACAACATAGAAGAATGGATTGAATTCCATCGCAGGGTGGGATTCAATCATGTTCTAATCTATGACGATCGATCCGAACCGCCGGTCGAGACACGACATTCATGCTGCACCATCGTCCGGGTTTCAGGAGAGACCAAGAACGAATTGATGACACGAGCGATGGAATTTGCTCAAAAGAATGGTTTTGAATTTATGCTTCATCTGGACGGTGACGAGTACCTCTACCTTGGATGGCAAAACGGTGTGCCACGGTCGATCCATTCCTACCTGGAGGAGATCGTATCGGAGGATATTCAGGCGGTCTACATCCCGTGGCTCATGTTCGGATCCAACGGTCATGTCCATGAGCCACAGAAAGGATCGTGTCTTTATCCGTTCACCCGGTGCTCGGCGATGACACATCCCTACACCAAAACACTCGCTCGCGTGGACCAGATGGAGGGTGTGGAGGGTCCTCATCGATATCATTTCCGAAATACCACTCGAATCGAAAACACAATCTATGCCGATGGACGCTCGATTGTTTCCTATAGTCCGATCCAGCATCGATTGAGGAGTCGTCCCTCTTCCAACAGCATCTTTATTGCCCATTACCGGTCCCAGAGCTGGGATCATTTCCGACGACGTCGTGCGAGACCAAGGGACGATACACAGACCCGTTGGGAATTTCCATTTTCGCTGGAGGACGAAAACCCTCCTCTATTATTCCAGAAAGAGGCGAATGATGTGGAGTGTTTCTTGATGACACGCTATTTCGAGAATCGAGAAAATATATAAGCAACAATGGGCATCAATACACTTAGAAAACACCACATACTGGCAAAATAGGGTTTATAGACAATGTAACTGATAACAAAAAATAACAATATACAACTCACGGTTAGCAGAATCCAATAAAAAGGATAAAAGAGTGTGAGAAAGAGGATGCTCATCGCGACGAGATAAAAGAGCGACCAGTACGAGATATGAAACCACCATGGATAAAGAAGGTGTTTTGTGGTATTACGGACAATATAATCTTGGCTCTTCATCTTTCTTGTCGAAACTACTATAATAGCAAGGTAGAGGACGACGGTGATTGTCGATACAATCAGTTTCCATCTTGGCAAGGATACATTGGTATTCTTATAGTAAATCGACAAGCCTGCTATATAAATGAATACGATTTGCAGGACATTGGTATAAAATGTGGTATGTCCAAGAAGCGTCTTGTTCCCAATACCGGACCATATAAAAAATTCAAGCAATTGCATAACAAGGATGAAAAACCACAGGACACAAAATGCCATCAGAGGGCGTTTCTTTTCTTTTATTGCTGCGTGAAGAACAAGAAGATTGACGATAGTACCAACAATGAAAAAAGAGAGAGAGGATGTTGCATTCCAGCACATTTATTCTATAAAAAAAAATCTAAAGCTTTTGATTGTAGCAAATCAAAAGATGCCACAAAAAATTCCCAAAGTAGTCTACCAGACATGGATCACACGAGATATTCATCCCGTGCTCCAGGAGAGACGGGAAGCGATGATGAAGATCAATCCTGATTATGAATTTCGTCTTGTGACCAATGCCGAGATGGACCAATGGGTGAATGATAATTTTGATGGAGATATCCGAGATTGCTACAATATGCTGAGTATTGTGACGGCACGATGTGATTTTTGGAGGTACCTCGTCCTGTTCAAGAATGGTGGAATCTATCTCGACTTTGATTCCGAGATTCTCCGCCCTCTCGGCGAACTCATCCGAGACGAGGATGAATGCATCATCTCGGGTGAGGGATGCCCTAACTGCTACATGCAGTGGGGACTGATCACCTGTGCGAATCATCCGATCTTCCAGTACCTCATCGAGCTTATCGTGAATGAGATTAAAGAGGTTCGATTCCTGAAACGTACCGACCTTCATAATACAACGGGACCGACCATATTTACCCGAGCCATCGTGGACACGCACTACAGATCCTTGGGAGGCGTCATTTATCGGTGGGGATTGAAACGCGATTATGACCAGACGTTTACGCTAAAGACGGGTCATACCTACAGGATTTATGGTTTAGAATACAGTGGATTCTTTCTTTTCAAGCACAAGGACGCACATCTCATGTACGAGGGAACGGGCCTCGTCCACTGGCAAAAGGACAATTCCCCGCTCTTCCGTGATGAGGTTTCCTTCTTATAATCCAAGCCGACTCATTTTGAAAATTTTAAACAAAAATAAAAATATTGTTGTATAATAAGGAATATGAAAACCTATTCTCAACTTGGGCAAGATCTCGATGTATTGAAATTTTTAAACAATAAAAAAGGTGGTTATTTTGTAGATATTGGTGCTAACGATGGTGTCAACCTTTCCAATACGTTTCTTTTAGAACAGGACTTTGAATGGACAGGTATATGCGCTGACCCCAATACCTCAATATTTAACGAACTTGTCAAAAATCGACCCAACTCTATATGTGATTCAAGGGCTGTTTATTCTACAAGTGATTTGGATATAACATTCTCTCAAACCAATGACTCTCTCTATTCCGGTATCACTGAATATATAACCGTTCATACGAATCATTTGGTAAATTCCAATAGTATTAACGTAAAAACTGTAAGTCTCTTTGATTTATTGAAACAACACAATGCACCCAAGTATATCGATTATATGTCAATGGATACAGAAGGATCTGAATTGGATATTTTACAATCATTTCCTTTTGATCAATTCCATTTTCGAATACTTCATATAGAGCACAATTATGTAGAACCGAATCGATCCAAGATTAAAAATTTATTAGAACAAAACAATTATCGGTACATTGGCGAAAATAAATGGGATGACATCTTTGTTTATATTGAACCCTCCACTGATTTTTGTCGATTTTTTCTCGATTCCACCATCAATAATATAAAAGGCGACTCTTATAAAGATCGATTTACCGATGTCTTATCCGATCCCAATAATTTATTAATTCCACGTCATGTAAAAGCAGGTTTGATTGAAGATGATTATATTTATTGTCATAATGGTATCCCTGTTTTGAATCGTGGTTATTATGGTGATTTTTCCAAAATTTTACAGAAAAACAAAGGTTGCCATGAACCAGCAGAAGAGAGAATGTTTCAGCAGATCTTATCTAGAATAAATCCTAATGCACTCATGATCGAACTAGGTTCCTACTGGTGTTTTTATTCCATTTGGTTTCAAACTCAAATTCAAGGAGCCAGAAATATATGCATTGAAGCAGAATCAGAAAATCTAAATATTGGAAAAATAAATTGTCAAAAAAATAATGTCCAGGCAGAATTTATCCAGGGTTTTATTGGAAACAATCACATTCGAGTTTCAAATATTGTCAAAGAAAGAAAGATAGACTTTATTGATTTATTACATTCCGACATACAAGGGTTTGAATTAGAGATGCTCCAGGATATAGTGCCTTTGCTCTTGGAAAAGAAGGTTGGTTATCTGTTTATTTCCACTCATTCAGATTCATTGCATGTTAATTGTATTCAATTGCTTGAATCTTGTAAGTATAAAATCATTGCTTCGGCAGATTTTGAAACAGAAACATTTTGTTATGATGGTATCATTGTTGCAACCTTTGAATCGAATCCCATTGAATATACGTATCTGGGTTGCCGAAAACATACCAAATTAATCCAATAATATTATGTGCCATACTATATCTACTACTTGAGAATCTCTATAATAGATTCTCAAATTTGTCATTCATAATCCCAAGGTACCCAAGAATAGCAATAATAAATAGGCATCAAAAGGAATCAGAATGTTGAGGAGGACCCGAACCCACAGACGATCCGACCATAACAATAGAAAAGGAGATAAAAGAATGAACCAATGAAAGAGAGACAGACCAGCATGCTGCCAATATTGATGTCGTGGTTTGGTTTTATGAAACAAAAAGATGGAAACATAAGGAAAGAGACAAAATACCAGTCTTGACAAGAGAATGAAGATATAAATACACCACCACCACCATTGGGTATACCATGAGCGATCCGCAATAGACAACATGATCATCAGTATCACGGGAACAACAATCAATTCCACAATGAGATATATCTTTAGTTTATATTGAGAACCAGCATATTCACGGTCGGATCCTCGACGTCTACGTTTCCAATACGCATTCCATTTTCTTTTTTCCGATGGATCAAGTCTTTTTTGTAGAATGTGGGAAGGTGGTAACGTTCGATAATGTCGCTTCATGATTTTAGAAATATGACGGCATGCCTTCTTATAGAAAATCTCATCCTCGCCACATGTCTTCATGTTCTTTCTTTGATTCTATATTTTTTTTATATCAAACGATTTACGATTGAATCATCCGTATAAACCAGTGCACATTGACACAAGTAAAGAGGGTATAGACCATGACCCAGAAAATACTGATCTGTCCTCGTGCAAATGCGTATACCGCCATGCATCCCAATAACAATATACGAAACGAGACAAAGAGCGAGGGAAATAGCCATCGAGGCATCGGTACAATATGCCGGAGCGTCATCACAATGGTGGGTATCTCTGCAATAAAAGCGGCACATACTGGAAAGGTGTCGCCCGTCAAGAGACTCCCGATGGCAATCAATCCGGTGAGTGTGTGATGAATCACTCCCTCTAGCCATCGAAAATGACTTGGAAATCTCATCAAACCCAGATAGGCATCCACAAAAACATAGGCAAGGTAGAAACAGATACTATGGACACGATAATCGAATTCTTTGACCTCCATCTCGGAGCACGATGCTACGTGTCGATACATTATCATCCTCATCAATTCATAGATTCCAACCGGGGAGAGGAGGAGAGAGGTTGTGAGTGTACATATACGAAACATTTTAGCGCTTGGCCAGGAGGTGATTCCGTCTACGATTCGAAAGACGACCATGAGCCAGCATGCATATCGCAGCACCCATTCGATCGCCCCCGTCACGGGAGACACGATGGTTGTTTCACATATGGTGGCCATCGCAAGAAAAGAATGGAAGAGCATGGTGCACACGGTGCTTCCAATACCACTCGCGAATACATCGGCCATGAGATTAAAGAATAGCGCCATGAAATGGAATCCTATATAGTACCACAAGAAAGATATTCTGAGCATCGTAAAGATGGTTGCGATCACCGCCATAATGCGCAGATCCATCATTGTTGGTTGAAAGATATACCATACTCGAAGAATACGTGACATGAAAGGATCGGCTCGCTGCAATCGCTCACAAATCATGAGGCGGATCATCTCGCGATCCGCGGTGTGACCAATCGTCGAATAGGTAAGATGAAAATAAAAGGCGCAACACCAATGGACAAAATAGGTGATCAGTAACCATCGATCATGACTCTGATAGACACATATCATGAGAAACGATAAACCGGCACTTAGTCCCTCCAGCACACGATAGCAAAGAGGTGTTTGCGAACGTTCCCAAAACATGAATGAATTATTTATTTTTTTTGATTCTTACAGCATCGAATTTTCATTTTTATGTTGTAAGAATAAAACATGACGCCCATTCGATGGACGACGACAAGTACATGGAACGAGGACGGTGTCTATACCATGACATTGATCCCCTCCATTGTGCTTTCGTCTTCGGAAATAATCGTATGGGAGATTCGTTTAGAGTGGTTGTATTGGCGTTTTCGTGTATGCCGCGACCGCGGCTACGATGATATCGAGCTATGGTCAATCTGAGCGAGGAATCTCGACATGCGTCGCAACATGTAAAAGATTTGAAAGAGGGAATATTCCGATTCTTCCTGGAAGGCCCGCATGGGTGATGTATACCGTTCTACATCCGAGATGGCACGGAGGGACTCAATGTTATGAAAATCATGGTCATTAATGCCACGAAAAAGACGGATCCTCGACACCAGCTCTTCAATCCGATTGGAGAAGATGAATCCCTCTCTCACCGCATCGTAGCAGGCACGCAGAAAGGCGTTCTTGGCGCTACGGATTGTTTGTATATTATTACTAGTACTAGTACTAGTACTAGTACTGTGAAAAGAGGGAAAACAAAAATCACCCCGATTCATTTCCGAGTGTAGATAAGCATAGAATCGATCCGACAATCCATAAAGGTCGGACCATCTCGTATAAGGAAAAAAAAGCACAAGCCAGTCATGAATTTGTTCCATGGCAATCTGTTCTGCATCCGCATACTTCCTTGAACAAAAATCGTCGGGATCGTCCAGAGAAAATTCCTCACGCCCGATATCTGTGATCTGCACCCACTCCTGTAGTTTTTCTTGGTCAATCTCTTCACCGGTAAAGGGCAGACGATGGGTTTTGAGGATCACATCCAGGTAGGATGCATGAAAGGCAAACGATCGATATTCAAGACAATGACGCGGTGGCACCTCCACCAAACGATTCATCTCTGGCGTGGGCATCTCCCGACATCCCATTTCGGCATAATGTCGGGTCCTTGCGGCCAGTAACGCTTCCTTGTCCAATGCACCATCCCATCTCACGATTCGTCGTCGTTGTCCGATTGTTGGATCGATATTGGATCGAACGTCTTCCGAGAGATAGGCGATGGACATTCCTTTTTCCACCAATACAGACACCACGCGATTACGATTGTCTTTCGTAAATCGATCACTCAATTTCTCGATCCATTGGGAAGGATGGAGAATCTCGATGGTTGTCTTGGTGACGTGCAGAATGGCGGCATTAACATCCACCATGGGATGACCGATCCACCATGATAATTTTTTTATACCCTCCTCTCCCCTGCACATGCCTTCCACGATATAATAATGCAGTAGATTGAATCCGCACATACCTCTCATATTACAATCGATTGGATACATGAGCATGGTTTCCATATTGTTTTTCTGTACTTCCCATTTATCCATATTCACCAGGGCGTTCCATACCAGAGGCGTGACAAACGGCACCGCCTCTGTGATCCCATCCGCACTCGCCCCTGCCTCTAAACATGTCCGAATATTCCTGTCTAAAATCAGAGACACCATCAGACGATTACAATCCCGCATCGCCACTCTAGGCATCATTAACCCGATTTCAATCCCCTCCAATTCATCGATATGAATCGATTTGTGGAGGGGAAAACTCTTGTCGTAAAGATCCTCGACCCTCATTCTTCTTGCACGCAATAATAATATTTTTTACATTTTTGAAATTTATAAATAATCTATATATAGAGAGATTATTTATGCCTACATTTCACGTTCTTCTGGCCACTATTGGTAGACCGTCCCTTCAACGGATGATCGACTCTTTACAATCCGAATTATTGGAATCTGATCATCTAACCGTAGTGTTTGATGGGGTCCAACGCAATCATTGTGACATTTCAAACATGAAGTGTCATACCCATATATACGAAGAAAATACACCATTAGGATACTGGGGACATGGTATCCGAAATAAATATGCTCCTCTCCTAGAACAAACAGATTTTGTCATGCATGCCGATGATGACGATATTTATACGTCAGGCTCTTTTCAGTTTTTAAGGACAGAATGTAATGATCATAGCATACTGTATATAGCACAGATGAAAGCAAATGATTTTCAGTGTCCTATAGAAGAACGTTTGTGTAACGGAAATGTTGGCACACCCATGGGAATCATTCCATATAAATGTAATCAAATGTATGAATGGGGTCTTTTTTATGGTGGTGATGGATATTTTTATGAAAATATGTCCAAAGCCGTAACGGGTGTCGTTTGGTTAAAAAGAGTCATTTATCTAATAAAAGACTCTACATTATAAATAATTAATCATGGAAAGATTTAAAAAAAGAAAATGAATGGGCAATAAAGGATGATGAAAAAGACATTATTCCCGCACCAGATGGCAGCGATGGAGATGATGGAGGAAAGAGAGATTGCACGAAAGATTGTACATCCCAGTTATTGTATTGATCTGAACATGAGTATATATGGTGATATTACGGGATACGGGAAGACGGTCGCCATGATTGGGATGATATTGCGAGATAAAATGCCGTGGGACACGGGAGAGGAGCATATCCAGTCCTTTATTTCGGGGGTGTATGGAAATGGATGTGTGGTCAAGCGAAGTCTATTGGCGCTCAAAAGGATCAATACCAATTTGATTGTTGCGGCGACCACGATCCTAAAACAATGGACTGACGAATTGGATGAGACCTCCATCCGGTATGTGGTCGTGGTGAGCAGAAAGAAGCTGGAACAAATGGAACCGAGCGAATATGATGTGGTGCTGTGTAGTCCGAATTTTTATAATTCATTATTGGAGCGATTTCCCAGCTATGCATGGAAGCGATTCATCTATGACGAGCCGACACACACTCGTATTTCCTCGATGAGACAGGTGATTGCGGGATTTATATGGTTAATCACGGCTACCCCCGACATGCTTCTGCAGCAACAGAGATATTCGCATCATTTCATCTCGAGTATTTTCACACAGTACATGGATTATAATCTCTACAAGAATCTGATTGTGAAGAATGACGATGAATTTGTGAGAAAATCGTTCATGCTGCCAGAAATGTTTTCTCACTATCATAAGTGTTTTCAGCCGGTATTTCATGTCGTGAAAGATCTGCTGTCGGAATCCATCCTGGAAATGATATCAGGAGGAAATATCGAAGGTGCCGTGCGATGCCTCGGAGGTAATTCGACTTCAAATATTTTTGACCTGATCGAGAAGGACAAGAGAGATTCAATTCATCAGGCAGAATGGAAGATTCTACGGTTCGAGAGGATGGGCGACGAGGCAAAGGTTGTCAAATGGCGAGAGAGATTGGGTAGGCTTCACGACGAATTGATTCAATTACAGGAACGGGTGAATGCCATGATTGCCTCCTCGAGATGTTCCATCTGTCTGGAAAAACGACGCGAGCCTATTCTTCTCACCTGCTGTCAGAATATCTTTTGTGGAGAATGTGTATTGAGATGGTTTCAAAAGAATAGTTCCTGTCCACTATGCCGCAAATCCATCACGACAGAGCATCTCATCTACGTGAGCAATCATTGCCAGAATACAGAGGAGACTACTAATACTAGTACGATAGACGAGATCCCGCCCTCCAAGGTGGATACCATTCTTCGTATCATTATGGAGAAACCAGAAAGCAAGGTGATTGTGTTCTCCTCGTTTCAGGAGACATTCGATCTTATCCGCGAGACTTTTCGTGAGAATAATCTGCGTTTCGGCGAAATACGAGGAGGGGTCAATGCCAGAGAAAAAATCATCACCGAATTCAAAGAACAAGATCTTAATATCCTCTTTCTTCATTCCATGGAATCCGGGGCGGGGCTCAATCTACAGGAAGCCACAGATATCATCCTCTTCCATCCCATGTCCGATGCCATGCTCACACAGATTCGAGGCCGTGCGTATCGTGTTGGTCGCACCCTCCCTCTCCACATTCATCATTTACAATAATTTTTTTCTCTTCTAAAAAATAAATAGAAATATGAAAACACCAAAGCAACAGGAGCTGCCGCATCTGACTCAACAAGAACTAAAATTGTTGAACGATTTGTTGTATGGTGGCGAGTCGAAAGGAATCGAAAAAACAACAACGTCCAATTCCAATTCTGAAGAAGTAGATATGAAATTTAAATATGAAAAGGAAATAAACCGATCCTTCCGAAAAGACAAAGAACTCCTGTGTGCCAAAACATTACCAGAAATTATGAAATTTATTGAATCCATTATAAAAGCAGATATTGATATGGAAAAACAAAAAGTGAAATCTATGGCGATAGATCGGGAATCGAAACGTAGAGAAGGCAATCGAATCGACGCTAAAAAATCACGTCTTAAGAAAGCTCTATCAGAATATTTATATTTCAAATGTATCGCGTATTTAGAGAAAGAAGTATCGAAACGAAAGGTAAAAAAGGTAGAAGAAATATTTGAAGAATTTCAACGACAAAAAAAACGATCAAAACTCACAGGATAGATTCTTACTTTAGATGATTAGATTACGACTATTCGTGTGTATTTGTCTTTTGGAGAAGATTGGAAAGGGATTGAACAATGGTAGTGGCCATAAAGACGAACGTGGCATCGTAGAACCCAATGGTCTTGTATTGGATCTCCAATATGGTCCTGCATACTGGACTCGATGCCGTGAAGAACGAATAGACGATGCCAATCATCGATGTTTGTACACAGAATGTCGTGTACAAACAAGTAGCCGCCCAATGCATCAGCAGAAACAGCAGCATGATGCCGATAGTGTGGAGCCCGCCCATCAAGATTGGATTCATGATTATTCCTGTAAAATGTAGATGATTGATTCGTTAGTTATTCTTGAGCCATCATTAATAATGGATCGATGGTGGATCAAGAATATCAATTTTTGTAATGATGATGCTTATACGATGATCCAGGTGGAATTGTCCATGATATTGGAGATAACACTGATTGTTATTGCAATCATATTATTATAGAGAAAGGTACCCAAGAAAACAACCACGATTCCTAGAAAGACAGGGGTATTGTCCATCGCATATAAACGACAGAGTGCAAGATCCTTATCCGATAATGTTGTCATTTATGATTATTCTTATTTTGGATCTTCCATCAAAATCATTTTTTTTTTATTTCTATAAAGTATAAAATGCGCATTGGAATACTTGGAAACGGATTTGTGGGCAAGGCTACCCGCATCTTGGAAAATCCAGACGTAGAGGTTGTGGTCTATGATATTCGTTCAGACGCATGTGTACCACTGGGCATGACATTAGAAGAACTGGATCGCACCTCGGATCTTATTTTTTTATGCCTACCCACACCGATGCGTCTTGATGGTGGATGTGATACATCCATCCTGGATTCTGTCCTCTCATCCTTACAAAATCCATTTGTGGTGGTGAGGAGCACCGTCCCTGCTGGATTCAATGATAATAAGGGGTGTTTCTTCATGCCCGAATTCCTGACAGAAAAAAATTGGGCCAATGATTTTCGAAATAATTCCATGTGGATTTTTGGACTGCCCGCCAAAGAAGAATCAATCCTTACCCTTTTTCGAGAACGCGTCTCGATGCTGCTAGAATCCGCGCATCGGCACGACAAGATTGTGTCCTGCGAGACGCGTTTTATTCGTAACGGAGAGGCGGAGATGGTCAAGCTCTTCAAGAACGTCTTTCTGGCGACCAAAGTATCGTTTTGCAATGAGATGTACGATCTGTGTCGGCGATGTGGAATTGACTATGACGTGGTGCGTGACTGTGTGGCAAAGGACGAACGGATCGGAACTACACATTTAGCGGTGCCTGGTTACGGTGATCGTCGTGGATTTGGAGGCACATGCTTCCCCAAGGACAGCAACAGTCTCTATCGCCTCTGTGCAGAAAAAGACGTACCCGCACCGGTTCTTGGTGCCATTCTCTATCGCAACGAATATCAGGACAATCGTGAGAGGGAATGGCTTGGAGATGCTGGACGAACAATGAGCGCTGTCCACGGCGAGGTATTGTTGGTCGTGGGCGATGCCAAAGAGGATATCGAGGCCCATCTTGCCGCCTCTCCTCATCACCGTGTCCTGCATCTCGATCATCGTACAATCACTGGAATATCCGTGACAAATCGCTATCTATTTGTAGCGATGGAGAATCGTCTGGATCCTCCTCCTCTTTTTTATCCACGCGTCCATCGCATTCTTTTTGTGTGCGAGGACACGATTCCGCGATGCCAACTCCTTCTTCGCGTGCTGGAGCTCCGCGACTTGCACGGTGCCGAGATGGAGATCCGTAATGTGGAATGTGGTCCGCTCTCCATCGCATTTAATGAACGGATGGTCGGCGATATCCAAAAATAAGGAGAAGAGCATAAATGGCACATAAAGTGGACAAGAAATTAAAGGCGGCATGCAGCATGTATTTCTGCCATTTATGCAATTTCTTTTCATTTACATAATGAGAAAATATGTCGTCAAGAAAAAACGTAAAAGTCACTACAAAACTGGAAAGGATGGCATCCTGGATAAACACATGATGATGATTGCTCTGATTGAGGGGGATGATCGGGCGATGATGATGTTTTTTGCTCATTTTATTCTTTTCTGAAAAATAAAATGAAAAAAAAATCATCATCGCATCCATTCTGGACGGCGATGGTATGGTTTCTAGGTATTGTATGCGTTGCAATGATTGGCGGCATGGCCTATGTGCTGATGATGCTGGTGATCGATCTCGTGGAATCGAGCAATATCAAGATGGAAATGTCGAATGTGCTCACATCCTATAGTCCAACAGATCATGAAATAATACTCTCCACAACGATCATGACCATTATACTGATGGTGTCGAGCCTGATTTATATTGTCTATACCATAAAAACATGCAAACAACAATCCACCAGGGTGGTGTGCAGAGTGCGACTCTCCCTTAAGATTGCCTTCCTGACCATGACGACAATGGGGATGGCATGGGCCATCTATCTGCATCTTCATAATTCGCACACCACCATTTATCGGTGGCAAAAGATGTTGTTGGTGGTATTACTCCTCCCCATCGTCGTCGTATTCTCTGGTATCTTTCTCTTTCTTTTTGGACAAATGGCAAGTGGTATACCAATCTATGCATATTCATGGCCATAATAAAATGACGAGATTGTGACATCATATAAAGACACACGATCTCGGATTCATCAAACATGTGGTTTGTCTTGAAAGAGGGTGGATTCTTTCCAATACGTCATGTCATCACTCAACAGGACAAAGAATGGATCCTGGACGCGCCGATGGATCTCCTCTAATCCGGTGGTATAATATGAGTCGGGGAGCGGATTGTGAACCGTCGGATGATGTGTATAATCCCCTCGTCTCGCATGCACAATCACTGTCTGTGGTGAATCGAGGATAGGTCCGTATTTATCCAGGATGGTTTTGTCTAGATCTTTTGGAAATGTCAGAGATTGTTTCATAATGTCACGTATAGTCGAAAAATACCGGGAACTCTGGAAATAACCATGTGCTCGTTGAATATCTGGAGGTATCTCACGGTACGAAAACGTGGGCTCATGGTAAATTGGAATCAATGGATCGACGTCCTCCCGCACATACTTTTTAAATTGAGATAAAAGAGAATCTCTTTCTACTATACCGATAACAATACGTGAGTCCGGTTGCGATGATAAACAATTGGTTTCCAAGACCTCCAATAACATCGATGATGAATCGTGAACGATCTATTGATCCAGTCTCACTCATCGTCAATATTATTAAATTTATTACATATATATATAATGATCTAAAATCATTCGTATGGATAAATAAAAAAAAATAATTATGGAAATTGATCTATTAAAGACAAAAATCTATCTCGTTTCGACAGGAGAGGGAAAATATCGAGAGCGGTTGCGTATCAACATCATGAGGCTCGTGGATCGAGGATTTACTCGGATCGAGTATGTCAAGAGTGTCCCGGACGAGTCCATCACCAACAGTCTATCCAAGACGCAATTACAGATCATGGATGGCGAGGCGGAAGGAACAGAGCCATTCATGATCCTGGAGGATGATATTGACATTCGTCATTTTATCCGGCATCTGACGGTGCCTCGTGATGCGTCGGCGGTCTATCTCGGTGTCAGTTTAAATGTCTATCCTCACGCATTTGAGACCGTTGGACGCGGATTCGGTATAAGAAATGTGCAACCCTCGGATCTATCTCCTTGCGAAGCCAACGACGACCTGGTAAGAATAAAGGGGATCCTTACCACCCACGCCATCCTCTTTATGGATCGTGCGTTTACGAGAATGGTGGCGTCTAGAATCCGTGAGCATCTAGAAAAGGGATTGATGCAGCATGTCTGGCATGATATTATTATGGGATCCTGTCAATTGGAATATCCAATCTATGCACTCAAAGACATTATGTTCTACCAGTCTCGAGAATTTGGAGGAAGGGAGGAGGATACACTGGTTCATTGGGACGAGAATGTTTACCGTGCGGAGATGCCTGTAAGCCAGGAAGAGCTCTGAATCTTGTCGCCCAAGCCATCCACAAGCTCAATACCCAGACGCTGGCAGACCTCGGTCTCGGGAATGGTGGCATTGTTTTGGTCGCCACCGTTACAAAAAATATCAGGACGGACCTGCTCGAGTGTCTTGCAGACGGTCCTGTCCATATCGATGGACTCCACCACCTCGTCCACACACCGAAGAGCTCTCACAATCTCGATCCGTTCCTTGCATGGCATGAAATACTTGCCTTTTTTGAGAACGGCCTGATGATCATTATTGATAATCACCACAAGCCTTCCTTCCTCGCCGACCATCGCCTTGGCCCGCTGGAAGTACTCGAGATGACCGACGTGAAGACAATCACAATATCCCGATGCACAGATCGTCTTGCCGAGTCTGTTTGCCATCTGCTATTTATTCTTTCTTTTAGATTTTTTTTTCAGCGTCGAAGAAAAAACTGATTTTGAATCGAGAAATGACCGATATCAAAAAAGATTGAATTGAAAATATCTAACTTTTATTTTCCTCCATCTCCATTCCAGAATCAACAACAACAACACAGATCAAAAACATGAACAGCGCCATTCTCGATATGGTGGAGCAATACCAGGCGGCCTTTATGGATGCCCTTCTCGAGCGCTTCGACCATCTTTCCCGAGATGTGATGGAAGAGGTGTGGACGGAGGTGAAAAAGTCCAAGGTGCGTAGGACCAGGAGGAAGAAGCAGACGATTCCTTCGGCCTATGTGCTCTTTTCGAGGGAGAAGAGAAAGAGCGAGGCGCTCCAACAACTCGATTTTGGTCAGATCTCCAAACAGCTTGGTGTGATGTGGCGCAATGCCACGGACGAAGAGAAGGCACCCTTCATCGAAGAGAGCACCCGACTCCGCAATGAAAAGACCACAACCGCGACACCAGTCGCCACGGCCACCGAGCAACAAGAAGATCCAGATGCAACCCAGATGGACAATGAAGAGTCAACTGTGGAAAAGACGTCTGCGGAGAAATCCGTAAAGAAGGCTCCCAGGAAGAAGGAGACGACGGCCATTCCCGAGGACATGGAGAATGAGGAGGAAAAGGCGGTCTGGGTAGAATTGTCCAAGCTGAAATTGGCAGAACTGCGCATCCAATGCACCAACAGCAGCATCAAACCATCCAAAACACGCGAGGACATGATCCGTGCATTGTGTCATTATCGTATGACACTGGCCAATCATGGTCGAGACACCGATGCCGGAAGTATCGATGGTGATGGTGATGGTGATGATGATGATGGCGAGGAAGAAGTTGAGTGGTAGATGATAAAAAATTATTTTTTTTTCGTTTTATGGAATAAATATAAATGAGCGTCCTCTTATTTTTTCAGGGCATGTCCGTCTTTAATATTGCGATTGGGATCATCATCCTTTCTTACATCGGTTGGGATAAAAAAAGTAATGACATTCATTATGAGGATTGGAGGCGAATCCTCCTTCTTGTGTATTCATACTCCATCATTGCGACCTATCTTTTCGCCATGATATGGATGGGCAAACGGTCCATTGCATTGCTGTTCTTATCCCCCTGGTTCCTTTTCACGATTTTTGTGCTTCCCATTATGATTTCTCTTGTCCTGAACGCCTATTTGTATAGAAAAACGTCAGAAAAGCTTGACATTTCCACAATCGCCAGTAAGACACTGATTATTTTTACCTATATCGCCGTCATTCTTAATGTATTGTTCCTCTTGTTCACCATGTACTATAATACATACATCTATTCGCTCATTGTTACCATTAACGATATCACCAAAAAATCCATCATCTTTGATCCCGTCGATGGCAAAAAGAAATCGTCTCCACAGGAAGACAAGACCCGACATTCTCCCTCCCCGGAGATCAAGGCTCTTCTTGAAAAAGCCTGGAATCCAGTCAAGAAGGTGCGATGATGATAACTTTTTCGTTTACATGATGGTGCAACAACCTTTCCGTGAAAATGAAGAAGAGGAAAAAAAAAGAAGAAGGTCTTGTGCACGAGGTCGATTCCATGGATTGCTTTCCCAGCATGCCCTGATTTTTATCTGAATTTCACGAGGTGTTCTCGAAGAAAATTGAGGGCGGAGACCGTCACATACATCGGCACAGAAGGTTTGTATATCGTGACGGGGATAATCCCAGAATGGCTCCTTTTCCTCCCAGATGATGTAGAGGAGCATACCCAGGCTATAGATATCAATATATTCTGAGGCGCGAATACCACTACAATCCACCAGATCCATCATGAGTTCTGGGGCCATGTAACGGAAGGTGCCCACCGGCCCTCGACTCTTTGTGCTTGCATCCATCTCGACATCATTTCCATTGACGGAGGTATCCGGAGACGGAGAATCATCAAAATGCATGGCCTGAATATTCTGAAGACTGCGCTTTTTGTGGATCAACACCGTCTTACTAATTCCAAAATCGATAATCTTGCACATGCCATTTCGATCCAATAAACAATTCGAGGGTTTTAAATCTCGATGGATGATGCGTGTTGGTGTGCGCTGATGAAGATAGAGAACCGCAGTACATAGATTCCGCGACCACTGGATCTGTTGAGTACGATTTGTCCAACTGGTACGTACAGCATCCAACAAATTGCCCCCGTGCATCCATTCAAACACAAGAAAAAGTCGGTCGTCTTTTTGAGCATAACCCAAAAATAACACAATATTGGGATGATGAACCAATTTCAGAATCCGAAGCTCATTCTTCTGGTCCTCCACCGCAATCGCCGATAGATTCTCCAGTCTCTTGATGGCCACCTCGATTCCACGCCACGTCCCACGATGGACCACCGCAAATGCGCCGCGCGCCATTTCTTTACCTAGAATCATCTCGTGATAAGGTATCTCCCATTCGTCCATGATGATTTGATTATTTCATTGCGATGCAATGAAATCTATAAATCATTTTTATCCGAATTGGATCGAGGATTGGAGCGACTCCATTTTTCGTTGCCGAGCAATCGACATAAGATTTGGTGACACGATTGTTGTTCTGTTCATGGTATTATCATTCAAGAGAAGATTCATGTGTTGTCGGAGATAATGGCGTTGCTCTTCAAGAAGAATGCGTTGTTTGGGATCAAGAAGAAGACAATCATCGCCGTCAATTGGCGTTTCTTCCCAATGAATCTGTTCACGACACAATGGACAGGATACAATCTGATGTCGTCTCAAACGTCTCGCACACGTCACACACACACGGTGTACACATCTTGAAAATCGGACACTTACAATATCGGTGGTACAAATACAACATTGAAAATCCATAACGATTCTTTATTCTCAAGAAGAAAGAATTATTCTTTCATAACCAGATTTCCAGTGATGGGACGGCAAAGAATTTCTTCTTGGACCACGCTGGATTCGTCCTCGATGAGCCGGACAATTAATTGTGAAACATCGGCGACCTTCATCATCTGATCGGCATATTTCTGGAGAAGAGGCTCTGGAAAAATGGGGGTCTCGATCGGTCCTGGATTCACAATGATGACTTTTGTATTGCGCGTGCGAAGAGTCTCTCGTAGGCACCGACAATAATATTCGATGGCCATCTTGGAGCTACCATAAGAAATGCTATTGCAAGCATCCGTAAATTTGGTCGCAATGGAACTGATGAGGATGATCTTCTCTGCATGTTGGACAAATTTCTGGAGGATCATAACATTGGCAAGGTAATTCACATTGTTGATCTTGACAAAATCATGGAAATCATGATCGGGCAGATAGATCCCTGCATTCAATACAAGGATATCAATCGGGTAGGCGTCGCGGATGCGGTCCAGCACGCGGTCCAATTCTTCCAAATTCTCCAGATCACCGAGAAATTCGTGCTCTGCACCCATCGATCGTCTCTGGAGCGTCACACATCGATACATATCTTTGATGTCCTCATAAATCTGTAGACCCACCCCGGACGAGGCGCCCGTCAAGAGGATTGTTTTTCTCGTCATTATTTGTTTATTGGTATATCAATAAACAAATCCATGATGAAAATTTATAAACGATTTTGACACAATTAATTATATACTAAATGAGGATGAACCACTTTTCTTTCTTCTTTGTGATCCGTTGCGAAGTTGATCAATCTCTTTCAATAATTGTTCCATTTCTTTTTCATCTTTTTTCTGCATCTTGAATTTTTCTACCGTACATTGGATCACCTTTCGTACTTGTGGACTGACTGTTCGTACCACTATATTGTCATCGAACCAACATCCTGCTTTCGAAAATTTGATGAAATCCTCCATGATGAGTTTCAGTACAGGCCGAAACTGGGGAATTTTCATGATAATATGAAAGAATTCCTGATGATCACATACCGGAATGTCGACCGATAATTTATCATAAAGATAAACAAGGAACAAAGGATTAATCATTTATTTTTAGTCAAAAAAATAAAAAATAATTACTTCAGAAATACTCGGACGATACCGTAGATGACAAAGGCATTCCACAAGAAAATGGTCGTATAGATCATCATGACATCAGGATTGATATTGGTAAAAATCGTCTTGCGGGTGGACGTCATCCAATTCTGGATGCCGCAGGTGGCGAGTGCATAGTATTTAAGTGGAAGGAGCATTGTAAAATACAAGGGAAGGATACACATATTCCATAGATATTCGGTGCGAAAGCCGTGAAAGACAAGAAGAAGTGTGGTACGGATGCCAAGAATACCAAAGGCGACACCCAATTTACGCAGGAGACTCATCGGACTGACGGTAGGATTGTCGAGAGAAACATAGTTAAAGGTGGGGAGAAAGGACACGATAAGGAGGAAAGGGAACATGAGCTCGTAGGCGGTAATGAGCGCCAGATAGGGATTCTGTTCGGGAATGGCCCGGATCTGCCACGCCTGTTCTCGATAAAAAGAACGCATCCAACGGAGTTGTTGTTGAAGATAGCGATGGATCGTTGTGGGCGTCTCGGTCGATGCTACGGCAAAGGGTGTCTGTCGCGACAGGTATCCCTTTTTCATTAGAAGTAATGTGGCGTGACGATCGTCTCCTGGTCCTACACTCTGTCCACAACACGTCTGTCCCAAAAAATCTTCCAAGAATTCATCGTCGACAAGTGTCTGGCGATAGATGGAAAAAGGGCCGCTGCAGCAATTCATCACACCCATCGCCGACATGGCACTGCGCTCGATATTGAACGCGTAGGCATAGCGTGCGTTGATGATTCGCGACAGAATCGAGGACGTGTTAAAGATGCGGATATTACCCGTGGCACAACCGTTTCGTTCATCGCGATGAATACAGGACACAAGGGGATAGAGCGCATCTTTCTCGACAAGAGTGTCACTATCGATCACAACAATATATTCATTCTCTGGAAACTTTTCGCGAATATACCGAAATCCGGCATCCATCGCGTGTCGCTTCCCGCCATGTTCACACATGCGGATGCGACATCGGATCGGTACCCCCATCACCTCTTCCTCAAAAATACCCTTCATGTACATGTCATCCGGCTCGTTGCCATCGATAAAGGCACAGATCGAGGTAAGATTTGGATAATTCACCTCGAGCAATGATTTTACACATCCTGCCCAATACTCCGGATTCTCTCGATAACCAATCACAAGGAAAGAGACCGCCGGCATCGTTTCCAACCCTTCGAGTGCATCCCTCTTCATCTCTCTAAAATTCATAGTTGCCAACACAATTTGTAACACAAAATACAACATGATGATCATACCGATGTAATAATGATATTGGTGGAAGAGTGTATAAGGATAAAATCCCAAGGCGACCATCAGTCCACAGTAAATTCCAATACGTCCTATTTGATATATCTGCATGGTGTGCTTACTCTAATACAAGAAGAAATAAATAAAATTTACAAAGGAATATTAAATTTTTTTTAAAAAAAAAAATGTCTTAAGAATAAAGAAATGACGCAACAACAGCAAACACAAAAGTCTGAGACATTGTGGCAAAAATTATTCGGAAAGAAGAAGGAAGATAAAACAGCTACAACACAACAGCAAAAGCAGCAAAAGACACAACAAAAGACACAACAGCAAAAGCAACAACAGACACAACAAAAGACACAGAAGCAACAGCAAAAGCAACAGCAGCAACAGACACAGAAGCAACAGCAGCAACAGCAGCAACAGACACAGAAGCAACAGCAGCAACAGACACAGAAGCAACAACAGAAGCAGCAATTGTTGCAGCAGCATCTGGGACCAAAAAAGACACAAGTGTCTCAGTCATTGCAGGATGGAATGGAGGAGGTGGAACAACAGGCGGTGGATGCACAGCAGCTTGCCCAACAGGATGTTCAACAGGCTCAATCTAATTATGGTCTTGCACAGATGCAGCAGACCAAGGCAGAGAAGACGCTTGGCAGGCAGATCCAGCAATCGGATGGTGACCTTAATGAGAAGACCCTTCAACAAGCATATGACACACATGTGGCCCAGAAAAATACCCAAAAGGCGAAGCGCTCCCTCCAGCAGGCGGTCAAAAAGTCCCAGCAGATTGACGGTATCCTCGATGAGATCCGCAACCTTCGTCAGGAAGCCGTCGCTAATCTCAGTCGCCAAAAAATGAAGCGCCAGAGTACCACCTCCTACGATTTTAATGCCGACCCCAACAATGAATTCCTCCACATCAAGAGACCCAATCAGCAAATTACTTACGGGCGCAAGAACAGCCCCGATGGCAAGCGTTACAATAACATCCCCCGCATGGTGTTCCCCAAACAAGTCTTTACACCTTCCACCGAGACGACAGAGTATATGGATTAATTAAATTCTTCTTTTCTTTTCTTTCGATGATGAAAGAAAATAATTATACCGTCCGACATTTACATCCTATACATGTAACTGCAATTGGAGCACCGAATAAACACTGTCGCTGATTCATCAGAACGCCGCGTCTGTTTACTGAAAGAAAACGTTCGCTTGCTGTGACACCGCTTGCATTCCATGACACCCTCTTCTACCTGTGGTGGATTCTCCAAAAAATCATCCTGTTCTGCAAAGTCCTCGCGAATCGAATCAAAATTGGGATGATTCCACGCCACATTTTTCTTCTGTAACTGTTCCACCACCTGATGGATGTTGTTACAGTACATGAATTCGGTCGCCGTCTCGTAGGCAAGGTACTCCATATTGTCAAATAATCCTTCCTTGATAATCTGTTCTAGATGTTGTCTCCATCTCTTGATATTCGCCCTTTTTTTAAAAAGGATTTCGCCTAGCTTTTCCATCGATTCTTTTTGAAATTTGTTTTTCCAAAATCCAAATTCATTTTAGACCATGGTTGGTGGGACAGAAAAAAGACAATGAGTGTCGTTGTTGTCATGTCAAATGAGAAAGAAAAGCATCGTGCCGAGGGAACGCTCCGGGCGGCGCGAGAGGCGGGTGAATGGACGGGCGAACTTGTCTGGGTGGCGATTGGATTTCATCCGGATCCATCGATTACCGAGCGGTGGAATATCACGGTGATGAATCGGTCCATGATCGATCTTCAATGGCTCTGGGATCTACGCAAGAAATACCCCTTTCAAGAAAGTGATGGACGGGAGCTGTCCAAGCTGATTCAATTCTCGAAATGGCGGGTGTTTGATTGTGAATTCCTGAGATGGCGGTCCATGTTGTACCTGGATGCTGGTACCTATATTGCCAATCCCATTGCACCGTTCTTTGATGTCCCTCACAAGGGTCGCCTGGTCGCTCCCGATGACCGTTTCCCCTTTAACGATCCGGGCAAGAATTTCCGTCGACAATGGGATGTCGACAGTATGCCCGAGATTTACCATGATCTAGAAAGTTATTGCGCGTCCATCGATCCCCAGTGGTTGGATGAAAAGGGATACTTTCTGAATTGCATATGGCTCATGGATACGTCTCTAATCCATCCTAATACCCAGGATGATCTCCTTGTCCTCCTTCGTCGCTTCCCCATCTCCAAGACCAACGAGATGGCCATTATGAATCTCTACTACCATGACCAATGGTCTCCCCTTCCCGAGACCCACAATGACCACCGCCTCTTTGACTGGACTGAACGTTTTGATCACAAGACCAAAGACTATATTCTTTTGAAATACCCACGTGGGGTGGAATGAATCATATTGTCGCGGAAAATCCGCCAGCATTCCGACCATGTCCATTTTTTGCTTGCCTGTTCGATGATGGTGCGATCGAGGGTCAGGCATTTTGTAATCGCCGCAACTAGATCTTCATCCATATATCCGGTGACCCCTGTTTCGAGAATATCGATGGGACCGCCTACAGGGTAGGCTGCGACGGGACATCCCTGACTAAGGGCTTCAATGATGACCACACCAAATACATCACACCGAGAAGGAAATACAAACACATCGGCCGTGCGATATGCATTGGCCAGTTCGGTACCCTTTTTGTAGCCAAGGAAATGAACACGGGGATAGGTCTCCTCCAGACGCGCGCGATCCGGTCCATCACCCACAATCTGCACACGATAATCATCCTGTAGCCGGCATAGATCCTCCAATGTTTTTTCTTTGCTCACACGCCCCACATAGAGAAGTGTAGGCTTTATCCCCTGAGATGGAGGACGATACTCCACGGTAGAACGCAGTGCATCCCGATTGACACCGCGTGTCCATACCTCGGTAAAATTATTCATAAACTTGCCTTTTTCTAGCAATTCCCGGAGCATGGAAGGTGTTGTGGTGAGCACCTTGCCTGAATGACAATGGAACCACCGCATGTAGGCGTAGGTGAGCCATTCTGGGATACCAAAGAGATGACGCATGAATTGAGGATGTTTGGTATGGTACGACGTATTAAATCGAAGCCCGTAAAACATACAATACAGACGCACCGCAAGACCCAATGTGCCCTCCGTTGCAATATGAATATAATCGGGACGAACGGTCAAAATTTTTTCCTGGATTCCATACGGCCATGAAATCTTCACCTCGGGATAATAAGGACAATCAATATAAAAAAATTGAGAGGGATCCAGATACACCATCTCGTAATCGTCTTTGATTGCCTCTCTCTCCATATTACGATATGTAGTCACCACACCATTCACCTGATCTCGTAGATTATCCGTCACAATAAGAATAATTTTCTTCTTTTTATTCTTTTTACAGTGCACCACCCGATTATTTGGAAACAAATCCATTTTCTTTATAAAATTACATACTTAAATTAGAATGCTATAAAATATACATGAAAAAAAAAAAAAGAAATAAATATGAAGACCATCTTAGTGACGGGAGGGACTGGATTCATAGGCAGTCATTTATGTGAGAGGTTACTGAATCAGGGTCATCGTGTGCTGTGCCTGGACAATAATTTTTCTGGTTGTCTTGAAAACATTCAGCATCTCCGTGATCATCGCAACTTTGAATTTATTCGGCATGACGTGGTGGAGCCGATCCGACTAGAGGTCCAAGAGATCTTCCATCTGGCCTGTCCGGCATCACCCAAGGATTATCAATTGAATCCCATCAAGACCATCAAAACAAATGTCCTGGGGACGCTAAACATGCTGGGTCTGGCGAAGCGCGTCAAGGCCAATATCCTTCTGACCTCCACATCCGAAGTTTCCCACCGTCTCGCCACAATCCGAGACCTACTGGGGGAATGTCAATCCTGTCGGCATCCGGAGCTGTTATGACGAGGGCAAGAGGGTGGCCGAGACGCTCATGATGGAATATCACACTCATTGTGGCGTCCAGACACGGATCGCACGCATCTTTAACACCTACGGTCCTCGTCTCCAGCAATTTCATTGTTCAGGCACTCAAGAATGAGCCCATCACGATCTATGGCGACGGCTCACAGACGCGAAGCTTCTGCTATGTCGACGATCAGGTGAACGGCCTTCTCGCGCTGATGAACTCCGATTATTCTTTACCCGTGAACATTGGCAATCCCCATGAGATTAGTATCCTGGAGATCGCCCGGCGCATCCTCCATCGGACCCTCTCCCATCCGATGATCCCACACAGCATTGTCCCGACATTACTCTTGCACGCAATCTTCTGAATTGGGAGCCAGTGATCGACCTAGAAGAGGGCTTGAGAAGGACCATCGATTATTTTCAGACGCGTATACTTGAGCAATAACTTCTTTTTTTAAAAAAAGAAGTAAATTATTTAATGGATCGTTTGTTTGGCAAGTTTCTTGAGGATCTTGGTAAAGGAGGGATAGGTTTCATTAAAATCATTCAAGGTCATCTCGGGATCCGTGAAAAAGGGCAAGATCATCGAATGAAAAAGTATTTCTGCGATGGACTTGCCTTCTTTCGATATATGATGATAATTAAAATTGTACACACCCTTTTTTTTATTGGTCTCGATGGTTTTTAATAGATTTTCTATTGTTTCGATGCTGTATGTGTCCTTCATCAGAGGAAGAATCGCCATCAAGTCTTCTTCCGTGGGATTGTATCCGACATCTAATAATTCATCGATATCTAATCCCATTTCCAAATAAAGAGGAAAAATATCAGGATCATAGTTCATATCATACCCATTTCCCGCAAATAAAAAACGTACATAATCTATTTCGTCCTTTACAAAATGTCGTTTAAAATTATCTGGATCTGCTTTTCGTACATTGTTGTAGGTCTGCACGATATTATAAAAAGGCGAATGACCATTTTTCATCCGAAATTGGAAATTACGAATCATCCCTGATCGAAAATGACTCATGATAAGCTCATCCAATTTCTCACGGATGGTGTCCCATGTCTGATGATTATAGTCCGGTTTCTTAATTTCTTGTTCCACGGTTTCTTTCAAGTACTTGTTAAAATCATCAAACAGCTTGTTCATGTCCAATTCGCGTTTTTTTAATGTCTTTGTGACTTCCTCACGATGTTTCTTACCTGTCTTGATAAAACTGGAAACTTGAGCAGGTTGAAGGAAAGAGGTAATATGCTGATGAAATACTGCCGGATCTAAATTTGGATGCAATAACGGATTCACACCAGATGCTAATGGTTTTTTATACTCTGGTGTCTTCTTTTTCGTCTTCGTTGTCTTTTTAGGTGGCATCTATCTCTTTTTTTTATATAAACATGAATAAAAATTTTAATTTTTTGAACCTGTCGTCAGAATTGAAACGTGGATCGATGAGATACATTTAAAAAAAGATTTGTCAGTTTTACAAATAATAAATTATACTTTTTTATCTGTTTGAAAAAAAATCACAACCACAGACATACCCAATGATGCAGATCTACACTCTCAAGAGCACGATTCTCGAACGATGTCGCAAGATGAAGAATGGTGTCATGTTGGTCGTGGCGCCGACAGGATCCGGGAAGACGACCGCGTTCCGCAATATTGCCGGCGAGAATGAAAATGTCTTTGGAACGACAGTGATGATCCAGCCGAATCGGATGGCCTCCAAGACGATGGCGGTCAATCGCGTGCGCATGACGACACCGATCCAGCTGCTCGAGAATTATTTTCGTCATCGCTCGCTGGGTTGTCAGACGCTGATCGTGGACGAGGTACATACACGCACCGAGGAGTACGAGACGATTCTCCGCATTCTGGCGGATAGAGAGGCCAAGAGGACCAGGATCATCCTTCTGACGGCCACCGCCGATATGCCGTACCTGCGTGGGTATTTCCCTCACATGTCGAGATTGGAGTTGCCGATTGAGACACCGTTTCCGATTGAGATTCGTTACGAGACGGTGGAAAAATATCAGTTTCCCAACCATCGGATGATGATCCCCGATGTCGAGCGCATCCTGACTGAGAATCCAGAACACAAGAGGATCCTGGTCTTTGTCTATACCCGCGAACAGTGCGACAAGATGGCTAGGGAGATGAAAGGAATTGCCCAAAAGGATGGGATGGCCACCTTTGGTCTCTATGGTGGCATGACGGACGAGGAGATGGACGACTGGAAATATTTTCGTCAGATGAACGATCGTTTCATTCTCTTTGCCACCAATGTCGCCGAGACCTCCATCACCATACCGGGCATCTCCCTTGTGATTGATTTTGGTGTGCGATGTATCCAGAGAGGGACTCGTGTCATTCATGATGTATGTACCAAATCCAATCTGATTCAGCGTGCCGGACGAACGGGGCGCACCTGTCCGGGCACAGTCGTTCGTATGATGACTCGCGAACAATACGATCAGCGTCCCTTTCAGGATTCACCCGAGTATTCGTGGGATATGCTCGCCGTGAGGATGCTGCGCCATCGAATGAATCCCACCCACTTTCTTCCAGAAGAGGCGGATGTACCCAGTATCATCCAGCGTTTCCGTCGTCACGGTCTTCTTTCTTCCCGAAGCCACCTGGACCATGAGATGAGCACGTTTATCGTCCAATCTCCTCTTCTTTTTAAAAACAGCTGTCGACTCTATCGTCTTCTCTCTGGTAGACATGATCCTCGCACCGTCCTTCTCTTTATTGTGGCGCTCACCATGATTGATTCGTATGAATCCAACATGTCCAGAGTCTACTATTATTCTCCGGATCTTCGTCTCAGCAAATCACGATTCCTTCAATTCCTAACCAAGACATTTGTAGGAAGGAACAACAGAGATGAATTGGAGCTTCATCTCAACATCTACCTGACATGTGTGCTGTCGGAAAAGCCGGTCGAGACTGCCCAACAATTCTCTTTGAATTTCAGGACGATCCGGCAGATCTCGGGGCATATTCATCGGGTCGTGGAGTTTGTCTCTCATCACCACAAGATTGACCGGGATTGGAAGACGGCCATGGCGGATGAGGTGAGGTGGAAGGATCGATCGGCGTTTTCAGGGAAAGTTGTATCCGCGTGTCGTATCCACAATCAGAGCATGGATATTATCCGGACTCGATTTCTACACCAGTCCACCATTCCGATTGTCCGCAACAGTGATTTTTTGATGTCGTCCGATTGGTATCAATGCATCATCAAGCCTTCGGACGAGGATCGATCGAGTGGTGTGTTTATCTTCCACGTCGACGAGGAGGATGACGATATTCCTCATGTGGATGTGTTTATGTATACAAGGATGCCGAGCAATATCTTTCAGCACGAGATCCAATTTGAGGAACTTCTTCAGGAAAATGTAGCCGAGTTGGAGGAGATGCGCGAAGACATTTGTGCAAACAAGCAAGTCTTTCATTCGACGCTGGAGGATATTCGTGAAGATGTATTTTATCGCCCTGACAAGGAGGGATGTCAGCTGGCGATGAAGGATTTTTATGAATGTCTTCAAAAATTGAAACCCTAATCCAAAAGAAAGAAAGTAAATCGATATGACGAAATATACTATTCTTACCAATGATGGGGAAACGATTCCCTTTGAAAAAACTGATCTCCTCCTGTCCGAGCTCATTCGTACCATGGTTTATGAGGATGAGGCGGATGATACAGAGGAGACAATTGAGATCCCGCTTCCCAATGTGAGTGCACCGATTTTACATAATATTTTGACATTTACACGACATTATACAAAAGAGCCCATGGCCAAGATCCCTCGACCGCTTCCCAGTATTGATTTAGGACATGTTATTGATTCATGGTATGTGGAGTACATTGAATCGATCGACAAGGAGCAACCGCTTCATGATCTTATCAAGGCCGCGGATTACCTGGACATTGAGCCGCTGATTGATCTGGCATGTGCTCGTGTTGCTGTCCTTATCCGTGATAAGGAGCCTACCGAGATTAAGAAAGTGCTTGGCATTACGACCAAGGAAGATTGAGGATGGACTGTTTATATGTTTTTTTTTTGAAAGTGAAAAAAAAAATTAATCGTAACGTCCCTGTGCCATTGTGCCCACCAATTGACGCAGTTTATCGCGCTGGTCTGTCATATGAAAAACATGTTCATGATTACCGTATCGATCAAAGAGGGGCACGGCAGTACCGGCTCCCTCGCCGTCAAATCCTCCCTTGGGGAGCATAACACGGGCCTGATGGCTGTCCCTGGATTGGATGCTGTAGGCGTCCGCATTTGCTTGGATTTGACGAAGATCGACCGCTGCCGGCGTCGTGGCGGTATGAAGAACACGACGGCGCTGTTCCGGCAGATCTTCGGGCATGACCGTCATGGAGAAGGGTGATTGTGCATTGGTGATGACCGAATGAATCGGTGTCCTTTTCTGGCTCTCGGTGGATCGGATGACTGTATCGTGGTAAGGATTCTGGCCCGAGTCCATGTAGGTTTTACGAGAATCGGTGCTCTTGACCAGCACCTCGCGGATAGGATGAGCAACAATGTCATGATCGGAACGATCTCCACCGCCCATCATCGTCTTGTTCGTGGATGCGGTGCCACTTGTCTTGGTGAGAAGCGTGCGATGGAGTACCGCATCATGAAGGTAGGTCTGTCCCGCACCATCGTCGTTGGTGCGTGCCGTCTCGGCGGCCACGTTCAACCTCGGATTCAGTGCAAAGGTGGTTGTTGAGGAATCGGTCGGCATCGATCCGCCCTCCATGCGCACCGCCGATCTTGCCGAATAATGAAGCAGATCGTCGTGCACCTTTCCACCTCCATCCAATGAATTCGAAAGCACATCAACATGAATCGATGCGGATTTACCGGCCGCGACATCTTTGGGTTGGGCCTGTCTCGCCATATACTCTCTGGACATGCGTTCGTGCTCCAACAACGCTCGTTCTTTCCCGACAAGGTTGCTGCGACCCGATGCACGCAATGGATTGGCAATCAATGAACGAGGATCCACAATGGTATTATCAAGATCATCCCGAACAAACACCGAGGTGGGTGTGGTCTTGACTTTTTTATATAAAAAATCCTTGGTGGCAATCTTGTTGGTATCCGCATCTCTAAGAGGATGCTGGAAATTTTCCACCGTCTTGTTGGTACGAGCGATGCACAGGTACTTGTTTTTATTGATGAATTTATTGGTATCCATGGTATCCACATTAGTGCCACCGGTCTCACGACCCTTGTTGGTAAATGCGGTGTACAATTGCTTGTTTGCCTGGATGCGTCCCTTGTCTAGTGTCTCAAAGTCCGCATTGTTTCCATCCCGCTGCGAAGACGAGAGAGGGGTGTGAACCGAGATGGCCTCGCGATCCTCCGCGACACGCTTCCCATCCAAGAATTCAAAATTCTTCTCACCCTCTTCGCCGCGATGACTCCCGCCTGGATTGGTTCTAGCAAGCGCCTCCCTCTTTTCCAAAAGGATACTCTTTTTTTCCGAACCGGTGTCCCTCTCCTCACGCAACGAAGTGCGGTACGGTTGTGATCGAGGCGCCGTGGTCGAGAGGATGGGCAAGAGGTCGGTGATGGCACTTCGAGGAGCCTCCCTCACTGCCGCATCATCCCTCATCAGATCGCTCTTGTTGGTGTGCGCATCGGCATGCATCACCTCCTTTTGCACACACCTCTCCTGATCATTGCACGAGGCCGCCTGCACAAGATCCGGGAAAGAAGGATTGCTGTACGAATAGAACCAATTGCGGGGTAATCGACTGAGTGGAAGCAAATCCTCTTGGCGAAGCACGGGTGGACGTACATTCTCGACCTTGTACGGTAGGGAGGCTTGTGTCTGATTGCCAAAAGATCCTCCTCGTCCCGAATTATTGGAAAAATTGTCGTACGAGACCGACACCATGGGATTCACCCCCCTGGCATAGACATTGATCATCTCACAAATCCTGTCGCCCGATTCGTCCTGTGCATCCAGGATGGCTTGTGTATCCCCCACCTTGTCAATCCTTCGCGTATGAATCGACGAACTCGGATCCTTGATGATATTCATATTAGTTCCCCACATCTCGACGGACGGGAGCGTGACCTTGGACGACGTCCTCAGGCCGGAATAACTTAGACCTCCTGCGCTCATGGAATTTGTTTTGTGATAAGTATGTTTTCTCTTATCACAATTTTTTCTTTCTTTTGTTTCTTTTTTCATTGGCTGCATAATATATTGCCATAGATCGTTTTTTGTTTCTCAATAAACAATTCCGGGATTCGAGTCTCGATGATCGGGATGATGATATCTCTTGCGGCCGAAGTCGGTATATATTTCTCCATGTTATTTAATTCCATGTAGACCACCATGACCACTTTGCACGTCGTCTTGTCCAGAGGAATGAATCGCACACTGCCCGAAATGTTGTATACATCGTCGTATTCACATCGCACATTCAATTGAATCTTGTGCTCTTCTTCGTAAAAAATCGTTTCCTCAATCAGACACGTCGCCGTATCTATAAATTTTTGCGGTAATCTCTCCTTGATGATACTCGGGATAATGTCCACATTCGAGGCGCGGATCAATCGCGCCTTGCGGTACAATCGAGTCTCTTCCCTAATCTCTTCTAACAGCACATATTTATCCTCCCCACTATTCAGATATTCCGGTAATTTCTGCCGAAGAAGCCCAAAAATTTCATCCTCCGTCCCAGACAGCACAAAATCACGGATGAGCTTGACCATATTTCCTTATTTTTCCCTCCTTCTGTTAAATTGTTTTTACATCGACTTAAATGTTCCAATGATGTAAAACAAAAACAAAACGTCATCATGATGGAATGTTATCGTGAATGCGAACCGGTGGAGGCGTACTACATGCGATATGACATGGACGGTGACAAGATGGTGAATATACGCCGTGTCCGTGCCATTAATCCTTCCTTGGAGGATTCTCTTACCATGCTTGTACAGAATAACAAGCATTTTTTACTCGTGGACGCGCGGTGGTCTGCCCACACCACGATGGATCAGATGGATAGATTTTTTAATCATATTCTCAATAAGAATCAAGATGACATGAAATTTCAGAATGGGTTTGTGGGGATGGGATTACTCCGCATGACCAGGACGCTCTTTATGATGGTGATAGCAGCCACCAAGGAAGATGCAAACACCTATCGCGAAGCTTTGGTTCAAAACATGGCCTTTCTAAAACGTATGGTCGAATTGGATACGAATCATCGATGGCTACTAGAATCGGTACAGAAAGAGGATGTATTGATGGAGGTTCTGACTGAAATTATATTGAATCGTCGATCGACACAATTGCAATCGTTTCGATCGTTTGAGCTCGTGCTTCATCGCACACTTCACCGCCATTCCGAGCTTTGCAAGAATATGATCCTCTCGGCGATCCTTCTCTTCAAGACCTATCTGATGCGCGACCACGACACAATCAAGGATGCTCTCGACAGAACGTTTCAAATGCTGGAGATGCCGTCTTATACGAATCTTGATATTGTACAACTCCTTCTCCGTGAGATGTTCCCCGAACTCTCTATTCATGCACCTGCCATTCTTACGTCCAATCGGTTTTATGCGCCGGATACGCCCATCGTATTTTCAGATGGTAGCATCTTGCCCGTACGTACTACACTCCCTCCCGGTCTCGAGACCGAGATGGAAATCGAAAAAACGTTGGATGGATATCGGCTTATGATCGATCGTATCCATGACTATATGCCCATCTATTTCAACATCCCCGCATCTGGACATATTGTGATGAGATTATCGGGGCAGCCGATCCAACAAGACGATCCATCCGTTCTTGTCCGCGCCTTTTCCAGTCGTCCCTCCAGCACTGGTGCGTTCAAGGGAATGTATGGTCTGACGCTCCATGGTGGTATCGGCAATGGCATCCACACACCCCCCCTCCTTCGCGAGTCTCCATCCTTTCTTCGTGACGGCGCCAATATGTCCGTCGAACTCGGCACCGTTACCATGGATCACCATAGCTCGCAGTTGACAACGCCCTCCTGGTCCTCTCCTCTCGTGTATCCACATCCGTGTACGGCCCGTATCGGCGCCATTTATTTCAAAGGTATCAAGAATGTGGTGTTCACAATGGAGGAAAAGTAAATTATTAATATATTTGTTATAAATAAGAGAACGATGCCGATGAAATTTATACCGGATTCTACGGATCAGAGTCCGGGCTATCAGATTCATCTTCTTATCATGCAATTCTTGAAAACAGTGGAGACCACACCGGGTGCGAATCCACCGGGAATTGCTCGATGGTATTTTCTGATGGGTTGTCTATTTTGGAACAGCTACTCGATCATGTATCCAGAATTCCCCTTTGTGGATGGTTTTAGCGCGCCTCGTGTCAAGATGAATCCAAAGGCACCCGCCACAGAATGTTTCCAATTTTTCATGCAGTTGATTGCCGTGTGTTACCAGCAATTGGCAATCACCGAACTCCCCACTCTTCCTCCCATTCAACTCCCCGCCAATACCCACAATTATCCCTACATCCAATCGCAATTCCTTCCAGCAGTCGCGTCGTACCTACAAGCGCGCAAGAACGACGGCTACTATACAAAACAGTCGTTTGATTTCCCCAACAAAGGACATTATATTGAGGTGAATAGCGGCACCACCCAGAATCTGAAGGAGGATCTTCCTTCACCAAACACATGGACGCCATTGAATACCCATTTTTCGAATGGAACGAACAAGAAACAGCAGCCATTGCAACCTTTTTTTGGCCAGGTTCGGAATTGGTTGTCTTCGGATCAATTGGCGGCGATGCATCAAATTGCGGAGGACAATTATCCGTCCGAGGATCTTTTCAAGATACAGGAACAGGACATGGTGGATCTCCAATCTCAGCTCACGGAGGATCAGAAGCTCAAGGCCGAGATATGGGCCGGTGCACCATCTCCTAGTTCCACGCCTCCGAGTCAATGGATGATCTTTCTGGCTCTCATTCTGGCCGACAATTCATATCCGCTCAAAGAATCCGTCGCACTTCTTGGGGGGGTGACATTTTGTCTCTTTCATGCCGGAATATGCGCGTGGGATGTAAAATACAAGTACATGCAACCACGCCCCATTCAATGTATTCGTCGGGATTATCTTAATCAACCGGTCTTTAATACAACCATCCAGCAAGATGGGAATGGAGGTGACTGGGTGCCCTATCAGAATTCCAAACTCTACACGCCTCCTTTCCCTGACTATGTCTCTGGGCATTCCACATTCAGTATGGCCGTGTCCATGTTTTTTCAAATGATTTTTCATTCGGATACCATTCCCATCTGTGCCATGATTGATGCGTCTTATTTCCAGATCATCGCACCTCCTTACAAGGCAAACAACAATCCATCCACTATTGCCAATTTGTATCTTGTTCCTCACTGTAGCAGTATCGACCCCTCTCTTCCCACCACCATGATTGAGTTAGAACGGAATACATGGTCTTCTCTTGCGAGAGAGATTGGTTTCTCCCGAATTAGCGGCGGTATCCACTGGCTCAATAGCAATATGGGCGGCTTTGCCATCGGCCAATGGGTGGCGGAGCAGGTGATTCATCAATTCGATTGGAATAGTTTCCATCTTAAACTATAAACTATAAACTATAAACTGGATTCGAAGACAATCAAGAAATCTATCTATCTTGATTCAATAAAGAAACAAATGAATGAATAATATATGTGTAAAAATATAATAAATAATAAATAATAAATAATAAATAATAAATAATAAATAATAAATAATAAATAATAAATGACAAATACACAGCCATATATACCTACGAAGCTATCGATACAAACACAACAAACACAACAAAAACCACATCCACAACAAAAACCACAGCCACAACAAAAACCACAGCCACAACAACAAAAACCACAGCCACAACAACAAAAACCACAGCCACAACAACAAAAACAACAAAAACAACAAACACAACAAAAACAACAAACACAACAAACACAACAAACACAACAAACACAACAAACACAACAACAATTGACACTACAACAATTGACACAACAACAAAAAAAATCAAGGCAGACAAAACAAAGACTACAAAGACTACAAAGACTGACACATTTACCTTCTTTTGATCAATACATGAAGGATGTGAAATTTGAAAACATTTTGGATCTAACAATTAGGTCCAACATATTCAGTTTATTATTTGACGATAACCTGGTACAGAAATTTAATACAAGTTTTAAGAAGATGATTCCCGAATGCACATTGTCATGTAAGAAATGGGTCACATGCTCTAATTTTACAGGTTGTGATAGCATAACCTTCTCAAAATGGATCGAAAAGGAGACACATTCTACTGCATATATGCTAAAGATTATTGCAGGTTCGTGTATCCCATGTGAATCTGCTAAATTAATAACATTTCGTGTAAAGGATACTGGATATCAATGGACAGGAAGATGGAGTGACGACTCTGCCAATATTGAGATTGTAATTCCACAACAACCCGGTGACGGTGTTCTCATCATGGGCCTCGGACCGAGTGCCTCTGGAAAGACCGCGTCGGCAAAGACGATTCTTGGATTATTATCCAAGACGATGGCATCATTTCCAACTCGATTTATGACGATTGATGGAGGAACGTATCGAGAAATGTCATTTTTTTATCAAGCCATTGTAAGTGATGCTCTTCTTAAAGGTTATGCTGGATTATCCAATCTGGTTTCTTCCATAGGTGGTTCTTATCTTTCCATGTTCGATTCAGGAAAAATCAAGAAAAGTATTATCAAATTCCTTCAAGCTCATCCGACTATAAAATTTAATCTATACATTCCCGATACAATGTGGGATGCAAAAAAAATGAAGACATTTCAAGCATTAACAAACGGACGAACCATTGGACTCTTAATTTATCAGCATGTTCATGGTGGTGATCAATGTCCGTTTCAATCTCCTTATACATGTGTTGGATGCACGGAAAGCGGCAAGGCTCGAGAAGGAGGTGAAGGTAAGGCGTACAGCAATCTCATGTATCCTACGTCCATGCAAAATGGATTACAATGGATATGCAAGGCTGGTACAAAGCTTGTATATCATAATTCGGGACGCAGAGAAGGAAAAGCGGTTATTTGGGATATATCACAATCACTTCAACCCTCAGACGCTAATACACCCTATTATGTGATGCCCGTGTCCAATAATACAATCACGGATCCATCCATTTACAAGGACAATGTGAAACGACAAGAACACAAATGTGGTTCTAGCTAGCATCATTTTTTATTTCCAAAAAATAAAAATTCCATGTTATGTAGATGGTGGTGGTGGTGGCAGCAGATTGCGGATGTCTTCCTCGATCTCATCAAGGGTCTCATTGGCCTCCAGCACAAAGATGGGGATGGAGCGTTGGAAATTGTCTGTGACTATGGCAAGTACCTTGTCTTGTCGCTCCATCGTACTCTCGTCGCGTGCCGGTGATCCTAGTTTCAGGCACGTTGCAAATACATAACAGACCAATCGCCGCATGTCCTCGATACAAAAAACATTGTGCTCGATCTGCTGCCTGAAAAATGCAGGGTCCAGCATCTCCTCGATCTCCTTGGCCAGGTTGCCATTCTTTGGTACAAGATTCAAAAGTCGATCCCGGATCTCGGTGTAGAGCCTCGTCAGCCACTCCGGATCAAAGTCCGACGCCAGAAAAGCCTTGCGATATGCCTCCCTAATCTGTGTCTCCATATCTCTCTATTTTATTATTTTATAGCATTGCTTTATATGAAGTAGTAAACATACATTAGAAAATTGTATCGTCATGGTAATATTTCTAATGTTTTTAACCAAGATAACAATTTTTATTCTTCTATCATCCATGTTCCGTGTATCAGCGGTTCATATCGAGCCAGAATCTGTTTTGGTGTGAGGCAATCGATGCCTTTTTTATCCACATACTCTGGATAGGTTCGTAGCGGGTGATGGCGATATTCGACAGGGAATCGAGAGGTAGGAAAATAACGGACATAGACCACTGCTCTGCGAACCGGTGTCTTTCGCAGACTGTTGAGAGGATTATGTACACATCCCGAATCCCAGATCACCAGGCTGCCTTTCGGTGTTTCAACGCGCCGTTCCACACATCCTCTGGCCTTGAACCATTCCGGGTCCAAATTTCCTTGACAGTCCTTGATATGATGATGGCTACCCTCCCAAATCCCGAGACAGGCATCTTGTTTTGTGATGTTGGTCAGCGAGACAAAGCCCTGGTAATTGGATTGTGGGTTGAACGGATTCTCGTCGATGTGCCAATTGCTATGAAAGGAAAGAGGCCGCTTTGGAGGCCGGTAATTGAATCGATCAATGTACAAATAGAGTGGCTCCTCGTCGTACAATTCCTGAAAAAGACGACCGATACTTGGTGTCGAACGAACCTCCCAGAGCGTCCGAAGATTGTCCAATCCATGAACGACACCATTTGGCGCCCTGTCCCTCACAAATGCCTCCCAATCACCGTCCACCACCACATGATCCATCGTCCGTGCCAGATGCCTCACATGCCGATCACACTCCTTTTCGGATAATACACCCGGAATTACCACATATCCTTTTTCTTTTAATTCTGTCTTCCAATCCATTTTTTGTCTTTATAGAATCAACTCTTTATAAAGACTGTATTCATTCGAGTTTGAGTCAGAGAATATACATTCTAGATTCGAGAATAAAAATGAAAATAGTTCGTTCATTATTACCGTAAAGGTGATCGATTATACGAATGTACTAATATTGTTTTTTTTTTATTTCCAGCATGACATTCAACAAACAGATCTGTACCGTCGAGGGATGTCTTGAGAAAAAAACGAGTTACAAGAAGTCGGCCTATTGTGCACCGCATACCTGCAAGGATCTCTTTTGCAAAGAGGCCACAGCCAGGCTTCAAGACTATTGTCCAGGGCACGGAGGATCCAGACGGTCTATTGCCTCGACGGCCCCAACGTTTTCCATGATGCGTCCTACAAGTTCCAGACAGGAGGTCAAGAAAAAAGAAATTGATTACTCCCTCTGCACCATCCATGGATGCCATAAAAAAAAGACGCCTTTCAAGTGCTCGGACTTTTGTGCCAATCACACCTGCGACGATTCATCGTGCAAGAACATCAAGATGAATGATCATCCCCGATTCTGCAACCTCCATAAGTGTGACGGTCCCGACTGTCGTGAACATCGCTACACCAACGTTTGGCCCGGGACCACCTTTTGTCTTTACCATGCCTGCAATAGATGCCATAGGAGGCTCGCGGTCCTCGGTCCCGGTAAATTCAAGTACTGCACGGATTGTGGTGTCCGCTGCGGTATCGCCGGCTGTGATCTTCCTTCCACCGACATCAATTCGCGCTATTGTGCTTCCCATCGATGCCTCTATCCACAATGCGACCTTTTGAAGAAGGGACGCGAATTTTGCAAGACGCACCAATGCATTGGTTGTCTCGGACTCCGTGAACATGGTGAGGATAAAGAGTATTGTGACAATTGCCTCTCTCGCTGCGTCGCGGCCGGTTGCCAGGATGCTCGTCCTTCTGATCACAAGGATCGCCTGTATTACTGTGACAAGCACGGCTGTACGGAATGCCATGCCAAGCACAAATATTCGTATGAATTCCATCGGGACTCGGTCGTGTCTGACAAGTGCCAGAGGCATACCGTCCTGCCCATCCTGCCGGAAACGAGGGAATGGACCAAGGAGATCCGGAACGCGGCCGGTGCCTGCAATGGCGCCATCCGTCAGAAACTTGATGCACAGGAATATAATTTGATTTGCCCCCTCTATTGTTCGGACGGTTATTGTCGGTGCGAGATGATGCCGCGCATCAATTACAGTATGCCGATGGATCAGAAGAGTGTGTCACGAGGAGGAGAGCGTGTTTTTCTCCTGTCCGAGACGGTAGGTGGAGAAAAAGGATCGTATGCCTGGACCATCCCTCGCACGGGCACCGGCGATATGATTCGTTTCGAATTGCTATCCAAAAAGAAATACTATAATGTATGAGAAGAAGATGAAACTATTTTTTTTGGTATAATGAAATGAATCGATTACCGGTAGATATTGTAGGACATGTCTGCGCATATCTGGATTGTGGAAGTATTCTGAATCTGAATCTATCTAGAATTTGTCCGATACCCTCCCATCAACAAGAAAGAATGACGAAACAAATTGATTGGATCCGGGAGAATTATCCGTTGTTTATTCTTGAATTATTCACAATGGAGACGATGCTTTCTTATCCCCTTCTGGAGGAACAAAAAGAAAATCTGATGATTGAACCAGAGGAAATGACGAATGCCGTCATGCTGGGAAAGGACGAGTTGGGACGATCTTTGATTGCGATGCGCACCATCGATGAGAATCAATGCCAGTGTGTGACGATTTTATTCCAACGGTATACAGACAGCAAGACTATATGGATGTGTCGATCTAAAAGCCTGGATGGCTTTGCACAACCCGATATGAACATTCTTTCTCATCTATGGCTACGAAACAATATCAGGAAATTACTCAACAACGATCCACAACTGGAATTTCCTTATTACATGAGAGAAGAACAAGTGTATACCAAGAGGTATTATTTAGTTTGAAAAAGAATTCTTGTACATTCCTGGAGAAAGATGGGATCGGAGAGGATCGAAGAATGATCCGTTCCAGGAAACTCTTTGGAAGCCGGAACAATGGACCAGGAGCGAAGAGGCAGGGTAAGACTCTCGTTGGACACCACACCATCGCCGTCCGGAGAGGTGACATGATGAATAGGATTGTTCAAGGAAAATGCGGTATAGGTGCTGCTGGCCCGGCTATAAAGAAGCACCGATCGTAGACTTGGAATGTCCCGGTATCGATACTGCTTCCGTGGAACAAGAAATTGATGGTAGTCTGGGTGCTGAGGAAATAGATCTTTGACTTGTAGATCGGGAGAGGATAGGACGCTGCGATCCGGATCTGTCCAGGGAAGGCACCAGAAAAATCCGCCGAATCGCAAGAGACATTCGCGCGATGGAAGAAGAGAGATGGGGATAGGAAGAGAGGCGGTGATGCCTTTCATAAGATAGGCCAGCGGCATCACACTCCCGTCAAAGGGACAATTGATGTACACAATGGTATGGATCCGTGCCGAGGCGGCGGGACGAGACGAAAGAAAATCGTGCATCAACAGACCTCCCAAACTGTGGCAATAGAGCACATACCGACGATCCGATGGCGACTGATTGAGAAAGAATTCAAATCGATCGTACAGTGTTGAAAGATACGACTCGTCCATGATACGTCGAAAATCATAGGGAAAGCCGTGCACAGGCGCGGGAAGACTGTCGATCAACGGCTGGTAGAATCGATTGCCAAGAAGCGCCCGTGACATCCAATCCCCCGTTAATATACCGTCGATATTTCCAACCTCCAATGTATCGATGGTATGATTGGAGCACATGGAACGAATATCTTGTGGAAATGGACTCGGCCAAATCCGTTTCTTGCCTTGATACAGGTACGATCCTCCCATACCAGGCACCACGATGGCATGAAGTGCAGACGAAGACGTAAACGATGTCACATTCACAGTCAACATCGTCAGTAATAGGATGGAGTATGTTACCATCACGTTCCGATGGATCATGCTCTATATATATACGCACACACAATTTTTTTTTTCAAATTAAGAAAGATCTTATCTAAATAGAAGATATTAAAATTATTTTTCCAAGTCAATAATAAATACATGAAAAAAAGAGTTCGGTCTTCTCCATCGCCTTCTCCTACCATTCCTAAGAAACCCAAGATCGCCTCGCCCTTGTCACCGGGAACCGTGGCCAAGATGACGGCAACGGCGATGGAGGAGGAGATTCGATTTTTGAGAGAGATGGAAAAAGAATTAAAGACATTATCTCCTCGGCGTATGTCAAAAGAGATGAACAAGATGTTGATGGAGGTGATGTCGCAGCCAAAATCTTTGGCAAGTGATTCGTCCCAGATTCGGCGATGGAAGATTCTTTATCGTGCATTGCAGAAACGACGAGACGATTTCCAAGAAGCGCTTATTCTGAATGGTGATGAGCCGGTCTCGTTTTCCATACCCCTGGAACCCAAACATCTGTACCAATTGGATGTGTTGTATACCAAGGCGGGAGAAAAGAATATGAACCGTCTGATTAATCACTTTGTAAACCTCTTGTATTTTCGACAGACCAAAAAAACACCACCTCTTGTCAAAACCAGGGCCATGTTGCCGTTTCCCAAGTACATGGAAATGGGAAATACCAAATTAACACCAGATCTGATCCTTCGTGGTATTTTTACCCGTCATTCCACCACCTATCGACGCGATGAAAAAGTTAATCTCCCGATCTGTATTACCAAGGATATTGTCGATGACTTTACACCAAGCCGTAAACGAGAGCTCGCCGAGTTTCTGTTTTATAATACGAACCATGAATTTGTATTGAGAAAATCCGAATACAGTGCGATCAAAAATCTCATCAAACCAAATCCTACGATCGAGTTTCATCCCCTCCTACAAAAGGCGTTGACCATGTCAAGAACCAACCTTGAAACCTTATCGATCGACGAGATACCCCTGTATTTTATTCTTTCCTCCAAGAGTCTGAAACATGCCATGGTGACCATCCTTTATCAGAATCGAGTGTTTTCTGTTGGGTTTGGTTACACGGGATCCATCCTCAAATACACGAGAAAAGGAGAGGACGACTTTTTGAATCGGATGCTTCGTGAAAAACATTTGCACGATCGTGGTGCACTCTACACACCTGATTATCTGTTGAATCTTTTTTACGAAAAGACAAGCCAAACGTATTATCAGTATAATGTCGTCGATGTTGGTATCCTGACCAAGCAGCACATGGATCGCATCCAATCCTTCTTTGGGAAAGTCGTCGACCTGGAATTCAATATTGGTGAGAAAGTGACCACCGATGGTAAAGTCGTATTTTACAAGTTCCCAACACAGCCCAAAACAGAACAGCAAATGAAAAATCGTGAACTGGATGGGAGCGTCATTCTGGTTTTGGATCAGGTGTATTCCGAGCTGTGCTTCAAGAAGAAGTCCGCGACCATGAATTGCGCCGGTTTCATCGACACGGTATTTGCACCCGCTGTCGATTGTAATTTATTCCTTGGTGTGGTTCATCCCACCCATTGTCGAAAGACCAATGGGCACAAGATCAGCGGTACTGATATGGAATCCCTATGTATCGCGTTCCAGGAAGGCAATACACGTAAACTTCTTGATCTCCTCCATTCCATTCATGAGTGATATCAGTATTTATTTTAAAGAACTATTCTTACGAAAATTTTTTTAAGAATAAAGGGAAGAATGCAGCGCGATGTGGAATGGCAGCGTCGTCGTGAGAAGGATCCTCAGCGACGAATGTATCAGAATATTATCAGCTCTTCGCCATTGGATACCGTCTTTTTCAATCGATCAAAATGGAACAAGACGGAAGAAAATCCGACCTTTACGGAGCAACTCCTTCCCAAGAATCCAGAGCCCATCACCGACCAGAAACGATCGGGTAGGTGTTGGGTATTTGCGGTACTCAATATGATGAGGATTCCTTTTATGCGTAGGTACCGTCTGGATTCTTTCCGGTTTTCGGCCAATTACGTGTGGTTCTGGGCCAAGTACGAGAGTAGTGTGTTTTTTCTTCATTTTGTCCGAAAGAAACGGAAAGAATTTCTCGACAAGAATTCTTATGAGCGTCGGATGTGGCTTGGAACCATTATCTCGGACGGTGGTACCTTTATGAATGCACAAAACATTATTGAAAAGTATGGTGTCGTGCCGTACTCGTTTCACAAGGAGACGACGCACTCCACGGATACGGATGAGTTGATATATATCCTGAACCGCAAGCTTCATGCCATGGCGCACATGATTCTTGAGGAGGAACGATGGGAAATCAAGACATGGAGCAGGGATATTTTTGAGTGTCTCGCCATGTTTCTTGGCAGTCCACCTCTGGTTTGCAGCTTCCAAGATAAGGAATACACACCTGTTGATTTCTATCGGAAAAAAGTCTTGTCTGCCATTAACCTCTCCACCTTTGGTATGATAGGCAATGATCCGCGACATTCCTATCACCATCGATACGGTCATCCCGATAATGGGCACGTCTGGGAGGCGGAGAGAGAAAGTTTTGTGAATGTTTCGTGGAAGGAGATGGTGGAGCAGATACGAAAGACGATTCGGACCAAGAAGATGCCGGTGTACATCACTTGTGCCGTCAGTGAAAGCTATTTTTCTAATATTCCCTTTCTCGATTTCGATCTTGAACACAATTTTATTCTCTCGGATACGTTGAACAAGAAATCAAGACTGGACATGTGTGACATCAGTCTTTCTCATGCCATGGTCATTGTTGGTTATGATGCAAAAAAAGGCATCTGGAAAGTAGAGAATTCATGGGGTAAAGTCGAGAATACTCAAGAAGAAGATCTACCCCATTTTTTCACCATTACTGATGCATGGCTAGAAGCCAACCTCTTCAAGGCGGCCATCCCGAAATCGCTGATTCCTTCCTGTCCCAAGAAGATTCAGTTCTTACCTCTATTTGATCCAATGGCATGAACGATTCGTCACTAAAAAGTATAGAGATTGTAATCTCGAAATAAAATTTCTTAAATAAGAATAAAACGCTTCATCAAGCCATGTTTAAGAAATTGTGGGAGATTGGCGGAGAGAATCCTTATCGACTGCGCATGCGGACGAGAGGATGTCGAGGTATTTTTGCCACGGTGGATATTCCTGCCGGCGTGCGCATATTGGAGATTCCGGAGGAACATCTCATGACGATCGAATCCGTCTACAAGACCGATCCTGAGATTCATTCTGTCTATCCCCGAAAGACACAAACCAATGATCGTCTCATCTATCATCTGTACCTGCTGTTGACGGGTGCCGTCCAGCCTACACCCTCGGAAAAAATCTATCTGACATCGCTTCCCAAGGACGTGTCCAATTTTTGTCTGTTTTACGACGAGTCGGTGCTTCGTCCGTTGAAGGGGACGTGTTTCGCAAGAAAAAATGATGTGGACGGCGATCTCTTTCATTCCATCGACAATTACCGTCTTCATTACCAGCAGATGATGGATCGTCTCGACATCCCTAAAGCATCCAGAGACGTGTACCTGAGGAGCACTGTCATGGTCAACAGTCGCGTCTTCCAATTTCAAGATGGAAGTAAGGACAGGATGGCACTGGTTCCGATCGCCGATCTTATCAATCATGGCAACGATCAGGATGTGAATACGACATGGTACTTTGACAAGAAGAAGCGCGTCTTTGTAGTGGAGAGCACCAAACCGATTCCCGCCGGTACTCAGGTCTACGATTCTTACGGCAGAAAAACGGATATCCAGCTGTTGTACACGTATGGTTTTTACATGCCCAAGAATGAATACGGCAACATCCTCATCCCTTGTCCCCGTGGCGAGGAGGATTTGATTATCCCACGACATGATAGTTGTCGATTGAATAATAAAAAAATCATCCGTGGCTACACGCGCCGTCTTTCCAAGATCCTAGCGTCCATTCCTGAACACCATCCACTCCGCCCCCTCCTCCAGGACCAGTACACAACTCTTCAATCGTGATTTCTTCATTTCATCATTTCTTCATTTCTTCATCTCATGGACCGCGCGACCCGCTTGTTCTTCCGTCATGCCATAGCGACGCATCATGTAATCGACCATACTCGCTCGTGATCGACCACCACCCAAAGGAACAGCGCTCCGATTCACCACTCTCTTCCGACCGGAATCTTCGACGTAATAGAGGATCGTATACTTTTCATCCCATATGTACTTTTGCCACTTGAAAAAATACGCGGGATTCGCGGGATGGTCCTCGTTGATCCGTAGTGTACCCTCGCTCGTGCGATAAAAAGAAATCAGACGCGAGAGCCCCGAAAGAGAAGGTGTGGTGGGATTCACCTTAATGTTTCGCGTGTAGATGCGGTAGCGCACACGATTCCCAGTAGCCGTCGTCTCTTCCAAGACCTCATATCCCCGACCGTCTTTAACGATACGAAAAGGAGGAGGGAGCGCGTTCCGTCGAAGCTCCATGGAGACAGGCCGAAGAACACCACCTTCTGCTTTTCGGAATCGTATCATGGACACGCTATCCAGTGCTCGTAGAGCCATCTCCTTGTCATGTCGTACTCTCTCACGCTCCACCTTTTCTTCCGCGGTCCGCACCGCCTTTTTTTCCGCACGAGGCGGCTCTGTAAATTTCCCTTTACGAGTTGGGTGAGGTGCTGACTCAAAATGAATCTTTTTCTTCATTTTTTATTTAAGAAAAGAAAGAAAAGAATTATTCAGCAATTTTTAGTTGAAATTTTCTACTGTTTCAACAATTTTTGAACTTCATCTCGACGTGCTCGTGTAATAGTGATCAGATCCGACATGAATGTTCTCCAATCTTGATCATTTTGTAAAAGATTCCGGAAAAATGCTTGATCTTGCTGGATGTTTACTTTGTTCTTGGCTTGTTGTATAAAGTCGTGGAATGTAGGTGTTGGATCTCTCCACACCCCTCGTAGGACCGCAAGAAGAGAGGTTTGCTTTTTTTTCAAAAAACGTCGCTGTCGTGCTTCGCGTAGGGTATTATATATTCTTTCGATCGATGCTCTTAAGTTTTTAATCTTTTGTTTCGTCTGTTGTTGTTGTATCTGTCGTGGTATCTTTCTTAAATTCGGATCGATTCGTAGATAATACTGATAATTCAAACGCTTATTCTGACCAGCAAGAAATGCCTTCTTTTCTTGAAAAATATATCGTTTTGAGGTTGTGCAACGGTAGGGAATATACTCCACATCGTCCACGAGTGGAATGGTATTCGATCCTCGAATATACTCATAGAATACAGATAATTCATGTCTTGTCCGAATCTTTGGAAAAAATTTGGCAATGACTTTGCCATGGATCGCTTCAAACAACGTCATTCCCATGGCCCATAAATCATCCTTCATATATTCTTTCAGCGTTCTTGGTATATTTTTTTCACCAACTAATAAGAAAGCTTCCGGGCTCCAGTAATCAGGTGTTCCTCTAGGTGCACCACATTGATTTTTATTGCAGGCCAATCCGAAATCGATCAATTTGATTCCGACATTGGATTCTTCGTTCAAGATGGTCCGGATAAATATATTGGTGGGTTTGATATCACAATGGGCAACACCTTGTTGATGAATAAATTCAACAGCATCGACAAGCTGGGGTAACCAACGAGCCAAAAGTTTATTTTTTGATGATATTGATGATATTGATGATATTGATGTTGAAGAAATAAAAAGACCAAGTTCCATCCAATGATCTTCCTGAAAAAGTCCCTGCATCAAAAACGACGGTGGATTATAAAAATAAGCAGAGACAGAAATAATATTGGGATGCTGCTTTGAATTTAATTGGAACAAGATATCATATTGATGTCCAATGTACTTGCCTTTTTTGATAGCATATCGTTGTCCATATTTAGATACAGTACCAAAACCACCTTTCCCGAGTATCATGATGGATTAATTTATTAGTATCCAAGATAATAATAATGTTTTGTTTCAAGATGGTGTTGTTGTGGTGCAATAGTCTTGATGAATCGTGTGATCCTGAATTTTAAAGGAGGAGACGAGCGACTTATCACTTTTAATTGCCCTCTTCATCATGGTTAGCATCGTTTTTGGTGAATTGGATGCAGCTCTAGATTGTATAATATCGTAACAAAGATCAATGATATTCTCCACGACGTTTTGGGATTCGGGAGAAAGCTTCTCGATGCAAATCCTTGTGTCAATCACATAAATCATGATCATCATAAAGGGATAAAAGAGACCGAGGATAGCAATACGACGGATAAACAACGCAGGATTCTGGTACCGGCTTGCTTTGGAGGTCCATTGAAACAAAGTATCCAAATGATAATTATTAATATCTTGATAAAATTTTTTGAATCGGTTCCAGTTTCGGCGGTACACTTGTTTATGTTTTCGTAGCGGATTCGGTGAAAAAAAGTGCTGGTTAAGAAATTGAGCGGGCATGTTCATTGGACTGGGTGTGATGATGATATTTTTCATGCTGGTAAAGATGTGCTGTGGATAGATTTCTGGGTCAATCATCCAAATACCCGATTCGTCCACGATCATATTCTCCATCTTGATATCACTGAGAAGGTACCCGGCATCGATCAATGTGACTCCAATCTCCAGAATCTCAATCATGGATGTCCATAGAGTCACCAAATTATGGATGGACCATTGGACGGATTTTTTACTGTTCACAACAACATCAAACATATCGTCGCCACCTGCATACCGCTGGATCTCAAAAAGAAAAGAGCAATTTTTGTTGTTCTTGAACGGTATCAGTGCGGTAAGATTCGATCGTGTGATTCTTCCTACCACAAGAGGCGCGATCCATCGTGCCGTTCTGTCTCTCTGACAACACTCAAAGATTCTACCCATCGCCTCGCTTCGTTGTTTGTCCATTCTTTCTTCCCTGAAAATAATCTTGATGACATACTGTCCACATTCCTCCAAGTTTTCTTTGATATAGGTCGTGCTTGTGGGATCGCTTCTCGATAAAAAGAGACGCACCTCCTGTATACCGTACGGACCGTAGACCCGCCCAAATGATCCCTCTCCCAAAATCTTTGGATCCAGACGATCATTGTTTTTTCGTCTTTCTCTACAAAACATGGGCTTTTTTCTTTATTCTTTAGATAAAAAAATTTATTGGTAGAGGCCTTGACGGTAGTTGACGAGGTCGTGCATGCCGTAGGTGTTGGGTTGAGGAGAGATGGGAAGAAGACAGATCTTGTCCGTGTCGATAAAAAGAAAAGGTGATTGGGGGGTATTGTACTGTTCCACGGTCGTATCGCGGACGGAAGGATGGGAGAAATCGACTGTTTCGATCTGCCACCATTGTTGCGGATAGAGTGGATACGCCTGAGAGAATTGTTGATCGCCGATAAAGGGGCCGGCGAAACCGATCATCATGGTGGGAAGAATGTCAAACGATAGCCAGAGATAGACACCCATAAATATCTGGAGACTTCCCCCTAACGAATGGCCCGTGAGATAAATTTCTTCGGCGCCTTGCAACAGCCACAGAGAAGACGGGGACATTTTTCCCAAGAGATCGAGAAATGCTTCCTGGAATCGCTGATGAACGAGTCCCACACACCCATTGACAATTTGACACGGGACCAATTTCCGATCGGTATGAATGGCCTCTGCCTCTGGATTTTGCTGTGTCGGACGAAAGACGACGAACAGGGCACCCTGTTGTCGATAGATCCTCATCCGGGTATCATACATCCCCTCGGATTGTTCCACAAAATCATATTGCCCACAAAATCCCACAAGATGTTCCTGTCCAACATCCTGACTCACTGCCTCGGAGAGCATGCCGAGGTCGGACACTCTCTCGCTCTCCCTCACCCATGAAGGACATATATCCATGGATGCGGTCGCGAGTGCGACTAATAGTATCATCTTCCATAATACGTTCATGAGATCTTTATTCTATAAACCTAAAGAAAAAAATTTGAAGAGAATAAATGCCGTCGGGGGATAATATTCATATTGATCTCATGATCCCGCGGTCCATGATACAGGAGGTATCGAGAGATCGTCGTATAAGGCGTCGATTCCAGGATTTTGTGGGCGATGTTCTTACAAAGGTTGCCGACATGTTTGTGCAGAGGACCTATGATACGATCAAGACGAGTATTCTTCATTCTTATCAACTTGTGATCAACAGCGAATGTGCGGTGTGTCTGGATCCGCTTCGTCTTTTTTCCAATGTATGCATCCCTCCTTGCAAACATGGATTTCATACTCAATGCATGGAAGAGGTCATCAAGCATCGGTTTGAGTCGTGCCCCGTTTGTCGACAGGAATTTTGATGGGTTTCTTTTTTTTTTTTAATACTGTAAAAAAAAAAGAGAGGATGGCCAACCCTTTTGCAAAGCCATCGGTATGGGGAAGGCCCGCCTGGTTTTTTCTCCACAGCGTGTCCATGACGTATCCCGAGCATCCTACGGCAGAAGATATGGAAAATATGGCGCGATTTCTCGAGAGTCTGGGGCCGATCTTGCCGTGCAAATTGTGTCGTTCCAAATACAGCGAATACCTGGAGACACATCCACCGGATCTCCGTAATCGCGATCGTCTTGTCCGTTGGATGATTGCATTGCATAATAATGTCAACACGCGTCTAAAGAAACGTCGCTGGACGATTGCAGAGGCGTTGCAGGAGATGAGGCGTCGAATTCTGGGATAATAAACGCTCGTGGATTCAGTGCTAGTTTGTAGTCGTCGAATCGATCAAGAAGACGATTGAGCTTTTTAAGAAACCAGTAATGATTGGTGGTGGTCGAGGTAAAATCCATGTTCAGAAAATTCATACCGGATATTTCTAGGACATTATGGGTTCGCCATTCGGTTTTAAACTCTTCACGATCATTCGGGTGAATGAATGGCAATTCATCCAATACCGCCTCGACGTCTCTTGAAAGGAGAGGATCCTGGAAATGAAACATGATAAAGAAATAAAATTCGTGATAGCTGCAACAAAATTCGACCACATCGTCCGTCACCGGTCTGGCGGCAAAGACGTCGATCCCTGTAAAGACATCGCATATCCCGAATTTGGTAGGTAGGGAATGATTCGTCATGTACCCCATTTCGTAAAGGTCCGTCAGATGCAAATCACAGATTTCCATATTATTATTTAAATTTGGAGTCTCCTGCATCTCAATGCTCATGTACGTGGATCCCATGCTTGCCATAGAATCCAAAATATGTTGAGCCGCATCCATGGTCATATTTTTAACGTATACAATGGGCAAATGTTTCCGTTCTCGGATAGAAAATAGATCAGGCATCAATTTGGCAGTCTCGTAAAAGTTTGCATGGAATGGATCACTGATATCAAGGTAAGCCCTGTATCGTTGATATTCCATCTCGATGTTGTTGTTGTTGGAGACATCAAATAGGACGTTTCCTATACCCATCACATAGAATACGACTGTCCTCACCTCCAATAGAATCGTGGTCATGGCGGGTATCTTCAGGATCATTCTTCGTGTCTGCAGAATGTCCATCAATCATATAATATTTAATCTATATCCGTCCATAAGAAGAATTTCAATTTTTTTTCCAAAATAATATTTTTACTAACTAATTCTAAAAGGAATGTCGACCTCTTTTTATTCGCAGCACTGCACTGGTACCATTGTTCTTTTTGTGATTGTCATCATCCTCTCTTATTTCTGTCTCATGAATATTACCGAGCGATTCAAGAAGGAGGATCCAAAGCTGGGTCATCTTCGTTCGTATGTGGCACAGATCCGCCCCGATATTGTTGAAAGGATTGACATTCTGGAGGATTCGAAATCATACACCATCAACAAGAAAAAGATTTACATGTGTCTGCGCGACGAGAATGGCGAGTATTACCACGACAATATGCTTCTTTTTGTCATCCTGCACGAGCTGGCCCATGTTCTCTGCGACGAGATTGGACATACCGCGAAATTCCAGCAAATCTTCCAACAACTCCTCGATGAAGCTTCCAATGCAGGCATCTACGACCCGGATATCGAGCCCGTGCACAATTACTGCGAGTATTGATTCCATTCCATAAATAGAATATAATTCCAAGGGAATGCTTGTAACAACATGGCGGTGGATTCGTGGAAATGTGAATAACACATTTCATCTCCCTCAATCTGAATCCATTACTGTGGAAAAATCTTACTGATTATGTTTATAAAATTTTTTTTTTCTTTTTATAAACACACACAATATAATGGATGTGGACGCTATGACTCATGATACATTGCATCCTCTTCCTCTTGTCTTTCCCACGATTCCCGCTGACACCTCTTCGTTCACCAATCTCCTTCTCATCTCCTCCTCTCTTTCCTCTTCTTCCGTCTTTTTCGACGATTGCAACGCCTCCACCTTTCCCGTCATCTATCATCACGATTCCTCCAGGGATGATCTCACCTCTCTTCTTTCTCACTGGTCTTCCCTCGACCGCATCGCCTTTGTCTTTCACGATCCCTCTTATTCGCCTGAGCTTCCTTTTCTCAACGGTCAACCTTTCTTCTCCTCCTCCGATCTTACCTCTCAAGCTCAAGACGATCTCTCGGATAACGTCGTCTTCCTCCTCGATCTTCTTCAGTCTCTCTCTGTCAAGCACGTCGATTTTCTCGCCTGCAACAGTCTCCTTTCTCCCTCGTGGCGTTCCTATTATGACTTTCTTGCCTCTCGCTCTGGTGCTGTGATTGGCGCCTCGGACAACGAGACGGGCAATCAGAAGTACGGGGGTGATTGGATCCTTGAGAACACAAGAGAGGATATAGTGGGCGTCTACTTCACAGGAGCGATCGTGACGGATTTCAAGGGGACGCTGGCAACAACAATTAGTACATCGAGAACAATTGATGCGGCATACCTTCAGACAACGACCAATTGGCCGATCACAATCCAGGGAGGCACGTCGGGATCTCCCGTCGTGGTGACGATAACGGAGGATGCGACGATACCGGCATCGGTAGCAAACAATGGATATTTCAATATCAATAGCGACTACATAACCATCGATGGAGGAGGAAAGACATTGACGATCGCATATACGAGTGGGTATTCTGGATTAGTGCAGAATGGACTTTCTGGAACGAGCGGAAAGAACAATGTGACAATACGGAATATCAATGTCGCAACTGCATCCTCATCGGTTACATTAGCAACGTCTGGAGGATGGATAGGAAGAAATAATTTTGGAAGAGGAGCGACCTCGAATACAATCACGAATTGCTCTTCATCTGGAACGATCAGCAGTAATTCTGGTGGAATTGTTGGTTCAAATGCTGGATATACAAATGGTCAGGTCACAATCTCCAATTGCTACTCCTCTGGTACGATCTCCGGATCCAATTCTGGTGGAATTATTGGATTAACTGCCGGAGCCACAAATGGTCAGGTCACAATCTCCAATTGCTACTCCTCTGGTACGATCTCCGGATCCAATTCTGGTGGTATTGCTGGGTATCAGTTCGGTATTAATACCAATCTACTCTGCAAGATCGAGAATTGCTATAGCATCGGTACTATGGTCGGTTCTCAATGTGGTGGTATCTGTGGTAGTTCGGTCGGTTATTCTAATAATGACACTTACACACCTATCATCCAGATCACCAATTGCTTTTCTTGGGGGTCTTTCTCTTCTGATTCCGGTGGTATCTGTGGTGGTGGTACCAGTACTTATACTAAAACTCCTACAGTCACCATCTCGAATTGTTACATTCTCCAGTCCGGTCGCCTCGTCTCTCCCTTTCTCCCCATTTCTTCTTCGATCACTCTTTCCAACACCTACATCGCCTCAGGTACTTGGAGTGATTCCACTGCAAACTCCAACGGTATCGTGACTACAGGGGGTGTCTGGACAAGTCTAGGTTCGAATACTCCCTACGTCCTAGTTTCTTCTAGTCCTTCGTATCCATCATTTCCCGTGAATAAAATCATCTCTTCCTCGATGACGTTGTCAACAACGGATTTACAGAGACTGAGTAATTGGCCAATCCAAATCAATGGAGGAACATCAGCGAGTAATCCGGTGGTGGTGACAATAACGGGAGACGCGACACTGACGGCGATCGAATGTTTTTTTATTATGAACGGGAACTACACGACGATACAAGGGGGAGACAAGACAATGACGATAACAGTGACAAATTATACGGGGCTGGTGAGAACAATCGGATATAGTGATACGACAGTGAGCAATATGAAAGTGAATGGGACAGGAGCGACCCAATCGACTGGAGGAGGATGGATAGGACAACAATATTATGGAACCGGAGCGACAAATAATAAGATAGAGAATTGTACGATAACAGCAGCCAGTATACTATCATCAGCAGGAGGAATTGTTGGATATTATGCGGGATATAATTCAGGACAGGTAACAATAACGAATTGCACAGCAACAGTAACCACAAGCATATCTGGAGGAGGAATTGTTGGATTTTATGCGGGACAGAATTCAGGGCAGGTAACAATCACCAATTGTACGACAACAGCAACCACCATATCCGGAGGAGGAATTGTTGGATACCTTGCGGGATCCACTTCAGGGATGGTCACAGTAACGAATTGTACGACAACAGCAGTCAGTATATCCGGATCAGCAGGAGGAATTGTTGGACCCAATGCGGGAAACACTTCAGGGATGGTCACAATCAGCAATTGCTCTTCCTCTGGAACTATCAGCGGTAATTTTGCTGGTGGAATTGTTGGAGCCAGTGCTGGAATTACGAATGGTCAAGTCACAATCTCCAATTGCTACTCCTCTGGATCGATCTCCGGTAGTTATGCCGGTGGTATTGCTGGGGATTGGTTCGGTCAAAATACCAATCAACTCTGTAAGATCCAGAATTGTTACAGCTCTGGTTCAAGTATCGGTGGTACAAATTCCGGTGGTATCTGTGGCGCTGAGATCGGTTATAATAGTGGGACAACTTCTTACCTTCCTAAAATCCAGATCATCAATTGTTATGTTTTGGGTACGATCTCTAATACCTGTGGTGGTATCTGCGGTGGCGATGAAAGTGGTACTACATACAGAAACACTCCCACCGTCACCATCTCTAATTGTTATCTTAAAAATTCCGGAGATCTGATCGCGCCCTCTCTCACGATCAAGAATAGCATTACCACAACCGACAATGCTCAATCGACTGGCACATGGAGTGATCAAACAGCATCCGGTGCTCTTCTCGGTGATCCTATCACATTTCCCGGTATAGGAACCATATGGATAAGCACGCTCGCCGACACACCATTCATAATTAGAAATGTACCTCCTGGTGCGCCCACACTTAATACGGCCACGGGTGGTAACCAGAGCATCACCATCGGTTTATCGGTAGACGATGGTAATTCCCCCATTACCAATTACTATTATTCGACCGATAATGGTCAAACTTTCACATTATTTAATCCAGCTCAAACCAGCACCACTTCTGTCGTTATCTCTGGTCTTGACAATGGAACATCGTATCAAGTGGCCTTGAAAGCCGTCAATGCAAACGGTACAGGGAACGTATCCAATATATTGACCGCCACACCATCGACGGTACCCAACGCGCCCACACTTAATACGGCGACTGGTGGTAACCAGAGCATCACCGTCGGTTTATCGGTAAACGACGGTGGGTCTTCCATTACCAATTATTATTATTCGACCGATAATGGTCAAACCTTCACATTATTTAATCCAGCTCAAACCAGCACCACTTCTGTCGTTATCTCTGGTCTTGACAACGGAACATCGTATGAGGTGGCGTTGAAAGCCGTCAATGCAAACGGTACAGGGAACGTATCCAATATATTGACCGCCACACCATCGACGGTACCCGACGCGCCCACACTTAATACGGCGACTGGTGGTAACCAGAGCATCACCGTCGGTTTATCGGTAAACGATGGTGGGTCTTCTATTACCAATTATTATTATTCGACCGATAATGGTCAAACCTTCACATTATTTGATCCAGCTGAAACCAGCACCACTTCTGTCGTTATCTCTGGTCTTCAAAATGGACAAACGTATGACGTGGCCTTGAAAGCCGTCAATGCAAACGGTACAGGGAATGTGTCCAATATATTGTCCGCCACACCCACATCATCGTCGACAGTGCCCGGTGCACCCATCTTGCAGTCCGCTACGAGAGGGGATCAGCTTATAATCATCGGTTTCTCGGTAAACGATGGTGGTTCTCCCATTATTAATTACTATTATTCGTTAAATGGGGGTGCGTTCACGGCTTTCAGCCCCTCACAGACGTCGACCACGGAGGTCACCATTACAGGATTGACCAATGGGACCACGTACTTGGTATCGTTACAAGCCGAAAACGCCGTTGGCATCGGAAGCGCCTCCAATACATTGTCCGCCACACCCAGCGCCACACCAGCCACCACTCCAAGCACTCCTACGCTTGTCAGCGTCACGAGAGGGGACTCCTCCCTGACGGTGGATTTCACCCAAGGGGATGATGGCGGATCGACCATCACGAATTATCAGTATTCCGTTGATATCCTCGGCCCTATGCTGAGAGGTCTAACGTCCACATTTATTCCCTTTAATCCTCCACAGACCACAAGCCCCGTCGTCATTAGCGGACTTACCAACGGGGATTCCTATTCGGTGGCCTTGCAGGCTATCAATTCGGTGGGTTCCGGTACCGCGTCCGGTTCCTTGGATGGAAGTCCAAGTAATCTTCCACCCACAGTGCCTGGAACACCCACCCTCAACGCTGTAACACCTCAAGATCAGAGCCTGTCTATCGAGTTTACGGCCCCGGGTGACAACGGTGGTTCTACCATCACCAACTACGATTATTCAACGGACGGAGGCGCTACGTTTACCCCTTTTTCTCCACCACAAACCACAAGCCCCGCTGTGATTACCAGTCTGACCAACGGTGTTACCTATACGGTGTCGTTAAGAGCGTTTAATTCCATCGGGTCAGGAAACTCGTCGACAACACAGGATGGGACTCCGATCGCAGCAGTAGTGCCGTGCCTGTGTCGTGGGATGATGATTCTTACTCCATCAGGATATGTGCCGATCGAATCTCTCCAAGAAGGAGATCTACTCCTGGTTCCTCCGTTCTATAATCGGACCGTGGAGATACGAAGAATGTATTCCAGCACGTATGTGGGGACGAAGGAGAATGTGCCGTACCGTATTCCCGCTCATTTTTTTGAGAGAAATAAACCGACAGAGGACATCCTTCTCTCACCCCATCATCTGGTGTTTTATTGTGGAAAGTGGCACCTGCCGTGTCAGATAGAGGGATTGCGGGCAGAAGAGGGAATGATAGGAGAGAGATTCGAGTACTATCATATCGCACTACCAGAGTACTATTCGGACAAGATATGGTGCAACAACATGGCGGTGGATTCGTGGGACGATACGGATCTGAACATGGATCCGGTGGAGAAGGAAATGTTGGTTGCATCCACTATCACAAAAAATTGTAAACAATCTACCAATCAAGACGATTTGGTGAATCTAGTAGAATATTGATTTTTTTTTTACCATCAAAAAAAAAAAAAAAAGAAATGAATTGT